>Ga0316204_10001380_pt1 | contig 66806 bp, 46 predicted proteins | sample 6monrhotite_MG_2_FD_205661 | JGI IMG/M metagenome (GOLD analysis project Ga0316204, IMG submission 205661) | Microbial mat bacterial communities from mineral coupon in-situ incubated in ocean water Damariscotta River, Maine, United States -... | ecosystem: Environmental > Aquatic > Marine >... | reverse complement strand
TTAGGACACCGAGCGCGTGATCAAAGCCAAGGGTCGCAAGGACTTCCGAGACCTAGAGGGGATCTGCTCCGCCCCAGAGCCCGGCTCCTTGCTCGTCCTCAGCGAAGCCAAGGGAGCCGTGACCCAGGTCTACCTCGACAGCGCAGGCTCCCTCGACCCTGATCGCGAGCCCAAGGCCCTCGGCCGACTCGAGGCGATCGGCGACACGGACAACAAGGGCTGGGAGGGCCTCGACCTACTTCCGGGGAGCCTGACACCTGACGGCGCACCGCGGATCCTGGCGGTCCATGAGCGAGACCCACGGCGGCTGGGCGTGTTTAGCTGGCCTGGCTTGGAGCCTGAGGCCCTCCTCGAGCTGCCCGACGAGCTGAGAGATTCGGCCGACGACCTGGCCGACATCGCGGTTCACCCGCAGACTGGGCACGTGATCGTTGCTAGCGACGAATCCGAGACCCTCCTCGAGCTGCGCTTGCGCGCTCAACCCTGGCGCCTAGAGGCCCTCGCTCTGCACCACCTCGACCTCAAGAAGGGCGAGAAGGCCGAGGCCCTGACTTTCGAGGGAGAGACGCTCTGGTTCGCGACCGACGGCAAGGCGCGCCTCTATCGGCTCGAGCCGGAGTAGGGGGGCCCAGAGCCCGAACACGGGGAGGCCAGAGCACAGCGAGACCTCGAGGTCCCACCCCGCTTACCCAAACTCCTTTGGCTGCGGCGCTCAGCGCTGGCATGAGACCTGCGTCGTGGCAGGTCGAAAGATCGAAGAGGAGGCTTGAGATGGCCAAGGAATGCACCCTGTGCGATTCGGAGCTGGAAAGGGAGACCGGCCTTTGCCCCGCCTGCCACCGAGCGATCCGCTACGTCTTGCTGCCAACGCTTGGCGCCCCGATCCCTCTGATTCCCGAGTCGCTCGTGACCTTCGGGCGCAGCGAAGACTGCACGATTCGGATCTCAGACCGCAGCGTCTCGCGGCTCCACGCCTTGGTGGACTGGGAGGGTAGCCGTCCGATCGTCCGCGATCAGAGTCGTCACGGGACCTTCGTCAACGGACGCCCTGCGGACGCGCACTTCTTGGAAGCCGACGACGAGGTTCGGATGGGCGGGTTCCAGTTCACGGTCCATGACCGCTGGCTTGGCGAGCGCGGCGGTGAGCCCTCGGTGGCTACCCAGACTGGCTCCTTCCTCGCGCTCCAGGGGCGCGTCACTCCGGGGAGCCTCTCCGAGCTCGTTCAGGGCCTGGCCCTGAGCCGCAGGACCGGGCGGCTCTACGTCACCTCGCCCGAGGGCGAGCGGAGCTGGCTCTCCCTCAGGGAGGGCGTCCCGGCCCGCGCCCTGTGGGGAAGGGAGGCCTCGGGCGGCAGGGCAGCTATGGCCGTCCTCTCCACCAGTTCGGGTCGCTTCGTCTTCTGCGACGAGGACGCCCCGACCCAAGGGCAGGAGGTCAAGACTCCCCTCGTGACCCTGCTCTTCGAGGTCGCGCGTCGCCGTGACGAAGCCTCGCGGGCCGCGACGGTCGCGATCGGCCGGCGCCGCGCAGCTGAACTCCGAGCCAGCGCTCTCGCTGGCTAGTCAGGCTCGCGTCCGTCGCTCTCGTGGCGCCGGGTGCCTACGCGGTCTACACCTCTGTCTCGCGCGTTTACGACTCGGGCGCCCAGGGTTGGACCCTGAGCGGCACGCGCGTTGCGTCTCTTGAGGCAGGAGGTGCCTCATGAGTCAGATTCAATTCAACACGCTGAAGTGCCCGTATTGCCACGACTCGATCGTGTCCTCCACGCCGAACTCCGGCTGTGGAAGTTGCCTCGCGTGGCACCACACCGGCTGCCTCCAGGAGCTCGGGCGCTGCGCGAACTGCAGCGCTGCCTCGCCCCTCAAGGTGACCTTGGACGCCCACTTCAAGGAGGCCCTCGCCGCACACCACCGCGAGGAGGCGGCGCGCAAGGCCACGCTCTGTGGCAAGGGCATGGGCTGCGCCGCGAAGGGTGAGCTGAAGGTGTTCGGGGAAGAGATCTGTCTGACCCACGCCAACTCGAGGATCTGGCTCGCGAGCTACTGGCGGTGGGCAGGCCTCGCAATGGCGCTCGTTCCCCTGATCCTGTGCGTGTTCGCTTACCGCGAGGCGCCGGAGCTCATGTACATGGGCGTGCCCATGGCCGCGATCCTCTTGACCCTGAGCGAGGTCGCGCGGCGTCGGGCCAACTCCATGAAGGCTGAGCTTCGGCGAGCCGAGCTGGTCTTGGAGTCCGCTAAGTCTGAGCAAGGAGAGCCAGCGCTCTCTGTAGACGTCTCTTCCGCCCCGACCCTGAAGGTGCAGCGCGGCGTCAAGGCCTAGGTGATCGCCGGCAGCGGGACCCCCGCTGCCGGCTCCCTATCCGAAGTGAAAGGCCTCTTGAAGCTCGATCACGAGCTGGGCCGCCGCCTCTTCGTCGGGCTCCACGGGGAGGGGAGACGAGGCCTCGAGGTCGGCCAGTCGCTCGGTGCGCTCGTCAGCCCACTGCACGAGCTCGGGGTAGCTAAGGAGTCCCTGGCGGACAGCCTTTAGCCAAGCTCCGTCAGGACGCAGGACTTGAACCTGGCCCGTCTTGAGGATCTCCTCGCCCATGACCAAGAGTCGGCAGAGATGCATCGCGTGTTTTGAGTCGTATCCGTGGCGTTGTTCGAGGAGGGCTCGCTTGGGGTTCCGGTTCTTTCGCCACTCCTGGAACTGACTCCAGCGCTTGTGGGCCGCCTTATAGGCCTTCTGAGCCGAGGCGTTGCTCCAACGCATTCGTCCGCCCTCCTCTCGGCCGCCGAAGGCCTGAGGGGAGGGTTGGCTGGGCGGATCCTCGATCCAGCGCCGGTGACGACGGATCCGGTGGAGCTGCTCCCGGGCGTAGCCACAGAAGCGCTGTCCGACTCTGCGCGAGAGGAAGAGGTCGCGGTTGGAGATCAGGTGCTCGCCCAGGGGCGTGACCTCGAGCAGGGCCTCGCCCTCGGTGAACAGGGTCTCGACAATGTTGGGGTTCCCCGCCAAAGCCAAGCGCACGAACTTCTCTAAGCTGTAGACCACGTGGTCGTCGTCGTCGGACACGTGCTGCTCGAAGCGCTCGATCCCCAGGAGGTAGCGCTTGGGTGGAATGCACACCCCCCGCGTGTCCCAGTCGCTCTCGGGCGTCTCGAGGCCGTAGGCCCGAGAGCCGCAGAGGACGTGCAGGATCCGGTTCGTCTCCCAGAAGGGAGGCTCGACCTCGGCGATCTCGGTGTCTTCTCCCCAGGTCTCGTCTGTGGACTCTTCCCGCGTCTCGCTCACTAGCGCACCTCGTCATAAGCAGCGCTAGGTTCGCTCGGACTCGCCGCCCCTGGCGGCGTCGCTCGTCGACTACGAACGCCCGCTGCGCGCACTCCTCGCGCCTTGCCAGGAACGACGACCCCTTCGCGGTGCGCACCGCTACTTGTGAGTCGCTGCACTAGGCACCGCCCAAGGCGAGGCGAGCTCGAACCACGAAGTCCGAGAGACCAGGCCCAGAGGTCGGCTTGAAGGGCAGGGTCGAGGCCTCGTGGGCGGCCTCCAGCCCTGCCTCGAGCGCCTCGAGGGCGAGCTCTTGGGCTGCGAGCTCGTGCTCCTCCAAGAGACCCCGCTCCTCACCGCTGCGCTTGCGCGCGATCAGCTCGTCTAGCCCGGGGGCCGCGAGGGTCGGGTAGAGCCCCGCCAGAGCCTCGAGGTCGGCTTCGATCTCGCCGGAGCTCAGGGCGTGGACGCCGGTCAGGGCGACGCGGTGTGCGTAGAGGAGGTTCTTGACCGTCGGCTTCTTCGTCAGCTCCTGACGCTTGTTGCGAAAGAAGCCGCGGTAGTGATTCACGATCACCTTGGCGACGCAGCCCCGGGCCAGCTCGCGCAGCTCCTCGAGCCAGGCGCTCTCGATCACGACCAGCGGGCCGTAGACCTGCTCCAGGATCACGCCGTCGGCGCGCTGGAGGAGGCGGCAATACTTGCCCACTTCGTGAGCGACCCAGTCCAGCTCGATCGTGCGGCTCCCGAGGGCGAAGGCCGGGTCCTCCTTGACGTAGGTCTCGCTGAGGGTCCCCAGGCCGAGGACGCGACGCAGGGGAGCCACGAAGGCTCCCCGGAGGTCGAAGTCGCTGTCGGGTGAGGGGAATCCGTAGAGGTGGGAGCCGCTCAGGGTCGCGAAGAGGGGGCGGGGGCCGGCCTGGGCCAGGGCCGCCAGCTCGGGGAGCTCGGGAGGTGCTGCGCTGCGGGGAGGGGTCACAAGGCGAGCTACTCCGAAGCAGGGGGGTCGCTGTCGTCGCTCTGGCCCCAGCGCGCCCAGCACCAGAGGGTCTGGCAGTTCTTGACCGGCCGATCCTCGTGGAGGGTGGTCGGGATCTTGACGTGGCGATAGATCGCCTTGACCTCCTTGGTCACGGCGTAGGCGCAAGCTGTCGCCCGAGGACGGGGCCCCACGACCTCAGCGCCGCTGGCGCGGGCCAGCTCGGCGAGCTGGTTCAGGCGGCCTTCGACGCCGGGGGCTTTGGCGCGGTCGACCCAGAGAAAGTCGCGCGGGCGCTCGGCTCCGGCCGCAGCCAGGGTCGCGCAGATCGAAGTCCAGAGCCCGAGGGCGTCGGGGGGCAGGTCGTCGGTCCCCCGGGGCGCCAGCTCGCTGATCAGGTTGGCCGCGACGCAGAGGTCGCTCCACTCGAGCTGCTCGCGGAGGGCGTCCTCGAGCTGAGGGGCTCCCAGGTCGAGGCGCAGCGAGGCCGCGGGGGCGTCTAGGGTCCACTCGTCGCCGAGGCCGCAGCGCCGGGCGGCCAGGGCTGCCTTGGCGCTCTCGAGGAGCTTCTCGAAGTCTTGGTCCCAGGCCTGCTCGCGGTCGACTCGCCGGGCCTCGACCCGCGTCAGGTCCTCCCAGTCCCCGCGGGCCTTGTCCTGGCTGAGGGCCTCCGCCACGGCCAGGACCTCGCTCCCGGGTCCGGCGCCGAGGCCCAGGAGCCGGAGCTCCTCGCGCTCGGAGAAGAGCTCGGGCAGGTCCAGGAAGAGCCGCGCTAGGTCCGAGACGTGGGCTGGGAGGTGGTGCCAGGCGTAGCCCGCGCGGCCGGCTTCGCTCGCGAAGTCGAGGTCCGAGCGCCCAGCGCGATAGGCGGCCGAGAGGGCCGTGATCGCTTTGCCGACGGCGCGCTCGGGGCGGTCGCCCAGGGCGCGCCCGACGACGTCGAAGTAGTTGATTCGGATCCGGCCCATTAGGTTCGCCCGCTGGCTGAGTGTCGCGCGGAGACGCTGCGCGAGGGAGCGCTCACGCCGACCCGGAGTAGAGGAAGGCCTCGACCACTGCCTTGGCGCGAGCGGGGTCGACGGGGTTTCCGGCCTTGCCCTCGACCTCGGCAGCGCTCCCGACGACGGCGCCGTCGAGGAGGGGGCCAAGCTCGGCGCAGTTCTCGACCGTGAGCCCGCTCCCGAGCCAGAGCGGCGTCTCGGGGGCCGCGGCCCGGACCTCTCGAAGTCGCTCGGGGCTGGGGGCGTAGCCGGTCCCGCTCCCTGAGACGATCAAGGCGTCGGCCAGGCCGCGCTTGGCCGTGTCCTGGGCGGCCGTGGTCAGGCTGCCGCCCGCGAGGGGCTCAGCGTGCTTGACGTGGACGTCTGCTAGGAGCGCGATCGGATTGGCGCCGCCAGCGCCGGCTCCGAGACCTGCCCGAAGTCGGAGCAGGGTCGCAGCCTCGCCTTCGATCAGACCCTGATCGGTCACCGCCGCGCCGCTCAGGACGTTTACGCGCACGAAGCTCGCCCCGACCGCCAGCGCGATCGCGAGCGCGGCGTGGCCGTCGTTGCGAAGCACGTTGACCCCCACCGGCGCCGAGCCCGCGGCCTCGACCACGGCTCGCGCGCAACGCGTCAGGCACGCCACGGTCTCCAGCGGCGCGCGCTTGAAGAAGGGCGCGTCGCCAAAGTTCTCCACGATCACGCCCTGACAGCCTGCGGTGAGGTAGGCCTCGGCGTCGCTGACCGCGCGAGCCACGATCGCCTCCAGGCTCGGGCGCCCGGCGGCTTCCCAGAGCGGGCTCCCGGGCAGGGGCTGCAAGTGGACCGCGCCGACCAGGGCGCGCCCCTCGAATGGCAACGAAATCTTCATCCCTTCCTCCTACCGTAGCGCCTGCGCCCGCCTGGGGTTGTCCGCGAACGACTAAAGCTGCCACAGAGGCGGGGTTTACCCCCGCCCCACGGGCTGTCCTCGTGACTAGCGCCCTCGCAGAGGCGGGGTTTACCCCCGCTCCACGGACTGTCCTCGTGACTAGCGCCCTCGTAGAGGCGGGGTTTACCCCCGCCCCACGGACTGTCCTCGTGACTAGCGCCCTCGTAGAGGCGGGGTTTACCCCCGCCCCACGGACTGTCCTCGTGACGAGCGCCCTCGTAGAGGCGGGGTTTACCCCCGCCCCACGGACTGTCCTCGTGACTAGCGCCCCCGTAGAGGCGGGGTTTACCCCCGCCCCACGGGCTCTCCTCGTGACGAGCGCCCTCGTAGAGGCGGGGTTTACCCCCGCCCCACGGACTGTCCTCGTGACTAGCGCCCTCGTAGAGGCGGGGTTTACCCCCGCCCCACGGACTGTCCTCGTGACTAGCGCCCCCGTAGAGGCGGGGTTTACCCCCGCCCCACGGGCTGTCCTCGTGAGTCAAGGTCTCCGCGGATAGAGCGCAGCAGGAAGTCTGGTGGAGGGGCTTCGCTACCGGGGCCCTTAGGGCTGGGGGAAACCTGGGGGCGGGGGTAAACCCCGCCTCTACGATCCGGCTCCCCTGCGAATCACCTGGCACGGGGGGGCCAGAGAGGGGCTCGCCTACTCTGCAAGGTCGCGGGGTGCCGACCGGCATGACGATCGCCCCTACCAGAGCTTGCCCTTCTTCTTGCGGGGCCAGCCGAGCTTGCTGCGGGGGATCTCTTGGCGCCAGATCCGAGTCCCGTCCACCCGGCGCGTCTCGAGGATCAGGCGGCGGTCCTTGGCGGGGCCGGTGATCTTGATCAGGCCGAAGTTGCGCTCGCCGACGAGGGTTCCGGGTACGCGGAGGGGGTTGTTGAACTCGACGTGGTCCTCGCGGAGGCGGTGCGCGCCCGAGGTCAGGGGCGAGCTCGTGAAGTCGTAGAGGGGGTAGCCGCCCGAGGGCTTCTCGACGAGGAGCTCGGTGTGGTGGCGGTCGCCCGAGAGGAACACGACCCCTTCGATTCGCTGGGTCACGATCCAGTCGATGAGCTCCTTCTGCTCCTGGGGGAACATGGGCTGCCAGGCCTCGTAGGGCGTGACCTTGTTCAGGACCTGGCTCCCGATCGCCACGATCTTGAAGGTCGAGCGCGAGGCGGCCAAGGCGTGCTTGATCCACTTCATTTGGCCCTTCCCGAGCATGACCTTGTCGGGGCCGAGCTTGAGGCTGTTCGGCGAGCGGTGGTAGCGGTCGTCAAGCATGAAGACCTCGGCGTCGGCGATCGGGAACTGCTGGAACACGCCCTTGGTCTTGGGCATTCCGTAGCTGACCGCCGGCCAGTAGCGCTTGAAGAGCTTCAGCGCCTCGTCCTTGAGGGGGTAGGTCGAGTCGCTGTCGTTGGGCCCGAAGTCGTGGTCGTCCCAGATCGCGTAGTGCGGCATGGCCGCCAGGAGGGCCTGGAGCTGAGGGTGCGCCCGGTCGTGGCGATAGCGCGCCGCGAGGCCCTCGCGCGTGGTCCAGTCCACCTCGCGGAAGTAGACGTTGTCGCCGAGCCAGAGCATGCCGTCGGCCTTGACCTTGGACATCGTCTCGAAGATCTCCCACTGGCCGCCGTAGCTGCGCCCGGGGCGATCGACCGCGGGCTCGCTGAAGTAGGCGCAGGAGCCCAGCATGAGGGTCACCGTCGGAGGCGCGGTCCTCCAGCGCCAGAGGGGCCGGGTCTCGAAGCCCAGCGCGTAGGGCCGCTGGACGTTCTTCCCGTCCAGGTAGAGCTCGAAGCTGTAGCGGACGCCAGGCGTAAGTCCGTCGAGGACCGTCGTCAGGCAGTGATCGACCGCGCCGCGGGTCTTGGTGGCCGGGGTCAGGATCGCCTTGGCGGGCGTGTCCGCGGGCCAGTAGCGGTATTGGACGGACGCCGGTCGCTTGGTCTGGACCCAGAGCGCGACCGAGCGCTCGGCCGAGTAGCCCTGCATGGGGCCGGCGTGGAGGGCTGAGTCGCCCGCGAGGGCTGGGCTCGCGAGCAAAAGCGAGAGGAGCGAGAGCTGGATCAGGTGACGCATGGAGTCCCTCCGAGGAGGGGATTGAAACAGGAGAAGCGGGCCCGTGAAAGGCCCGCGCCGCCTCGCAACTCTATGAGCGTAGAGAGCTCAAGGCGCGAGGGCGAGCGCCTCGCACGAGGGGGACTCAATCGCGCGTGACGTGAATCGCACACGCCGGGAGCGAGCCTCGCAAGCGCCTGAGCTGAGCCGGGGTCAGGTTGGCGGATCCCCGCAGGTGCAGTGTCAGGCGCTTGAGCTTCGAGAACGATTGAAAGGCATCGCAGTCTCCCGACTCCAACCTTGAGAGTCTGAGATCCAGCTCCTCCAGTTCCTCGCAGCCAGCCAGATCCGGGATTGGGTTGGCAGCTGTCTCAGCTTCTTCGCTTGATAGCCATGGCGAGACCTTGAGGGAGCGGAGGCTCTTCCATTCGCCAAGGGCTTGCCAAGCGCCAGGTTCGAGGTAGGAGTTCCACAGTTCGAGACTCTCGAGCTCTAGTGATTGCAGGCTTTGGAGCAGGCTCGCCGACAGCGCCGCCCTTCCCAAGATCAGGTGACGCAGACCGGAGCAGGCACCTAGGCCGGCGAGGTCTTGGTGGGTCACTCGCTCCTCCTGGCGCGCGAAGGGCAACTCAAGGTTGAAGGAGACCAGTGAAGGCAGGCCCTTGACGACCTCGACTGCGATCAGGGCGCTGGTAGAGGCAAGTTCGAGTTCTTCGAGCCGGGCGAGGTCCCCCAGTGGCTCCAGCTCGATACGGCTGAACGGATAGCTCCTCACGACCAGCCGCCGGAGCTCTCGGCATGCCCCCAAGAGGCGCAAGTCATTGGGCTCGGCTCGATAGAGATTCAGCTCCTCGAGGCGCTCCAAGCAAGGGAGGGCTTCGGTCCAGCCAGAGCCTAGGCCCCTTTCGACAGAGAGCTCTCTGAGAGACTCGAGTCGCGCGAGGACACCACCAACTCCCTTTATCTCGGGATCGGCCGCGAGAGAGAGATCAAACAGATCGGGCAGCTCTTCGAGGACGCTGAGCGCCTTCGCCTGATAGGGGCCAGTGAGGGTCAAGGACCGCAGTCTCGGTGCCTGGCGGAGGGCGCTCAGGCCAGGCGAGGTGACTCCGGTCTCCCGGACATTGAGGCGGAGCAGATTCGGCAGGGAAGGAAGCGAGCGGAAGGCCTTCCCGCTCAGGTTCTTGACCGCTCTTAGGTCGAGGCTCCTCAGCTCGTTTAGGCCAGCGAGGTGCTTCAGCCAGGGTCCGCGGCACTCGTTCGACGCCAAGCTGAGATGCGCGAGTCTAGAGAAGCTGCCCAGGGGGGCGAGGTCAGCTGCTTGAAGCTGCGCTGCCCGCGAGAGATCGAGTCGCACCAGGCGAGGAAGGGCTGCTAGTGCCTTGAGTCCTCCTCGCCGGAAGCGCTTCCGTCCGCTGAGGTCGAGGCTCTCCAGATCGGTGCAGCGCGCGATTGACTTCAGGCACTCGTCGTCGACACCTGAGCATGAGGGGAGAGCGAGATAGGTCAGATCAGGCAGATCAACAAGGTGCGCGAGTTGATCTGCGGAGCCGATCTTGGCTGTCGCGAGAGAGAGCCCAGTAACCGAACGCGCTGCGAGGTCTCGGGCGACTTCTTCGGTGAGGGCGATCGGTCGTGGTCGCACCCACCAGAACCGAGCCTCTGGAACCTCGACGCCTCCCGCTGTGGTTGTCCCGACAAGCCTCGCCTCGCCCGCGGGAGGCTGGACGTAGACCTCGAGCTCGTTCGGCGACTCGAAGTGACGGGCAGGGGATCGGCGAGCTTCGAGGACGTCGGTCGGGAGAGGCTCTCCTTCGCGCTCTAGAGCGTTGACGACCTGCGCCAAGGTGCTTTGGTCACCCGGTCTCGTCCGCCATGCGCGGAGGAGTTGCCTAGACGCGGCGTCACTCACGATCGCTCCCTTCAGGGAGCGGTGATAGCAGATCGGGGCGGTTCGTGCTCAAGGGACGAAGGCGGCGCCCTCAGTAGCGCTGCGTCGCTTCAGGACGGACACCCGCAGGAGCGGGTATCCGTCGGAAGGCTTAGCCCTTCTTGGGCTCGGTGTTCGGCTTGGGGCCCTTGGTCTCCTTGGGCTTTTTCGGCTTCTTCTTTTCCTTCTTCTTGTCTCTGTTGCCCATGCGTCACGTCCTTCTGGTCTATCGACCTGTGGTGTAGGCACTCTACGCGACCAGGTTGTGGGAAAAGCCTTGAACTTCGAGGGCTCCAGGAGGGGCTTCCCCGGTCCAACATATCTCCACGGAAAGACTGGTGTTCAAGAAAGACAGGGGGGCTGCCAGGCGCTCGGCGAGTGCTGTCTAGTCCGACCAAATCACTTTGAGTCTGTCTCGGCCAGCGTCGTCTAAGTAGGGACGGAGGCCCTGCAGCACTGCCTGCTCGGGGGCGTCTGCGAGCTGCGTCGCGACGTCTCCGTTGGCCACCATGGCGGTTCGAGCGGGCATTTTGCTCGCACGTTTCGGGAGTTCTCCCGCCAAGAGCAGGGGTGGAGCCTGGAGGAGGTGTTCGCCCCAGCCGAGAGGCCCGCAGCGCTCGAACGCAGCGAGAGTCTCCTGGTCGTAGGGCTCGCGTGCACAGCGGAGGAACTCGTCGCGGAAGAATCCCTCGAAGGAGTCGGCTATGGGCTCAGGCTCCATGTCGAAGGCACCGAGGAGATGGATCGTTTCCCCTTCGCCTCTCTTGTAGGCGTACTGATCTCCCCAGGCATTCCCTCCGAAGCAGACGAAGGACTCGAGGGGGGCGTTAGGCCAGGCGAACTTCCAGTAGCTCGTCTCGTTCCAGGTGCCCAGGCTTGGTGCTGCGGCCTGCCCCAGGCCAAACAGACGGAAGTAGCCGTGATACGCCAGCGCTCCGTTCGACTCAGCGAGGAAGCGGGCGTGTGCTTCTGGAAGGGAGTGAGGAGACCCTGGGGGGGAACACGGGCCGGAGAGCAGCGCCCCCGGAATCTGAGCCAGCAGTTTCGAGAGGCTCATAGCGTCTCTACTCGGCGCGGCCGATGACCACGAGGTAGTCGCGCTCGCCGAGGACGAGTTCGCCTTCGGGGTTGAGGCGCATTTCGTAGCCCTCGGCGCGGGGGCCGTCTTGGCCTTGGACCTCGACGCCGATCAGGAGGGCGTTCTCTTCGCGCTTGTAGCGCTCGACGGCCTCAATGAAGGTGATCCCGAGGTATTTGCTGGGGATCTTGAGCTTGCGGAGGGTGTCGCCGACCTTGCCGGTCATGAGCTCGTTGAGGACGTTGGCTAGGCCGAAGTGGAGGGCCGCCATGGCGAGGTGGTGACCGCCGGCCTCGCTGGTCACGACGACCTCTTCGATCCCCGCGGCGCGGAGGTGGGTCTCGTTGTCGGGGTTCAGGAGCTCGGCGCAGGTGTAAATGTCGGGCTTCATGCGCTCGATCATGAGGGCCGCGAGGACGGTCCTGGCGTCTCGGTCCTGGTCCGAGCGCTGGGGGATCGTGGTGTCGGCAACGATGATCGCGCGCTTGGCGTAGGGGATCCGGGCCTGCTCGAGGGTCTCGGGCTTGGTGTAGTCGCCCTTGACGAAGTAGAGCCGGGCCTCGCGCGCCTTGGTCACCTCTTCGGGGGCGTCCTCGAGGTCCGCTACGACGACGACGGCTGTGTCCCGTTGGGACGGTGTCGAGCCGATCTCCTCGATGATCAGGGGAACGAGGCGGTTCCACCCGCAGATCACGATGTGCTCGTTGAGCTGGAAGCGGTCCATGTCGTCGATCTCCATGCGCCGTTTGAGGCGGTTGACCATCAGCGCGGTCACGATTCCGGTGAACAGGGCGAAGGTCGTCAGCCCGCCGAACATGACCGCCAACACGATCACTCGCCCGACGTTGGTTCGGGGAGTGTCGATCATGGGCTCGGTCGCGACCAAGAAGAAGATCGTGGCCCAGAACGAGTTCTCGATATCGGCGAGGTCCTCCTTCCCTCCCGGCCCGGTCAGGAGCGGGTCGGTCGGCAGGAGGCTGTGGATTCGCGCCATGCGCTGGGTCAGGCGCCGGTGCTCGCGGTCTTCGAGCTGGTGGCGGTGCAGGCGCTCCTCGACGATCTCGGCCCGCTGGCGCAGCTCAGCGTCGGTGGGCGCGCTGCCCGAGATCATGTCCGGCTGGCCGGCCACTCGAGGGGCGGCCAGCCCGATCCGCTCCTCGATCTCGAGGAGGTCGGCCGAGAGGGCGTTGTTGCGGGCTCGGATCTGACGCTCGCGGGCTCGGCTCTCGGTGACCCAGAGCGCGAAGGTCCCGAAGGACAAGAGCGCGATCATGATCAGGCCGAGGACGATGTACTCGCCAATGGCGCTGCGGAACAGGTTCGAGAGGAAGCGAACGCGGCGGGAGAAGATCACCGCGACTCGGAACACCCGCAGGAGCCGGAGGACGCGCAGGGCGCGCAGGCTTTGGGTCCAAGGGAGGGTCGCGACGATGTCGATCCAGTATTGGGCCAGGAAGCGCCCTCGGCTGGGCGCGACGTAGCCCTTGACGCTCAGCTCCACCACGAACACGGCCGTGATCACCCACTGCACGATCTCGATCGGAGCCTGGAGGGGGCTCGAGATCGGGAGGGCGAAGTGGACCACGACCAGGGAGACCGAGAGCACGATCAAGACCGCGACCACGAAGCTCACACGCGGGTCGTGAATGAACGCGCCGAGCCTGTTCTTGAGCTCGTTCCGGCGATCGATCTCTACCACGAGCGTCCCTCAGGGAGGGTCAATCGTCGAGGTCGACGTCGCTGAGGTCGAAGTCGCTGCTGCCTGAGGCGGCCTTGGCCTTGGGGGCTCGACCGCTGGCCGCGGCCACGTCCTCGGAGTCGAGGGAGATCCCGCTCCCGAGGTCGTCGCTGAGGTCGGAGTCGAGGTCCAGGTCGTCGTCGCTCCCGAGGTCGTCGCTGCTCAGGCCGTGGGGGGGCGGGTCGTCGCTGCTCCCGCTGTTGGCCGGCGCGCTGTCGCTGTCGAGGTCGAGCTCGTCCTCGTCGATCCCCGAGAGCGCGCTGTCGATCTCCGAGTCGAGCTCGGCCATGGAGGCCGCGTCGTCAATGTTCTCGCCGCTGCCGGAGCCGTCGTCGAGGGAGTCGAGGTCGAGCTCCTCGACCCCGTCGTCGGAGCCCGAGCCCTCGAGCTCGTCGTCCGAGTCGAGGTCTATGGCGCTGCCCTCGTCCGAGCCGAGGTCGTCGCTCTCGTCGACGTCGAGGTCGACTTCGGAGTCCGAGCCGTCGGCGTCAGAGCTGCTGCCGCTGCCGCTGCTCTTCTTACCGCCCATGTATTTTTCGACGTCGAGCTTGCCGAGGACCTCTTGGATCGCCTCGTCCTGCTCTTCGGTGATGTAGTTCTTTTCGAGGAGGAACTCGCTCAGGCGGATCAGGTCCTCGCCCTCCAAGTAGCTCTCACGCTGTGCCTCGAGGCCCTTCTCGACGCGCTTGGCCTTGCTGAACTTGCTCTTGAGCACGATCCGCGCGTAGAGCTTGTCCTCGAGCCGAGCCTGCTGGTAGAGGCGCGCGTTCTCCAGGCTCTTGGCCTGGCGACCGGAGAGGTGCTTCTTCTTGACGAGAATGTCCACCAAGCGGGGGGCCTTGGCCTTCTTCCCCTTCTTGCCTTTGGCCTTCCGCCGGAGGTCCTTGAGGACCTTCCAGGCGTCGGCGTGCTGCTTCTTGGTGATCAAGTCGTGGGAGAGGGCGATCTGCCCAAACCGGACGTCGGCGTCCATGGATTCTCCTCAGCTGAGTCGGCGGAGCATAGGGCCCTTTCTATGTGTGGGCAAGCGTGCTCCCCGGTAGGGTCCTGAGCTGCGCAGGGAGTCGCCCTCTCTGCTCGGCTCGGAAACCCGTCTCAGTCCAACCAGGAGGCCAGCGTGAGGCCAGCGAAGTCGACTCGGAGCGAGCTCCTCTGGATCCGGCGAGGAGGAGCCGCGCTCCTGGCTTGCCTGGGGCTCGCGAGCCTGGCCGGGGCCGCTCCGGAGCAGGGCCCCTGGCGGGAGGCCTTCGAGGCGGGGGGGCTGCGGGGGGCCGAGGTCCAGCTCTCGGCAGATCGGCCGCGGAAGGCCGGTCGCTACCGGCTCCCAGCCTTCGATCGCCTCTGGGACGACTGGCGGCGCCTGCCTCCGGCGGCCGAGCGCGCTGCAGACGCGGTCCTGGGAGCTCGGAGTCTGGCGGAGTTGGCCCGCTGCGGGACCGCCTTCCTCACGACCCAGAGCACTGGCTGGCCGACCCCCGACCGGGGGCTCCTGAGAGGTCCTGCAGCGCTGAAGGGGAGGGGTCCAGCGGCCCTGGTCAGCGCTATCGAGGCTCTGGGGGCCTTGGACACCGCCGAGCAGAGCGCGCTTCGTCGAGCCTGCGCCACGGTCCCCGAAGAGGTCGCCCTGACCGCGGCCGAGCTCCTGAGGGCGGTCCCTCCCGCGGTCGCGGCCCGTGAGCGCGCCTTGCGTCCTGTGGGGATCCCGCCCCAGGAGCTCTTCTGGCCCGCCTTGAACTTGGCCCTCTCGGCCAAGCGCTCTCCCGGGGCGGACGCGCTCCTGGCCAAGCTCGACCAAGCGGCGCTCCTGCGCGGCGCCGAGCCCTTGGCGGCGGCCCTCGACGCTGCGGGGGCGCGCTTGGCGGGGATCGCCGCCCTCCGGACCGCGACCTTCGCCTTCTCTTGGGAGACCCCCTTGGGCTGGATCGTCCTCTCGGGGGCGGGGAGTCAGCACCACTCGAACCGGACCCACCTCCTCCTCCTAGATACGTCCGGGGACGACCAATACGACGCGGGGGGAGGGAACTGCCACGGCGACCACCCGGTCTCGCTCCTCTTGGACCTCGCCGGCGACGACCGCTACTTCAGCGTCGGGAGCGGCGACTTCGGAGTCGGGCTCTTGGGCTATGGGTTCCACCTCGACCTGGCTGGCGACGATCGCTACCGGGGCCTGAACATTTCGCAGGGCTGCGGAGTGGCGGGGGTTGGGCTCCTCATGGATCGCGAGGGGCGGGACCACTACCAGGCGCGCAAGCACTCCCAAGGCGCCGCGACCCTGGGCTTGGGGGTCCTGGCCGACGCGCGCGGCGACGATCGCTGGGACGCCCGGGATCAGTCCCAGGGCTACGGAGGCGTGCTCGGGGTCGGGGTCTTGGCCGACCGCTCCGGCGACGACCGCTACGTCCTCGACGACGAGGAGATCACGCGGCCCTCGCCCCAGACCAAGGAGCACAACACGAGCCTCGGTCAGGGGGCAGGCTTTGGGTATCGCGCTCACGGGTTCGCCGGCGGGCTCGGGCTCTTGGCCGACGCCAAGGGCGACGATCGCTACTCCTGCGGGGTCTTCGGGCAGGGGACTGCCTACTGGTATGCGCTGGGGTTCCTCGTCGATCGCGAGGGCGACGATCGCTACGGCGGGGTCTGGTACGTCCAGGGGAGCGCGGCCCACTACGCCGCAGCGGTCCTCGTGGACGGGGCCGGCAATGACCGCTATCGGGCCCTGCTGCACCAGGCCCAAGGGACCGGTCACGACTACAGCCTCGGAGTGCTCCTGGAGCGGAGCGGAGACGACGACTACCAAGCGCGGGGATCCGCGCAGGGCGGCGGGCTCTGGAACGGGATCGGGGCCCTGGCCGATTTGTCTGGCAAGGACGTCTATCGCTCAGGCGGCTACGGGCTCGGGACGGTCGGGGCGGCTCGGGCCGAGCACACCTGCTTTGGGCTCTTCAACGACCGCGGTGGACAGAGCGAGTTCCCGCGCCGGGGCCACGCGGAGCCCGGCCAACGTTGGAAGAAGCCGGGCAAGGCCAAGGGCCACCTCGGCATGGGCTCGACGCGGCCCTAGCCCGACCTGCGCGCGAGGGAAAGCAATGGCAGACAAGGTAGACCTCAAGAAGACCCTCAAGCCCTACTTCTCGGCCTCGAAGAAGGCCTGGGACGAGGTGACCTTCCCTGCCTATCGCTACTTGAAAGTCGACGGGCAGGGGTCGCCGGGCGACTCACCCGAATACGTCGCCGCCCTCGAGGTGCTCTATCCCGCTGCCTACGGGACGAAGTTCTTCAGCAAGCTCGACCTCGGGCGCGACTACGTGGTCCCGCCCCTAGAGGGCGTGTGGTGGGCGGACGACATGGACGCCTTCACCACAGCCGGGCGGCGCGACGAGTGGCGCTGGACCCTGATGCTAATGCTCCCGCCCTGGATCGAAGGGGCGCACGTCAGCGAGGCCCTGGGCCGCCAGGCCAAGAAGAAGCCGGACCTCGACTTCAGCTCGGTCCGCTTCGAGGCCCTCGAGGAGGGGCTCTGCCTCCAGCGTCTGCACGTCGGACCCTTCGCTGACGAAGCCCCCGTCCTGCGCCAGCTCCACCACGAGTTGATCCCTGAGGGTGGCTACGCCTTCCAGGGCAACCATCACGAGATCTACCTCAGCGACCCCCGTCGGACCGCGCCCGAGAAGCTGCGCACCGTCCTGCGCCAGCCGGTGACCCGCGCCTGAGCTCGCGAGAGGGCGCCAGACCCCAGGGAGGCTCGCCCCTGCCTGGGCTCGCGCGTATTCTGAGGCGCCCAGGAGAGTGACGTGCCCAAGTCTCTCGACGAGCGCTTCAAGGAGCGCAACTTCCTCCCAGCCCTCAAGCCGCGCAAATGGCAGGCCCGCAAGGCCGTGTTCTGCCGTCGCTTGGTGGACGACGAGCACGAGACCGTTCCCCTGGTGGCCTACGGCTGGGACTCCCCGGACCGGACCGAGTTCGTGACCCGCGAGGCGATCGCCGACGCGGGGGCGAGCAAGAGCCGCGCCCACAAGTACGCCCTCCGCAACCTCGCGCGCCGGGCGCGGAAGGTGAAGTGGAACAAGCAGCGCTACCCCATGGGGCGCAAGAAGGTCGCGGTCGCCATGGTCGAGGGCGACGAGTTCACCGGCTCCTGCGTCTTGGTGCCCGAGTTCCTCGAGGCGGCCCACGACCTCCTCGACTGCGACACCCTCGTGATCGGGATCCCGAACCGGTTCTCGCTCTGGGCCTGCGACGCGGCCCTGGCGCCGCTGATGGTCTCCTTCGCCGAGGCCCAGTTCGAGGAGGCCGAGGAGGACGAGCGCGAGCCTGTGACCTCCGCGCTGATCCTCTCCCAGAACGGGAAGCTGGCTGGGATCGCGGTCAGCGAAGAGGCCTCGGGTCGCGGGCGCTCGAGCAAGACCAAGGAGCGCTCGAGCAAGACCAGGGAGCGCTCGAGCAAGACCAAGGAGCGCTCGAGCACCAAGGAGCGCTCGAGCAAGACCAAGGAGCGCTCGAGCAAGACCAAGGAGCGCTCGAGCACCAAGGAGCGCTCGAGCAAGACGAAGGAGCGCTCGAGCAAGACCAAGGAGCGCTCGACCAAGACCCGGCGCAAGAAGGAGTCCTCAGAGGACGTCCGGGAAGACTCCGAGGAGGAGGTGGCGCCGAAGCGGAGGAAGAAGAAGGCTCCCAAGAAGCCCGCTCGCGAGAAGGAGACGAAGGCTAAGGCACCTGCCAAGAAGAAGGCCTCCAAGAAGAAGGCCTCCACCAAGCCAGACCCCAAGGCCAAGAAGAAGGGCCCGGCCCCGCGCAAGAAGCGGCGCTGGTAGCGAGCTACCCCACGAGCCCGAGGGGGGCTTCGCCCGAAGCCCAGCCTAGGACCGCAGGCGCGGGACGGGGGCGTGAGACCTCAGCGCGACGCGAGCGGGAGACCTCCGAGCGAGAGACCTCAGCGCGACGTGAGCGGGAGACCTCTGAGCGAGAGACCTCAGCGCGACGGGAGCGGGTGACCTCCGAGGGCCGCGAGCGGGAGACCTCCGAGGGCCGCGAGCGGGAGACCTCCGAGCGACGCGGGCGACGGGCTGAGACGCGCTCTTCGCGAGCGCTGGTCTTCTGGCAGGCCTCGTCGCTGAGGTAGGACCACTCGACCAAGGCTCGAGCTGCTCGCTTGGCGACTGGGGCCGGGACCCGGAGGGCGAGGCCGCAGGCCTTGCAGGGCCCCTTCCTCCCCACGTATTCGACCGAGACCTTGCTCTGGCTCTCGCAGATCGGGCACTCGAACTTGACCGCGTTCGGCGTCGAGGTCGGGAGGGCCTTCGCGAGCAGGATCGGCGCCGCGAGTCGCGTCGGGAGGCCTTCGCAGGTCTCGTGGAGGGTCGAGGCTTCTTGGGCGGGGCGCGTCTTGGGATCCACGAGCAGGTCGGCGACCTCGATGGCGCCGACGCCGCTGGCGGCGGCCAGCTCCCAGGCCCTCTCTGGGGACGCCTTCCGGAGGCGCTGAGGGGCGTAGAGGAGGACGAGGGCGACGCAGGCCGCCAAGAAGCCAGGCAGCTCAGGGCGGAGGTAGAGCTCGCCGGTCGAGACGACGTAGCCCACGTTGAGGAGCGCGAAGAACGAGGTCATGAGGGCGGCGGTCCAGGCCGCGCCGCGCGCGTAGCCCAGGAGGACGGGCTTGCGGTCGTTCTTGATCTGGACGACCTCCTGGCGCTCGCTGAAGAAGCTGTGCTTGACCACGAGGAAGGTCTCGCCCGTAGGGATCAGGGGCACGAAGTTGACGTGAAAGAAGCGAGCGGCGACGTATCCGAGGCCCTCGACCTCGTCCGTGCGGCCGTAAAGCCTTGTTCCTACGATCATGGGCTTCCCTTCCCACGTGTCTCTTGGGGGTCATGGGGGCCGGCGTTACAGGGATCTTCTGGCCGCAGGCTGAGACTGAGCAGAGGTTTAGGCGTGACCCCAGCGTGACCAGCGCGAATCAGAGTTGCGCCCCATGAATCGACCCCACGCTCTATCTCGCCCACGCGTCCTCCTGGCCCTCTTCGCGCTCGCGGGGCTGGGTACCCTCCAGGCTTGCTCCTGCCCACCCCCGCTCCCGCCGATCCGAGCCTGCGGAAGCCTCTCCTTCGGAAGCGACCCTGGAGCGAGGGTTCACGACGTGGCTTGGGTCTGGTCTGGCAGCGTCGAGTGCGGGCACTTCTACACCCGCTGGCTCGACGCCGACCGGGTTCAGGTCGGGCTGACGGAGGAGCTCAACGGGTCCTGGGGGCTCCGGAGGCCGACCCTGATCCGCTTCTCCCCGGAGGCGAGGCCACTTCCTGCCTCGCCGATCCCCGTGTTCGGGCGGACGTTCATCTCGGCTCGCCTGCCCGAGACCTGGACCTGGGTCTTCCCGGCGGGCGAGGCGCCTCAGCGCGCGAGGCTCCTCTTCGGAGGTCGCGAGGTCCTAGACACGCCGCTCAGCTACGCGCCGCGCCCTTCTCCCGACGCGCCCCCCGCCAGCGAGTCTCCGGCCTCAGCGCGATCGGCCTTCTGATCCTTAGCTACCATGGCTCCCTGTGAGCCACGCCGCGACGACTCGAGCGCCTCAGTGACCCCTCCGCACGTGGTGGGGCCCTATGTGATCGAGCGCGAGCTCGGCCGCGGCGCCTCGGGCGTCGTCTACTCGGGTCGCCACGTCGAGCTGAAGCGCCGGGCCGCGATCAAGCTCCTCCTCGAGGACCAAGAGAGCCCCGAGGCCTACGCTCGCTTCCAGCGCGAGTGCGAAGCGCTGGCGCGCCTCGGCGAGCACCCCGGGATCGTCCGGCTCTACGACCACGGCGTCCACGAAGGACGCCCCTACGTGAGCCTGGAGTTCGTGGCCGGGCTCCCCCTCGACGAGTCGCTCGCCCGAACCGGCCCCTGGGACGAGGAGGCCGGACTTCAGCTCGGGCTCCAGCTCTGCGAGGCCCTCGAGTTCGCCCACCAGGCTGGGATCCTGCACCGCGACCTCAAGCCAGCGAACGTCCTCCTCGACAAGGCCGGCCGGGCGCGCCTGACCGACTTCGGCTTGGCGAAGGACGTGACCGCCGAGTCCATGACCAACACCGGTCAGCTCCTGGGGACCCCCTCCTACATGCCGCCTGAGCAAGCCTCCGGCGACCGGAGCCGTCTCGGGCCGGCCTCCGACGTCTACGGCCTCGGGGCGACCCTCTACTGTGTCTTCACGGGACAGCCTCCCTTCTCGGGAGAGACCCTGGCCAACGTCGTGACCCAGATCTTCACCAAGCCACCGGCAGTCCCCAGCAGCCTGCGGCCCAGGCTGAACCCCGCCATCGATCAGGTCCTGCTCCGCTGCCTCGCCAAGGAGCCCGCGGATCGCTTCGCCAGCGCGGCGGAGCTTGGAGCAGCGCTCCAAGCGATCCTCGACGGCACGGCTCGGGTCGCCCCTTCGCGCGCCCGCGCGGTCGCGATCCTGGCCGGGGTCTCGCTCTTGGCGACCCTGGGGGCAGCTCTGGCCCTGGGCAACAGCCAGTCGGACACCGCTCCGAGCGCGACTCAGTCCGAGCTCGACCCCGAGCGGCAGCGCAAGGCCGCCCTCGCTCTCGGCCGCGCCAAGACCCCAGATCAGCTCAGGACCTGGCTCCGGGAGCAGAGCCAATTCGTCCCGGAGCGACGCGAGCGCGCGCTCTCCCGCCTGGCCGAGTTGACCTTCGAGGCCTTCCAGGCCAAGCACCGCCCCGCGAAGGCAGGAGACGACGCCCCTCCCGCGGGAGAGGTGAGCCGGATCCTGCGTCACCGGGCGCTGCGATCCTGGGTCCAGGAGCACCTCGAGTTCGCGCCCCAGAGGATCAAGGCCGCAGCCCGTCAAGAGCTGAGCGACCCCGGGGCTCGTCTCCTGGCCGTGTTCCGCCACCAGAACCCCAAGAAGAGGGTCCAGCTCGCGCTCCTTCCCACCGACCACAGCCTCCGAATCTTTGGCGACGGGCGGCCCAACCCGGGCTGGGACCTGCGCACCGGCGAGCGCAGCGAGGCGACCCTCCTCCCCCAGAGTTCGTTCATTGGCCGTCTGATCCCCGAGCGCCGGCCCGAGGGCCTCTCGCTCTGGTCCCTCAACCTGAGGGCCATGGCCTGCTTCCGCGAGGGACGAGCGCTCGAGGTCAAGCTGCGCAAGGGCACGGCTGGGCGCGACCTCGTCGTCCTCGAAGATCAGATCCTGCTCGTGGGCTCCCGCCCTCGCGACGAGATCGAGGGGGTCGTGCGGAGGCGCGGCTTCGCCGGTCTCGTGCCCCGGAGCGCGTTTCGTCCCGGCAAGGAACCCAACCTCGTCGCACCCGAGCAGCTGTTGAAGCTCGACAACATGGGCCTTTGTCTCGCTCGCCATCCCCGCCTCCCGACCTTCTACGCCGGCGTCGGCCCCTGGGAGGCAGCGCAGGGCCGAGAGTTCATGGTTCGACTCTCCCTCGAGGGCGGAAAGCTGACCAAGCCCCAGGACATAGACATTCCAGGCACGGGCGAAATGATCGCTGTGTCGCCGGACGGGGCTCGGCTCGCGATCGGGCTGAATCGCGGCGGGGCCCGGATCTACGCCCTCGATCCTGGGTCAGGTGCGATCCAGCCCGAGCGCTACACCCGGCTGATTCCGACGGGCAAGGCCTGGGATCCGCGGGTCCAGACTCGAGGCCTGCGCTACCTCTCCGACGGTCGTCTCCTCATGACTTCGAAGTTCTTCGACAGCCGCCGGCTCGAGGAGGAGGTGGACAAGTCGGAGCTCAAGGAGTCGTCGTCTAGGCTCAGCCTCTGGACCGTCGAGGAGCAGACCAGGTACCGAACCCCGGAGGAGCACAGCGTGGTCAAGGCCAACCACCTGCCCTCCTGGTCCGTGACCTATCCCTTCGTGGCCTACCAGATCGACCTCTCCCCCGACGAGGCTCTGATCGCCCTCGGAACGGAGTCGTTCCGGGTCGTCGTGGTGGCCACGCCGGAGTAGGAGGGGCTAGGCGAGGTCTTCCTTGCTGGCCAGGATCGTGATCGCCTGGGCGACCTTGAAGAAGCGGTTGTTGGCGAGCTGCTCGACGGTCGTGATCCCAAAGGCCTCGTGCAGGAGCTGAGCTTGTCGCTCGCTGACGCCTTCGAGCGCCGCCACAGGGGCCTTGGCGATCTCGCTCAGGCTCTTGTCTTCGAATTCCTTGTCAACTGCGTGATCGATGTTCATGGCGATCTCCTTTGCGGCGCACATGCTAGCGGTGCCCTGTCGTCTAGGCCTGACTCAGCTGGGCTACGCGACTGACAGTCTCTCCGGGTCCCTGAGTTAAGCTCGACCCGGGGACCGGATCGTATGGCGAGCAGAGCGCGGGGAGTGCGGACGATCGCTCACGAGTTGAGCACGAGCCTTGCTTTGGCAGTGCTCGTCGTGGTCGGGATCGCCGGTGGCGCATACCACCTCCGCGCCCGCTCCCTGGCCGAAGCGCGCCTTCACCAAGACGCCAGGCGCTGGACGACTCAGCTCTCGGAGGTCTCGCTCCTCCACCTCTGGAACGTCGATCGAGCTGGCCTCGAGAATGCCTGCCGGGCAGCGCTCCAGCCTCCTGAGGTGCACGGGGCGCGGGTCCTCGACGCTGAGGGGCGGGTCCTGGCCGAGGTCTCGCGCAGCGAGAGCCCTGACTTCTTGGTCTTGCGTGAGGAGGTGATCCACACCCACGGCGGGGCGCGGCACCGCCTCGGAGCGGTGGAGCTGCGCGTCGGGGAGGAGGTCCTCGCGGGCCGCGCGTCCGAGCGCCTCTGGGCCACGGTCCTCATGGGCCTGCTGACGGTGGGCGCCGTGATCCTGGCCTCGCGGCTCCTGGTTAGGCGCCTCCTGAGCGAGCCCCTCGCGCAGCTCGGCGAGGGGACGGCCCAAATCGCGGCGGGGGACTATGACCTCCAGCTCCCCCAAGCTCGCCAGGCAGACATCGACGCCTTGGTCCAGAGCGTGAACGCCATGGCGCAGGCGATCGCGAGCCGCGAGGAGGAGCTGCGAAGCACCGAGGAGCAAATGCGCTTCGCCCTCTCCGCCGCCCAGGGCGGGGTCTGGGACTGGAACGTCGACCAGGGGACCGTCTACTTCTCGGAGCGCTGGAAGACCATGCTGGGCTACGAGCCGGAGGAGATCGCAGACTCCTTCGAGGCCTGGGAGGAGCTCACGCACCCTGAGGACCGCGATCACGTCGAGCTCGCGGTCGAGGCCCACCTCCGCGGCGAGAGCGAGTACTACACCATCGAGCACCGCCTCCGGACCAAGGAGGGGAGCTACCGCTGGATCGCGGCCCGCGGCCGCCTGATCAGCCGGACCTCCACAGGCGCGCCGCTCCGCTTCGTGGGGACACACACCGACATTACGACCCTCAAGGAGGCCGCCGAGCAGGCGACCCTCGCCAAGGAGGCCGCCGAGCAGGCGACCCGCGCCAAGGACGAGTTCCTGGCCAACATGAGCCACGAGATCCGAACGCCGCTCAACGGGATCATTGGCATGACGAGCGTGCTCTCGGGGACTGAGCTCAGCGCCTCCCAGCGTGAATTCGTCGAGACGATCGGGCACTCGGGCGACGCCCTGCTCACGATCGTCAACGACATCCTCGACTTCGCGAGGGTCGAGGCCGGGACGCTCTCGGTCCTCGAGGCCCCCTTCGATCCGCGCCTAGTCGCGACCGAGGCCGAGGATATCGTCGCCAACGCGGCTCAACGCAAGGGCCTCGAGCTGCGCCTCGAGGTCGCGACAGACCTCCCGCCAGCTCTGCTGGGAGACGCAGCTCGAATCCGTCAGGTCTTGACGAATCTCCTGGTCAACGCGATCAAGTTCACCGACAGAGGCGAGGTCTGCCTGAGCGTCAGCTGGCGCGAGGATCAAGCGCGCTTGCGCTACGAGGTCCATGACACCGGGATCGGGATCGCGGCGGAGTCCCTCGGCAGGCTCTTCAATCGCTTCTCCCAGGTCGACTCCTCCAGCACTCGGACTCGGGGCGGGACCGGCCTCGGTCTCGCGATCTCGCGCCACATTGCAGAGCTGATGGAGGGTGAGATCGGAGCCGAGAGCGAGCTCGGGCGCGGCTCGACTTTTTGGCTCGAGCTCCCCCTCGAGCCCTGCGCTCCTGGGGACCCGGCGGTGTGCGCCGCCTGTGAGGTGGCCTGCGTCGAGGCCGGCAGCCCGGGTCCGATCAAGGCCTCCGGCGGCAGGGCTCGCGTGCTCCTAGCCGAGGACAACCGCGTCAACGCTCTCGTCGCCGAGGCGCTCCTGGAGCGCCTGGAAGTCGAGGTCGTGACCGTGGGAGACGGGCTCCAAGCCCTCCAAGCCCTCGAGGAGGGGAGCTTCGACCTCGTGCTGATGGACGTGCAAATGCTGAGTTCGACGGGCTGGAGGCGGCGGCCGAGATTCGAAAGCGCGAGGCCGCAGGCGGGACGGGCGATCGGATTCCGATCGTGGCCTTGACCGCTAGCGCGCTCCCCGCCGACGAGCGGCGCTGCCAGGAGGCCGGCATGGACGACTTCCTCGCCAAGCCCATCACCCTGGAGAGCCTGGACCGGACCCTGGGGACTTGGCTCGGGAGCCTCCGAGGAGTCGAGCAATGACCCGCGTGCCCTTTGCCGCTCTGGCCTGTCTCCTGCTCTTCGCCCTGGGCTGCCCGCCGGCGCAGGTCTCTCCGCCGCCTAAGGCCTCACCCAGCAAGTCCGCCGAGCCGACTCCCAGCGCTTCGAGCCCAGGCACTCCGAGTCAGGGCGGGCCGAAGCGGATCGCGGTCTTCATTCCGCACGAGGACCTGTTCTGGAAGGACTTCGTGAGCTTCATGGACGCGGGGGCGAGTCAGCTCGGGATGGTCCTCGAGCCACACCTCGCCAAGAACAGCCGCGAGCTGATGAAGGAGCAGCTTCGCCAGGCGACATCCGGGCCCGAGCGCGTGGACGCGGTCGTGTTTCAGAACTTCAAAGAGTCCGGAGAGGACCTGTTGAGGATCGCCAACGAGGCGGGCGTCCCGGCTTTCCTCGTCAACGCGGGACTGGAAGAGACGGGGAAGCTCGGGGAGCCCCGGGAGAAGCTCGGGGCGTGGGTCGGGACCATGCTTCCAGACGACGAGGGGGCCGGTCACCGACTGGCCGTGCTCCTCGTCAAGCGGGCTCTAGCCGAGGGGCGGGTCGGTCAGGACGGCAAGGTCCACCTGATCGCCTTGGCAGGGATCGTCTCGGACAAGAGCTCCAAGGACAGGGTCGCGGGGTTGAAGCGGGCCGTGCGCGAGCGGGGCGAGGAGGTCGTGCTCCACCAGGTCGTGCCGACCGACTGGAGCTACGAGGAGGGGCGCTCTAAGGGGGCGTCGTTGCTCGAGCGCTTTCCTGCTACGACCGTAGTCTGGACTGCTAGCGACTCCCTAGCCCTGGGAGCGGTCGCCAGCCTGGAGGAGCTGGGACGCCAGCCTGGTGTCGAGGTCCTGGTCGGGGGCTTTGACTGGACCGCTGAGGCCCTAGCCGCCATTCGCGCCGGCAAGCTCACGACGACCATTGGGGGGCACTTCATGGAGGGCGGCTGGGTCGCGGTCCTCCTCCACGATTACTTGGAGGGGACAGACTTCGCCCCGCGCGGCGTGGAGTTTAGGACGCCAATGCTCCCGATCACCCGTGACAACGTCGAACGCTTTCAGGCGGCGATCGTGGCCGCAGAGTGGGGCAAGGTCGATTTCAAGGCGCTCTGCGCTGAGGCTGGTGGCTCCGAGGCCTATAGCTTCGACCCCGTCGAGACCCTCGCGGATCTCTCGAAGTAGGGGTCTACTCGGGGGCAGCGCCGCGCTTGAAGAACACCTTCTTGGCCTCGAGGTCGACGCTCACCACGTGCCAGCCGGCGGTCAGCCAGGCCTTGGCGTAGGCGACCTTGGGGTTGTTGGTCCACCACGACTCGCGCTTATAGGCGGAGTCGGGGAGCGGAGCGCCGAGGACGTTCTCGATCCGGGAGAAGTCGCCTTCCCACTCCTTCCGCATGCAGAGGGTCCCGGTCATGAATCCGTTCAGGGCGTCGTATCGGCGGCGCATGGGTCCTCCTGGGCTTAGCCCCGCGCGACGACGCGCGGAGTGTGTTGCCGGGCGTGGTGGGTGATCTCACGGGCGAGCTCTTCCCAGGCGCCGGGCGGCAAGTGGTGGCCCATGCCCTCGATCAGGTGCAGTCGCGCGCCTGGGACGAGGCGCGCCGTGAGACGCCCAGCGCGGACGGGGACCAGGGGATCGGCGGTCCCGTGGAGCACGAGGGTCGGGGTCCGGAGCTGGCGGAGGCCCGCGTCGCGCCGGGGGCTGGCCATGATCGCGGCCAGCTGGCGCGCGGCGCCGCCGATTACGGGCGGAGCGCGGTCGTAGATCTGGGCCGCGAACTCGCGGTGTAGCTCTTCGTCGAAGGCGAAGCGCGGTCCGCGGAGGGCGTCGAAGACCTCCATGTTGCGCACGATCCCGCTGACCCGGTCGCGGGGGGGCGGGGCCAGGAGGACCTTGATCGCGCGCGGTTGGCTGAGGTTGATCGCCCGCGGTGAGGAGAAGAGCGAGGTCAGGCTCGAGACGCGCTCGGGGAAATCGATGGCGACTCGTTGGGCGATCATGCCGCCCATGCTGGCGCCCACGACGTGGGCTCGCTCGATCCCGAGTCCGTCGAGGACACCCACGGCGTCCTGGGCCATGTCGGCGATCCGGTAGGGCGCCTGGCGAGGGAGCCCCAGGATCGCGCGCCCGATCAGGCTCTTGACTCGGGGGAAGCCGCGGTGGACGAGGCCGCTCGAGAGCCCGATGTCGCGGTTGTCGAAGCGGATTACGCGGAACCCGCGCTCGACGAGGAGCTGACAGAAGGCGTCTGGCCAGTGGATCAGCTGAGCCCCGAGCCCCATGATCAGGAGCAGAGGCGGCGCGCTGGGGTCCCCCAGGTCTTCGACCTCGAGGCTCAACTCGCCGACGGGGATCTGCACGCTCTGGCGACCTAGGCCTGGCCGAGGGCGCTCAAGATCCGCGCGGTGACCTCGTCCATGGTCCCGATCCCGTCGACGCGGTGGACCGTGGTCCCTGCAGCCTCGTAGTGCGGAATGCAGGGGGCGGTCAGGTCGTCGTAGATCGTCTGGCGGTCGCGAACGGTGGTCTCGTTCTGGTCGTCGGCGCGGCCCGACTCCTTGCCGCGCTCGAGGATTCGCTGGACGGCGACTTCGCTCTCGACCTCGATGGAGACCACGGCCGTGACCTGGCGGCCGAGGTCGGCCAGGATCTTGGTCAGCTCTTGGGCTTGGTCCACGTTTCGTGGATAGCCGTCGAGGAGGACCCCAGGCTCCACGTCGGGGCGCGCGAGGCGATCGCGGACCATGTCGTCGGTGATCGCGTCGGGGACGAGGTTGCCCGAGTCCATGATCTGGCGAACGCGCTGCCCGAGCTCGGTGTTCCGCGCCAGGTGGTCGCGAAACATGTCGCCGGTCGAGACGTGGGGGACGCCAAGGGCTTCCTTGAGGCGCGCAGCTTGGGTTCCCTTACCGCAGCCAGGAGGGCCGAAGAGAATGATGATCTGACTCATAGCTAGGCTCCGAGCGGCTCCATATGGCCGGGAGGGTGCCAGGTGGCTGGAGGGGGTCCTTGCCACGGGCGGCGCATTCTATCCGGGGTCGTGGCTTTGCGCCCCTTTCGGCGTCCCTGCTGCTGGAAGGAGCTTGCGGGGGTGCTATGGCTGCTGGCAAGGCTCGGTGGCGCACTGGAGGGGGATTGGCCTGGGGGGAGGGGACGTAGGGCACTGAAGGCCTGGGGTGTCGGCAGGCGGGGCGCCGTCGGCGTTGCGATCTCGGGTGCTCCAGCGAATCGTTGGCCTCCCCGGGGTGTTCTGCCGGGGCAGAACTTCGGTGGCCGACCCCCCCGGGTGTTCTGCCGCGGCAGAACTCGGGGTGAGAACTTCGTGCGCGGTCTTCCGGGAGCTTCGTGCCCAGAATCCCAGTTCTGCCGCGGCAGAAAGCCTTGTCGCTGAGCCCGGGACGACTCTGCCGCGGCAGAACCCCACGGCCCGGAGCTGGATCCTGCGGGGGGCTCTGGGCTGGGACCAACTCCGATTCTGCCGCGGCAGAATCCTGAACAGCCCCGCCCGGCGATCTCTGGCTGGCGCGCAGGCTCGGCGGGCTCTGATTCTGACTCTGCCGCGAGATCCGCGGGGGTCAGCCTCTCGATCGACCACGCGAGATCGCTACGCCGACGGACGCTCCGCCCACCAGCAACCCAACGCTTCGCTGCTCTACGTCCGCTCTTCGCCGGCCAAGAGGCTCTGGATCGCGACCGAGCCTTCGTCGGGCGGAGCAATCACAGCCAGGCGGCGGCCTAGGCGTCGTCGGCCTTGGCCTAGGCGTCAGCCTTGGCGCCGTCGTCGGCCTTGGCGTCGTCGCCAGCCTTGGCGTCGTCGGCCTTGGCGTCGTCAGCCTTGGCGCCGTCGTCGGCCTTGGCGTCGTCGTCGGCCTTGGCGTCGTCGTCGGCCTTGGCGTCGTCGTCGGCCTTGGCGTCGTCAGCCTCGGCCTCGGCAGGAGCCTCGGTCTCGGCAGGAGCCTCGGTCTCGGCGGGAGCCTCGGTCTCGGCGGGAGCCTCAGCGACGCCGTCCTTGATCTCAGTGTCGTCGTCGTCGTCCGTCTTGGCTTCGTCGTCGGCCTTGGCGCCGGTCGGAGCGGCGGCGTGCTGCGCGCCTCCCTTGCCCATGGCGGCGCGGAGGGCCTCGGCTTCGGCGCTGCGGCCCATGGCGGCGAGGCGGTCGGCCTGGCGGCGGCGAATGTTGTCCAGGCTGTCGTTGGGGACGGCTTGGATCAGGCGGCGGGTGTATTCCTCCTTGGCGCCTTCGTAGATCGCCTCGGCGGGACCGTATTCCACGATCTTGCCGCTGTTCATGACGGCCATCGTGTCGCTAATGAACTTCACGACCGAGAGGTCGTGGCTAATGAACACGTAGCTGAAGCCGAACTCCTCTTGGAGGTCCATCATCAGGTTGATCACCTGAGCTTGGACCGAGACGTCGAGGGCGGACACCGACTCGTCGCACACGATGAACTCTGGCTCGAGGGCCAGGGCGCGAGCGACGGAGATCCGCTGGCGCTGACCGCCGGAGAACTCGTGGGGGTAGCGGCCCATGTGGATCGCGTCGAGGCCGACCTTCTCCAGGAGCCAGACCGTCTTGTCGCGGCGGCCCTGCTTGTTGCCGTTCAGGCCGTGGACGGCCATGGGCTCCATGATCATGTCGCCCACGGTCATGCGCGGGTTCAGCGACGAGTAGGGGTCCTGGAAAATGATCTGCATTCGCCGGCGGAGGTCGCGGAGGGCCTCGCCTGAGGCCGCTCGGACGTCGATCCCGTCGAACTTGACGTCGCCCTCGACCACGAGGCCGTTGCCGGGCTCGATCAGCCGGAGCAGGGCCCGACCGGTGGTCGTCTTACCGCAGCCAGACTCGCCCACGAGTCCCAGGGTTTGTCCCGGCCAGACCTTGAAGGAGATCCCGTCCACGGCGCGGACGTAGTCCACGACCTTGCGGAAGAAGCCCTTGCGGACCGGGAAGTGGACCTTGAGGTTGTTGACCTCGAGCAGGGGCGGGCCAGGAGGATCGACGAGCTTGTCGCGGCCCGCGGTCTCGAGGGCTTGGAGGACCTCGGGCCCCACGACCTTCTCGTCGATCTGAAGCCGATTCTGGTCGTCGAACCAGTAGTCCATGAAGGTCTGGGTCGTCGGCAGGCGACGGAACTTCGTGTCGAGGGCCGGGCGGCAGGCGAGGAGGCTGCGGGTGTAGGCGTGCTGTGGGTTCTCGAACACGCTCAGGACGTCGCCGAACTCGACCATGTTCCCGCGGAACATGACCGCGACTCGGTCCGCGATCTCGGCGATCACGCCCAGGTCGTGGGTGATGAAGAGGATCGACATTCCGCGGTCGTCGCGGAGCTTGCGGAGGAGGTCGAGGATCTGGGCCTGGATCGTGACGTCGAGGGCGGTGGTCGGCTCGTCGGCGATCAGGAGCTTGGGGTTGCAGGCCAGGGCCATAGCGATCATGACCCGCTGCTTCTGGCCGCCAGACATGGTGTGGGGGTAGACGTCGACCCGCTCCTCGGGGTCAGGGATATCCACCTCGCGGAAGAGCTGGATCGTGCGCTCGCGGGCTTCGGCTGGGGTCACGTCCTCGTGCGTCAGGATCGCTTCCATGACCTGGTCGCCGACGGTGTAGACCGGGTTTAGCGAGGTCATGGGCTCTTGGAAGATCATGCCCATGTCCCGGCCGCGGAGCTTGCGCAGCTCGGGACCGGAGATCGTCTTGGCGGTCGTGCGGCCCGCCGAGTCGGTGCTCGTTCCAACGAGATCGCGACCCAAGAAGGCGATCTTTCCGCCCTTGAAGCGCGCCGTCTCTGGCGGGAGGAGCTGCATGATCGACATCGCGGTCACGGACTTGCCCGAGCCGGACTCGCCGACAACGCCCAGGGTCTCGCCCTCGGGGATCGCGAACGTGATCCCGTCCACCGCGCGCACGATCGCGTCGGAGGTGTGGAAGTGGACCTTGAGATCCTCGAGCTCGACGACGTTCGGACGGGCGTCCGGGCGGTCCTGAGTAGCCTTGGCCATGCGGCCTCCTATAAGGAGGGCGGATTATAGGGGGATTTCAGCTGGGGGCATCAGGCAGCGAGCGAGTCTGAAGCAGGCTCCCCGGCATGGCAGAGCGCTGCCCCCGATCCGCCTCTACTTGCGCTCGTAGCGGTAGTAGGTCTCCAGGGAGAGCGTAGCCATGGCCGTGGCGTAGACCCGGCCACCTGCAAGGCACCACTCGCCGTGGGGCTTCCAGGAGCCCTTGGCGCAGCCCTGGGTCTCCTGGTTGGGGACGAGGGTCGCCTGGAGCGCCGTGCTCCAGGCCTTCCAGCCGTCGCCGCCTAGTTGGAACTGGGCGTTCGTGGCGTGATACCAGTAGTAGAAGTTGATCTTGCGCTTCTCCCAGGTCGGGAGCGCGTCGTCGAGGATCCTGCGGCGCTGGCCGAACTGATCGGCTGCGTCGCCTTCCATTCGCCTCCCGAAGATCGCGATGGCGGTGTTGACGGGGAGCGCGTCGAACTTGCCGTCGGTCGCGGCCAGGAAGGACGAGCCGCCGCCCGGCGTCTGATACCCGGTCTCCCCAGCCTTGCTTGTGGCTCGCCTGAACCAGCGCGTGGCGCCGTCGAGAGCCTGACCCGGGACCTTGAGGCCGGCCGTGCGGCCCGCGAGGAGAGCTTGGAGCATGGCGCCCGTGACCGAGGTGTCGTTCCGCCCGACCTTGACCCCGTATTGCCAGCCCAGGTTCGGGTTCTGGGCCTTGAGGACGAAGTCTATGGCCTTCTGAGCGTGAGCCTTGAGGGTGAAGTCCTGCGTAACTGCGTAGGCCTCGCAGAGGGCCTGGGTCGCGTAGGCGTGGTTGTAGATCGTCTCGCCGCGCGCAAAGCCGATCGAGCCGTCCGCCTTCTGGATCTTCTTGAGAAAGCGAAGTCCCTTGTTGACGGTTCGCTTGTGCTCCCCGAAGCGATGGGTCTGGCCGCTGCCGAGGTAGGCCAGAACCGCGAGGCTCGTGACGCCGACGTCGTAGCGCGCGTCCCCAGCGGCGGCGCCCCAGGTCGTCTTGGAATCGCATTCCTTGCAGCCCTCGCCCTTAGCGGACCAGCTCCCGTCTGGCCTTTGGTGCTTCTCGAGCCACTTCAGACCGGCCTTGACGGCCGACTCACTTCGCGCGGTGTCGCCTTCCTTTCCGCGGCCCTCTTCGCCGAAGCGCTGTCCGTAGGCGCCCTTGGCTCCGCCTCCGACTCCGAAGCCGCCGAGGCTGAGGTCCGGACCCAAGGCCTTGTCCTTGCCCTTGGGGAGCTCGACCTCGTCCTCGAGGATGATGATCGGCTTCTCGACTCCGCCCTCACCGACCTTGGGGGTCCGGTGCATGTCCCGCTTGAGCTTCTCGTCGTATTCCTGAGGACGAACCTCGCGCCGCGTGATCACGACCTTCGCCCCCGGCTGGTAGAGCTCGACCTCGTGCTCGCCGGCGTTTCCGACGAAGGTCACGCGCGAGATCCGGTGCTGGGTGGCGTAGGTCAGGACGGCTTGGATCGAGCGCCAAGTGCAGCGCGCGTCGGGCCGGATTCGAACGCCGACCTTGAAGTTTCCCTCGCCGTCCTTGGGCGCCCCCTTGATCGCCTGGCCCAGGGCGGCTCGGATCTTGGCGTAGCGCGGGAGCGCGCCGCCCATGCCAGGGGCAGCGATCGTGAGCGGGTGCTTGGCGTCGCAAGCGATCGCCAGCGCCGTCAGGGCAAAGCGCGCCGGGACCCCCGAGCGAACGTCGAGGACGATCGGTGCCTTGGGCGAGGTCTTGGCGATCGCCTGGGCCAGCGCTTCGAAGCTCGGGTAGGCCTTGGGCCCGATCTTGAGGACGACGCGAGTCTCTGGCCCGACTTCGCGGGCGGGGGCTCCGGCCTTGCTGTAGAGGAGGACCTTGAGCCGGAGCTCGTTGAGGTCGATCTGTGGCGTGCCGGCGCCCGCGCCTCGCGTCGGGAGGCGAAGCCCTCGCCAAGGCGCGTTCTTGGTGACCGGGACCTTCGCTGCCTCCTGCCCCTTGGGGTCGAGGTCTACGTCGACCCTCGTCAGCCGTTCGGCTGGAGCGCCCTCTCCCTGCAGGTTCCCGACGAAGCCGCTGAGGTCAGTCAGGACTAGACCCTTAGTGTCACTCGGGGACGCTTTGTCGAGGACCGCCTTCTCGCTGGGGAGGGTCTTGGGCGTCGGCGCCTCGGGGGCTGCGCCGGCCGTGGCGAGGAGCGCCAAGGAACAAGACAGGACGAAGGGGAAGCGAGCGTTCATGGGGACTCCAAGGGGCGCGGAGCGCGGATTCTGGGCGGCGCGCTGCCGATTGCAACAGGATTCGCGCGCGCTCAGCGAGGGGCGCGCTCGAAGCGATAGGGCGCCTCGAGGCAGAGCGCTCCCAGGGCGGTCGCGTAGGCGCGACCGCCGAGGTGCCCCAGCTCTCCTCGGAGGGCCCAGGAGCCCGCGGCGCAGCTCGTGGTCGCCTGGTGCGGGAGGAGGGCCTGACGCGAGGCAGCGAGCCACTTCTGGGCTTCCGCTCCGCCGACCTGAAACATGGCGTGGCTCCCAGCGAACCAGTAGTGGAAGTCGACCTTGCGCTCGAGGCGATCCCAGGTCGGGAGGTTCTCCAGCAGCAGGGGAGTGCCCGCGAGGGCGCATCTCGGATCGCTGCGGCCATAGAGCTGAGTGAACACGGCGAGGGCAGCGTCGCTCGGGAGGGGGTCGAACTTGCCTTGGGCGCGCGCGCTCCGGGCGGCTGGGCCACCGGAGCTCTCAGTTGGGCTTTGGAGAGAGGTCATGGCTGCAGAGATGGTCGCGGCGGGGACCTTGAGGCCCGCCAGCCTCCCCGCCAGAAGGGCCTGGACCAGAGCGCAGGTCAGCGCGCGGTCGCTCTCGGTCCTCGTCGGGTCGCAGCGCCAGCCAGCCCCCGGGATCTGACCGGCCTCGATCCAATCGAGGGCTCGCCTGGCATGGCGCTTGAGCGTGAAGTCGCGCGAGAGGGCGTAGGCCTCGCAGAGGGCTTGGGCTGCGTAGGCGTGGTTGTAGGTCGACTCAGGGAAGTCTGGCGAGACCCCGATCGAGCCGTCGCTCTTCTGGAGCGCCTTCAGGCGGCGAAGTCCTCGATTGACGACGCGCTTGTAGCGGCCGAAGCGGTGGGTCTGGCCGTTCCCGAGGAAGGCCAAGAGAGAGAGGCTCGAGACGCTCAGGTCAAAGCGCGGGTCAGCGGGCTCGTCCTTGGCGTCGCAGCACCCATTGCCTTCGGCGCGCCAGGTCCCGTCCGGGCGCTGGTGCTTCTTGAGCCAACCCAGGGCAGCCCCTACAGCTGCCTCGCTCTCGGCGGTCACGTTGCCCTCGCCCCTGCGTGAGGCATAGCTAGAGCGCAGGGGACTGGAGTCGGCGCTCGAGGGGTCGCGGACTCCGACCGGCGGATGCACTCCGCGCTCGCTCCCTGGGATCTCGACGGTCGTCTCGACCTCCTCTTCCTCGATAACGATGATCGGCTTCTCCTCTTCGAGAATCACGACGGGCTTCTCGACGATCTGCGAGAGCTCTTCACGAGGTCGGAGCTTGGCGGCTTGGAAGAGGTCGACCTCTAGGTCGCCGGCGTTGCCGCTGAGGGTCAGGCGCGAGACACGCTCGCGGACGAGGGCCTCGAGGACCTCTTGAATCGCGCCCCAGGTGCAGCGCGCGTCAGGCCGGATCCGAACCCCTAGGAGTGGGAGTCCCCGCTCGTCCTTGGCCACGCTCAGGGTCGCCGCGCGGATCGCGGCCTTGGCTCGAGCGGAGGGGTAGCCGGGTCGCAAGGGAACCTCTGGAGTAGCGATCTCGAAGCGGCGCTGGTTCTGGCAGAGAATCGCGAGGGCGGTCAGGGCGTGTCGAGCGGGGACACCGGAGCGGGCGTCGAACACGATCTGAGCCTCGAGGGGCCAGGCTTTGATCGCTGCGGCGAGGGCCGCGAAGTTCTCGTGGACCTCGTCGCCGGTCTTGAGGACGACGCGCACGCCGGGCCCCGCCTCAAGGGTGGGCTTCTGCCCCTTGTAGAGGAGGAGCTTGACGCGGACGTCGTTCAAAGAGCACACGATCGAGTTCCCGGGGCGCGACTCACGAGGGAGGCGCAGGCCGCGCCAGCTGACGCTGCTCTCGAGGGCTCCGACGCTGGCTTGGCCAGAGCGGTCGAGGTCGAGGCTCAGGCGAGTCAGGACCTCGGGCTCGGAGTCGGGGTGAGGGGTCAGGGTCCAGCCCTCGAGGTCGGTCAGGTGGAGCCCCTGGGTCTGGCTGGACTCGGTGCGCTCGAGGTCGGCCGCGAGAGAGGGGTGGCTTCGCTTACGGACCGACCCCTCTTCAGGGAGCGCGAGGACGACGCCGATCACGAGGGCCGCCAGGAAGAATCCGGCCGACCAGGCCTCTAGTTTCGGTCGCTCGTTCAAGGCTGCTCTCCCCAGGCTCCCTCTATCACCCCCAAGGGAGGCCGCAGGTTCCGGTTCCTTTTCCGTTCCATATCTGGTGGGACGCGCGTTCCCGAATATGGATCACTTGCGGTTCACGATGGTTCGATTCATCGCGTCAGCGAGCGTAAGTGCTTGTGATACAGCCTCGGGAACCCTGGCGCGGAGCTTGCGTAATGCAACGCGTCCAACGACAGGGGCCAAGAGAAGCGTGAACCAACTAAGCCGCGATTTGCTCCGGATTGCTCTCGAACGGGGGTATCTGGAGCCACACGTCGTCAAGCTCGTCGCCAAAGAGGCGCGGACTCGCCAGGTGCTGCCTGAGCGGATCCTCCTCGAGCGACGAATCCTCAGCGTGCGCCGCCTCGAGCGGCTGCGCAGTCACCTGCGCTACACCGTGATGCGCAAGGCCGACCAGCGCTACGCCACCATCGCCTACAAGTCAGGCGTCTCGAAGAAGGCGATCAAGGACGCCCTCAAGTATCAAAAGACCCTCTTCCGCGCTGAGCGACGCTGCGTGCGGATCGGGAGCCGCCTGATCGAGCGCGGCTTCGTCAGCCCCGAGATCGACACCCGGATCCGCGGCAAGGCCAAGAGCCGCGAGGCCCGCGAGGCCGTCCGCGACCAAGACCCCTCCTCCACCCGCGCCCTGCCTCTCGACGACGAGAGCGCGCTCCGCAGCAACCCGGCCGCGACGCCGGCCACCTACCGCGCCATCGAAGCCGCCCTCGAGCGGGTCGAGGCGATCCGCGCCCTCCAAGACGACCTCAGCTCCAGCCAACCCTGCCTGGCCGACGACGTCGGTCCCGACAGCGCCATGGAGCTCGAGAACGCCTGCGCCGCCCTCGCGCGTCGCCGAGCCAAGTCCGCCAAGTTCTCCTCGGAGACCGTCGAGCCCGCGACCGCCGCTGCCAAGAGGACCAAGACCAAGCGCAAGCGCTCGGGCCTGGCCAAGATCTTCGGACGCGGCGCCGCCTAACCAAACACTTCCTTCCTTCCTTCCAGTAGCAGAGCCGACCCCTTGGTCGGCTCTGGTGCTTGGTTGAGGGAGGGATTGGCGTGACCCGAGGATTCGCCGGACTGAGTTCAGTCGGGGTGACGGGACTCCGAGTGATATGGGAGCTCGAACCAGAACTGGCTGCCAATTCCCTGAGGCCCTGGATCCACGCCGATCCCCCCTCCATGGGCCTCGACGATTTGCCGACAGATCGCGAGGCCGAGACCGGAGCCCGACATCTGAGACCTGTTGTCCGAGCGGTCGAGCTGCTCGAAGGGCTCGAAGATCAGCCCCCGCTTGTCCTCTGGGATTCCAGGGCCCTCGTCGACGACGGCGAACCGGACCCCCGCCTCCCGACGCTCGCAGCGAAGCCTGACTTGACCGCCCGCGGGGGAGAACTTGAGCGCGTTCCCTAGGAGGTTGGTCAAGACCTGCACGATTCGCGCTGGATCGACGACCAGGTCGTCCGTTGGGGACGGAAAGGTAGAAGTGACCTGAATCCCGCGCTGCTCGGCTATGACCTGAATCCCACGACAGGCGGTCTCCACTAGGTCTCGCGGAGAAGTCGCTACGCGCGCGAGCTTGAGCTGTCGCGCCCGCATGCTCTCGAGGTCGAGGAGGTCGTCTACGAGTCGGTGCAGCCGCTCGGCGCTCTCGAGGGCGATCTTCGAGACCTCCTGCGCCTCGTCTGGGAGCGCTCCGACCAACCCGCTGTCGAGGAGGGAGAGCGCGCCTCGAATCGCGGTCAGGGGCGTTCGCAGCTCATGCGAGACCGTCGAGAGGAGTTCGTCCTTCATTCGCTCGAGGGCTCTGCGCTCGGTCAGGTCGGAGACGAAGCAGGTCAGGAGTCCTCGCCCTGCGACCTCGACCTCCTTGAGCGCTATCTCAGCCTCGAAGGAGGTTCCGTCCAGGCGGCGAACACGTAGATCTTGGGGGGGCAGGTTCTGCGGGAGGAAGACTTCAGATCGCTCCGCCGGGAGTTGAAGTGCATCGGGCTCAACGAGGAGATCTCGGAGTTCGCGTCCGACCAGCTCGCCGGGGAAGGCCCTGATCAAGAGGGCCGCAGCGCGGTTAGCGGTCTCCAGCCGTCCGGACGCGTCGAGGGTCAAGATTCCCGCGTGCGCGCCTTCCAAGACGGCCTCGAGGCGAGCGGTCTTGAGCCTCGACTCCGTCACGTCTCGGGCGACCGTGTAGAAGGCCCCCTCCGAGGACTGCCTGATGTTCCAGACCAGCCAGCGATCCTCGCCTGTGTAGGTCCGGCTGCGACATTCGAAGCGCTGAGCTTGGCCGGCCGCCAGGCTAAGTGCTCGCTCGCACATGTCCCGGTCTCGGGGGTGGACCAGGGTCGTCAGCGGTCGCTCTGCGAGCTCCGCTGGGGGATAGCCCAGGCGCTCCTCCCAGGCAGGGTTGAAGCGCTGAAAGCGTCCCCGCTCGTCAAGAACGGCCAGTAAGTCGGGCGAGAGAGAGAAGAAGCCCTCTAGCTCGCGCTGGCCTCGTTTGCTCTCGGTGACGTTGCGAAACACCCCGCGGGTCGCGGGGAGCTCCCCTGGTCGAAGGTTGAGGCTGCCGACGACCTCGACCTCCGCGCCCTCTCGGGCCAAGAAGGTCGTCTCGATCTCGACCGCGTCCGCCCCAGCGAATACCTCGGCACGCGCAGCAGCGAACGCCGCTCTGTGCTCGGGTGCGATCACGTCGTCGAGGGTCAGGTCGGCGGTCTGCTCGCTGGTGTAGCCGAGGGTCTCACGCCAGGCGCGGTTGACATAGATCAGGCGCTCGTCGGGGTCTACGCTCTGAATCAGGTCGTTGACGTTCTCGGCGAGATCCCAACCAATCATGATCCGTCGGACTCGATCGGCGAGCGCGCGCGCCTCGATCAGGTCCTGAACTCGATCTCGGATCACCCCCAGCGCCTCGACCTGGGCCGCGCTCAGGTCACCTGGCTTGGTGTCGATGACGCAGAGCGTGCCAATGTTCTCGCCCCGGACGCAGAGCGGAGCCCCAGCGTAGAAGCGAACGTGAGGCGGGTCGATCACGAGGGGGTTGCGGGCGAACCGGGGATCGAGGAGGGCGTCTGGGACAACGAGTGTCGCGTTTTGACAAATGGCGTGAGCGCAAAAGGCGACGTCCCGCTCGGTCTCCTCGACTCCGCTCAGACCGTAGCAGGCCTTGAACCATTGACGCTGGCGATCGACGAGGCTCACGAGGGCTATCGGAGCGTCGCACACGAGGGCCGCGGCCCGAACCGCAGCGTCGAACTCAGCCTCCTGGGGCGTGTCGAGAATCCCCAGCGAGAGCAAGGCTTGGAGCCGCTCCGGTTCTCTTGGGTGTTGAGGTGCGGTCAAGCGTCGCCCGCGGCGCTGAGCAAAGCTTCGAGCTGGGCAGAGAGCGCGAGGGGGTCGAAGGGCTTGCGGATGACCCCGATCGCGCCGAGCACCTCGAGGCGCGCGATCTCGTTCGGCAAGACCTTGGCCGTCAAGAACACGATCGGGATCCCCTCCGTCCGCGGATCGGCGCGGAGCTCGCTCAGGGTCTGCGGACCGTCCTGCCCGGGCATCATGACGTCGAGCAGGATCACCTCCGGAACCGACTCGAGGGCGAGGCGCTTGGCCTCTTCTCCGTCGCACGCGACGCGAACGCTCCAGCCCGCCGATCGCTCCAGGCTGAGCTGAGCGATTCTGCGAATCGCTGGGTCGTCGTCTACGAGGAGGAGTGAGCGCATCCGCGAGACCCTAGCAGGCGCTCCCTTTGGAGACGGCAGGTGCTCGCTCGAGATCGGAGCAGGCCAAGGGCTCAGGCCCCTGCCGCGATGGCGCGCTCGATCTCCGCCACGAGGGTGCGGGAGCGTGACCAAAGCTCGCTCTCAGGAGCCTCCTCAACTGCCAAGGCCAGTTCGGAGAGCTGCAGATACCCGTAGGTCCCTCCTGAACCTGCCAAGGTGTGAGCCGTGAGACGAAGACGGCCCGCCTGATCCGGGCTGAGAGGCGGAATGAGCGCGTGAAGGTCTCGCAGGTGGGTGGCGAGCAGCTCGAGATACTTCGGGCGTAACTCTGCAATGAAGTCTTGCACAACCGGAGCTTAGCAGGAGAGGGCTAGCGATCTCTCGAGAGCGCGTGGCAGGTCGCCGCGGATCTGGCTCAGAGGCGAGGAGGGCGACCGAGCGTGCACCTCGACGGGTCGGATCTTGCCCTGCTCACCTCGATACTCGTCCTGCGGAGCTCGTGACCTCCTTGACCACGCAGGAGTCCAGAACTGATTTCGCAGGCAGGTCGACTAGACTCCCGGAGTGCGAGTCCTCTATGTAGACGACGATCGGGCCCTGACTGAGCTGGTGGGAGCTGTCCTGACTGGACTTGGGATGCAGGCCACGACTCTGAATGACCCAAGGGTAGCTCGCGCGCGCCTGCTCGAGGAGCGCTTCGACGTCCTCTTGATCGACCTCGTCATGCCTGGACTCGACGGATTGGAAGTCCTCCAGGGAATACGTGAGGAGCAGAGCCTCCGGCACCTCCCGGTCGTCCTCGTGTCGAGCCGCGAGGACCCACTCAAGCCAGAGCAGGCTCGAGGGCTCAACGTGCGAGCTTACCTCCGCAAGCCCTATCAACTCGAGGCCCTCGTCCCGAGCCTGCAAGCAGCGATTCAGACGGCGACTCAGAAGTTCTCGCGGAAGGACTTGAACAGGTAATGCGCCCAGCCTGGGCCCCGACCCTCGCTGCTCTGGCCTGGAGCCTGCTCGTGGGGCTCCTCGCGCTAGGAGGCGTCCTGGTCTCGATCGAGACTCCGCTGGGTGACGCCGTCGATCGCCTCTCCCCCCCCTCCCCTCCGCGGGGTCAGACCTTCCTGATTCACCTCGCGCCCGAGGACGGGCCCGCTGCCTGTCGGGCCCTGTTTCAGGCCGCCGAGGCGCAGGGAGTCTCGGAGCTGATCGTCCTCGACGAGGTCGCGGCCTCCTCGCTCCCCGCCCGCGCCCCCTTCCGGGTGCGGATCGCGGCCCGACTCGTACATGATCCCCAACTCGAGCGACCCCCTCACCTTGACTCGTCTACGCAAGACGAACGCGTTCGGGCTCTGGACCTTCCCTCCGATCCCGACGGGACTTGGCGCCGGGTGAAGCCCGCCTTGGACGTCGTAGGCGAGCGCGTCGCGACCTTGTTCGGCGATCACACCGAGCGCTCGGCTCGCCTAGCGCTCGTCCGGGCCAGCGCCGTCGTCTCGCTCCCCGCCGCGCGCGCGAGAGCCGAGACCTCTCCCGCCCCCTGGAAGGGAGGGCGCTGGGTCGTGGCTCGCCCGACCCTCAGCGAGCCCGCGGTCTGGACGCCTCGCCAGGAGCGCGTCCGCGAGTCTCGAGCTGTGGCCCTCGCGCTCTTGGCCCTCGACGAAGGGCACATCTTGCGACCTAGCCCGCCGCTTTGGATCGCCCTCGCGGCGGGTCTCCTGTTCGTGCTCTGCGCGTTCCCGGCTCCAGCGGAGCCGCGCCTCTCGGCCCTCTGGGCGCTCTCTCTGGCGGGGGCGACCCTGGTCGCCCTGGTCGCGCTCCGCTCGACTCAGCTCATAGAGGCTCCGATCTTGCCCCTCGTCGCCTCGGCCCCCCTCGGCTTCGTGTTCCGCCTCCTCCGCAGCGAGCGCCGGATCAGGGAGCGAGTGACGTGGCTCAGCGACGACCTCCGCCGCGATCGCTCCTTGACCCCGCTTCGAACTCCCGGCGTCGACGCGGCCGCGCTGGAGGCCCTGGTCAGCCTGAGCGGCGCTAGGGCCGCAGCGCTCCGCGTCGGGGATGACGTGGTCGTGTTCGCGAGCCCAGACGCCGGGGAAGGCGCCAGCGAAGGCGTCCTCGAGGCTGCTCGAGCTCTGCTCCCGCTGGAAGGAGTGCCGCTCGTGGAGACCTCGGCGGGACCGGGGGTCCTAGTCGAGCTCGGAGAACACGTGCGCGTCGGGATCCTCCCCGCCGCGGGCTCGGCGGGCGAGGCCGAGGACTGGTGGAGAGGGCGGGCGCGCCTCCTAGCCGCTTGCCTCCGGCCGCTCGTCCCGGTCGCCGGCGAAGGGGGGGGCGAGAGCGAGCTGGTGTTCTTGCTGCGGGCTAGCGTCCAGGGCCTGGCTCTCGAGCGGGCCTTCACGATCCGCGTCCTCTCCCAGCTCCCAGAGGCCGTCGCGATCTATGACGGCTTGGGACGTCCGCTCCTCGTCAACGCTCGCTTCGACGAGCTCGCCCAGCGCTTTCCTGGCGCTCAGGGACTGCCCCAACTCTTGTCCGAGCTGAGCGAGAACTCAGTCAGCGAGACCTTCGCCAGCGTCGCGGAGGTCCTCCAGAGCGAACACTCCATTTCGACCTATGTGACCCTCGAGCCCGAGGGAATCCACCACGCGCTCGTGGTCGAGTCGCTCGAGATCGAAGGACACGGGCGCTTCCTGGTCCTCTTGGCTCGTGACGTGACCGAGCTCTTCGCGCTCGAGCGATCTCGGGGACTGCTCCTGCAGGGACTCTCCGACGAGATCCGAGCGGCCCTCCAGCGGATCTCGCTCGGCGTCGATCTCCTCAAGCTCAAGCTCGGCAAGGAGGCGGTCCCGCTCGCGTCCTCCTTTGGGCAGCTCCGAGACTACATAGACGAGGCCGTGAGCAGTATGGCCAACGCCGAGCGACGGGGATCCGTGGGCGTCGAGGTGGCCCTGGGCGAGCCGGGCCCCCTGGACCTGGCCCTCGAGGTCGCCCGCGCCATGGAGCAGGTCGCACCGACGGCTGCGCAACTTGGCTCGAGCATCGAGCGCGTCGGCCAGCGCTTCACCTCGGTCGTGTGGGCCCGTTCCAAGCAGCTTCGAGACGCGCTGGCCCTGGCCCTGACCGACATGCTCTTGGCCGTCGGCGAGGGAGGACGCGTCCAACTCCGCCTCCTGGAGGAGCGAGACGGAGTCCGGGTCCTGCTCGAGGAAGCAGGCGAGGCCTCTCTGGAGGTCACTGTCAGCGAGACCCTTCGCCAGCTCGCCTCCTCAGCGGAGGTCGAGTTCTCGCTGGCGAACGAGGGAGCAGTAATCACCCTGTTCGTCCCGCGCGCCCCGCCTGCAGAAAGCGGGGAGCCCGAGTGATCCCGCTTTTCAGCCCCAACGGCCTAGAGCACTCCCTGGTAATCCCGATCTTTATCGGGATCGTATTGACCCACCAGCTCGTCGAGCGCTACGGCTTGGTGTTCTCGGGTCTGGTCGTCCCTGGGTATCTGGCCCCGATCTTGATCTCTCAGCCTGAGTCCGTGGCCGCGATCCTCATCGAGGCCATGCTGACCTACCTCGTCGCCCGAGGCCTCCACTCCTTGAGCCACCGGACGGGCTGGCTCGTTCCGGTGTTCGGACGCGAGCGCTTCTTCCTGATCATCGTCGTCGCCCTAGGACTAAGGATCCTGCTCGAGAGCTTCGTGTTCCCGGCCCTGGTCGAGCGGAGCGCAGGCCCCTTGGTCGCGGCCGCTGTCGGAGGACGCTTCGGCGCGATCGGTCTGATCGTGATTCCACTCCTAGCGAACCTGTTCTGGAAGCCGGGCGTTGGTCGCGGCTTGGCCCAGGTCGGGCTGACGACCGGAGCTGTCGCCTTCGTGCTCGTGGCCCTGGTCTACCCCCTGACGAACTTCGACCTGACGCGACTCGACGTCGTGTTCGAGGATGTCGCCCTCGACCTCGCGTCCTCCGCGCGTGCCCAGGTGTTCCTCCTGACAGGAGCTCTCGTCGCGTCGCGCTTCAACCGGACTCAAGGCTGGGACTTTGGAGGGATCCTCGTTCCAGCCCTCCTCTCAGTGGCACTCCTCGAGCCCTTACGTCTTCTGGCGACGGTCGGAGAGGCCCTGGCCGCGCTGCTCCTGGGGCGATTCTTGACCGCGATTCCCCCCTTCAATCGGGTCGCCCTGACCGGGGGCAGGGTCGTGCTCTTCCTGTTTAGCCTCGTGCTCTTGCTCAAGATCGGCATGGGCTGGCTTCTGCATTGGTTCGACCCGAGCCTTCTCGCGACAGACCTGAGCGGGTTCGGCTACGTGATCTCGGCCCTGATCGCGAGCAAGCTCTGGACGAAGGGAACCCGCACGACCCTCTGGCCGCTCCTGAGCGTCTCAGTCGTAACCTTCTTCGTAGCCACCGCGGTCTCGGCGAGCCTGGCTGGCGCCGGACTCCTCCTCTCACGAGACCCTGAGGGCCTTCCGGCCGGCGTGGGGCCTCCCCCCTCGCTCGCGACCTCGACCCTCCTCACGACCCGCCCAGACCTCGCCCCGCCGAGCCGAGACGAGCTCCTAGACCTTCGCGGCGCGCTCCGGGAGGCCCTGGAAGTTCCGCTCCGGGGCGGCGATCACTCGCGCCTGTTGAGCGTCGCCGGGCGCAGGGCCGTCGAGGTCCGAGCCCTCGCGCTCCCGCACCCCTATCTCTCCCTGACCCGCTCGGCCGGGGCTGCGGCCCTCGTCCGAACGGGATCCAGGAGCGACCTCGTGCTCTCGGTGGTCGGAGGCCACGATCCCTGGGGCGCGAGCCTCGTGGCGGCGCAGCTCGTCGAAGACCTCGGGCCCGGCGTCGTAGTCGCCGCGCCCCCCAGCCGAGAGCTGACCCTGCGTCGGATCGAGCCCCTGGCGGTCGTCCTCGCCCAGCGCCCACGTCGCTACGTCTTGGAGATCGTGGGGAGCGCGGACCCCAACCAGGCGCGACTGGACGTCTTCGGCGAACTCCACGACGCGATCCACTCACTCCGCGCGCGACTCCCGGGTCTGCGCCTCGTCGCTCCCGGGTCGCTAGCAGACAAGCGAGCCAAGCAGATCGGTCGCCTAGCTCAGAGGGGATTCGCGCGCCTGACCTTGGGCGAAGCCGCCGTCGAGCGCTTCTTGGGGGGCGAACTCCCCACTCAGTGGGCCTGGCTCCACACACGCTTCGCGGCGCTCGGCCGTGCTCCGCAGACTCAAGGTCTAGACCCGACGCTCTTGAGGCTCGAGGCGAACCTCGTCCAGCGCCTCTGGCTCGACCCAGCCAAAGTCAGACCCTTGGCCCTCCTGAGTCAAGCCCAAGCCCTCGGGTTCCAGCTCGAACGTCTCAACGAGCCTTTCCCCGGAGGTCGAAGATGCTTGATCCTGAGCGACGCCAGCCGGGGACGTGGGGCGCTCCTAGTCGCGCTCGACGCCTCCGCTGGCGAGGCCTACGTCGACGTTCCCGCTCCGGATCGGTATCCCGGGAGCCTTCAAGCTGGGCTGCAGCTCTTCCTCGCGAGCGAGGCCCGAGCGCTCGGGGTGGGCGCCAGGTTCTCCCAGGCGCGTGGCCCGAGCCCTGAGGAGCCAAAGGACAGCCAGGACATCGCTCAGCTCGTGCACGAAGTCCTCGCTCGCCAGGCGTCGCTGGACGGCCGCCCTCCGGCCCTCGCCATTCAGGTTCGTGGGTCTCGACCCGGGCTCGAGGCTCAGGCCATGTTCGCCGCAGCGCAGCCTCTCCAGCCGACGCGAGCCGCAGACGAGGAAGCCCTCGGCCCCTGGTTCACCGCGGCCCGTCGGGTCGGCTGGACCGTCGCCCTCGTCCCTGACGATCAGGCCGGGAGCTACGACTCGAGCGGGACCCAGGCTGCGGTCCTGCGGAGAGCCCGAGGTCAGGGCGGCCTGAGCGGGCTCTGGCTCGCGCCCCATTCGCGACGCGGGCTGCGCATCGCCAGCCGCCCTCCCTCTGAGGCGGCCTTGGCTGGGTTGGGGTTTCCCCTCGACCCTCGACCCCTCAATCTGTCCCTCGGGGATCTTTCGCGGGGCGCCGGCTCGACCCCGAGGGAGCTCGAGCCGCTCTTGAGGGCTCGGGCCTCGTCGGAGTCTGCGGCCTTCTTCCTCACAGAGCTCGAAGACCTCCCACCTAGCTGGAGCGCCTCGGTCTTGGTCGATCCCGACTACGGGCTCCCGCTCCTCCTCCTGCGCGGGAGCGAGGACCGCTGGGTCCTGGTGAACCCCGCAGGCCAGGGAGCCCACGAAGACCTCGAGAGCTTCCTCCGCCTGCGAGGAGCGCTCTGCGCGGGAGGCCCGGAGTGAGCCTCGAGGTCCGACCCGTTCAGCCCTGGAGAGGGGCTCGGAGCTTGCTGACCTGGCTCGCGGTGGGCCTCGCCGTGGTCGGCCTCGGCTCCTTGTTCGGAAACGAGCCGCCCCCCGACCAACGCCAGCTCGCGCGGCGGAACTTCCTCGTCGTCTCCCCTGGGGGTCTCGAGATCGATGCCGGGGGGGTCCCCGATTCACTCTCGGCGACCCTCCTCTTGGAGCTCCTGCCAGGAGCCCAGGGGCCCCAGCCCGTTGAACTGAGCGTGACCTGGGTCGGCGCCGAGGGTGCAGTCCTCCAGCGACGAAGCTGGCAGCGCCTGTTCTCGCCAACCCGCCCGGAGGACAGCGAGTACATCTCGCTCCAGGGCGTCTCTCCCAGCCGACCCCGAGTCGTTCGCTTGGCCCGGAGGGACTTTCCCCCTGGGACCCGAGCCATTCGCCTGGCCGCACTCAGCCCGTCGGGCCGCGTCCTCGCGCGACTGTATTCTCGCGTTCGCCGGACGCCTCGCTTGTTCGCTGGCCCCGCGGACGAGGGGGACTCTGCGACCGCCTTGACTTGGGAGTGGAAGCCGGCTGGCGCCCGTCGGGTCGGGGGAGGGCCGACTGAGGGCGTCGAACTCCTCCGCGTGGAGCGGGGGGAGTGGCCAGGCCCGCTTCCAGCGCCGGTCACGAGCGAAGCGGCGGGGTGGTATCGCTTCGCGCTCGGGGAGCCCTTGGCCTTCGACCTAGAGCCGGGCAGCTACGCCGTCGAGCTGGATCCGCCCGGAGCTTCGGCCGGGGCTCAGCTGCTGGAGGTCGGCGCGGCCCCTCGCCAGCTGGTCTCGCTCTCGGGGCTCGAGCTGACTGAGCGAGCCGCGCTGCTCCTACCTGGCACGAGAGGAGAGGGGCGAATCCGCCTCGTCCCCGTTCAGGACCCGCGGGCCTTCGTCGAGCCAACGATCGCGCTCCTCCCGACCTACCTCTTAGGTCCTGAGAGTCAGCTCAGGCCCTGGTGTGAAGGCGCGCGCGACGACCCCTATCAGCTGGCGCTGCCCCCCCGCCTGGACCGAGGCGCGCTGCGCGTCCGCGTCCGAAGCTTGGGCCGGAGCGGCCCTCCGCCCGAGTCCTTGAGGCTGACCCTCCGCTGGAGCGGAGCCGGAGGGGTCGAGGTTCGCGAGGTCTTGCTAGAGCTGCCCTCTCCCCAGGGCGAGCGGAGCCCCTGGCCAGGCTCCCGCACGAGCGGAACCCAGACCCTGACGCTCAGCCCCCCCGCGGGCGCGCGGACGCTTCGCGTCGAGAGCGATACACCAGCCCTCGTTGACACCGCCTGGGCAGCCGCTCCGCGGCGCGTCGAGACCGTGGCTTCGTCGGCGGACGCCCGCTTCTGTCGCCCGCCACCTCGTCGAGTTCCCTCCACGGCCTGGGGCCTCGAACCCTCGGCCAGGCCCGACCTGGAGTTCGCAGGCCGACGCGTCCTGCTCGAGGTCTCGCGTGGCGCAGTGCGGCCCCCGAGCGATCGAGGTTGGCGACTTCGATCTTTGAGCGAGGGCCCCAGCGCCGAGCCGTTCTTGTTTCCAGCACGTCCAGAGGGGACACCGTTCCGCCGGGCCCCTCGCCTCGGGTCCCGGCTCCTGCGACGGCTGCGCGGGCCCCAGCTCGACCCCTGCGCGATCCTGGTCCCTGGCGCCCAGCACCCGCGGCAGCTGCTGGCCCCTGCTCAGATTCCACCCCCCCTGGCCTTCGTCGAGACCAAGGGCGATCCCCTCGCAGAGCGCGCCCTCCGACCGGCCCACCTCGCCGAGCCGAGTCAGCCCCTCGTCCTCGAGGCCGAGCTGGAGGGCGAGTCCCTCCTGGTCGTCCACGTCGCCGCCGTCTCCTCCGCGAGCTACGTCGACGTGGACCTCTCCCCGGCCGGGGGAGGCGCGGCTCGGCGCCCCTGGAGCCAGGGACCCGTGACCCCACTTCGCCGTCGCTTCGTCCTCCCGCACGCCGGCGTAGCGGCCCTGCGCCTGGAGCCAGGGCCTCAGGCAGCCGGCCCTTGCGCTCGCCTCGCCCTGAGGCTCGGCGCTGACCTCCGCCCCGGCGCTTGGCGAATTCGATTCCGTCCCAAGGGGGCGCTCTGGGTCTCGGCCTCCCTGGGGCCACCTTCGCTCCTGGCCCCCGGCCACGACCAGATCTTCCAGACTTTCGGCGCGGAGCGGATCCAGCTCGATCCTCAGGAGGGCCTTCGGGCCGAGGCCCTGTTCTCCGACCACGAGGCCCAGGCTTTGAGCGCGACTGGCGAGATCAGCTCGCGCGCCTTGGGGCTCCGTGTCCTGAACGCGGGGACGACCTCGGTCAGCGTGCGGGCGCTCGCGGAGCTTACCGACGGCTCGGCGGGGACCCTGGCCCCTGCCGAGTCCTGGCGAGAGGTCCTGCCTCTCCCGAGCCTGCTCAGGCTCCCGCACGCCGGGGGTGGGGTCCTCCGACTGGGCCTCCACAGCCTCAGCCCGCCGAATCTGAGCTCAGCCCTGAGCTTGAAGTGGGTCGGCGCCCCGGGGTCCAGTCCGCGCTGGATTCCTCGGCTCCGCCTGCGCCCCGACCTCGAGAGACCCGACCTCGAGAGACCCGACCTAGCAGGGCGGCCCGGACGAGCGCGCGCAGTCTGGCACGCGAGCCGGACCTTCCAGATCCCTCCCGGGGTGTCTCAGGTCCGGATCAGCGGGGCACCCGAGTGGCTGGTCTCCGCGCAGTGGCTGCGCGCCAAGCTGACGCCAGTCGTGATCCGCGACCTGGCAAAGAGTCAGCAAGAGACACTCTGGCGGGATGGAGTCTTCGATCGCCTCCCCTTGCCCAGGCCGACTCGCTGGTTGCGCGCCAGACCGCCCGAGTTGGCTCCCGTTTCCTCGGCGACCTCACCAGAGCTCGAGCTGATCCCGCTCAGGCTCTTGGGCGCCGAGGACCGGATCGAGCTCCGAGAGCCGATCCTCGTCACCCCTCGCCCCGAGGACGACGGCCCCGCGCCCATTTGGCGGCCGCTCCGGGTCGGCGTCGGGACCGCGGTCAAGCTCGCCGACCTCGAGGCCCCCGAGGCCCGGCTCGGCTCGCTGCGCGTCCGCTATCGCGGCCTCAAGCAAGAGCGGCTCCCGCTCTTGCTTCGCTTCTCGTGGCGCGGCCGGCCGGAGCACGAAGAGCGGATCTACGTCCCCGCCGGCGAGGCCCTCCTGCGAGATCTGCCCGTGGGTCCCGGGGTCCTGCGCGTCGACGGCCCGGCCCTCCCGTCGGGGAGCCTCTGGGTTCGCCTCAACGAATCCCCCGCGCCCGGTGACCAGCGGATCCGCTCGACCTGGGCGGGCGTCGAGCGAGACCTGGCCCGCTTCGACATCAGCCAAGCCCGAGTCGGCGACCTGCTCCAGTTCGAGGTCTTCGGGCGCCCTCCCGGCGGTTGGTCGCGATTCGAGCTCGAGCTCCGCCGGGGCCAGGAGCGCCTGGGCTTTGAGGTCCACTGGTGTCGGGCGGGCGAGATCCCCCTCCAGAGCGAGGACGGCCAGACCTACCTCCGCCAAGCCAGGGTCAGCAAGCGCCTCGAACTCGAGGACCTACAGGCCCCGCTCGCGATCCTGCGCGGCGCCCTCCCGCCAGGAGTTCCTCTGCGCGGGGTCTTGCTCCGGGAGGCCCCGTGAGCGCTCGGCGGCTGATCCTCGGACTCGTGGTGGGGCTCTCGTTTGGCGCTTGGGCTCCGGTCGCAGCGCAGCCTCTGCCCGGCTACGGTGAGCGCTGGCGAGACAGCGGTCCGGCTTGGCACGCGGTGAAGGGGACCCTCAGCGAGCACCTCCGCGCTGAGGTCGAACTCAAGCCAGGGGAGTGGCTCTGGATTCGAGACGAGAACGCCGGGCGCCTCCGAATCGAGGTCGTCTCACGAGGGGAAGCGGAGCTAGAGGAGGGCGGCCCCCAGCGAGGCGACCCGCAGGTTCGGCCGTGGCCTGAGTCGGACTCACCCCAGGTCTACCTCGTGGCCGACCCACGCTCGGCAGCCTTGGGCCCGCGCGAGTTGAGTCCGCCGCTGGATCGAAGCCTCCTGGGCGTAGCTTTAGAGTGCCGTCTCCTAGCGCCCGAAGACAGCGAGCCCGACCCAGACAGCCAGCGGGGATCCAGGGCAGCGAGCGCGCGGGGCCAGCGGCACTCGTCCAGAAAGGACGGATCGGGAGAGCGCTCGCGACGGCTCTACCTGGTGAACGTCGATCAACCGGGGAGCGGGTTTCTGGCGCTTCGGGCTCGGGCGCGCGGCCGCTATCGCCTGCAGCGCCTCCAGCCCGAGGTCCGAGCCGAGAGCTGGGAGCGCTGGGAGCGCGCCCTGCGCGCAGCCGGTGACCCCGAGCAGGACTGGCCCCAGGCCTGGCGATGGCCCACCGGGCTCCCTGGCGCCGGCGTGATCCGCTTCGCAAATCGTCAGGCCAGCGTCCTCCCCTGGGCGCCGGAGCAAGACCAGAGCGTCACGGCCCGCCGGCTGCGCCTGGCCCACTTCCTGCTCACGAGCCCCCTCGTGCGGCCCCACCTGCGCGGGAGCCACCTTGAGCGCTGGAGCTGGGACCTCGAGGGACCGACCTTCCGCGACGGCCCCTTGCTCCAGGGGCACGGCGATCCGAGCGATCGCCCCTTCACCTATCTCGAGCAGGCTCAGCGCGAGGTCTCGGGGCCGGCCGTGGTCCGCGTCCTAGCTCGCGGGACGGCCTCCGCGGGCGGCGCCCCGCCTCGGCTCCCGCTTCGCCTCGCGCTCCGAGTCGGCGCAACTCGAGAGACGCGCTCTCTCCTTCCGCGCCTCGACCTCAGGGTCAGCGAGGCCCTCTTGGCTGACGACGAGCTTCAGCGCTCCTTGGGAGCGCGCGGGCTGAGCGATCTCCTCTTGACCTCTGCGGCGGAGGTTCGTGTTCGCGTCCCCCCAGGACGCCACCGGGTGAGCGTGGCCTCCCTCACCAGCGGGACTTGGCTTTCGATCCAGACCTTGGTTCGCGTCGAGAGCTGGGACCTCCGCTCACCGGAGGGCTTCCTTCCAGAGACCTATGACTCGGGTGCGCGGGGTCAGGTCGAGCGAGTCCTCGCCGCGCGGCTGCGAGGAGACCTGGAGGCCGCGAGCGAAGGGCTCCAGGGGCTCCTCGACGAGGACCTGAGCCCGTCGCTCCGCGCTTGGGTCGAGGTGGAGGCGCTTGAGTTGGCCTTGGCTCAGGGTGCGGTCGAGCCGTCCCGGGTAGCCCTGGAGCGGGTTCGGCGCCGCCTGGTGGCTGGGGAGCTTGGCTCGGAGGCGCTGGCTCAGCGCGGGCGGGTGGCGCTCCTCGCGGCCGTTGAGGCAGGCTGGACAGCCCCTCTCCCCCAGATCGCTTGGGCCGCGCTCCGCTCTCCCGCTGCCAGCCCGCAGGACGCCGCGGACGCCCTCGTGAGCCTGGCCCTCAGCTCAAGCGGAGCCCGCCTGGAGCTGGGCTCCCTGGTGGACGCGCTCGGGCTCAGTGCTCGGCTCCAGTCCCGAGTCTTCACGAGCGCCCGGCGAGCTTGGGGTGCCTACAGGCTCCTGCCGCGGGAGTTGGCGCTCTCGCGCCCAGGGCGCACCTTCGTCGTGAGCCAAGAGCCCTGGCGAGGCTCTGAGGGCCTGGAGCGGGTTTGGCGCCGCGCCCAAGCCAGCGCCTCGCCGGCCTTCTCGCTCTTGGTCGGGCCTCGCAGCCTCGGGGCTGGGCCCCTCGAGGTTCGCCCTCTCGACACGGAGCTCCAGCTCCCCGGGCAGATCGCCCCCCTCGGCTCTGGGAGCCGGCACTGGCTGCGACTCGCGCGAGGCGGACGCGTCGAGACCTCGTTTCGGTCCGAGGGTCAGCCCGAAGGGACCTGGCTCGCCCGGGGGCCCGGGGTCCCGAGCGAGGCGCCTCAGGTCACGCTCGCAGAGCTGCCTGCCTTGCGGCCCGAGGGGCCGACGGCGTTCAAGCTTCCTCCAGGGGGCGGAGCGGGGCTGGTCCGGATCACCCTCGGTCTCCAAGCCGAGGAGGGACCCCTCGACGTCGCGTTCGCGGGCCGGGTCGGCGACTACCAGCGCGAGCTGCGCTTGATTCGACTTCGGAGCGGCGCGGCCTGGGCTCAAGCGGAGTTTGTTGTCCCGGAGCGACAAGGGGTCCTGGAGCTCGAGCGCCTCGCGGAAGGTGAGCCCGCCTTCGGTCGCGCTTCGCTGAGCGTGATCGGCCGGCGGAGCGCAGCCGCCCCCGGGCTCCCGCTCTTGCCCCTCGCGAGCTACTTCCTCGCGCCCGGCGGCGCGGACCCCGAGCTCCTCGTCGAGCCGATCGCTGCGGCTACCCGCGACATAAACGCTCGGTCGAGTCCCCTTCAGCAGTCTCGCGCCCGCTGGGAGCGAGCCTGCCTCCTGGCGCGCCTCGATCAAACCCACACCGCCAGCCGCGAGCTGGCTCGCCTCCGCGATGACGCCTATCACGGGAGCCGCGCTCGCCACTCCCTCGCGGCTCTGCACCTCATACAAGGCTCCCTCGGGAGCCTCGAGCGCGAGGTCGCGACCCTGGAAGGCATGGGTCACAGGGCCCCTTCTCTAACTTGGCTGAGCGCAGCCAGCGCCCTCCCGCGCTCGAGGTCCGAGGCTGCGGCCCGCCTCCGTCGATCTAGCCCGCCGCCGCTGGGGACCCTCGATCGCGAGTGGTACCGGCTCTTGGAGGTCGAGCTCGGCGACGAGGCGCGCCGGCGACCGCAGATCCTAGAGCCCTCGGCAAGCCTTCCGCGGCTCATGACCGAGCTGGCCCGACTTCGACGCTGGAGCGAAGGGGCCCCCGCCGCCGAGCTCCTGGGAGAGCTCCGGCGCTGGCGTGCGCTCCTGAGCGAGGCGACGCTCCTGGCGCTCGGGAGTCAACGTCGGACCCTGGCGCGGCGCCTGGCGCGGCTCGAGGAAGACGCCCAGCAAGCCGTGAGCGCTCTGAGTCGCGGCCAGTGGCCGCCCTCCCCCGGGACCCTCGACCCCTTCGCTCCCTGGGCGGCCGTCGAGGCCAGCTCCTTGCGCGAAGCTCCGGGCGAGGCGACCCTCGAGAGCGCCGAGGCTCGTTGGCGGGTCTTCGCGGCGCCTCGCGGCGCGCGCCTCCGCGCGCGAGTCCAGGGGCCGCTCCTCCTCGAGCTCCGCTGGCGCCACGCCTTCTCCAGCGACTCCGCGGCCCCGGGCTGCGCCCTGCTCCGCCTGAAGGGGCTCCCGGGAGGTGACCGAACCCGTGTCGTCCTCGAAGGAGCTCGCTCGACCTTGGGGGTCGCGGGCGCCCCGCAGTTGACGGTGTCCTTCTCGGACGTCTGGCGAGTTCGGATCCCTCCTGGCGTTCATGAGCTGTCCTTGGCAGTCGAGGTCGGCGCCGGCTTCCTCCAGCTTCGCCGTCGAGGGGGCCGCGCCGAAGGCGCTTGGGGCATCCCTCGAGACCTCGCTCAGCTCCCGAGAGCTCCGGAGACGAGCCCCGCGGAGGTGCGCCTCGAGTTCGAGCGCGCTGACCGCGACTTGGCGCGCGCCTTGATCGAGAAGGACCCCGCCTCGCTCCTCGAGGCCCTCGTGCGCTACTCCGATCACTCCTGGGGCGGCAGCGACGACGCCCACACCCAGCGCCACCGCCGCCTCCTGCGCCGCCTGACTCGCCGCAGGCGGATCGACCTCTCGGCTTGGCTGCCGCGGACTCGGACCCTCCTCCTCAGTTCAGCGCGACCCCTGACTTGGCGCCAGGCCCTGTTTCACCCCTTCGAGGGCGGCGGCGGGACACTCCTGACGGCGCGCGAGCCGGCCCTCTGGCGGGCCAAGAGCGACGCTCCCCAGCGATTCGCGTTGGAGGTCGTGGCTGACCGGGTCGAGCGCCTCGGGCCAGCTCAAGGCGAGGCCCGCTTGACGCTGCGCCAAGACCGTGGTCCAGCCCAGAGCCTGAGGATCCCGCTGGGCGAGCGGCGGCTCCTGCCCCTGGGTGAGGCCCGCCGAGTCATGCTCGAGGCGACCCTCGAGGCCTCGCCAGGCTCGGCCATAGCAGCCAGGGCCAGGCTGGTCCAGATCGGAGCCGAGGGCCCAGTCCCGGTTCACACGGCCGCCAGGACGCGCTGGCACAGAGCCCTGCGCGCGACAGACATCAGCTTTCCGGGGCCTGGTCTCCTGGAGCTCGAGCGCTTCCCCCTAGCCAGCTTGACCAAGGTCGAGCCTGGAGTCTGGAGACCTCTCGCTGGGGTCGCCCCGGTCTTGAGCCTCCACGCAGTCCGCGGGGGACGTAATAGCCGTCTGCATGTCCGGCCTGGCTCTGACTTGGTCCGCCTGCTCCGCCACGAGGTCCGCGAGGAGCGACTCGCAGCGTGGGGTCCCCAGCCCCCCAGCCTGGCGGCGGTCACCTCGCAGGCGATCCCTGGCGAGGGGACCTGGCCGCTGCCCCCAGGAGCCCGAGGCCCTCACCTGGAGCTCGAGCGCAGCGATCAGGCCTGGGTCCTCGAACCTTGGCTCCGGGGAGACCTCCGGCGGCGCGCGGGAGAGCGCCCCAGCGACGACGAGTCCGTCAGCGACGAGCTGCGCTTGGGCCTCGGGCTTCACCACCGTTATCGCGATTGGCCGCTCTTCGAGCGCTACCGCCTGAGCGTGATCCTGCCCGAGGGGCAGGGTCCGGTCGGCGCGGCGGACCTCCGCTGGCAGGCCTACCTGAGCGAGTCGCCACGGATCTCGCTTCGCTTCCTGGGCCAAGCCTTCTTCCAGGCCAGCGAGGTCGGCTCCGCCCTGTCCGAGGTCGGAGACCTCCGCCTCCGGAGCAACTTTCGGCTGGCGGATCCCCTCCGGCTGGTGCTGGATCTCCACCTCAACGCCTGGGCGACTTCGGTCTCGCGGCGGCGCGGGCGCCTGTCTCGTCGGGAGCTCTATCGGCGGATCCAGAGCGACTATCGCCGGGATCACCCTCAATGGTCCGAGGCCGTCGTTCGCCTCCGCTGGACGCCGTGGCAGAACCTCCGCGCCGAGGGCTTCGCTGGCCTGCGAACGAACCGCAATCTGTCCTATGGAGACGTAGATCGCTGGTGGGCGGGCGTCTCAGCCCTGACCCGTTGGGAGATCCTCTACCTGCGGGCCTCCTACGTGCACCTCGAGCGCTTGGCCGACGCCGATCGGGCTCAGCGATCCGCTGAGGAGCTGTTCCAAGTCCGGCTAGCGGCCGAGGGCTGGGTAGCCAGTTGGCTCTGGGTCTCGCTGGAGGTCGGCGGTCGCTACGCGCATCCCTCGAGCGCCCTCTCGCTCTTCTTCCAGGTCACCCTCCGCCTCGAGCGCGAGGGAGAGCGGCTCCACGCCGTCGACCCAGAGCTGGTCGCGTTCTGGCGCCACCAAGACGGGAGCTATCCGTGGCCGCAGCGCTGAGCGACGTCCCCAGCACTCGTCGCGTGGTCAGCGAGGCCTTCTCGCGGGCCCGGACCCCGATGTTCCTTCAGCTCCAGGGCCGTGTGATCTCAGAACTCCTCGGGCGCCTCCCCGAGGACCCCCACCAGGGTCAAGTGATCCCGGTGCTGACGGCAGCCCTGGCCAAGATCGACGGCGAGGTCGCGGCGATAGCCGCCCACCTCGAGCTTCAAGAGACCGTCGTCCGCGTAGCCCCGACTCGAGCCGCCTACGAGCGCGCGCTCTTGGAGACGGCTCGCTTCCTCGGCGGCTCCGACGCCGCGGGAGATCGCGCCGCGCTCAGCCGCTGGCTCGACTGGGACGCCCTCCTCGAGCGAGGGCGGCGTCGCTCGAACCGGCTCCGACGCCTCGAGCAGCTCGGCGCCACAGCCCTCGCTCAGCTCCTGAGTGAGGTCGCTCCAGGCGAGCTGGTGCCTCCTCCGGCCCAGCTCGAGGGGGTGCTCCTGGAGGGCGTGTTACGCCTCCGCCATCCCCTGGTCGAGCGCGAATACGTGCGCGCCGCAGGGGCGGCCCTGCCTCATCTCGAGGGGAGGGCTCAGGCCCTCCAAGAGGCAATCTTGAACCTGGCGCGAGACCCTCGCCGTGACCTCTGGTCTCAGCGCTACGCGCTGGAGGCCCTGCTGAACTTGGATCCCGCGCGCGGCCTCCGGGTCGCTGAGAGCCGACTCCTGCGGCCTGTTCAGCGCGCCGCGAACGCGTTCTACCTGCGCCGCTACATCCTGGACGAGTGCCTCGACCGGTTCCCCGAGCCGCGGCGCTTGGAGCTCGTCGAGGCCGTCTTGACTGCCGACCCCTCCCCCCACGTTCGGCAGGGGGCGGTCCTCTCCCTGGGTCGCGTTGACCCGACGCTGGCCTGGGATCCCTGTCGCCGGCTTCTCCTCGAGGACTCACGCGAGACTTGCGTCGAGGTCAGAGCGAGTGTGAACTTGGTCCTGGCGGCCTGGAGCCTCGCGAGACCCCGTGAGTTCCTCTCGCCTTGGGTCGAGTGGCTCGCGAGGCGGAGCGAGCCGCTCGTGGCTCGGGTCGGCCTGGCGCGCATGGCCGACACCCTCGAGGCCCTCCTCCGCGAGCGACGCCTGACGCGAGAGGAGGGGCTGCGCTTCGCGGAGACGCTGGTGGTCGGGGGGGAGGGACTGGGCTGGGACGTCCCGACCCGACGTCGCGCCGAAGAGCTCTGGGCACGAGTCGAGGTCGTGTGCCAGGAGAGCTTCGCGGCCTTAGCCGAAGAGCTCGAGCCGCGCCTGCGAGAGCTGGCAGGGGGAGAGGCCCTCGACCTGCGCTGCTCGGTCGAGGAGGTCTCGCCTCAGGAGTTGGGTCGCTTCTTGGCCTGGACGAGCCTCCAAAGCGAGGGCTTCTACGCCGAGCGGCGATCCTTCGGCTACCGGATCACGGCTCGCGGACGACCGAGCCTTCGGGCCTGGCGAATCTTGCACGAGACGCGCAATCCCGCCCCAGACAAGCGTCAGGGTCACCCCGTCGGGCACCTACGCGGCTGGCTGCGGCCCGGCTCGATTCGCGCCCACAGCGCGCTCTTGGGCGAAGAGAGTCCGACTCGGATCCCGGGTGAGCCCGTGGTGTGCCGGGAGGAGGGGAGCTGGCGGCGCTTCTTGCCCCTCGTGGACGACTTCCTGGACGCCCTCGGGCGCGAGGAGGTCTCGATCCACTCCAGCGAGGGCCTGGTCACGATCTCGGCCCCCCGCGGCTGGAAGGGGTGGCGAGCGTGGTTCCGGATCACTGTCCGCTACCCCCGTCTGAGCGCGCTCCGGAACGAAGTCCGCCTCGGAAACCCTGAGCTTGACCCGGGTGCCTACGTGACGGCCTTCCGCGAGCTGGGGTTCAGGGTCGAGTTCTGCCCCAGCGTCCCCCCTGAGAGCAGCAGTGCGGCCGCCTACTTCGCGCGACCCGAGGTCTCGGAGAGCGCCGAGGAGGACGCATGAACGCTGACTGGCGCGAGCTGTGGGAGGTGTTCCTCGAGTCCACCAGCAACAGCCTCCCCGAGCTGACCCTCTTCGTGACGGGGCTAATCTCGGTCCTGGTTCTCAACGCCTGGCTCAAGCAGCGCAGGGTCAAGAAGATCCGCTCCCAGATCCCCCTCGTGCTGGGGGGCTGGGGGACGCGCGGCAAGAGCGGCACCGAGCGCAAGAAGGCCGCCCTCCTCAACGCCCTAGGGGCCCGGGTCGTGTCCAAGACGACCGGCTGCGAAGCCCTCTTGATCTTGGCCAGTGACCTCGAGCAGGGCGAAGAAGTGCCCCTCTTTCGCCCTCATGACAAGGCCACGATCTGGGAGCAGGTCGACGTCTTGGAGCGGGCCGTTGGCCTCAGCGCGGACGTCATGCTCTGGGAGTGCATGGGGCTTCAGCCCGAGTATGTCCGGATCCTCCAAGACTCCTGGATGCGAGACGACCTCAGCACCCTGACCAACGCCTACCCGGATCACGAAGACCTCCAGGGTCCCGCAGGGCGCGACGTGGCGGTCTCGATCTCGACCTTCGTGACGCAGGGAGGGCGCGTGTTCACGAGCGAGGTCTCGATGCGCCCAGTCCTCGCCGAGCGCGCCCGCGAGCGCGGCGCGGAGTTCCTCGGACTCGACGCCGACGACGCTGACTTGATCTGTCCCGACGTCCTCGAGAGCTTCCCCTATCGGGTTCACCCGCGGAATCTGCTCCTCTGCGCGCGCGTCGGCGAGGAGCTGGGCCTCGACCGAGACTTCGTCTATCAGGGGGTCGCCGAGTATCTGGTGCCGGACTTGGGCGTGCTCAAGACCTACCCTGGGGGGGAGGCCACGATCGGTGTCGCGGGACGACGCCTTCGGTTCACGAACAGCATGTCGGCGAACGAGCGCGCCGGAACCCTGTTCAACTGGGACCGCCTCGGCCTCAGCGACCTCGATCAGTCCCGCCAGGAGTGGGTCGTGCTGGTGATCAACAACCGGGCAGATCGGATTCCGCGCTCCAAGGTGTTCGCGGACCTGATCGTGAACGACCTCGGCGCGCACCGCTGCCTCCTGATCGGGACCAACCTCGAGGGCCTCGAGACCTACATCAGCGAGTCCCTCGAGCGCCGCCTGGATCGACTCACGATCCCTAGCGATCCCGAGCGCGTCGAGGGCTGGGCCCGAGGAGTCTTGGCGCGAGACGCCGCTTACCTGAGAGCCTTGGCGCGGACCCCCAGCGAGCTCGCCGAGCACTGCGCGCCCCTTCTGGGGAGCGCCAGCGACGCCGTCGCCCGCGTCCTCTCGGAGTTGGACCCAGGGGCCACGAGCGAGGTCTTGAGCAAGGAACTTCAGGAGCGCCTCAGCCCTGTCGTCGAGGAGGGCCAGAGCTTCTTTCGGGCAGCGCTTGAGGGCTTCTGCGGGCTGAGGAGTCACGCGCAGGCCCTGGAAGAGGCTCTGGCGCCGGCCGCCTCTGCCGAACGCCTCTCGAGCTGGTTGAGCCGGCACCGCGAGTGGTATCGCGAGGCCTTCCTCGCGACCGTCCAGGTGATTCCAGACCCCAGCACGCCTGGAGTCGAGACGATCCGTCGCTGCGCCGGCCAGGCTCCGCCCCAAACCTCGGTCCACGTGATCGGCATGCAGAACATCAAGGGGACGGGACTGGACTTCGCCAACCGCTGGGTCGCCCTTGGGCGCACCCATAGGCTCCTACAAGAGCTGGGCGGCTTTGACCTGCAAGCCCACGAGGCAGCAGCCCGAAGCCTGCGTCAGCTCAAGCAGCTGAGCGATTTCGAGCACGAGGAGGTCTGCGCGCGACTGCGGGCCTTGGTCAACGACGGGACCCTCCTTGCAGTCCAGCGCCGTGAGGCGCAACGTCTCCTAGAGCTCTTTCATGAGCGTTCTGCAGGAGCCGAGGGCGGCGGGGGGAGTGCCAAGCCCCGCTCAGCGCTGACCCTCCGACTCCTGGCGTGGCTCGAGCTCCCGCTCGACACTATCTCTAGCGTCATGCGCACGCGAAGGGTCAAGCGGGTCGCGCGGGAGCTCATGGCTGAGCGGATCTCGACCCCGCGGGCGATCGAGCTCTTGGAGAAGGACGTCAAGGCGCAGAAGCCTGGCTGGCTGATCCGCTGGTTGGACGGTCGGTAGTGCAGCGGCCCCACAACAGCGCTACGCCGCGAAGGAACCGTCGTCCCTGTCAAGGCGCGAGGAGTGGTGAATCGGGTATTCGTGAGCGACGAGCCTAGCGGCCCTCGAGGGCGGCCTTCGCCGCCTTGACCCACTCCTTGGGCTCGAGCTTGGCCTTCTTGGGGACCCGGGCGACCACCTTCCCGTCGGCGCCCAGGAACACGACCTCGGGCAAGCGATCGACGTCGTATTCCTGCTTGAGCTTGATGTTCTGGAGCTTGAGGCGAGGGCTCTGTCGCTTGCGCGCGGGGAAGTCGATCTCGAGGAGGATCAGGTCTTGGTCCGCCCAGGACCTAAAGGCCTTGCTCTTGAACACGGCGTGGAGGGACTTGCTCGCCGCGCCGCGGTCGCTGCAGGTGAAGAGGGCCAGGACCTTGCGCTTGGTTCGCCCGGCCTCCTCGAGGGCCTCAGGCGCCTTGACGAACCAGGTCTTGCCGTTGGCCGCGCCGGCGTCCTTCTTGGGCTTGCTGGGGGGCGGCGCCTTGATCGGCTCAGGCGGGGCCCGTCGCTTGATCGGCTTGGCTCCAGGCGCGAGGACCAGGCCCGTCCTCGGATCGAACCTCGACTTGATCAGGGCGTTGGCTCGAGCCAGCCACTTCGTCTTGTTGTCGTCCTTGACGTACTTGACGTCTCCTATGAGGCCTCCCTTGTAGTCAAGGAGGAGGAGGGTCGGGTAGGCCGTCGTCTTGTAGCGCTTCCGGAGGGCTTCGTTTTGGAGGCGCAGCTTGGCGGGGAGCTTCGTCTTTCGAGGAAAATCGGCGATCAGGAGGACGACGCCCTTGCTCCAGCGCTTGAACTCGGGCGTGGCGAAGATCGCCTTCTTGATCCAAATGCAATAGGGGCACCAGTCGCTGCCTGTGACCAAGAGCAGGATGGGGGCTCGGCTCCGCTGGGCTTGCGCTTGGACTCCCTTGAGGTCGGTCGACCACTCGTCAGCCGCCCTGGCCTGACCGACGCTCAGGAGGAGGAAGATCGCAAAGAGGGGACCCGAGATTCTGGGCATGGGTGACTCCTTCCCCGCAGCCTATCCCGGCGCGGGTCAGGCGCGCTAGCGAGGCGAGCCGCGCTCGGCATTCGGGATCTGGTCGGGGGCGAAGGATAAGGTCAGCGCCGTGACCCCCGCTACCACCTCTCCCGAGCCCGGCCCTGAGCTCGCCCAGGCGCGCCTGCGCTTCGAGGGTGGGACGCTGGTGTTGGAGGGGGCGCCGCCGGAGCTGCTCCAGACGCTCCGCGCTCGCTTCGACGCGCGGATCGAGGCCTTTCGGCTCCCGGCGGCGGACTACCACCTGGCGGTCCGCCACCTCGTCGCGGCGGGACTTCCTTTCGAGGACGAGGCCCGGCTCTACGAGGCCCTCGAGCTCGCGCCAGGCGGTCACGCCCCGCGCGACTATCAGGCCGGCGCTATCGAGGCCTGGGTCGAGGGCAAACGTCGCGGGGTCGTGGTGCTCCCGACGGGCTCGGGCAAGACCCTCGTGGCCCACCTCGCCATCGAGCGCTGCGCGCGGAGCACCCTGATCGTGGTCCCGACCCTCGACCTCCTCAACCAGTGGTTCGACGGCCTCGCGGAGCGCTTCGGCGAAGAGCTGGTGGGCGCGATCGGGGGCGGCGCCTTCGAGGTCCGCCCGATCACCGTGATCACCTACGACTCGGCCTACATTCACCTCGACCGACTCGGGAATCGCTTCGGACTCCTGATCTGCGACGAGGCTCACCACCTCCCGGGACCCAGCTACGTCCAAGCAGCGCGCATGTCCCTGGCTCCCTTCCGACTCGGGTTGACGGCGACGCCTCCCGAGGGAGATCGCCTCGGCGTCTTGCGAGCGGCCTTGGGTCCGATCGTGTTCGCGCGGGCGATCACCGACCTCGCGGGCGAATACCTGGCCGCCTACGAGACGGTCCACTACCAGGTCGAGCTGGGAGAGCAGGAGCGCGCCGCCTACGCCGAAGCCAACGGGCGCTACCGACACTTCGTCAAGTCGCGCGGAATCCGCCTCGGCGGTAACGGCGGCTGGGCGCGCTTCTTGGCCGCGACCAACGAGAGCGAGGAGGGACGCGAGGCCCTCCGGGCCTGGCGACGCCAGCGCGAGATCGCCCTCGCGACGCCCAAGAAGCTCGAGCTCCTAGAGGAGATCCTCGAGCGTCACCCCGGCGAGCGGGTCCTGGTCTTCACCTACGACAACGCCTCGGCCTACGAGGTCTCGCGGCGCTTCCTCGTCCCCGCGATCACTCACCAGACCAAGCCCCGTGAGCGGCGGGCGATCTTGGCCGGGCTCCGCTCGGGGGAGCTCCCGGTCTTGGTTACGGCGCGGGTCCTCAACGAGGGCGTCGACCTCCCGGAGGTCGCCGTGGGCGTCGTGCTCTCGGGCACCGCGACGGTCCGCGAGCACGTCCAGCGCCTGGGCCGGATCCTGCGTCGCCGAGAGGGCAAGCAGGCGATCCTCTACGAGATCGTGACCAAGAACACGAGCGAGGTCGGCGCCAGCCAGCGCCGGCGAGACCACGTCGCCTATCGCGGCGCAGAAGATAAGTCAGTGGAGGACGAAGGCGTCGTCGCCGGCGAGCTCCCCGAGTCCGACCAGGCAGAGGGGCCGGCCGCGTGCTGACCAACGACCTCTTGGCAGCGACGGTCCGGCGAGGACGTGTTTGCCCCTTCTACCTGGACCTCGAGGGGGAGGCCGCCCACGACGGGCTGAGCCGGGCCGCGGCCCTGATCGAGATCTACCAGGCTCACCTCGGGGCCAGCCGCGGCGAGCTCGACGACGCGCTCAAGGCCCGGACCTCAGGCAGCCCGCATTGGCGGCTGGAGCGAGGCCTGGCCAAGCTCCTCAACGACAAGTCGCGCTTTCGAGGCCTCTCGAGCGAGCCCGCTGCGGCCCTGCGCTGGCGGGTCTTTCGCGCCGCGGCTCAGGCGCGCGTCTCGGGTGGAGGCTTCGCCCGGAGCGCCGTCTTGGAGCGCGTCGCTGCGGAGCTGAGCCCGGCGGACCTCGAGCTCGAGGAGAGCGAAGGCTTGGTCCTCAACACAGGCGACGTCGAGCACGGCCTCTACGGCGACCTCAAGCGGAATGAGCGCGTGATCTCGATCTGGGAGCCTTCGCCCCGCCAGCTCCTGGAGCGCTACAACCTGGCCTTGGCCCAGGCCTGCTTGCTTCGGGCCCAGAGCCTCTCGGTCGAGGTCCTCGCCGCAGACCCGCCTCGGCTCAGGCAGCTCCTGCGCCAGGTCAAGTTTCAGGGCCTCCTTCAGTCGGCGCGACGCAAGCGGGGCGGCAAGGTCCTCCTGGAGCTCGACGGCCCGCTCTCGATCTTCGGGGGGACGGCTCGCTACGGCGTCAAGATGGCGGGCTTCCTCCCGGCGCTCTTGCTCTGCGAGGACTGGCGACTCAAGGCCCAGGTCGAGCTCGGCCGGGGACGAACGCTGCGCAAGTTCGAGCTGACTCCCGAGCAGGGCCTGGTGACTCACGCCCGCGACGTCGGGGCTTGGTTGCCCGACCTGATCGAGGCCTTCGCGGGGCGCTTCGAAGAGCTGACCGAAGACTGGAGCGTCGACCGCGAGGTCCCTCTCCTCAACCTGGGCGGCGAGCTGGTGGTCCCCGACTTCCGCTTCAAGCACGTGAGTGGGTTCGAAGCCTCCATGGAGGTTCTCGGCTACTGGCGCCGGGGGGGCGTCGCCCGTCGCCTGGAGGTCTTGGCCGAGGGCGGCGCGCCCAACCTGATCCTGGCCGTGGATCAGTCCCTGCGCCTCGGGGAGGAGGGGGTCAAGGGCCTCAGCGGTCCGGTGGTTCCCTTCCGGGAGATCCCGAACTCTCGGACCGTGCTCAGGGCCCTCGAGAAGCTGCGGAAGGCAGGAGGCTGACCAGGACCTGTCTCCAGGAGTTCCATTACCTCCCTTTTGTGAGGCGGTAATGAAATGAAATCTTCGAGGAATAAAGACTTAGGTCGCGGCCGATCTTGCTTACTGAGTTCCTTGCTGAGTATGTGGCTAACGGCGCCTGCCCTCGCCACTATCACTCTGCGGAAGAGAAGGAAGAAGTGTCGAGCAACCCCCTCAAGCCCATGATCTCACTCGTGCTGACGCTCGTTCTGAGCGTCATGGTCTGTGGAACCGCTCAGGCTTCGCCCGAGGAGCGGCTCAAGCGGATTGGGACGGCGCTCAGCGACGAGGGCTTCGCCGCCCCCGAGCGTCAGGAGGGGAACTCGAACGCCCTGATTCTCGTCGCGCGCCAAGCCGACGGCCAGGGCATAGCGACCCTCCTCGTGCGGCGCTGTGAGTCGCAGAAGGACGCACGCACGGCCTGTATCGGCGGCATGAAGCGGGCCGAAGAGCTGCGGATCAAGTGCGAGGGTAAGGAGGTCATGCGCCGCCGCGTGCGCCTGAAGGGCGCCACGAACACACGCCTGATGCGCTTCGGCGTCCCTGACGAGAGCGGCTCGGTCGTGATCCTCGTCTTCGCCTGCGGGCCCGAGACCGTGGAGCTGACGGTCGTTGGCAAGCCCACGCCCAAGAGCATGAAGCGGATCGCGAGCAAGGTCGTTCAGACCCTGAGCCAGATCAGCTCCGAGGGTGCGCCCTTCTCGAAGAGCGCCCCCGCGAATGGCGGCGCGGCCGGCAGCCTGGCGCCGGGGCGAGTCATGGGGATCGGGACCGGGTTCTACGTCACCGAGACCGAGGTCCTCAGCAACGCCCACGTCGTGGGTGACGCCAAGGAGGTCCGCCTCGTCGCGACCAACGGCTCGCGCTCCATGGGCAAGGTCATAGCCCGCGGCAAGGGCGGGACGAACGTCGATCTGGCTCTGATCAAGACGACTCGCCGGGGTCGCCCCCTGACCTTGGCCCAGCCGCGGAACCTCCAGAACGTGTTCGCCTACGGCTATGGCGCCCTGGGCGGCCTGAACGAGGCTCCCCTCCTCGCGACCGAGGGTCGGATCTCAGGCCGACACAAGGGCACCCTGATCACGACGGCGCACATCAACCCCGGCAACAGCGGCGGCCCCTTGGTCGACACCAGCGGCCGCGCCGTGGGCGTCGTGTTCGCCAAGAGCTTCTCCGACGCCACCGTGGAGTCGCTCGGCTACGTGATCCCCTGCGACATAGCCAACGCTTGGCTGCGATCCAACGGCGTGCGCCTCCGCCTCGACCAGACCGAGGCTACTGGGACGACGCCCGACGACGCCCGGGTCCGCGAGGCTGTGGTGCGGATCGAGCGCCTCGTCGGTCGCTAGGGAAGGGACGAACCCGTCCCTGCCCCTGCCCGACACGTTCTGAAGCCCGCGTCCGGTTTCGACGCCTGTCCTCCACGCTAGCTGGGTCGTGGGCTGCGCTTTGTTTGAGTCACAGAGGGCACCGAGATCCACAGAGGTCACGGAGGGCGTCTCGCCAGCTTTGAGGGCGCTCCGGAGTTGGCAGGGGCGGGGTCGTGTTGGCGAGTCGAGGACGGAGGGGGAGCGGGCTCGCTCTTGGTCGGGTTCGGTGGCTCTGGTGCGCCGGTCCGACCTTTGTTCCGCGGGCGGGGAGGGTTTGGGCGCGGCCTCCGTGGGCCAGCTAAGATCGCGGAGTGAGACCGAAGCGACGCAAGAAGGAAGGCCGGAAAGGGAGGCGCGAAGAGCGCCCGGGGAGGCTCGTCCGCGGGTTCTCTCGGCCCGAGCACCCCGAGCTGCGGGCGCGGCTGGAAGAGCTGGCCTTGGCGGTCGCCAAGGCGCCGCGGGACGCTCGGCTGAGGGAGGAGCGCTCGGCCCTTCGCTTGGAACTCGACGATCCTCAGGGCGCGCTGGAGGACCTCCGGGCTTGGCTCGAGGCGCATCCGCAGGACCCCTCGGCGCACCACCGGCGTGGGGTCGTCCTCGAGCGACTTGGTGATCCTGCTGGAGCCCAAGACGCCTTCGCGCGAGCGTGCAGCCTCGCGCCCACGACCTCGATACACCACACGGCCTTCGGCGCGATTCGAGCGTCCCTCGGGGACGGGCGGGGAGCGCTGGCCTCCTACGAACGAGCCGTGGCCCTCGAGGAGCAAGACCGAGAGGCGGTTCGCCGCGAGACCCTGATCGGGCGCGCCCGGGCGCGGGCTGCCCTCAACGACCTCGACGGGGCCCTGCGAGACCTCGACTTGGCCTGCGAAGAGCGCGAGACGACCGCCGGCTTGGTCAGGGCGCTCCTGGCGCGGGCCGAGGTCCACCTGGCTCGACGCGAGCCGAATCGGGCCGTCGAAGACCTCAGCCAAGCCCTGGAGCACTCGCCCGAGGACGCAGAGGTCCACACCCAGAGGGCCTTGGCCCGCCTCGAAGGTGGGGACACGGTCGGCGCCCGAGCGGACCTCGACCGCGCCGTCGCGCTCGAGCCAAAGGACGGGGAGGCGCTCTTCCAGCGCGGGACCCTGCGCGTCCTCCTAGGCGAGCACGAGGGCGGGCGCCGCGACTTGACCCAGGCCTCGGTCTCGGACCCCAGCCTGCGGGCCCAGACCTTGATCGCGCGAGCCTCAAGCTATCGCGAGCAGGGTCAGCTGGCGAAGGCTGAAGCCTCCCTCGAGGAGGCCTTCCTCCTCAGCCCGGACCTCGCGAGCGGCCTCCGCGAGCGGGGTCTGCTCCGGATGGCTGAAGGCGACCCCTCGGGTGCCTTGGCCGACTTCGAGCGCGCGGTCTCGCTCTCGCCCGACGACTACCAGTCCCGCGTCGAGCGCGGGATCGCGCGCTGGCGCACTGGCGATCGCCGCGGGGCCCTCTCGGACGTTGACCGGGCGGTGGCCCTGGCGCCCTATCGCTCGGAGGTCTATGGGGCGCGGGCCAGCGTCCTCTTCGAGTCCTCCCGCCTGGAGGAGGCAGCCCTCGACCTAGACCGAGCCGTAGAGCTAGATCCTCGCAACGCCCTGGCGCGGATCGGGCGGGCCAAGGTCTATCGCGCCCTCGGCAAGCACGACGTGTCCCGTGCGGACCTAGACGCTGCGATCGCCCTGGCGCCTGAGTCGGCGGAGGCCTGCTACGTGCGGGGAGCAGCTCGTGAAGAGGACGGCGACGTCGAGGGCGCCTTGGCGGACTACAACACGGCCCTGGATCACGACCCGAACTACGCCCTGGCCCTCGAGGCGCGCGGGCGCAGGCTCTGGGCCAAGGGCGAGGTCCGGGGGGCGGCTCAAGACCTCGAGCGGGCAGCCTTCCTCAGCCCCAACGACCCGGGCCCACGCGGGGCCTTGGGCGCCCTCTGCTGCGAGGTCGGAGACTTCACCCGGGCCGTCGTCGAGCTCACGCGGGGGCTCGAGCTCGACCCGGACGACATAGAGACCCTCTGCCGTCGCGCCGAGGCCCTGGTCGAGCTGCACGAGGTCGACCACGCCCTCGACGACCTCGACCGGGCCGTAGCGCTCGAGCCCGCAGGTCGCCTCTCTCGCCTCCTCCGGGCTCAGATCCTCTATGAAGAGGGCGACTACGAAGCGGCCTCGCGCGACTACGACGCGATCCTCAGCAAGACCCCAGAGGACGCCGACGCTCGCTACGGACGGGGCTGGGCGCGCCTGGAGCAGGACCTCGGCGAGGAGGCCCTCGAAGACTTCGAGGCCGTCTTGAAGAAGACGCCTGAAGACCCGCGGGCTTTGGTCGGCCGGGGTTGGGCCCGTTTCCTCCAAGCTGAGCCCGAAGGGGCCAAGGACGACCTGACCCGCGCTATCGCGGCAGACCCCTACCACGCCGAAGCCTATGTCTTCCGGGGACGAATTCACCTCGAGACCGGTGAGGAGGAGCAGGCCCGGCGCGAGTTCGACGCCGCGATCTCCCTCGATCAAGACGATCCGGCCGCGATCGCCGGCCGGGGCTTCGCCTACCTCTCTCTAGGGGAGCCGGCCCGCGCCCTGGCGGACTTCTCGCGCGCCGTGGCCCTCGACCCCGAAGACACCGAGGCTCTGGTGGGACGCGGTGAGAGCTTCCTCGAGCTGGGCGATATCGACAGCGCAGCCGCGGACTACGAGGCGGCCTTGGCCCTGACGCCCAACAACGCCATGGCTCACGTCGGACGGGCGGCGGTGTTCCTGTTCCGCAGCGAGCCCGAGCGGGCGCTGGAGGCCTGCACGCGGGCGATCAAGCTGGAGGACGACCTGGGGCCGGCTTATCTGCGGAGGGCGCAGGCGCACCGGGCGCTGGGGGATCCCATGTCGGCGGAGGCGGACTTGGAGAAGGCTCGGGAGCTTGGTTACGAGGATTGAGGTGCTGGTCTATTGGGGGGGCTGCGCCCCCCCAAACCCCCCATCTTGGCGTGTTGCATGCGCGCGGGGCCGAGTGTCCTTCGTCGCGCAATGTTGATGGGGTGGGGCGTAGGAGACGGGGAGGATGCGACTGCGGACACTGGCCCCTGATCGGGAGGGAGTGTCGGAGGCGGGTTGCGCGTCCGAGAGGATGCGACTGCGAACACTGTTTGGAGGGCCGA
>Ga0316204_10001379_pt1 | contig 66876 bp, 49 predicted proteins | sample 6monrhotite_MG_2_FD_205661 | JGI IMG/M metagenome (GOLD analysis project Ga0316204, IMG submission 205661) | Microbial mat bacterial communities from mineral coupon in-situ incubated in ocean water Damariscotta River, Maine, United States -... | ecosystem: Environmental > Aquatic > Marine >... | reverse complement strand
TGAGGGGGGCCGGTCCTCGCTCGCAAGCTCCCTGCGGGCCGGCCCGGTCCTTGAGCTCGCTCTACGAGCGAGCGATCACGGTCGCGCCTTTCACCGAATCCCTGCGGGTCTCGGGGCTCGTTCACAGCGGCCACTGCGACACACCGATGGTCGGGCACCCCGCGAAGAGCGGGAAGTACCACTACTACGGTTGTCAGCGGAAGATGAAGCAGGGCGCCAGCTCCTGCCCGGACGCCAAGCTTCTCAACCGCGACCGGACCGAACGCGTCGTTGTCCAACGCCTCCGCGACGTGGTGCTCGTGCTGGCTCACCTCGCCGAGCTCGCCCGCATAGTGAACGAGGACCTCTCGGCCGATGCCGCGACGGCCGCCGAAGAGGTTGCCGCAGTCGAAGCTCAGCTCTCCGAGGTCCAGAGCCGCATCGTTGCGCTCTACGACGCTGTGGAGTCCCGCTCGATCGACTTCGCCACCCTGGCCCCACGCCTGGCCGAACGACAGGCCCAGGTCGCAGAGCTGCAGGACACGTTGGAGCTCCTGCAAGAGCGTGCCGCACAAGCCGCGCCGCTGTGTCTCGACGAGGCGAGCATCGCGGCCCACATCACCGGCTTGCGCGAATTGCTGAAGAGTGGCCCGATACCGACCCGGCGTCTCTTCCTCGCCGCGTGGGTTCGCCGCATCACAGCAACCGGGTTGGATCTCGCTATCGAGTATGCGTTGCCGCCGATCTGGGACGACGGAGGCGGCACGCCACAAGCGGCCTCTCGAGCCGTCGATGACGACTCGGAGGTGGCTGAGGACTCGATGTCCCTGAGTAGGAAGAGGGAAGAACGCCGGTTGTTCACCGGAGTTCTTCCCACTGCCAAAAGTGGCTCCCGCTGCTGGATTCGAACCAGCGACACTCGGATTAACAGTCCGATGCTCTAACCAGCTGAGCTAAGCGGGAATGACGCCCTCAAGTAACGCAGCTCTGGAGTATGCGTCAACCGCTGGAGGCCTTGTTCGATCCCCTTGTGGCGGGAGCCCAGGGAACCCGAGGTTGGCCCGACCTAGCGCCGGCGGCCGAGAAGACCCACGAGTCCGACGAGGCCCCCTGCGAGTCCCACGCTCCCAGACACGGTGCTGCAGCCACCGCTGCCCTCGCTGGACGAGCTGCTGGCTTCATCTTCGTCGTCGCCGACGCCACCGAAGGGGTCGACGGGGTCGTTGGGGTTGACCTCCCACGCATGGTAGCCGTCGGCGTCGGGGGGCGGAACGATGCCCGGCCAGTCGCACCAGGTGCGCAGGCCTTCGTCGCAGGCTGCGACCATCTCGTCTTCGATCCAGTCGAGGTAGGCATCGACCCGGGTGTCGACACCGCCCTTGCTGGCACAGTCGGTGAGGTCGTAGGCGTGGCTGGTCACGCCGATGACGCGGTGCTCCACCGCGCTGTCGGTCTCGAAGGCCATGAAGGTAGGGCCGCCAGAGTCGCCATGGCACTTGCGCACATCGCTCGCGTCGGCGCCGATCTGCAGCTCGTGGGCGCCGAGCTCCCCGATGTCGCTCACGCCACCGTACTTGATGCCGGCGGTGTAGGGGTTGGCGGCGTCGCGCTGGCCCCAGCCCACGATCTCGACGACGTTTCCTTCGAGGATTTGCTCCACTTCCTCGGCGGTCGGCAGGTAGGCATGGTCGACCTCGAGGACCGGCTCCTCCAGGAAGAGCAGCGCGATGTCGTCGTTCTTGGAGACCCCGAGGGAGGAGAAGCTGTTGAAGTTGTTGATGTCGAACTTCGGGTGCTTCTTCGTCCCCGATGCCACCACGACCCCTAGGTTGTAGGGGTTGCCGTTCTGGTAGCTGCTGAGGTCGGCCTTCCGATCGAAGGCGAACTCGATGATCTCGGCATTGCCAGGGAGAGAGTACTGAAGCGTCTTCTCGTCGACGCAGTGGGCAGCGAGGAGGACCACGTCGGGCGCGATCAAGGTGCTGCTGCAGATGGGCGTGATGAACTCGAACACCTGGGTGCCGTAGCGGAGGCCGAGCTTCACCACCATGGCGCCGGTCTCGGGCCAGTCCACCTTGTCGTAGGGCGTGCCGTTGATGATGGGCTCGACCCCGATCGGAACGTGGGGCATGCCGGGGATGGCGAAGGTGCCGACGAAGTCGAGGTCCACTGTGCCGGCGCCGTCGCCCGCGGCGGACGGCTGAGCGGCGAGGGCGAGGGTGGAAAGCAGCACGAGCATGTGGGCACCTCCGGTGGGGTGCCTACTGATTGACGTCTCTGGGGCCGACCCGCAACCTGCTTGACGCTTCTCGGACGACTGGGTCCGGAATCCCGGCAGGCATCGCGCGTCAGTCGGCGTCGCTGACGTCGGCAACCACCGGCTTGTCGGCCGGCGTGGCGTCTGCTTCCTCCGGTTCCCCGTGGTCGGGCAGCTGCGGCGGCGGACCGTCGCGCCCCTCGAGCTGCCAGGGGTTCTCGAGCACGTCCCGCACCACACGGGCCAGGACACCCCCTTGGGCGCCGTCCAAGTAGCGGTGATCGATGGTGGCGCAGAGGGTGAGCTGCTTGCGGGCCACGATGGCGCCGTCCCGGACCACGGCCGTCTCCCGCACGGCCCCGACGAGGACGTAGACGGGCACATGGGCGAAGGGGGTGGGGGGCGCGAATCCCTCGTCGAGGCCGAAGACCCCGACGTTGGTGATGATGCAGGAGCCAAAGGGGTAGGCCTCGAGCCCCATCGCGGGCACCGAGATGCCCAGCACGGCGCTGAGGTAGCCGGTGATCTTCAACAGCGGCTTGAGGATCTGCGTAGGCAGGAGCTTGATGGGCCCCTGAGTCTTCTTGAAGGTGTCGTCCTCCCCTCGGTGCAGCTTCGCAGCCAGCGCCTTGAGCTCCTTGGCGACGTCGACCACCGACTTCTCGTCGAGCCGCTCGATCTTGGCCTTGGCCAGGTTGCGGCCCTCCTCGAGGGCCACCAGGTACGAGATGTCGACCGAGTCGCGCTGGACGTAGCGGCCGAATCGAATGACCCCGTTGAGGCCTGGCGACTTCGCGAGCGCCATGGCGGTGGCCTTGCCCACGAGGTGGGTGATGGTGACCTTCTCGCCGCTCTGCTCTCGCAGCCAGGCGATGTAGGCGAGGGACTCGTCGATGTCGACGGTGAGCTTCCCGTAGATGTTGCCTTCGCGGGGCGCGTCCCAGGTGGAGATGGCGAGCTTGCGGCGGGTGCTGTTCATGGCGCAAGCCTACACCGAGCGCTCGGCCGCCCATCATGGCGTCCCGACATTCGTGTCGTGATCGTGGACCCGCGTGGCAGGTCGCGGATGGGCCAACCTGGAAGATGGCCGAGAATGGGCTTGGATCGAGGCTTGCAGTGTCGGAGGTGTCGGGCTCGTTCCGACCTCGCCGGTCCACCCCCGGCGCGCGCCGCACCTGGTGAACGTCTCCCACGGCACCGGTCTCCTCGAAGCGCCGCGTTGCCGGGGTGTGGCCTGCCCTGCTCTGGGGCCTCGCGCGGTCGCGGTCAGCGGTTAGGTGCGCGGCCTGGAGGATGCCGTGTCGACGGGTCGAAACGTTGCTTGGATCGGCGGTGCGGGAGCCGTCGTGTTGGGCCTGGTGGCCTTCATGGTGCTTGGAAGTGGCGACGGCAAGAAGTCCTCGTCCCGTTCCCGCCCCAAGACGGGCACGGCGGCGAAGGTGAACGCCGCGCCGGCCGGGCCGGCCGCGCCGATGCGTTCGGTGGAGGAACGCATGGTGGCGGCCAAGCCCCTCGAGCGGCCTGCGGCCCCCGCCGGGGCGCCCAACGTGGTTCTCGTGGTGCTCACCGCGGCCCGGAAGGACCAGCTCTCCCCCTACGGTGCAGCCCTGGGGGTCACCCCGTTTCTCGCGCGGGTGGCCGGCAAGGGGGCCCGGTTCCTCGACACCATTGCCGATGCCCCGCACCCGCGCTCCTCGTCGTCGGCGATGCTCACCGGGGTCCACAGCTGGAATCTCGGCATCGTGGAGCCCGGGGAGGCGGCCAGCCGGCGCCTGGTGCCCGACGACGTGCCGCTCCTCGCTGAGCGCTTCCGCGCGGCCGGATGGACGACCCTCGGGGCCACCGGCAACGCCAACCTGAACCAGGACCCGGTGGAGGGTGCGCCGCAGGGAGGCTTCGGTCGTGGCTTCGACCAGCAGCTCAATGCTCAGGAGAAGGGGTTCGCGAAGGGCCGCCGTCAGGAGGCCGGCTTTCTCGTCACCAAGGCCCTCGAACTCGTGGAAGCCCGGGAGGTCGACCGCCCGTTCTACCTGCAGCTCGACTTCATCGACACCCATGCGCCGGTTCGCGTGGTGGAGGAGCAGCTGCCGGACTTCGAGCCGGACCAACCGAACGCGCCCTACCGCGCGGCGCTGAACCGCATGGACAAGCAGCTCGAGCGGCTCTGGACCGAGATGGAGACCTTGGGCGTGACGGAGAACACCTACCTGGTGGTGGTGGCCGATCACGGTGAAGGGTTGGGGACCCCCACCCATCACGGGAAGCTCCATGGTCGCCTTCTCTACGAGTCCTCGGTGTCGGTGCCGTGGATCGTGGTGGGCCCGGGCATCCCGGCGAATCAGCTGGTGGGCGGCCTCGCCGCTGGCGTCGACGTCGCCCCGACGGTGCTCGAGCTGGCCGGCTTGCCGGTGAGGGACGGGCTCGACGGCATGAGTCACGCGGCGGTGCTCCGAGGCCAGGGGGCCCGGACGGCGCGGGAGTCGACCTACTCGGCGACGTGGCACTTCACCGCCAAGCGGGCTTCGTCGTGGACGTCGTCGCGCCAGTGCCAAGCGGACTTTGGCTCGCTCCGCATCGATGACAGCTTCGTCGATGCCTGCTACGACCGGCGCACCGACCCTGCGTTCACGCGCGTCATCGAGGACGAGGTGTCGACGAAGGCGCTTTGGGCCTGGATCCAAGAGGTCCAAGAGCGCATCGGGGATGCCGAGCCCGTCGAGCCAGTCGACGACCACTAGTCGGGTGGGTGGGGAGGCCAAGCGCCCCCCACCGTGGGACTCAGCCCAGGACGGCGGCCAAGACCACGAGACAGAACATCGCCAGGCTCCCGGCGGCGGCTGCGAGGAGCATGGTGGCGAGGGCCAAGCCGATGGCGATCCACATGCCCCAGGAGGTGCCGCGCTCGGCGGGCGCCTGGTTCACAGTGGCAACGTCGTCCGACAGCAGCCCGTCGAGGCTGACGGAGTCCATGTTGTCGATCTCGGCCAGCTCGGGCCCAGGGGTCTGCAGTGGCTGCCCGATGCGGGCACGCACGGCCGGCAGGGGCCACGGGACCACCACGTCGGGCCGCGGCGGGGCCGGAAGCGGTGTGGCGAGCGTGTCGGAGTAGGCCTCGGTGGCGGGGGCAGAGCGCACCACGGAGAGGCTGGGGCCACGAGGCGCCGGCGTGGGCGTCTCCATGGGGAGAGGGGTGGCTAGCGGGTCGGCTTCGTCCCACGCCCAGCGCTCCTGGGAGCGGGCGGAGAGCACCACTTCGCTGTGGGCCAGGAGCTCCTCGACAGGAGGAAGGGAACCAGGGTCGCGGGCGCGTTCGGTGCGGGCGGCCATCGCCTTGGCGGCCATGGCCCGAGCCAATGCACGCTTGGCGTCGATGGAGAGCTCTGGGGCTGGGGCCGGGGCCGGGGCCGGGGCCTCGGGCTCTGCGTCGAGATGGACCCGGACCACGGCGCCGCGGGACGTGATCGACGGCGGGTCCGACACGATCTCTTGCTCTGCGTCGACGGCCTCGGAGGACTCGCCCTCGATGGACACGCCGTGGGAGCTAGCTCCGGGAATGTCTTGGCTGATGGCCTCTGTGAAGGCCTGGGAGCGTGCGAACACCTTGACGTTGGTGGCCGGGGCGCGGGCCACCTCCTCGGTGAAGGCGTCTTCGACGGCGTCCGGCACGTAGGTGTCGAGGATCTCCCAGCGGGCTCGCTCCGCCACCTGTGGCGCGTTGCGGCTGTCGGGCTTCTCGGACAGCGTGAACTCGGGGACTTCGAAGCCGTCGTGGAACGCGGCGGGCAGAGCCGCTTCGGTGATGGGGGCCACCGGCAGGCGGTCGCCCTCAGCGGGCTGGGGGCGCGTGCGCACCTTTCGGGCCACCCGTGGAGAGGGGACCGCGAGGACCGTTGCGTGGGGCGGCGCAGGGGCCTGCATGGGAGGCGCTGCCTCGGCCTTCGCTGCCTCTTCGGTGCGCTCGACGGTGGGCTGAATCTCGTCCCAGTCGACGTCGACCCGCTCGACGAGATCGGGGGTGGCGACCCAGTACCCCTTGGCGTCGGTGGCCTCTGCGTTCCAGCTGGCTGCGGGCTGCGCCATGACGAACCTCTCCGAAGATTAGGCGCATATGGCACGCTGGCGGCAGACCTGCCACGTGTGGATGCACCCAGAGCCCCCTGCGTAACCGAGAGATGCCCGTGCCGCGAACCCCACGACGGATCACTCGAGCCCGATTGCAGAGGATCACCGGACACTACTTGGAGCGGTACAGCTCCTCGGTCGACAATCTTCGCCGACTGCTTCGGCAGCGAGTTCATCGAGCTGCGGCGTACCACGGGGAGGATCCCGCAGACGGCATGGCTCTGGTGGAGGACGAACTCGCCCGACTGGTGAAGTTCGGCTTCCTCAACGACACGGCCTATGCCCGCGGCAAGGCTCGTTCCTTGCTGCGCCGGGGGAACGGGCTCCGCCTGGTGGGCACCAAGCTTCGCCAGAAGGGCGTGCCCTCAGAGGTGATCGACGCTGTGCTCGCCGAGGTGGAGGCCGAGCTCGGCGTGGACCCGAACCAGCTCTCTGCGGCGCTGTATGCGCGCAAGCGGCGCATGGGACCGTGGGCTCGACCGCCCCGCGGCGATGACGGTCCGGAGGCGCGCCGGGTGCGTCGGCAGCGGGACCTGCAGCGGATGGCCCGCGCGGGGTTCAGCTACGACCTTGCCCGGGGCATCGTGGACGTGACGCCCGGAAGTCCGGAGGCCGAGGAGCTGGAGGAGCTGGTGCACGTGCGTCGTTCGTTGTGACGCGAGCACGAGCGCTCGGCGCTCAGGAGTTCGGGGGCTCGAAGCCGGTGACGAGCAGGTACTTCACGCCGTCGACCTCGAGGGTCTTGCCGGTGTAAGCGTGGGCCTTGGTGGGGTCGGGCACCAGCTCGATCACTTCGTTGGCGATGACGTGGTAGCCGCCCTTGGCCATGAACGGTGCGGCCACCTTGCTGGGCAGGGTGCCATCGGCCATCTCGAGCTTGGAGGTGAGCGAGACCTCTTCGCCATCGGCCTGCACGCGTTGAGCCATCATGCCGGTGCTGTAAGAGCAGGCGGTGCCGACGAGCTCTGCCTTCTTCGCGCAGCGGGTGGCGTCGGCATCGGCCGCCGCTTCGGTGCTGTCGTTCGCGGTCGTTCCCTTTCCTGGACAAGCAAATGCGCTGGCGGGGAGGGCGAGCGCGGCAGCAAGGAGGAGCGGCTTCATCGATGACACCTCGTGGGGGGGACGAGAGGAGGGTAGCGTCTCACCCCCGAGCTGCCCATCGGCGCGAGACAGCCTTTGACATCCCGGGGGGCATCGAGGGAGGCCAAGAAACGTGCGGCGGGTGTTTCCGTTTGCCTCCCGTCGGGGGTCTCACGAGCGATGGTCTGCATCGAACAGGTGACAACGTGTCCTCTGTCCGGCAATCAATGGTACGATGACGTCGCCGTTGTGTGACGGTTCGGAGACAGCCACATGAAGTACCCCGCCCCCTTCCTTCCGCTCTTCCTCGCCCGCTCCTCGGTCCTCGCGGTCCTCCTCGCGGGCGTCGCGGCGTGCAGCGGCGATGACGGCTCCGGCACCGACACCACCCCTGTCGACACCGGTGACCCGCCCAAGACCGAGCTGGCCGAGGTCTACATCAACGAGTTCATGGCGAGCAACACGCTGACCTACGCCGACGAAGGTGGCGCGTTCCCCGATTGGGTCGAGCTGTACAACGCCAGCGATTTCGAGGCCGACATCTCGGGCTGGTGGATCACCGACGACAACGGCGACATCTTCAAGCACCGCTTCGCGGAAGGCACCACCATTCCCGCGGGTGGCTACGTGGTGGTGTTCTGCGATGGCGACACCGCCGAGGGGCCCCTGCACACGAACTTCCAGCTCGCGGCCAAGGGGGGCGAAGACCTCGGCCTGTACGGCCCAAACGTGCTCGACAACCCCGAGATCGACAGCATCGACGACTTTGGCGTGCAGGCTCCCGATGTCTCGTTGGCTCGGTCCCCGGATGGCTCGTCCAACTGGATCGTGGCCGACACCGCCACCCCCGGCGAATCGAACGGGGGCTAGGCGTTGCCGAGCTTCAAAGCCCGCTACGAGTTCAAATACCTGATCTCGCCCCAACAAGAGGCGTGGATTCGTGAGCTCGTTCGCATGTACTGCGACCCAGATACCTACGGGGTCGACGGGACCTATGCGGTCAACAGCTTGTACTTCGATACCTGGGATTGGCAGCTGGCCATGCAGACGGTCGAAGGGGTGCGCAACCGCTACAAGCTGCGGATCCGTACCTATGGGTTCTCCGAAGACGACCCAATCTTCGTGGAGATCAAAGGCCGTGTCGGTACGTCCATCCTCAAGCAGCGCGCCCTGATGGCGCGGGAGCACGTGCACGCGCTGTGCCGTGGCGAGCCGCCTCCGGATGGCGGCTTCGTGGCCATGAAGCCGGACCATCAGGAAGACCTCGACCGCTTCCGAAACATCATGGACCTGACAGACATGCGGCCACGGCTGTGGGTGGCCTACGAGCGGGAGGCCTACGGCTCTCGCTTCGGAGACGGGGCCCGGCTCACCTTCGACCGCAAGCTGCGGGTGCAGCCTCCCCCCATCGAGCGGCCCTACGAGCCGATCGAAGAGGCATGGCAGAGCGTCGAGCTCGACGGTGAGCAGACCATCCTCGAGATGAAATTCAACGGGGCATTCCCGTTCTGGATGCAGCGCATCGTGCACGGCCTGCAGCTGCGGCGCGAGAGCTGCTCGAAATACGTCCAGGGGGCCGAGCAACTCGGCGACGTTCCCTGGAACCGCGTGGAGTGGAGGGGTGCATGGACGGTCTACTGACCGGCATGTTCGCGCAGCCGCCAGGCATGAACGTCACCTTGTCGGACTTCCTGCTCCGACTGCTGGTGGCGTACCTGGCGGGGCAAGCGATCGGGTGGTTCTACGGCTGGTCCCACGGGGTGCTGTCCTACAGCCAGAACCTCGTGCAGTCCTTGGTGCTGTTGTCGATGGTCGTGTGCGTGATCATGGGCGTGGTCGGCGACAGCCTGGCCCGGGCCTTTGGCTTGGCCGCGGCCTTGGCCATCGTCCGGTTCCGAACGCCCATCAAGGACACCCGCGACACGACCTTCCTGTTCTTGTCGGTGGCGGTCGGGATGGCCGCAGGGGCGGGGCAGCTCTCCATCGCCTTGGCCTCCACCGCGGTGATCGGGAGCACGGCGCTGTACCTGCACTGGACGGCCTTCGGCACCCGAAACACCGAGCAGGGCATGCTGCGGATGCAGTTCCTGGGCGGCGACGACGGGCGCGACGAGATGGCGAACATCCTCCGCAAGCACTGCCGCACGTTTCAGCTGACGGCCTCGCGCCTCGCTCGCAAGGATGGGCCTGAGGAGCTGGTATACGACGTCAACCTCCGCAAGGAGGACCTGGGCGACAAGCTGGTCCGTGAGCTCGTCGATACCGGTCATGTCCAGGGTGTCTCGCTGTTGCCGGCCGCTCGAATCGGGGAGTCCTGATGGACATCAAGCTGCGGCGCGCCATCGGTGCGGGCACGTGGGGCGTCGGGTTCCTCGTCGCCATCGTGTGGGGCAGCCTTCAGGGCGCAGGGGTGGAGGGACGTGGCTACGGCTTTGCACCGGCCGTGGAGGTCGCCGCGTTGGAGACGGCCCGAGTTGGTGCGCTCGCCGTGGAGCTCCACGAGCTGGTCGACGCGGACGACATCGTGGTCCGTATGGACACCCGTCCCCTGGAAGACGAGCGCGACTGGGCGAGCGCACAGTTCCTCGCCGTCCAGCAGGGGTCGGCCTCGGATGCCCGCAACGACGCGCGGCGCTTCGCAGAAGGCGTGGAGGGGGTGCTCGTCGACCGAGCCCGTCTGTCCACGCAGCTCCAGGAAGACCGGGCGCAGCTGGCCACCCTCGAGGAGCGTCTCTCCGTGGAGCTCGACCTCGCCACGTCCGGCGCCAGCTCCGAGCAGGCGGTGGAGGAGTGGCGGCGGCAGATCCGCGTCGTGCAGGCGAGGGTTCGGGCCGGCAGCCAGGCCATGGCGGTGGTGAGCGATGCCGCGCAGGCCGCGAAGGAGCGAGGCGAGACCGTGCCGGCCACGGAAGACGAGCCATGGGAAGTGGTCGCGGCCAGCCGCGAACTCGACATGATCAACGGCCGGATCGATCGCTTGAGCCTCCGGGCCGGAGTGCAGGGCCAGGTCACGTGGATCTACCGGGCGGAAGGAGAGGTCGTGGTCGCAGGCGAGCCGGTGCTCCAGGTTCGACGCACCGGAACCCGCGACGTGGTCGCCTTCGTGGCGCCCGCCGAAGCCTCCGGGCTGGAGCAGGGGGACGCCGCCACCGTGCGTCGGTCCACCGGGCAGGTGCTTCGGGGTCAGCTCGTGTCGGTGGGCAGCGGGCCCAACCTGATGCCCGAGGCCCTCTGGAACAATCCGACCTTCCCGGAGTACGCCGTGCCCGTGCGCATCGAGCTCGACCACGAGATCGGTCCCGACGAGCCGGTGACCGTGCGCCTGTAGTCTCGCGAGAAAGCGGGGTGTCAACGGGTCGTCAACCGTAGGGTGGGGCTGACGGTGGTCAGCGGACGTGGCCATCGTCCGGTGACCCCGGAGGCCACCCCATGCTCGTGATGTTGCTCCTCACCCTGCCCGTCTTCGCTGCCGACCTCGACGGGGATGGCTACGACGCGAACGACTGCGACGACACCGATCCGACCGTGAACCCGGGGGGCGACGAAGGCGGTGTGGCCGATGGGGTCGATCAGGACTGCTCGGGCCTCGCCGACGACCGCGCCGTGTGCACGGGCGCGGGCAACTGGCTGCAGCAGGCCATCGACGACGCGCCGAATGGCTTCACCCTCGCGCTGTGTGGGGGCAACCACCGTCAGACGGCCCTCGTGGACGGCAAGACCCTCACCATCGTCGGCGCCGGTGCCCAGGGGACGGCCATCAACGCGGAGGGGTCGGGAAGCGCCGTGCGGGTGCGCGGGGGCGCGGACCTCACCCTGAAGGACCTCTCCCTGTTCCGAGGGGCCACCACCAACCATGGCGGCGGGTTGCGCTGCACCTCCAGCGATGTCTCTCTCGAGGGCGTCCGCGTGATGGCCACCGCGGCGAGTCAGGGGGGGGGGGTGTCCGCCGATGGCTGCCATCTCGTCGTGGTCGACAGCTTCTTCAAGAACAACAGCGCCACGGGGAACGGCGGAGGCCTGTGGGTGAGTGGGGGCACCCTGACGATGCAGGGGAGTCGGGTTCTCGACTCGGAGGCCCTCGAGGGGGGAGGCCTGTGGGCCGACGCCGTGGTCTCCATCGCTGGCAGCGTCTTCAAGGGCAACACGGCCACGAGCACCGCCAATGACTACGTGGGCGGAGGTGGCGCCTGGGTGTCGGGGGACGGCAGCATCACTGGCAGCACGTTTGTGGCGAACCACGCGCACATGTGCGGCGGCGGCCTGTACGCCCGCTGGTTCGACGGCAGCGTGGTCGCCAGTGTGTTCCAGTCCAACGAGGCCGACGATGATGGCGGCGGCGTGTACTTCGACTGGAGCAACGCGTCGTTCGTGGGCAACACGGTGGTGCAGAACGACGCCGTGGATGACGCCGGAGGACTGCGCATCTACTACGGGAACATGGTCATCGAGGACAACCTCCTCGAGGGAAACACGGCCAACGACGACGGCGGCGGCGCCAAGATGAGCCACGCCGAGCACGTCTACCGGCGCAACGTGCACCGTGGCAACAGCACGGGCGATGCCGGGGGCGGACTGGAGCTCGACAATGACGATTCCCACGTCGAGGACTGCGTCTTCGAGGACAACGTGGCGGGACGCGGAGGCGGGCTGCACAGCTGGCGCAACGAGTCGGCCTTCGAGATCGTGCGCAGCAGCTTCACGGGCAACCGCGCCACGGGCTGCGGCGGTGCGATGGCCTTCGACAACGACACCCATCGGGTGACGCTGCGGCATCTCGACATCATCCACAACCGGTCGGACGACGACGGCGGCGCCTTGTGCACCGAGTACCGGGAGCAGGACAGCGGGCTGGCCGAGCAGAGCGACATCCTCCTGGTGCAGTCCACGTTGCTCGGCAACGAGGCGGCCGACGAGGGCGGTGTGGCCCAGGTGAACTACGGGGAGCTGGGCATCGAGAACTCGTTGCTGGTCGACCAGGTCGCGGCCCAAGGCAGCCAGGGCCTCGCCGACGAAGACGGTGCCCTTCGCATCCGGAACACCCTGGTGTTGGGGGGCTCGGGGGGCACGTTGCTCGACGCGGAGTCCGGGGGCACGGTCGACATCCGGTACAGCCTGTTCTTCGGGGGCGGGGGGGGCTACGGTGCGGTCGGCAACCCGCTCGGCGGCAACGGCAACCTCGGCGTCGACCCGCTGGTCGACATCTTGGACGGCGGTCGGCTGTTGCCTGGGAGTCCAGCCATCGACGCGGGCGATCCGAGCCTGCTCGACGACGACGGCTCGGTGAGCGACATGGGACGCTACGGAGGCCCCGGCGCTGAGTGATGCACCGCGGCCCTCGAGCCTGCGGGGGAAGCGATGAGCGAGCGAGCGCCACAACGAGGACCGCTGGACGGCGTACGGGTGGTCGACCTGTCGTGGAACCTTCCCGGCCCGGCGTGCACGTGGATCCTGGCCGGGCTCGGTGCGCACGTCACCAAGGTGGAGCCCCTCCGTGGGGAGCCGGCCCGCAACCTCGAGCCACTGTTCGCCTGGGTCAACGCGGGAAAGGAGGCGATGTCCTTCGACCCGAAGGACGATGGCAGTCGTGCCGCCCTAGAGGCCTGCATCGCGGCCGCCGACGTGCTGCTGGAGGGCTTCCGGCCTGGCAAGCTCGCGGCGTTGGGCTTCGACGATGCCCGCCTCCGGGCCCTGAACCCGACCCTCGTGCGCTGCTCGATCAGCGCCTATGGCCAGGATGGGCCCCGGGCGTCCGATCCCGGGCACGACCTCAACGCAGCAGCGCTCTGTGGCGCTCTGACCCTGTCGGGCGACGGCCCCCCGCAGCCGTGGCCTCTGCCCATCGCCGACCTCTCGGCGGCTCAGCTCGCCGCGGTCCGCATCGTGGCGGCGCTCCACGCGCGGCAGCAGACCGGCGAGGGCGCCGTGCTCGACGTAGCGATGGTCGACGCCCTCGGACCTTGGGTCGCGCTGTGGCGGGAGGGAGCGGACCTTGCAGCCCTGGGCGAGAAGGCGGTGCCGCCCCGTGGGCGTCGTGTGGCCCGCTCGGTGCTCGAGCGATGGCTGCCACGTCGACTTCGATCGCTGCCCCACTACGGCGTGTTCCGGTGCCGGGACGGTCGCTACATCGCCGTCGGGATCGTCGACGAGAACCCGTTCTGGCGCTCGCTGTGCGATGCCCTGGGCATGAGGCGGGCCCGGGATCTCCCCATGGCTGCGCGGGCGCTCCTCGGGCCGGTGCTCCGGCGTCAGGTGGCTCGGAAGTTGCGGAAAAAGCCCGCTTCCTATTGGCTGAAGCACCTGGGCGACCTCCCGATCACAGAGGTCTGCGACGGAGAAGACCCCTACCGCGCGTTGGGGGGGCGTCTCCAGAGGCACCGCCCGTTCCACGGCAGCGTGCCGCTGGCCCCAGCTCCGGCGCGTCCACAGCAGGAGCGCTAGCTCGGATCTTCTCCGCATGGCCGGGCCCGCCGTTGGGCTGCCAATGCGGGAAACCGACGGACGTGTGGAGACGGCGTGTAGGTGGCGGGATGGCGCTGTATGGTGCCCGCATCTCGAATGATGGAGGACAACATGTCGAAGCATCTCTTCTTGGGTCTCGTGTTCGTGGGGCTCGCTGCTTGTGGTGGCGACAAGGATGGCGATGATGGCACCGCGGGGGACGCGGACACCGACGCGGACGCCGACGCGGACGCCGATGCGGACGCCGACGCGGACGCCGATGCGGACGCGGACGCGGACGCGGACGCGGATGCGGACGCCGACACCGACACGGACGCGACGGGCGACACCGGCGGCACCCTGACCGACGACCCGAACCGATTCAACATCGACGTCTTCAGCACCAGCTGGGGGCCCCTCGAAGGGTCCGTCGTCACCGTGGCTGTGGCCGATGGCACGACCTTCGTGGTCGCCGATTCCTTCGTCGTCACGATCGACAAGACCGGCACCATCGATGGGACCTTCGTGGATGCCACGGAGAAGGGCGGCAACTACGGCGTGATCGCATGGGCCGACGCCGATGGCAGCGGCACGTGCAACGGCGGCGACCCGGTGTTCCTGTACCCGGTGGTCGGTGCGCCTGCGGCAGACATCCAGGTGCCGATCAACCCTGCGCCGGGGTCGGCCGAGCCGTCGGCGTGCGCAGCATTCCCCTGATCGACAGGGTCGCGTACCGCACGGGGCGTCCCTTTGGGGGCGCCCCGTCGTCGTTCAGACCTTGCTCCTGGCCTCTTGGACCGAGAAGAGCAGCGCCTCAGTGGTGGCGGGCATCGGCACCTGCACGGGTGCGCCGAACGCCGACGCCGCTCGGGAGAGCGCCACGTGGGTGCCGATGGCGAGGTTGAACGGGGGCTCCCCGACCGCTTTGCTGCCGTAGATCACGCCGTCTTGGGGCGCTCGCTCCAACAGATGCACGTGGAGCGCGTCGCGAGGGATGTCGCCGACCGCGGGGATCTTGTAGGTGCTGGGGGAGTGGGAGAGCAGGCCGCCCCCGTCGTCGAAGACCAGCTCTTCCATCGTCAGCCAGCCGAGCCCCTGGGCGTACGCGCCTTCCACCTGGCCGACGTCGATGTCGTGGGAGAGGGAGTCACCGACGTCATGGAGGATGTCGACGCGTCGGAGAAGCCACTCTCCGGTGAGGCCGCACAGCTCCACCTCCGACAGCCCCACCCCGTAGGCGAAGTAGTGGAAGGGCTTGCCGTGCCCCTTCTCTCGGTCGTAGGTGATGCCCGGCGTGGCGTAGAAGCCCGCCGCCGCCATGGGGATCTGTCGGAGGTAGGCGGCGGAGGTGACCTCCTCGAGGGACAGCATGCGGCCGTCGTCGCTCCAAGCCCACGCGGGCAGGCCATCGAGGACGGGGCGCTCTGCGGACGCTGCCGCCAGCCGGACCGCGTCGGGGGCGACGCCGAGTAGGTCGGCTGCCACGGGACGGAGCCGGTCCACCAGCTTCTGGCAGGCGACATGCACGGCCTGGCCGTTGAGGTCTGCCCCCGAGGATGCTGCGGTGGCCGAGGTGTTGGGGACCTTGTCGGTGCTGGTGGGCATGTGGCGCACCTTGCCGAGGGGGATGCCGAGGGCGTGGGCGCAGACCGCCAGCATCTTGGTGTACAGCCCCTGGCCCATCTCGGTGCCGCCGTGGTTGAGCTGCGCCGTGCCGTCGCTGTACAGCACCACATAGGCCCCGGCCTGGTTCAAGAAGCTGGCGGTGAACGAGATGCCGAACTTCACCGGCGTGAGGGCGAGGCCCCGCTTGCGCCAGCGGTGGTCCTGGTTGAACGTCGCCACGGAGGCCCGACGGGCCGGCAGGTCGACCCGGTCGGTGAGCTCGTCGATCATGCGGGGGATGCGGAAGTCCACGACCTGCTGGCCGTAGGGGGTGCGATCGCGAGGGGCATCGCCGTAGAGGTTCGCGCGTCGCACGGCGAGGGGATCGCAGTCGAGGTGGTCGGCGATGCGCTCGATCACGTTCTCGATGACGGCCATGCCCTGGGGGCCGCCGAAGCCCCGAAACGCCGTGTTGCTGGTGGTGTTGGTGCGGCACACCCGAGCCCGGATGTGCACGTGGGGCAGCCAGTAGGTGTTGTCGACGTGGAAGACGGCCCGGTCCCCGATGGCCAGGGACAGGTCGGCCGCCCAGCCGCCGTCGGAGTACAGATCCACGTGGAGGCCGAGGATGTGCCCCTGGTCGTCGAAGCCGACCTCGTAGTCGGTGCGGAAGGGGTGCCGTCGGCCGGTCATCGTCATGTCGGTGTCGCGGTCGAGCCAGCACTTCACGGGGCGTCCCGTGTGGACCGTGCCGAGGGCAGCGAGCACGGCGATGCCGGCGGCCTGGGTTTCCTTGCCGCCGAAGGCGCCCCCCATCCGGGGGCAGGTGACGACCACGTCGTGGCGTCCCTTGCCGAGGGCGTGGGCGACGAGGGCCTGGACCTCGCTGGGGTGCTGGGTGCTCGAGAAGATGCGCAGGTGGCCCACCTCCCCTGGAATGCACAAGGCCGCTTGGGTCTCGAGGTAGAAGTGCTCCTGGCCGCCGTTGGCCACCTGGCCGGACAGCCGATGGGGGGCCTGCTGCACCGCCTCGTCGGGGTCGCCACGGTGCACGATGTGGGGGCTTCCGTGGAAGCTCTCCGCGGCGATGGCGGCGGCGATCCCGAGAACAGGGGCGTGCTCGGTGGCCTCGACCACCAATCGCGCCAAGGCCTCGCGGCACGCCGCTAGGCTCTCGGCCACCACGAACGCGACGGGTTGGCCCTTGCAGGACACCTCTCCGGGGGCGAGCACGGGCTCGTCGTGGATCACCGGGCCGACGTTGTTCTCCCCCGGCACGTCGACGGCGGTGAGCACGGCGTGCACACCAGGGACGCCGAGGGCCGCTGCCTTGTCGATGCGGTCGATCGTCGCCCGGGGCCAAGGGGAGGGCCAGACCATGCCGTGGAGCATGCCGCTGGGGGAGAGGTCGTCGACGTAGCGGGCCTCGCCGGTGACGTGGCGCAGCGCCGATTCGTGGGGAAGCTTCGCCCCGAGGGGGCTCTTGCCGGCCGCCACGGGCGGGGTGAGGGAGTCGTCGGGGTGCACCATCGGTCAGGCTCCTGCAGCGACGGTGGAGACGGGCATGTCGACGAGCTGGGCGTCGGGGGGACGCTGGCTGTCGAGGAAGAAGCCTCGGAGGAGGTTCGCGGCGAGCAGGTTGCGGTAGGCCGCGCTCCCTCGCAGGTCGTCGATGGGCTGGTAGTCCTGCTTCAGTGCAGGCAGGGCAGCCTCCACGGCCGCTTCGGACCATGGGCCGCCGAGGAGCGCCGCTTCCGTGCGGGTGGCCCGCTGGGCGGGGCGAGCGGACAGGCCTCCGTAGGCCAGGCGGATGTCCGTCACGGTGCCGTCGGTGACCCACACCTGCATCCCTGCCGCGGCGGTGGAGATGTCCATCTCCCGGCGCTTGCTCACCTTGTAGGAGGCAGCGAAGCCGGCCGGGAAGGGGATGCGAACGGACCACAGCAGCTCGCCTGGCTTCAGATCCGGCGTGCGGTAGCCCGCCAGGAAGTCGGCCACGAGCATCTCCCGGGAGCCGTTGCGGCTGCGCACGGTGGCCACTGCGTCGAGGGCCACGAGCACCGGCCCGAGGTCGCCGATGGGGGAGCAGGTCGCCAGGTTGCCGCCGATGGTGGCTCGGCTGCGGATCTGTCGGCTGCCGAACACCCGGAGCATCTTCTCGAGGGCGGGGAGCCGTCCGTCGGCGGCCTCCAGCAAGCGGGTGAGGGTGACCCGCGCGCCCACTTCGAGGGCATCCTGGGTGGTGCCCAGGGTCTCGAGCTCTCGGATCCCTTCCAGGCCGATCACCTGGGGAAGGGGCCGATGGTGTTTGGTGACGTGCAGGCCGAGATCCGTGCCCCCGGCGACGAACACGGCGTCGGGCCAGGTCTCCATGGCGTCCCACAAGCCGGCGAGGGTGCCGGGCTGCCGGTAGGCCTGGGCGCCCTGGGTGGGGTGCTCCGCCCGGTAGTCGAGGGCGGCATCGCCGGGTTGGTATTGGTTGGCTTCGGCGGCGAAGCGATCCTTGGGTCGCTGGCCAGCGACCTGATCGAGGGCGGCCCGGATCGGGCGGTACCCCGTGCAGCGGCACAGGTTGCCGCACACCTGGTCGTCGAGGGTCCATGCCGGCGACATGTCGTCTCGGTAGCAGGCCTCGAACAGGGCCATGACGATGCCCGGCGTGCAGTAGCCGCACTGGCTGGCCCGCGTGTCGACCATCGCCTGCTGCACCGGGTGATGGCCTTCGTCGGCGGCCAGGCCCGGGGTGGGATCGCGCAGGGCCTCCACCGTGTAGACCCGCTTGCCCTGGAGCATGGGGAGGAACATCAGGCAGCTGTTCACGGCGCGGTAGGTGGCGGGCCCGTCGGATCGGGGCTCCAGGATCACCACTGAGCAGGCGCCACAGTCGCCCTCGGCGCAGCCCTCCTTGGTGCCGGGGAGATGGCGGTCGTCCCGCAGGTAGCGGAGGAGGGTGGTGGTGGGGGCCACGTTGGCTTCATCGACGAGGCGGTCGTTGAGCCAGAAACGCAGGCGCGTGGGAGAGGCATCGTTCGTCGGCATGCCGCGCAGTATGCCACGGCGCGTGGTGTGTGGGGGATGCAACCATGGTCAAGACCCCCGTCCTGACAGGGTGTCGACGGTTCCGCTCCGGTGTCTCCGGGCGTCATCCGCGGTGACAACAGTGGACGGCCGGTGACCTCTTGGCTATGGTTCGGCCCAGGCTCCGAGGAGACGCCCGCCGTTGGCGGCGCGGAGCCCTTCACCAAGAGCTTGCATCCGCGTCCGACGCGGCACAACTGGAGACACCACATGACCAAGAACACCCTGTTCTTCACCGCCACGCTCGCCCTCTTCGCCATCGGCTGCTCGGGCGATGACGAAGGCAAGACCACTGGCGACACCGGCACCGTCACCGACGGCGACGACGACGACGACGACACCACCATCCCCAACATGTTCGACGATGCCACCCTCGGTGGCGGCGTTGTGTGCTCCGGCGCCACCGTGTCCTTCGCGTTCGACTTTTTGGGCGAGGCCGCTGAGGGCATGCTCGACGCTGCCGACTCCTCCAACAACAACAACTGGAACGACTACCACACCCTCGCCGCGTCTGGCTTCACCGACGACGGTGGCTACACGGAGCTCGCCGCTGACGGCGTCGCCGTGGGCGTGGCGGTTGGCGATTGGGCCGACGGCACGGGCACCGTGTTCACCTGCACCGATCACTACGACGACGCTGCGGTCATGACCTACATCGCTCGCGCATACGACCTCAACGCCGCCCTCGCCGACTGCGTTGCCTGGGGCCAGGACACCACCGGCATGATCGCTGGTGACTACTTCAACTACAACCCTGCCATCGCTGACGGCGAGTTCGCGGGTTGCCGCACGGCCTCCGCCGCCAAGTGATGTGACGGAGGCGGCTTCGTTCGCCTCCATCCATCTGCGCCCTCCGTCGGTTCTCCGACGGGGGGCGTTGTGCTTGGTGGGTTTGCAGGGCCCAATGTGTCCCCGGCCTGGATTCGCGTCGGTGCCCACGCTACCTCGCCGCCGGAGGTGCTCGATGCGCTATGGAATCCTGATGCTGGCAGCGATGGCAGGGTGCGCGGGCAGCGACGGCAAGGGAGGCACCGACGACAGTGGTGCCACGGCAGGCTCGAGCGCGGATGGCTTCTCCGAGGCCTTCGCCGATGCGGCCTGCGATGCGCAGATCGCCTGCAACGCGGACGTGGACATCATCGATGCGGCATGCGATCCCCCGGACACCACCTCCGGTCGCGATCTCGCGGACTGTGACTTCGACGCCGACTACGCCGCGGACTGCCTCGACGAGGAGTGGACCTGCACGTCGATCTATGGCGTCACCTACGCCGAGGTGCCGAACGTCTGCCTGTTGGTGCTGGACTGCCCCCCCATCGTCGACACGGGCACCACCGGCGACGACGACGACGACGACACGTGGACCGCGCCCAACCAGATGGATGACGCGACCCTGGAGGCGGGGGTGCAGTGCTCCGGCAGCACCGTGGCGTTCTCCTTCGACTTCCTCGGGGACGCAGTGCAGGGGCTCGTCGACGCCGCGGACTCCCAGAATCTGGGGAACTGGAACGACTACCACTCCTTGGATGCGTCGGCCTTCACCAGCAACGGCGGCTACACGCTGCTCTCCAAGGAAGTCGATGTCGGCGCGTCGGTCGGGGACTGGGCGGAGGGCGTCCGCACGGTCTTCACCTGTGCCGACCACTTCGACAGCCCGGGCGTCATGTCCTACATCGTGCGTGCCTACGACCTGAACACCGCGCTGGCCGACTGTGTGGCGTTCGGGGAGGACCCGGCCGGGATGATCGATGGCGACTACTTCAACTACAACGCGCCCATCGCGTCCGGGGAATTCGCTGGATGCCGGACCGCCGCGGCCGCTCGCTGAGCCCTGCGGACGTGCGTACGTTGAGGTAGCTTGCGGTCAGGAGGCGTCATGACGCTGTGGCTGCTGTGGTTCGCGTGCGGCGAGACCGAGTGCAAGGAGGGCTTCTCCAAGGCCAACGATGGCCTGTGCTACCCGGACGACGAAGGGGACGACGACGACGATGACGGCTTCAGGCCCTTCGGCGACGACGACGACTCCGACACCGCCAGGCCTCGGTTCGACACGGGCCGTCGGGACGACACAGGCCGTCGGGACGACACCGGACGGTTCGTCCAGGCCCTGCCGCGTCGCCCGGTGATGCCTGGGGTGTGGCTCGACCCGCTGGGGCCGGAGCTCGGCATCGCGGCCCCGCACGATGCCAGCTGGGCTCGGGTCGATGCGCTGCACCGCGCCGACGAGGGCCTGCTCCACGAGGCCATCGATCTACTGCCGACGGCCTTCGCGGCCCGTGGTCCCGCCTACACCGAACTCCACGGGCCCCGCATGTCCGACGTGGTGTGGGACGTCCCCGCGGCGTGGGTGACCCGGGTGTACGACGCCCATGGCGAATTGGTGCATTGCTCGGCCCACGGTCCGGAGCTCGAGGCGCTGCTCTACTCCGACGCCTACGCGGTGTCCGCCGACCACGAGCTGCTGGGCTGTAGGGTCCAATGACGCTGCTGCTCCTCCTGTCGCTGGCCTTCGCCGACACCTGCGACGCCTACGGGGCGCCGGAGGAACTCCCCGCGGTGCAGGCCTCTGGGCTCTCGGAGTCGTCGGGGGTGGCCGCGAGCCGGGTGCAGCCCGGGGTGTTCTACACCCACGACGACGACGGCCCCCCGGTGCTGTTCGCCTTCGATCGGTCGGGCACGCTGCTCGCCACCTACGAAGTGCCCGACGCCGACAACGACGACTGGGAGGACATCGCCGCCGCGCCCTGCCCGGACAAGGGCGACTGCCTGTACATCGGCGACATCGGCGACAACAACGACGACCGAGCTCAGATCACGATCTACGTGGTGCGGGAGCCCGAGTCGGGGGACAGCAAGGTGAAGCTCGCCGAGCGCTACACCGCCGTGTACCCGAAGGGGCCCGCCGATGCCGAGGCTCTGTTGGTGCAGCCCTGCACCGGCCGCATCCACATCGTGACCAAGGGAAGCGACGGTCTGTCGACCATCTACCGGATGCCCTTCGACCCGGGTCGCGACGTCGTGACCCTCGAAGAGGTCGGCAAGGTGGAGATCGAGGGCCCCACCGCTGAGACCCGCCGGGTGAGCGGGGGCGACTGGGACCTCGACGGCGACCGTCTCGTGTTGAGGACCTCCTCGCAGATCCTGGAATGGGACACCGATCCCGATGCCCCCAACGCCCACTGGAGCGACCCACCCCGAATCCTCGTGGGGGCCGACGAGCGCAAGGGAGAGGGCGTGGCCTTCGACCTCGAGGGAGGGCTCGTGACCACCTCGGAGGGGTCGCCGATGCCGGTGTCGGTCTTTCCGTGCGACGTGACCCCCTCGGACGGGGTCTGCGAGTTCCCCCAGACGGGCCGCTGTGGCTGTGCGCAAGGGGAGGCGGACGCTTCGGTCGGTGGATGGACGGGGCTCCTTCGCCGCCGTCGCTGAGCGACGGTCAGCCGACCAACAGGCCCGTGCGGGCCATGCCGGCAAGCCGCCGCGGGATCTCCACTTCCAGCCAGCCCCGGAGGGCCTGCGGCCCCATGCCGTGGTGCCCGATGAGCTGGAAGCCCTGGGTCAGCACCGCGTCGACGAGTGCGGGCACGTCGTGCTCCCCGTCGAGGTGCCGGAGGATGGTTTGCTCGAGGCCGTCGAGGCGCACCTTGGCCCCTAGGGCCGTGGGCACCTCGCCATCGTCGACGAGGATCTGCGCGATGGGGTCGGCCAGGGGCCGAGCGCTCACGGTGCCGACCAGTCCTGCGGGCCGTTGCCGTAGCTCCACGAGGCCCCGGGTGGCGGCGAGCAGGAGGTTGCGGCGCACCCGCTCCACCTCGCCTGGTCCTCCCATGCGGGCCAAGTCGTCGACCGGCACGCTGGCGGGGCGGTGGTCGGCGAGCCAGCCCATCACCTCGTCGAGCAGGGGGTGGTCGGTGCGGAGCTCGTCGCCCTCGAGGCTGCGGTAGCGCTGGGGGCCGTCGCGCACGAGGCGGCCCACGACGTGGAGCCCCTCCATGGCTTCGGGGACGAGCTCTCGCTGCAGGACGACGTCGTCTCGGCAGAGCAGGACCCGGCGGAAGGAGCGAGCCAGCACGAAGTCGAGGAGCTGCTCCTGCTGGACCTGGCCACCCCCGAGGGAGGCCAGGCGCGCCTGCACATCCTGCGGCAGCCTGTCGGGGAGCATGGTCTCCAGGACGGCGTCGCCCAGGTACTGCATGCCGTGGCCTGCGGCGTCGTCGACCAACTCGTGGAGCCACACCGGGCGGTTGATGGGGGCCAGCAGATCGTGGAACAGCCACGGGTCTCCCTGCTTGCGGATCAACGCCTCCTCTCGCCGGAGCCATGCCCCGTAGGGGTCGTTCTCGGGCACCAAGGAGCAGAGCAAGCCGACGAAGGCGCGGGCGCGAGCGGTCTGCCGCTCGGGGGCGCCGTCTCCGGCCACGTAGCGAAGCATGCCGCCCAAGGTCCCCCGCATGCCCCAGCCCGGGAGGCTGTTGACGGAGACGTAGGCGATGCCATGGGGGGCGAGCCAACGGCCGCACAGGTCGAGGAGGGCGGTGCGGGCCGCGTCGGGCACCCAGCTGTACACCCCGTGGGCCACGATGGCATCGAAGGGAGCCTCCCCGCGGTCCGCCAGGGCCTCGGACGCGTCGCACACGTCGAGCTGGAGCACCTCGGCGGTGGCGCCCAAGCGCTCCGCGAGGCCCTGTGCCTGTTGCACCGGCACCCCCGCGAGGTCGAAGCCGAGCCATTGGTCGTCGGGGTGGCGCGCCGACATGGGCACGAGATGCCCGCCGGCGCCGCAGCCGATCTCCAGCACCCGCCAGCGGTCGGGTTTCGGCAAGCCGAACAGGGCGCCGAGGGCGAACAGGCGGCTCGGATCTGCCTCCGGAATGGGCATCGACTCGTATGCAACTCGGTCGTAGCGATCCACGTCCCGACGCTACCACGTCGTCGGAGACCGCCGGAATTCCCGTCGCGCAGAGCGCCATGGGCGCTTTGTCGGTGTTACGGCGAGCGGGTGATCGCCCTCCTGTCCATGCTGGCTTGCGCCCCCGCCCCCGACGACCTGCCGTGCCGTGACGCGTTCACCCGGGCGGAGGACGGGCACTGCTACCCCGACGAGTCCATCGAGGGGCCGTCGAGTCTCGCCGAGATCTACGAGCTGATGGCCCCGTGCACCGGCCTGCGGCCCGGCGACCGGCTGGACCTCGAGTCGGGCTGTGCAGGGGACTTCTGCGAAGGAGACCTGTACGACATCGCGGCCTTGGTGCTGGGGGAGCCCACCGAGTGCTTCGCCTCCGGGGGCGACGCCTACTGCACCTGGCCCACGGGCCTCGGCGGCCGCTGGGACGACGACGACGGAGATGGCTTCCCTGATGTGGGCTCGCGGAATCAGCGGGTGAAGGTGGCCGACCCGTGGGTGTATGGCTCGACCACGGGGCTCGGGATCTGGATGCCGCCGAGCTGCTTCGTCGACGCCCTGGGCCATCCCGACGACCTCACCCTCGTCGAAGCCGAAGACGGCGTGTACGTAGAGCGGATCAACTTCGACGCCGTGGGGCTCATCGCCTACGACCTGGCCGATCTCGACGGCCGCGCGGGCCCCGATGGTCTGATCGAGCAGCTGTACTTGTACGGCGCTCCGTAGCGGCCGACCACGTGAACGACCCCGTCTACCTCGACCACAACGCCACCACCCCGGTTCATCCCGAGGTGGTCGAGGTGATGCTTCCCTTCCTCACCACCCACTGGGGCAACCCGAGCAGCTCCCATCGGGCCGGTCGGGCCGCACGTCGAGGGGTGGAGCGGGCGCGCGACGAGGTCGCCCAGCTCGTGGGGGCTCGGCCCCAGGAGATCGTGTTCACCTCCGGGGGCACCGAGAGCGACAACCTTGCCGTGCGCGGCATCCTGTCGACACGGGAGGGCAGCGTGCTCACCTCCCCGTTCGAGCACCCCGCCGTGGCCAACCCCCTGGCTTGGCTCGCTGAGCGCGGCCGTCGGGTCCACGTCCTCGACGTCGATGACGACGGGCGTTGCGTCGTGCCCGAGGCGCTCCCCGAGGGCCTGGCGCTGATCACGGTGATGCTGGCCCACAACGAGACCGGTGCCTTCCAGCCCGTGGCCGAGCTGTCTGCGCTGGCCCGTGGGACGGGGGTGGTCGTGCACACCGATGCGGCGCAGGCCGTGGGCAAGATCCCGGTCGACGTCCACGCCCTCGGCGTCGACCTGCTCACCATCGCAGGCCACAAGCTGTACGCACCGAAGGGCGTGGGGGCACTGTTCGTCCGGCAGGGAACGGAGCTGCAGCCCTTCGCCCGAGGGGCCGGGCACGAAACGGGCCGCCGACCGGGCACCGAGAACGTCGCCGGCATCGTGGCGCTCGGTGCTGCCTGCCGCATCGCGGGAGAGCGACTGGATGCGCGGGCCGCCCGAATGGAGCGCCTTCGGGAGCGGCTGATGGACCACCTGAGCGCCGTCCCGGGGATTCGTCGCACCGTGCCTGGCTCCATGGCGCTGCCCAACACCCTGCACGTGCGCTTCCCAGGAACCACGGGGACGCGCTTGCTCGCCCGCTGCCCGGGGGTGGCCGCGAGCACGGGGTCGGCCTGCGATGCCGGCGTCGAGCACCCGAGCCGCAGCCTGCTTGCCATGGGCCTCGCCCCCGAGGATGCCCTCGGGGCGGTCCGCCTCTCCCTCGGCGGCCAGACCACCGAAGACGACGTAGACCGGGCCGGTGCCGAGCTCGTGGCCGCTTGGCAGATGTTGGCGTCGTAGGTGGCGGCTGGTACCGCCGCGACCCTGCTGATTCTGGGCCAAGCCAGTGCCCCCCAGCTCGACGCGCTGCACCCTTGGGGCCCCGACGAAGCCCTGCTCCACAGCCTCGTGCACGAGCTCCTCCTGGAGCCCACCCGCAAGGCCCCTGGGTGGCGGTCGGATCTGGTCGACACCCTCGACCACGGGGACGACGGGGTGGTGATCTCGCTGCACCGGGGAGCTCGCTGGCATGACGGAGCCCCCGTGGTGGCGGCCGACGTGTGTGGCACGCTGGAGGTGCTCGGGGAGGCCGGCAGCGGGAGCCCGTTCGCCGCCGGCGTGCAGGCACGGGTGACGGGCTGTGAGGTCCTGGACGAGCGCATCGTGCGCATCACGCTGGCGAGCGAGGTCGACCCCGCGCGGGCCCTGGCTGTGCCGCTGGTGCCCCTGCACCTGCGGCCCATCCACGACGGGGATCCGCGCGCGCCGACCGCGGTCGGGTGTGGTCCCTACGCCGCGTCGCCGCTCCCTGGCGGGGGCTGGGCGCTCGAGGCCCGTGGGTCGGCGCCGTACCCGAGGCTGCGCTGGGTGCCCGGTGTGCCCGCCGCAGTGGCCGCCGATCTGGTGGCCCGCAAGGAGGCCCTGGCCAGCACCTCGGTCGCGCCGGGATCGGTCGCGGGGTTGCGCCAGGCGGCGGTGCCGTTGTTGCCATGGGACCGGCGTCTGGGCTGGGCCATCGCCTTCGATTCGGCGACCGCACCGTGGGACGACCAGGCGCTTCGTCGCGCGGTGGACGTCCTCGTCGACCGACGAGTGTTGTCTCGTGTCGTGGCGGGCAGCGACACCGCTCCTGCATGGCCGGCGCTGAGCGGCCCCTTTGCCGAGGGCAGCTCCGGCTCGAACCGGGCCGTGCGCCCCACCGAGCGGGATGTGGCAGCCGGCTGGACCCTCCTCGAGGGAGCGGGCTACCGCCGGGGGCTCGCCCGGCAATGGGAGGGCGAGGGGGGCGAGCCCCTCGTCCTGCGTCTCGGCGTGCCCGACGGAATGGGCTTCCCAGCCTCCGGCATCGCGCAGGCCTTCGTCGGCACAGGCCTCGACGTCGCCATCGTGCCCATCGATCGCCATGCATGGGTGCACGGGGCTCTCGGTGGAGGGCAGCAGGGGCACCTCGACGCCTTGCTCATCCCTCGAGACCTACACCATCACGGGGACCCGGCCCCATGGTTCTTGCCGCGCGATGAGGGTGGGTGGCTGGCGCCGTTCGATGCGGCCCTACCGCCGGACCTGGTGGTCATCGCCCGTGGGGCCGAAGACGACGACCAAGCGGCCAGGGAGCTGCATGGGGCGCTTCACGACGAAGCGACGTGGTTGTTTCTCTTCGAGGAACGTCGCCTGAGCGCTTGGAGCCATCGACACCGGCCGTGGTGGACGTCCCCGTCGGGATGGGGCCGGATCGACGCGTGGGGGGCGGCGGAGCCCTGGGAGCCGATCAGCGAGGCCGCCACCGAGTGATCAGTCGTGCCGGGAGGCGGACGATGCCTTCGGCCATCAGCGTGTCGGCGGGCACGGTGCGGCCGTAGCCTTCGGCGTGTTCGCTGGACGCGATCCGGACGGGCAGCGGGCTCTCGAGCACGTGGAGGTCGTCGCCGTCGGTGCGGCCGCGCAGGCCAGGTGCCAGGTGCCATGCCACGGCGACGTGGTGCACGCCGTGGCCCTCGAGGTGATCGTGCACGTCGAGGCTGGCGCCGTCGACCCGGACGGTGCGGGTATGGCGAAGGCCCTCCCAGGCGTCGTGGTGGGCCATCACTTCCCCGCCCGTCGGGTCGAAGCGCAGCCGCTCCAGGTGGGCCTCTGCGGTCCGTTGCCAGAGGAACGGGTGGCGGTGGGGCAGCGCGCGGGCCCGACCGTCCAGGATCAGGCCGCAGGTGCCCCAGGGACCCCGCTGCCGCCAGCGGGTCTGAGGGGCGTGGTAGGCGTGGGTCCCACGGCCCACAAGCCATGGCTGTCCGTCACGGTGGGCCCAGATCGCCAGCAGGTCGTCGTGGCCGTGGGCACACAAGGGGGGCATGCCCAGCGGGCCGTGGTCGAAGCCCACCACCAGGCGCGGGCTGCGCAGGACGGTGAAGCCGCCTGCGGCGAAGGAAGTCGAGGACGGCGGGCTCGCATCCACGGCCGGGCCGAGCCCCAAGAGGGCGGCGCGGCGGCTGGGCAGCCAGCGAGGGGCTGGCTGTCCCAGGGCGCTGCGGATGCACCCCAGTACGTCGTGGGCGTAGCTGGCCTCGTCTCCGCGGCCGGGCAAGGCGACGTCGCCTCCGTTGTCGCCGATGGCGAACGGTTGCCCATCGGCCGACAGGCATGCCTCGAGGGCGGCGGCCCCTCGATGGAGCAGGTCGGCGAGGTCCTCGCCGCAGCGGTGGGCGACGAGTCCCCACTCGAGCACGTAGGCGAGGTAGGGAAGGGACTGTTCTCGGGGCCACCCGTCGGGGTGCAGCTGGTGGGCCAGGGTAGGACGAAGGAGGCCGGGGGCGGGGAGGTCGGGCAGGCACCGTCGAGCCAAGGCCAGGGCCGCCAGCTCGGCCACCCGGTGGTTTCCGGCGCTGCTGAACCGAGACGGGTGCCGGCGCAGGTGGTCGGCGTGGGCCCACAGGGCGTCCCGGTGGCCGAGCAGCGCCATCGCGGGCACCCGGGCGGCCACCGCGTGGCTGCTTGCCCACGCGCCGGGGTCGGCCCGATGGGCGGTCCACCAAGCGGACAGGTCCACCGGGTGGCCCGCCAGGCGGGCGGCCACCAGATCGTGGAGCTGGTGACGCGCCCAGGCGGGCTTCGGGTCGCGGGCTTCGGGTCCCGGACGCCAGGGGGGCAGGGGCGCGAGGGCATCGCGCGGCACGTCGTGGAGCGCTTCGTCCGGGGGCGGCAGCGGCCAAGGCCATGCGGGCACGGGACCCGGGGGGCAGTCCTGTTTGGCTGGGGGCACGAGGGCCATGGCGGCGCGCCACAGGCGCTCCCGGCCCGTCATGTGGCGGAGCCGCAGCCACCACCATGGGGGCCCAGGGCGCATGGGGACGCGGGGGTCGATGGGGCGGGACGCCACGGCGCTACTTGCCGCGGATGTCGATCAGGGAGAGGTCGCGGAAGTGGAAGACCCAGTCGCCGAGCTCGCACTCCATCTCGAAGCCGGCGTCGATGATGTCGGACTTGGTGTGCAGCGCCCGCCCCATGCACCCCTTCAGGGTGGGCCAGGCTTCGATGAACTCGGTGTAGGACATCCCGACGGCGACCCGGCCTCGGCCGAGCTGAGCGGCGATGTCTTCGCCGTAGAGGTTCCCGGCACGGAGGACCCGGACCATCTTCTCGCCGTGCTCTCGGTCCATGGCCATCAGGCCGACGCTCGAGGAGATGGCGCGGGTCTGAGGGACCGCCTCGTCGTAGCTGACCTGGCACGACGGGATCTTCTCGAACTGCCGGCCCACCTTCCCGCCGCTGCAGAGGATGCTGTCGTCGGCGATCTTGGCGAACGGAATCTCGGCCATCCCAATCGAGGGGTGGTGGTAGTAGACCGAGTCGGCGTTGCGAAGCTTGGCGGGGTCGTACACTGGGCTCTTGCTGCGGTCGTACTGGCCCGCGACGCACTTGCCCCTGGGGGCGCGATCCGGACCGTCGTTGTCCCAGCTGGTGCCGGGACAGGCCGTGGCCTTCACGCGGCCGACGCTCGGGATGCGCATGGGGAAGCGCCGGTCGAGGTAGACGAAGGTGTCGCCGGAGACCGAGCCGATGGAGATCCACTCTGGGTAGGTGAAGGACCGGGACTTGGCCCCGCTGCGGCCGTTGGCCGTGACCGGGAAGTCGAGGACCACGAAGGTCTCCCCTCGGGCCGGCTCGGGGCGCACGAGGAGGTCCTTCCACTCGAGGTCTGCGTTGGTGACCCGCTGCATGGCGGCCACCTGCCACGGGGCGGCCACGGCCTGCACCTCGCCCCAGGTGCCGCGGTAGCCCGTCTGCTTGCGGGCCTCGTCGTACTGGACGTCGGTGGCCTGTTTGGCGAATTCGATGGCCGCCATGGCTGGGCCTCGGCAGGCATCCCAGCCCTCCGCGAGGGGCAGGGCGTCGATCTCTTCGGGGGTGGCTGCGATCTGCTCGTTCTGTGCCGCGGCGCTGAGGGCGACCGCCATGCGGTTCCACGTGATGCAGTTGGTGGGGTCGACCGCCAGGGCGTTGGCGTACTTCTCTCGGGCCCAGCCGAGGTTCTCCTTCCACCGATCCCGGTAGCGCTGACCGCGGGTGAAGTTCACGTCGCCGAGCAGTCGCCAGGACCGGGCATCGGTGTTGTCGGCGGAGAGGCGCTTGTTGAGGATGCGCTCCGCCTCTTGGTAGTTGCCAGCTCGCCGCGCGGCCTCGGCCGGATCGGTCTCGTCGACGGCCGCCTCGGCCGCGGCGTCGGGGGACACGGCGTCGTCGCCGAGCAGGCCGCCGCAGGCGAGGCTCAAGGCCAGGCCAGAGCCCAGCAGGGCCAGGCGTGGAGCGTAGGACGTGGGGGTGCGCAGGACGGCCTCCAGGGGGCGCATTCTAGCAGCCCTGGGCCGTCCGGCACGGCTTCATGGCACCCGGAGCAGGCGCGCGTCGGTGAGACTCGTGAGGACGGGGGACACACACGGGGTCGGGGCGGTCAGGTAGTACCGGACCCGCCGCGGGCCGACGGCCAGCGCATCCCCGATGGCCGCACGGCTCGCACCGCAACGGTCGCTCGCCTGCACGAAGGTGGCGAAGCACGCGTTCGACGCGGGCAGAACGCCGTGCACGGCGGCCGAGATGCGCATCAGCCCGTGGAGATCGATGTGAAGTCCGCTGGGCAGATGACGTGGCGGGCGGGGCATCGGTCCGCGGCTGCATGCCCGGTGGAGGCGGGCCGGGTCGACGGCCGCGAGCAGGGGTGCCGCGTCGAAGAAGGGGGCCCGACGGAGCCCGAGGGCGTCGCGATGGCTCGTCCACGGGGTGGCGAGTGCGTCCCGTCGGCCCTGGGGAAGGGCGTCGCGCTGCGCCCACGCGGCACCCTCGAGGACCGTGCCGCCCCATGCCCGCGACCAGGTAGACTCGGCGCGCCACGCCAGGCCGAGGTGCCGGGCCGTGTTGCTGGCCGCCACCTTCAGGCCCTTGGACAGCTGCGACGTGGCGAGGCCGCTCCCGCTCACGAGCAGGCGGAGATGGCGGTGGCCGAAGCCGAACGCATACACCTGGACCCCGAGCTTCCGCGACGCGCAGCGCAGGGTGTGAAGCAGGCCATAGCGAACGGCAGGCGCCCCGAGTCGGCTGTTCCCCGCACTGACGTCGACTTCCATCGTGGTGAGCATCCGCACCTCCCGCAGGTTCCCTACGCAAGGTGCGATCCTGGGGAAAGGTGAGGTTTGCCCGTGGTGCCGACAAGGGTCCGACCAATGTCGGGCCCGACCGAGGCCCGATGGGATCCGACAGCTGTCAGCGGGCCTGCGTCGGGCACGGGCCGCGGTCGCGTGGCAAGCGGGCATCGATGCCGGCGGCCGAGCGTGGTGGGAAGGCGAGGGCCTCGACGACCTCCTGGCCCTCGGCTCCGTCGAGGTCGTGCCGTCGCCTCGTCCCTAGCTCACTCGGTCGAGGGGTCCACCTGGGGTGCGTCGGGTGCCGGTTCGGGGGGGGCCACGTGGGGCATCTCGGGGCGTTCGTCTGCGGTCTTGCGGTCGGCCCGGAGCACCAGGAACTCGACCCGGCGATTGACCACCACGGCGTCGTCGGCATCGTGCGGGATCAGGGGTTGGTCGAAGCCGTAGCCCTTGCTCACCAGCTGATCGGGGTCGACCCCGTGGTCCGCCAGCCAGTCGACGACCGCAGCGGCCCGGGCGTTGGACAGGCGTCGGTTGTAGGCCTTGCCGCCGTTGGCGTTGGTGTGGCCCTGAACCAGCAGATGGTCGATGTCCGGGTTCTCTGAGAGGACCTGCTGCACGGCGTCGAGGACCGCGTCGCTTCGACGCATGAGCACCGCGCTTCCCTCTTCGAAGAAGATGGCCTCACGGATCACGATGCGGTCGTCGACGAGCTGGGCCAGGGGCTTGTTGTCGGGGACCGAGATCACCACCGGGGGCGGCGGAGGGGGCTCGGGGCCGACGCGGATGGTCACTGGATCGGGCTCCACCGGAGCCTTGCCGAAGCCGGCCCCGAGGGCAAGGCGCCAGCTGGGCACGCCCGGGTGATCGGTGAGGCCTGCGGTGGCGGACACGTTCCAGAACCGTCCCCGTTTGCCTTGGACTCGGACGCCGCCGCCGGTCTCGACGGGCAGCTGGCCCAGGCCTTGGGTGCCGTCGACCGCGAGCTCCGCCACGAGGGCCAGTCGGTCCCAGGGCGCGAGCTGCATGGCTGCACCCCCGAGGAGGCCTGCCCCGACGGACTCCCCCCGGACCTGTGCCGTCGGCGCCCAGCGGGCCCCGGCGTTCACGGTCCATCCGAACGCGCCGAGTCGCTGGCTCACGCCGGCGAGCGCTCCCGCGGCCGCGGTGGGCAGCCCGACGAAGGAGCCCTCTGCCCCCGTGGGTACCCAACCCAATGCGAGGGCGGTCACGCCCGGGCGCGCTCCCTGCTGGGGAAGCACGTCGTAGCCGACGCCGAGCCGCAGGTCGCCGGCGGTCGTGAACGACTGGTTCGGGCCCCAGCCGAGGACGTGCACCGGCAGGGTTGCGTCCACCCTCAGCCGCTCCACAGGGGAGACGGCCAGGTAGGGCGTCGCGGTGAACAGGCCGCGGAGGACCGGGGCGTCGCCGGTCGGCAGTCGCTCGGTGAGCGGCTTGTTGGCCAGATCGAGGACCATGCCGGCGGTGACCCCCTTGCGGTTGGTTCCCCCTTCGACCACGCGGGTGTGGCCTCGGGTGTCGCCGGTGGTGCCGAGCACCTCGAAGCTGTGGGCGTCGAGGGCGTCCGGCGCGTCGGGGTCGAGGTTCTGGGCCTGGGCCTCGGTGCCCCCGACCAGGCCCAGGAGCGCCAGGCCGGCGGCAGTCAGGCGGCGACGGAAGAGGAAGGGGAGGAGCAACAGGAGGGATCCAGCGCTGGACTGTCCTTCGCCACAGCCGCCCCCGGCGAAGGTGCCGGTGTAGTCGGCGAAGTCCGGCACGGAGTCGCCGTCGCGGTCGCGGCGGCCCTCGTCCTCGTCGGTGAGGCCGTCGCCGTCGGTGTCGAGGTCGAGATGGTTGGGGCGCCCGTCGCGGTCGACGTCGGGGTCGGCGAAGCCGTCCAGGTCTGCGTCCACGGCCACTTCGTAGGCAGTGCGCAGGCCGTCGTTGTCGTCGTCATCGTCCAGCGCGTCGATGCGACCGTCCCCGTCGGTGTCGAGGGGCAGCGCATCGGGGAGCTCCGCCCCGTCGAGGAGGCTGTCCTCGTCGGTGTCCGGATCCTCGTCGTCCGTGCCCAGCTGCCACTCGTCCCAGTCCATCAGCCCGTCGTCGTCGCGGTCGTCGGACTCCGCCCAGCCGTCGCAGTCGTCGTCGAGGTCGTTGCGGAGCTCCTCGGCTCCTGGGTAGGCCTCGGGGCGCATGTCGTCGCAGTCGGTGGCGAAGCCGTAGCCGTCGCCGTCGCGGTCGTCGTCCTTGCGGTCGCAGTCCTGGTCGATGCCGTCGTACCAGATCTCCGCCACACCGGGGTTGATCAGGGGGTCGGTGTCGTCGCAGTCGGTGCCGTCGGCGCTGCGTCCGGGACCCTCGAAGCAGGCCAGCTCCCAGGCGTCGGGGTTGCCGTACTCGTCGCCGTCCTCGTCGACGAACCAGGTGAGGGGATCGATGGGGTCTTCGTCGACCTCGAGGTCACAGTCGTTGTCGGCCGCATCGCACCATTCCACCGCACCAGGGAAGGTGAGGGCATCGGTGTCGTCGCAGTCCGAGCCACCCCAGGCGTCGCTGTCACGGCCGTCCTGGTCGGCGTCGTAGTCGGAGTCTCCGCCACAGTCGGCGTCGATGCCGTCGTAGTAGACCTCCACGATGCCCGGGTGGACGGCGGGGTCGGTGTCGTCGCAGTCGTCGCCCCCCCAAGCCAGGTGATCGTGGCCGTCGAGGTCGGCGTCGTAGTCGCTCCTGCCGTCGCAGTCGCCGTCGACCCCGTCGTACCAGACCTCCTCGGCATCGGGGTTCACGTCGAAGGCCTCGTCGTCGCAGTCGTCGCCGCCGTCGCCACCGGAGAACCCGTCGCCGTCGAGGTCGTCTTCGTCCTTGCCGTCGCAGTCCTGATCGATGCCGTCGTAGGGGACCTCCGGGGCCCCTGGGTAGGCGGTGACGTCGGTGTCGTCGCAGTCGGCGTGGGCGTAGAAGCCGTCTTCGTCGCGGTCCCAGGGCCAGGCGTCGGGACCACCCCATGCGCCGATGTCGCTGGCGGAGCCGTCCACGTCGAACCGCGAGGGGTCTCCCTCGTCGATGGCGGGGCTGCCAGCCAACAACCGCAGGTCGTCGTCGGTCTCGTCGCCGTCGACGTCGTAGGCCCGAAAGAGGGGGTCGGCGTCGACGTTGCCGGAGGTGCCGGAGACGTCGCCCCAGGCGCCGGTCCATGCGCCGCCGGCGTTGGACCAGACCAAGTTGTAGAAGCGGTCCGAGCCGGTGATGGCGCCGGTCTCGGCGTGGAGGCCGCCGCCGTCGATGCCGAAGGCTGCGATGATGTTGATGAGTCGGACGCTGCCATCGTCGACGTGAAGGTGGGCGCCGGCGTTGCTGGCGCCGTTGCCGGCGAAGGAGACGTTGATGACCTCGGTGCCTGCGCTGCCATCGAGGGACAGGGCGCCGCCGCGCTCTGCCACGTTCTCCGTGAGCATGCACGATGTGAAGGCCGCGGGAGGGGCGGCCTCGAGGCGCACGGCCCCTCCGAAGACGACGGCCTCGTTGCCGTGCCACAGGGTGCGCAGCGCGACCAGGGAGGTGCCGTCGGCGTGGAGGCCGCCGCCGTCCTGGTCGGCGCGGTTGCGGAGGAAGAAGGCTTCGTCGAGGGTGAGGCTGCCAGCACGGGTGGCCATCGCTGCGCCGTCGCGGGCGAGGTTGTCCTCGAAGCGGGTGCCCACGATGGACAGTACGGCGCCGTCGGTGGCGATGGCGCCACCGCGGCCGAGGACGGCTGCGTTGCGCTGCCAGCTGCCTCCGACCAGGTCGCCGCTGGTGCCCGAGGCGAACCAGGCACCACCACCGTCGGCGGTGCGGGCCTCGTTGTCGCTGACCTCGATGTCGGTGAGCTGGACCGCCGCATAGGCGTCGGCCACGAACAGCGCGCCGCCTCGGTCTGCCTGGTTGGCGGTCCAGATGCTGCCGGTGAACGCGGCCGCACTGGCGCCGTCGATGGCGATGGCTCCGCCGTCTTCGTCGGCCTCGTTGAGAGAGAAGGTGCTGCCTGCGTCCGCCACACTGGCGTCCGGGCCCACATGGAGTGCGCCTCCGACGTCGGCCTCGTTGGCCGTCCAGGTGGTGCCCGTCGCGTCGAGGGTGGCCGCGCCTTGCAGGTCGACGGCGCCGCCCTTGCCGACGGCCGTGTTCGCGTCGAGCTCGCAGTCGGTCAGAACGAGGCGCCCGCTTCGCATGGCGACCGCCCCACCGTCTTCGGCCGACGAGCCAGCGATCACCGTGCGGAGCAGCGTGACGTCGGACGTGCCCTCGGCGAAGATGGCGCCGCCGTCGTAGCCTTGGTCGGCTTCGGTGCCGATGGCGTCGCGGATCTCGCTGTCGGTCAACGTGAGGGTGCTGCCGGCACGCAGGTAGATGCCGGCGCCCCACGACAGCGCGCCTTCGGCGCCATCGATCTCGAAGTCCGACACGTCGAGGGTGGCGCCGTCGAGGTGCGCGGCGCCCCCCGAGTACCCGGCGCTGCTCTCTGTGAGGGTCAGGGCGTTCCCGACCAGGGTGCTGTCGAGCAAGAAGATGGCCCCACCCCAGGTGCCCGTGCTGGCGTCGGCGGAGAAGCCTTCGACGGTGACGAAGGCGTCGAGGGCGTACAAGGCCCCGCCGCGGAGGCCGGTGCTGCTGTCGACATGCACGCCGTCGAGGAGGGCCTGGCCTCCCTCGATACGGATCGCGCCGCCGTCGAGGGTGCCCGAGCCCGACCCCACGATCACGAGGTCGATCAGGGTGACGTCGGCATCGATGGTCTGTACGGCCCGGGCGCCCAGGGGGGTCAGGGTGAACCCGTCGAGGGTCACCTCTTCGCCGTCCTCGGCCTTGATGGCAGGCAACCCCGTCGGCGGAGCGATCACAGTGGCTCCTGGGCCACCGGCACCGAGGAACAGGAGGTCTTTCCCCGAGAGGTCGACCGACTCGGCGTAGGTTCCCGCGTCGACGACGATGTGATCGCCGCTGACCGCGGCGTGCACGGCCTGCTGGATGGTCGTGTTTGGCTGGGTGGGGCCGACCGTGAGGGTCGCAGCGTGGGCGATCGGCAAGTACCACAACATGGGGATCTCCCGGCGGACGTGAAGCTTCAAGCGCCCATCGGCCCATTGGGACCCTTCGTTGAGGACCCATCGGCACGATCGGGGGGGCCTCAGCGTGCCGCGTCCCGCCTCAGCGTCGGGCGAGCCAACCCAGCCAGTCCACGGGCCGGCTCGCGGAGGAGCAGCCGGCGCCGGCGAAGCCCTGGGTGGACGCAGTCCCGTCTCGGTCCTGCGCAGCGGCGTAGGCCCGGGGGCAGTCGGGGTCGGGGTCGACGCAGTCGGTGTCGCACACGCCGTCGCCGTACTGACCCCATGCCGTGCACCGGTCCGGGGCGCCGTGGATGTCGGCGACGTGGCCCAGGATCCAGTCAGCCACGACGTCGGTGCGGACCGAGCCGGACTCCCCCTGGCAGCGGCTCGAGGCCCAGCTGTGCACGCTCCACTGGAGCAGGCTGCCGTCGGGCTGCACCTCGTATTGTGGGCCGCCGGAGTCCCCGCTGCAGATCGACGTGCTGTTGGGGTTCTTGTTGGCGCGGCTGATCAGGAACATCGGATCGAGCTCGTCGATGACCAGCTCGGCGCTGCGCTTCACGTAGCTGACGTCGTTCTCGTCGACGCCCCAGCCGACCGAGACGACGGTGGTTCCCTCGACGTCGTCGTCGGTGAACCGGGCCTCGCGGAACCAGACGGGGTCGACGTCGGCGGGCTCGCCCAGGCGGATGAGCGCCACGTCGTTCTCCCCGAGGGTCGAGCCGTCGGTCTCGAGGCGAAGGTAGTCGGGGTGCACCAAGACCTCGGCGATGGGTCGGGTGTCCGACTCGAGGGGCCGGGTGCCGAAGAAGGCGACGCCGATCGCGGTGACCAGCTCGTCGGGAAAGTCGGCGGTGCAGTGGGCCGCGGTGAGGACCAGCTCCGGCGTGATGAGGGAGCCGGAGCAGATGGTGACGCCCAGGCCGTCGAGGCCGAGCCCGACGGCGGCAGGGTGCTCGAGCTCTTCGACGCCGTTCATGATCGGGTCGGTGCCGGCGTCGCCGCGCACATCGGTGGCCCACGGGTCGGTCGCGATGGGGGCCGCGAGGGCGGCACCGAGCAGGGCGATGGCGACCATGGAGCCTCCGGGTGAGGCGATTCTATCGTGGCCATGGGCGGGTCGCGTGAACTCCCAGGCCGGCAGGCCTCCAGCCCCCCGTTCAGGGCTCGAGGAAGCGAGGGCGAAGCAGCAGCACCAGCGCGGGGAGCAGGGCCAGGGCCCCCACCAGGCAGGCGGTGATGCTCACGACCACCAGGACGCCGAAGAAGTTCACCGGCAGGAAGCTGCTGATGAGCAGCACGGCGAAGCCCACCACCACCGACAACGCGTTGAACACGATGCCGCGGCCGCTGGTGACCAAGGTGCGCATCACGGCGTCGTTGGGCTCCAGGCCCTCGCGCCGCTCCTGCCGGTACCGCCAGAGGAAGTGGATGGTGTAGTCGACGCCGACCCCGATCATGATGCTGCTGAGCATGGCGGTGACGATGTTGAGCTCGATGTTCAGCCAGCCCATGATGCCGAACAGGATGGGCATGGCCATGGCCAGGGGGAGCACGGCGTAGACGCCGGCCACCGGGGAGCGGAAGGCGATGGCCACGAGCAAGAACACCAGGAACAGCGACAGCGTGAGGGAGACGATCTGTCCCTGGACGACGGCGTCGACCAGCTCGGTGAACACGTAGCCGAAGCCCCCCATGGTGGTCTTCAGGTCCGGCGCGACCTCGGCGAGGACGGCCTCGGTGCGGCGCACGACGCGGCCGATCTCCTGGGTGGAGAGGTTGTCGATGCGGAGGGTGATCAGGGCGTGCTCGTACTCGAAGTCGACGAGGCGCTCCAAGTCCTCGGGGTCGCCCCCCATGCTGTAGAGCAGGAACAGCTGGGCGATGGCGCCGCGGGTGCTGGGCACGACGTACTTGGCCTCGTCGCCCCCGGAGACGGCGCGGTTCATGGTCTTCACGAGCTGGGCGATGGAGGTGACGTAGCCGACGCCCTCCTCCTCCTGCATGCGCACGTGCACGGTGTCGATGGCCTGCATCACGGCCGGGTCTCGGATGTCGCCTTCGACCATCACCTGCACCTCGGTCGACCCGCCGAAGTACCGGTTGACCTTGTCCGAGGTGACCGCCACGTCGGCGTCGGCCGGGTAGTAGTTCACGGGGTTGGTGTCGACCTGGAGCCGGTGGATGCCGGAGGACAGCACGATGGTGGCGACGACCACCACCCCCACGATTTGCTTGGGGCTTCCCGCCACGAAGCTGGCCACGGCGTGCAGGCCGCGGTCGAGGATGCCGGCGTCGTCGCTGTGGTGCACGCTAGGGGCGGGCACGGGCATGACGGCGAGCACGGCGGGGATGAACAGCAGCGAGCTGCCCAGGGCGAAGGCGACGCCGATCGCGGCGAGCACACCGAGCTGTGCCGCTGGAACGATGATGTGGGTCGTCAGGCACAGGAGGCCTGCGATGGTGGTGATGCCCGCGGCGATGACGGGGGTGCCCAGGTCGTCGACCACCCCGATGGCCAGCTGCTTGGCGTCGAGCTCGTTGTCGGGGGTGTTGTCCTCCTGGTACTTGGCCATCAGGTGGATGCCGTAGTCGTTGGCCACCGCCAGCAGGATGACCGGCAGCACGACCGTGACCATCTGGACCTTCCAGCCGAAGGCCGGGATGAGGCCCATCGCGATGACCACGCTCATCACGACGACCGAGAAGGGCAGCAGCACGCCCCGCAGCTGCCGGAAACAGGCGTAGAGGAAGCCCAGCACCAAGAGCAGCCCGATGGGCACGAAGCGACGCAGGTCGGAGCGGATGTCGTTGGAGACACTGTCCCGCACGCTGGGCATGCCGCCGACGCTGATGGCGGCGGGGCCCTCCACCGAGGCAATCACGGCATCGACGCTGGCGATGACCTCGGAGTCCACCGCACCCGCCTTCAGCATGGCGATGGCGCTGGCGGCCGTGAAGTCGGGGGCGATGACGTTGCCGTACACGAGCTCATTGGCTCGAATGGCCTCGGCCAGGGCGGCTCGCTCCGCGGCGTTGGCCGGTGGGTCTTCCACCGTGGGCTCGGTGACGAGCATGCCTCCCTCGCCGTCGATGCGATTGATGGCGAAGGGGGACATCACCCGCTCCACCATAGGGAGGGCCTCGAGCCCGTCGGCCACGGCGCGGAGCTGGATGAGCACGGCGGGGTCGAGGACGTCGTCGTGCTCCAGCACCACGAGGACCATCTCCGAGCCACCGAAGCGCTCCTCGATGTCGCGGCTGTTGACCAAGGCCGGGATGTCGGGGGGGAGCTGGCTCTTGATCTCGGGGTCGATGACCAGGTTGGTGAGGTTCAGGCCCGCGGCGAGGGTGACGGCGACGAAGCCGACGATGAACAGCCAGGGGAAACGGACGACGAACGTGGCAATGGACCGCACCGACTCACCAAACCCAGGTCAGGCCAAAGGTGACCATGTCGTTCTGTGAGAAGTAGCTGCCCGGGCCCCCCTCGTAGATGTAGGCCCGCGGCATGCCCGGAGGGGCGTTCCACGGACCGTCGAGGAGGACCGCGCCGACGCTGGCGCGCCAGTGGCTGGTGGGCCTCCACTCGAAGTTGGGCAGGAAGACCCACTCGCCGAAGGCCACCGAGTAGGAGCCGCCGAGCTGCAGGCGGAAGCGGTCTTGGGCGAAGCTGTAGCGGCCACCGCCGGCGACCTGGAGGTCTTGGGGGGCCGAGAGCAGCAGGTCGTCGGGGGCGTTCAGGCGCTGCTCGTAGCGGGCCTCAGCCGAGAGCTGGAAGCTGGTGCCGCGGACGTAGTCGAGGCCGAGGCCTGCGGCGACCGTGGGGAGGGTGGTGGCCTGGCCCCACCACAGGCGGGTGGTCTTCGCCGACCAGTAGCCACCCTCGGCCCGCACCCCGATGGGGCCCACCAGCGTGCCCGCTTCCGCGCCCAGGAAGGCGGTGCGGGGGTAGGAGACGTCGATGGGGCCGCCGGCCACGGCCCGCTGCAGCAGCGGGATCTCGTCGACGGCGGGGAGCTCGTACGACTTGAGCACCCCGGCGAGGACCGGGTCGAGCTCCGACAGCGGCTGGCGGTTCCGCATCCAGGCAGCCATGATGGCGGCGTCGAAGCCGGGGCCGTCGACCTCGATGCGCTGGGCGATCTCGCTGTTGTAGGCGAGGGCCTGGGGCAGGTTCTTGTTCCCGATGGCGGCGTCGAGCGCCCGGCGTTGGGATGGGTCGAGGCCGTCGACGGTCTGCCCGGCGGTCGTGATCAGGTCGCCGAGGAGCTGTGCGGTCTCTCCTTCGAAGTTGCCGACCCGCGTGGCTTCGTCGCCCACCATGCCGTTGCGCACATAGGACCAGTCGGTGCCGCGCATGAACAACAGGTCGTGGCTCGCGAAGGGCATCCATGTCGTCTCGCTGCGGACCGACACGCTCTTGGTGGGGTCGGAGCCGATCTGCAGTGTGGCCATGGGGATGGGGAGCCGCTGCCACTCCTGCGGGGTCAGGGGGCCGCTGCGGAGGTCGCGGGGGTTCAGGACATCGGCGATCGGCAGGAAGTCGAGCTTTCCCCATCGCTCCACCCGCTGGCCCACGGCGAGGCGGAACGGGCCGCCGAGGCCACCTTCCCAGCCGGTCTCCCCGAGGCTGGGCTCGTACCAGGCCTCGACGTCGAGTCCGGAGAGCAGGTGGTGCTCGGCCCGTGCCTCGATGAACCACTTCCCCTCCCGGGGCGTGCCCTTCGCCGTGACGCCATCGGTGAACAGCCGGAAGCGACTGTGCAGCTCGAAGGTGTCTTCCCCTGGGCGCTCGTTGGCGACGTCGAAGGCTGCCACGGAAGAGGCCACGGCACCGACGTCGGCGGCGTGAGCGAGGGGGCTGGCGGCGAGCAGGGCGAGGGTGAGCAAGGCGGTCACGGTGGTTGGCGTGAGGTGGCACGCGAGGTAACTCGGGACGACGCACGGGGTGTTGAGGGTTGGTGGAGACGCCAGGCCCCGTACCTTCGCCCGGCGCACCCGTTGGCTTCGGAGGCCCCTTGACGACCTTGATGTTCGCTCTGTTCGCCCTCACCACCGACGCCCTCGCGATGACCCCCCAGGAGGTCATGGAGCAGGCGCAGGAGGCCAATGCGGTCACCTCCTCCATCCAGAAGGTGGAGATGACGATCGTGTCGAAGTCCGGCTCCGAGCGGAAGCGCTCGATGGACATGAAGGTGAAGAAGAAGGGCGACGTGCGGATGACGCTCGCTGAGGTCACCGCCCCGAGCGATGAGGCGGGCACCAAGCTCCTGCTGGTCGACAACCCCGGAAAGGTCGACGAGCAGCTGTTCTACCTGCCTAGCACCAAGCAGACGATGCGGGTGAGCGGCAAGGCCCGGAAGGGCGCGTTCCTCGGCAGCGACTTTGCCTACGAAGACTTCGAGCTCGACCCCAAGACGGGCGAGCACACCATGGTCGAGGAGACCGAGGCGCACTGGGTCATCGACACCGATCCGGGGGAAGACAGCCAGTACGGTCGGCTGCGGAGCACGGTCGACAAGGAGTCCAAGGTCGCCAAGAAGGTGGAGTTCTTCGACAAGAAGAACGAGGCGCTCAAGGTGCTCGAGGTCGTCGAAATCGTGACCGAGAGCGGCAAGAACCTGGCGCGGCGCACCGAGATGAAGAACCTGAAGAAGGGCAGCAAGACGGTGATGAAGGTGCTCGAGCAGCGAGTCGACGTGGCCGATGAGGAGCTGCCGGACGAGGCGTTCACGAAGGCGGCGATGGAGAGGTAGAGAATCAGGCGCAGCCGGATGAGGAGGGGCGGGCGGTCTTGCTTCCGCGGGCGCTGCGCGGGGGCGGAGCAAGCTCTCCAGACATGTCAGCGTGTGCGACAGCCTGACGCCAAGGGCGTCTCGGCGTGTCGCACAAGCTGGGGCATGCCTCTGGGGTGAGGTTGCGCGAGCTTGGGAGGGGTGGAGACTCCGCTGGTGACCACGGGCCCCGAGGGGGTGCAGGGACGCCCCGGGTTGCATAAGCCTGGCTCCCCACACATCCGGAGAGGCACCCGATGTCCGAGCCCACCATCGTCTACACCTGGACCGACGAGGCACCCTTCCTCGCCACCTTCTCGTTCCTGCCGATCGTTCAGGCCTTCGCCAGCAAGGCCGGTGTGAACGTCGAGACCCGCGACATCTCCCTCGCGGCACGGATCCTCGCGGCGTTCCCCGAGCACCTCTCGCCGTCTCAGAAGCAGGCCGACGACCTGGCCTTCTTGGGCGAGCTCGCCAAGAAGCCCGAGGCCAACATCATCAAGCTGCCGAACATCTCGGCGTCCGTGCCGCAGCTCAAGGCGGTCATCGCCGAGCTGCAGGAGAAGGGCTTCGCGGTGCCGCACTACCCCGAGGAGGCCGCGAACGACGAAGAGCGCGCCATCAAGGGCCGCTACAACAAGGTGAAGGGCTCTGCCGTGAACCCGGTGCTCCGGGAGGGCAACTCCGACCGCCGCGCCCCCAAGGCCGTCAAGGAGTACGCCCGCAGCAACCCGCACCGCATGGGCGCCTGGGCCGGGGACTCGAAGAGCCACGTGGCCACCATGCAGTCCGGCGACTTCTTCCACAACGAGAAGAGCGTCACCGTGCCGGCCGCCACCACGGTTCGCATCGAGCACGTCGCCACCGACGGCTCGGTCACGGTGCTCAAGGACGGCCTCGCCCTCCAGGCCGGTGAGATCCTCGACGGCACCTTCATGAGCAAGGCAGCCCTCCTCGTCTTCCTCCAGCAGCAGGTGATGGACGCCAAGGAGCAGGGGGTGCTCTTCTCTCTCCACATGAAGGCCACCATGATGAAGGTCAGCGACCCCATCATCTTCGGCCATGGCGTGCGGGTGTTCTTCGCGGACCTCTTCGCCAAGCACGGCGAGACCTTCGACCGCCTGGGCGTCGACGTGAACAACGGCTTCGGCGATCTGGTCAGCAAGGTGGCAGAGCTCCCCGAGGGCCAGCGTGCCGAGATCGAGGCCGACATCGCAGCCTGCCTCGAGGCCGGCCCCGACCTCGCGATGGTCGACTCCGACCGCGGCATCACCAACCTCCACGTGCCCAGCGACGTCATCATCGACGCCTCCATGCCGGCCATGATCCGCACCAGTGGCTGCATGTGGAACACCGAAGGGAAGCTGCAGGAGACGAAGGCGGTCATCCCCGACAGCAGCTACGCGGGCATCTACCAAGCCGTCTTCGCGGACTGCAAGGCCCACGGCGCGTACGACCCCACCACCATGGGCAGCGTGCCGAACGTCGGACTGATGGCCCAGAAGGCCGAGGAGTACGGCTCCCACGACAAGACGTTCGAGATGGCTCGCGACGGCGCCGTTCGGGTGATCGATGCGGCAGGCAACGAGCTCATGAGCCACGCGGTCTCCGCCGGCGACATCTGGCGCGCCTGCCAGACGAAGGACGCTCCGGTCCGCGACTGGGTCAAGCTGGCCGTCACCCGTGCCCGCGCCGCTGGCGTGCCCACCGTGTTCTGGCTCGATGCGAACCGCGCCCACGACGCCCAGCTCATCGAAAAGGTCCAGGTCTACCTGAAGGACCACGACACCGACGGACTCGAGCTCCCCATCATGGCGCCCAAGGCGGCCTGCGAGCTCTCCGTGCAGCGCATCCGGGAAGGCCTGGACACGATCAGCGTCACCGGCAACGTGCTCCGCGACTACAACACCGACCTGTTCCCCATCCTCGAGGTGGGCACCAGCGCCAAGATGCTCTCCATCGTGCCGCTGATGAACGGCGGCGGCCTCTTCGAGACCGGAGCCGGCGGCTCCGCGCCGAAGCACGTGCAGCAGTTCAACAAGGAGAACCACCTGCGCTGGGACAGCTTGGGCGAGTACCTCGCGTTGGCCGTGAGCTTCGACCACCTGGCCGACAAGTACGGCAACCCCGGCGCCAAGGTGCTCGGCGAGGCCCTCGACGAGGCCACCACCAAGTACTTGCTGACCAACAAGTCGCCCTCGCGCAAGGTCGATGAGCTCGACAACCGAGGCAGCGCGTTCTACCTCGCGACGTACTGGGCCGAGGCCCTCGCCGCCCAGGACGCCAACGCCGAGCTGAAGGCCACGTTCGCTGGCGTCGCCGCCCAGCTCGCAGCCGCCGAGGAAGCGGTGGTGGGCGAGCTGAACGGCGCCCAGGGCGTCGCAATGGACATCGGTGGCTACTACAAGCCCGACAGCGAGCTGGCCGAGAAGGCCATGCGCCCGTCCGGCACCCTCAACGCCATCATCGACGCGATCTGAGATGGCAGCGCCGGGGCCGGTGCGTCGCTTTGCTGAGCGGGTGCTCTACGGAGAGACCCTCGCCGACAAGCTCGCCCCCCCGGAGCCCGGCGACGGCCCCGCGGGGCCGCCGCTGCTCGTCATCCCGAGCGCCCCGGGACGGCCTGCGGGCCTTCGCTTCGACGACGGACGCCCCAAGCCGCCGAGCCCCCGCCGCGCCGACCTCGACCGCGCCGACGGGCGTGGTCGGGTGCTCCACGGCTTCGCCAACCACGAGCTCCTCGCCCTCGAGCTGATGGCGCTGATGCTGCTCCGCTTCCCCGATGCCCCCGAGGGCTGGCGGAAGGGACTCCTCGTCACCCTTCAGGACGAGCAGAAGCACCTGAAGCTGTACGTCGAACGCATGCGGGCCTGCGGGGTGGAGCTGGGCGAGGTGCCGGTCAGCTCCTTCTTCTGGGACGTGCTGGCCCACGTGGACTCTCCTCTGGCCTTCACCGCGGCGATGGGGCTCGGCTTCGAGCAGGCCAACCTCGACTTCGCCCGCCACTGGGGGCCTGCCTTCCGCAGGGCCGGGGATGGGGCCACCGCCGACGTCATCGACGAGGTGTACGTCGACGAGGTCCGCCACCTGCGCCACGCGGTGGCCTGGTACCCCCGCCTGGCCGGGCAGCCGCTCTCCTTCGCCCATTGGTCGGCCCAGCTGGCGTTTCCGATGTCGGTGGCCCGGGCCAAGGGGCCTCACGTCGACCGGGAGGGCCGCCGTCGCGCCGGACTGCCCGATGGGTACGTGCGGGAGCTGGAGGTGGCGGGCGCGTCCCGGGGCCGTCCGCCCCGGGTGTTCCAGTTCCGAGCCGCGGTGGAAGAGGAAGTGGCGGGGCGGCCCGTCAGCAAGGCAGCACGGGCCATCCAGCGGGACCTACAGCACCTCCCGCTCCTCGTGGCCCACCACGAGGACGTGCTGGTCGCCGAGCCTGCCGGCGTCGATTTCCTCCAGGCCCTGCGGGGTGCCGGAATCGTGCCGTGCGAGGTGGTGGCCCGCCCCCCCGACGAGCGGGCCATGGGGCCCCTCGAACCCTGGGGTTGGTCGCCGGCCGCCGCGGCGGAGCTCGATCCCGAGCGGGACGTGTCCTCGTGGGCTGCGTGGTGGGGCAAGGACCGCGTGGTGCCCTGGCAGCAAGGCCTGCTCGGAGGCCAGGTGGCGACCTCCCTCGACGCCCTGCAGCTGCCCGACGGCCCTTGGGTGGTCAAGGCGCGGCACTCGGCCTCGGGCATGCGGCGGGTGCGGGGCCAAGGCGCGCTCACCGAGAAGCAGCGGGGCAAGGTCGAGTCATGGCTCGAGGCGGACGGGGCCGTCGTGGTCCAGCGCTGGCTCGACCGGGTGGTGGACCTGTCCGTGCACGGTCGGATCGACGACGAGGGGGTACACCTCGACGGGATCGTGCGCTTCGAGACCGGACCCGGGGGCGTGTTCCGCGGGGCCTTTGTGGGCCCGTGGGCCCACGGCCTGCCGTCGGAGGTCCAGCGCTTCCTCCACACGCCGAGGAAGCATGCCGCACGCGACGCCCTCGAGGCGGCGTGGACCGAGCTGGCGGAGGCGGCCCACGGGGATGGCTATCGAGGCCCCCTGGGGGTCGACGCCATGGTGGCTCGCCAGGGCACCGAGCTCGTGCTGGTGCCGGTCGTCGAGGCCAATCCACGCTGGACCATGGGGCGCATCGCCCTGCTCCTGCGCAAGCGGTTGTCTGGACGGGCCCGAGGCTGGTGGCGCTTCCTGCCGGTGCGGAGCCTCGCGTCCCCGCCGGCGGAGTGGGTGGCTGAGCAACGGGCCGCCCACCCGTTGCGTTTCGACGGGGGGCGCCTCCTGTCGGGTGTGGTCGCGACCAACGACCCGCGCATGGCCCGCCAGCTGCTGACGGTTCTGGAGCTGGTGCCTCATCTCCTTCGTACCCATGGGCAAACCCGCCCTACGGAATAGACGCGTTCTGCCGATAGTGCGGCATGGTGCACTGAGGAACGCCGTTTGATCGTCGACTCCCACATCGTCGTGCCCGGGCTGCTGGACGCCCGAGACCTGGCCCTTCGGCGACTGGCGGAGGGGGGGGAGCTGACCCTCGTGGGCGAGGAGCTGTTCCTCGATGGCCGCTCGCTCACGGGCCAGCTGACCCTCGTGGACGAGGTGAAACGCACGACGGGTTTTGGGTGCACGCTCTTCGCTGCCAACCGCCGGGTGGCCACCACCGCGGTGGCCGCGGGCAGCAGCCGGCGGGCCTATGGCACTTGCGCCAACGACGACATCACCCGCCAGGTGCTGCGCCTGGGTCAGCCCTTCCGAGGCATCGCCCGCACCATCGGCAAGGACTGGGTGATCGCCTACGACCCCATCCGATCGGCGGGCCGCATCGTGGGCATGGTGGCGGTCTATCGGGAGCTGCTCGACTACCTGGAGGACCTCGACGGCGTCCGCACGCCGGAGGCGGTGCTGCGCGTCGACGAGAAGGGCATCATCGTCGACGCCAACCCCACAGCGGGGGACCACGCCCAGGCCGTCGTCCTGGCCCTGTTCGGTCGGTCGGCCACGTCCTTGCTCGGGCCGGCCGTCGCCGAGCTGCCCCCTCAGGACACAGAGTTGGAGCTGCGCTGGACCCAGGCCGACGGGTTCACCTTTCCGGTGCTGGTGCAGACGCGCTACCTCGCGCCAGGCCATCTGCTGGTCGTGCGCGACTACTCCACGGAGACCCGTGCCCGCGCCGAGCTGATGCGGGCCAACACCGAGCTGTCGCTGGCCAAGCGGGCGGCCGAGCGGGCCGACGAGGCCAAGTCCATGTTCCTCGCCAACGTCAGCCACGAGCTTCGTACCCCCCTGACCGCCATCCTTGGCTACACCCAGCTGCTCCGAGAGGACGCGTCTCCTGTCGACGACCCTGACCTGGCGAGGGTCGAGACCTCCGCGTCCTACCTGCTGGCCCTCATCGACGATCTGCTCGACCTGACCCGCGCCAAGGCGGGCAAGATGGAGGTCGCGGAGGTCGAGGTACCCCTCGGGCCCATCCTCGACGGCGTCGTGGAAGACGCTCGGCGACGGGTGTGTGCGGACGTGACCGTCGTGCGGCGGGGGCGGGCGGCCCGTCCGGTCCGCGGCGACCCGATGCGCATCCGCCAGGTGCTGCTCAACCTCACCTCCAATGCCGCCAAGTTCACCGCCGAGGGGAGCATCACCCTGGAGGTGGTGGAGGGCGACGACGCCACGAGCTTGTCCGTGGTCGACACCGGCGTCGGCATGGACATCACGCAGCTCGACGAGCTGTTCGAGGCCTTCTCCCAGGTGCACCGGGCGCGGCGGGCGGAGCTCGGAGGCACCGGCCTCGGCCTCGCCTTGTCGCGACGGCTGGCCCGCGCGATGGGGGGCGACCTCACGGTGTGCAGCACGCCGGCTGTGGGGACACGGTTCACGCTCACCCTGCGACCGTCGTAGACCCTGGCTCAGCCGGCGCGGTCGCTACAACCCGTGCGCCCGAAAGAAGGTGACGGATTCCTCCGTCGCGGAGAGATCTTTCACCCCCTGGGTGCCCCCCGGCCAGGCATGGGTGCCCCCCTCGACCAGGAGCCACCGGATCTCGCCGTGCCTGCAGGTGTCGTAGCGCCGCTCCAAGACCTTCGCGCCGCGGAGCTTCTTCGGTTTCGCGGTGGCCTTGCACCCGTTCTTCTTCACGAAGAAGTCGATGGTCTCCTGGATGCCGATGCGTCCGGGGCTCGAGTGGCTGTCCTCGGGACCGCGGCCCTCCCAGGGGTTCTTCGGGTCCGAATCGCCGATGATGAACTGCATGGGGCGGGGGGTGTAGTCCGCGGCGGCGCAGGCATCGCGGGTGTCGAACTCCATGTTCTGCGACACGACCGAGAAGGCCTGGAAGCGGTCCGAGGACAGGCACGCGAGGCGCATGGTCTGCTGGGCTCCGCTGCTCCACCCGGCGGCGAACACGCGGTCTTCGTCGATGGGGAAGCGCTTCAGCGCCTCGTCGAGCAACGCTTCGACGAAGCGAACATTGTAGTCCAGCTCGCCGTTCACGGGCATCCAACCTGCCTTCTTCTCCACGGTCTGGCCGTCGGGGAAGATCAAGATGAAGTCTTTCTCGACCTGCTCCTTCCAGAGCTTGGCGGCCTGCATGCCGTTGGCTCCGTGCCCGCCGTGGTGCATGACGATGGCGGGCGCCTTGCCGCCTCCATTGGCGATCGACGCGGGCACGTGCACGATCGCGCCGCGCCTGCCGCCACGGTACGAGATCTCCAGCTGGTGGGCACCGTCCTTGATTCCCCCCTTCTTTCCTTTCTTCCGCTTGGTCTTCCCGGCCTTGCCTCGGCGAGGGGCCTCCTCCACCACCTCATCGGGCGGTGAGGTGGCATCGCCGGGGGTGGGCTCGTCGCCCCCCCCAAAGAGGGCGCTGCAGCCGAGCAAGGTGAGCCAGATCCACACGCACGCCTCCGGGTCGTGGCGGAGTATGGCACGGGAAACGCGGGCGTCCGACGGGCCTACGCGGCGGCGAGCTCCACGGTGACCTCGAGCCCACCTCCGTCGCGGTTGCGCGCCTTCACCCGCCCCCCCATGTCGGCCACGAGTCCGGCCACCAACGCCAGCCCGATGCCCGTCCCTTTGGTGGTCCGGGTGAGCTCCCGCTCCCCTCGGTAGAAGGCCTCGAAGATCAGTGGCAGCTGGCCCTTGGGGACGCCGGGCCCTTCGTCCCGTACCTGCACGGCCACGCCGTCGCCGCCGGCCTCCAACCGAACCCGCACGGTCGACCGCTCCCCCGCCTCGGGCTTGCCGAACTTGACCGCATTGTCGATGAGGTTGAACAGGACTTGCACCAACGCATCCCGGTCGACCCGTGCCGGTGGAAGGGGTTCGGGGCACTCCAACACCAGCTCCACCCCTTGGGCCTCGGCGTGGGGGCGCAGGCTCTCGACCACCTGCTCCACGATGGGCCGCACGTCGCCCACGACAGGCTCGGCACGGTGTTGCCCCTTCTCCATACGGGCCAGCTCCAGCACGTTGCCGATGAGGCGGGACAGGCGCTCGGATTCCGACGTGATGGTGGCGTGGTAGGCCTGTTGCTTCTCGGGGTCGGGCACCATGCCGTCTCGCAGCATCTCCGCGTACATGCGGATGCTCGTGAGGGGGGTGCGCAGCTCGTGGCTGACCGCGGCGACGAAGTCTTGGCGTCGTGCCGCGAAGGCAAGCTCGGCCGACAGCGCCCGGGACAGCGCGAGCCCGACCGTGGCCAGGGCGAGCAGCAACACCACGACCCCTCCGACGAGGAGCGAGCTCTCCATGCCGCGCACCTCGGGGATGGGGTCGATGCCGGCCGCGACCTGCAGGTCTTGGAAGGGAGGCCCCATGCGGTGCACGAACGTCCATCGGCCCGCGGGGGCGGTGCCGTCCCAGGACAACTGCACCTGGGGAAGCTGAGCGACGTGGAGCACCCGGGCCTCGAGACGCTCGGCGAGGGCCGTGGCGTCGAGGACGAGTCCTTGGCGGTGGTCCTGACCGTTGACCCGCACGGTTCGGTGCAGGACCAAGGGGGCGCCAGGGCCGTCGCCGACCCGCTGGCCCACGATGGGTGTGATGCGCACATCCACCGGGGTGTCCGGCACCTGCCCGGCGGTGGCGAGGTCGAGCACCAGGGCGGGGACCTGTCGGTCCTGGGCGACCTGCTGCTGCTCCTGGATCTGCTCCTCCAAGCCCACAGAGGACTGGTAGGCGCTGGCGTTGCGGCTGCCGGTCGTGATCTTTTGCACGGATCGACTCTGGCGGCGTGCAGAGCCCAGGTTGTTGAGCCGCTCCACCGGGTCGTTGGGCACGTCGGCCACCGGGTCGACCCCTCGCCAGTCCTGCACGGAGTTGACCACCTCCTCGACGACCTCGTTCTGCTCTGCCTTTTCCACGGTGGGGTTCCAGCCTTGCTGGACGGCGAGGGGCAGCTCGGCTTCGTCGAGGTCCCCGGGGCTCCGCATGGTGCCGTCGGGGTCGACCTGGAAGTAGCCGAGCACGACGGGGGAGGAAGGGGCGTCGGCCAGAGGACTCCGGATGGGTTGGTCGCCGGCGTTGTCGGCCACGTAGAACGTCCGGTACTCGAGGAAGCTGCGGGACTCCTCCTGGGCGACGAGGGCCGACAGCTCGTCTTCCATGGCGTCGAAGAGCCGGTCCGCGACATCTTCGTGGCGCAGGGCCTCGACCCGGCGCACCCCCATGACCGCCCACACGGCCAGCACGAGGGTGCCCAGCAGGGTCAGGGCCCCGAGGAGGCCGAGCCAGCCCCGTACGGGGCGGGTGCGAGGGCGCAGATCAGCCACAGCGGTACCCGACCCCCCGCACGGTCTCCACCAGGTGGTCGGCCTGGAGAGAGGCCAGCTTGCGGCGCAGCTTCACCACGTGCATGTCGACACAGCGGGTCTCGACCCCCTCGGTGCGGGCGAATCCCCACACTTCTCGGAGCAGTTCATCCCGGGGCACGGGACGCTCCCGGTGGGTGTGGAGGTAGGCGAGCAGCTCCACGTCCCGCACGGTGAGCTCGACCTCTTCGGGGCCCCTGCGTGCCCTCAGGTTGTCGGCGTCGATCTCCACGTCCCCGAGCTGGACCCGCTTGGGAGGGGCGCGACCGGCGCGGCGCAGGAGGGCCTGGACCCGGGCCATGAGCTGGGCGACGCTGAAGGGCTTGGTGACGTAGTCGTCGGCCCCGGCATCGAAGCCCCGCAGCACGTCCTCCTCCAGGCCCTTGGCGGTGAGCATCAAGATGGGCACGGTGGGGCGCTGTGCCCGCAGGCGCTTGCACACCTCGAAGCCGTCGAGTCCTGGCATCATCACGTCGAGGAGCACGAGGGAGACGTCGTCCTCCAAGGCCATGCGGAGTCCGTCGATCCCGTTGTCTGCCTGGCGCGGCTGGTGCCCGTGGAAGGTGAGCACGTCGCACAGGCCGACCCGGATGGGGGTCTCGTCTTCCACGACCAACACGTTCAGGTGGCTTGCCATGGGACCAGGGTCACACGGTGGCCCCGAGGAGGCCGGTAAAGCTTGGGTAACGGGCGTGTACGTCGGGCTTACGGAGGTCTTTCCGACGAGATGGCCCGGTCAGCCTATTCCTTGGACATGCTTCGGGTGTGGTCCCGAGGCGCGAACCCCGCCCATCCAAGGAGCCCATCATGCGCAGCGCCATCACCCCCGTCCTGGCCATCACCGCCCTGATCGCCGCCGCCCTCGCACCCCGGGTGTACGCCCACATGGGCCCACAGCAGAAGGTTCCTGCTGCAGCGCCCACGCCCACGTCCCTGCCTACCCCCACCGCCATCCCCCAGCCGGACCTGTCGGCCGCCGACGGAGTGCAGGTGAACGTGCAGCTGGACCGCAGCCACGTGCTCGCCGGTGGCTCGCTGCGCGCCCAGCTCACCCTCGTCACCCCCGATGAAGGGGCGGACGCCACCGTGCTTCCCTCCGACGTGGTGTTGGTGCTCGATACCTCCGGGTCCATGTCCGGCGAGAAGCTGGCCGACGCCAAGCGGGCCGCCCACAGCCTGCTGAACCAGCTTGGGGAGCAAGACCGGGCGGCCATCGTGGACTTCGACAGCCTGGCCCACGTCGCAGTGGCCCTTCAGCCGGTCGATCGGCGCGCCCATGACGCCATCGACTACATGGGGGCGGGCGGCGGCACCAACATGTCGGGGGGCTTGCAGACGGGCCTCGAGGCGGTGGGGCGCGCCGAGTCCGGGCGCTCCCGGCGGGTCGTCCTGCTCTCCGATGGCCACCCCGACTCGGCGGCCGGACTGCAGAACCTCGCGGGACGTTTCGGCCAGCTCGAGGCCCCGCTGACCACGGTGGGCATCGGCGCGGACTACGACCCGATGCTGATGCAGAACCTGGCGGACGCAGGCACCGGCAACTTCTACTGGGCCGGTCCCAACATGGCGTTGGACCAGGTCTTCGCCGATGAGTTCCGTGCGGCGCGGTCGCGGTTCGCGTCCGACACCCGTCTGCAGGGACGGCTGGGCGAAGGCGTCCTGTTGACCGGGGTGAGCGGCTACAGCGTCGCCAATGGCTCGGTGGCCCTCGGCGACCTGTTCGCTGGGCAGCAGCGCACGTTGTTCGTCGACGTCATGGTGCCCGACGGCGAAGGGGCCGTCGATCTCGGCGCCCTCGAGCTGAGCTGGACCGGACTCGACGGGACAGCCCGCGGCGCCAAGGTGGCATTGGGCTCGGTGGAGGTGACGGCGAAGCCCGCCCTGGTGGCGGCCAACCTCGACGCCGACGTGTGGGAGAAGTCGGTGGTGCAGGAGGAGTACAACGCCGTCCGAAAGATGGTCAGTTCTGCGTTGGCCAGCGGAGACCGGCAGCAGGCCCAGACCGCGCTGGTGGACTACCGGCTCCGCAATGCGGCCCTCAACGAGGTGGTCGGCTCGGCCGCGGTCGTGGACAACCTGGCGGAGGTGGAGTTGCTGGAAGAGCAGATCCAGGCTGGCGCCATCGACCAGCAGGGCGTCGTGGACCTGGCCACCAAGTCCTACCAGTCCCGCCGCTCGGGCCAGGCCTACTCCTACTGACCCTACTGACGGTGCTCGGGAAGGGTGGCGCGGGTGGGGCTCGGCGCCGGGGTCGCCACGTACGCGTCGGGCAGCCGGAGCCGGAAGGTGCTGCCTTCCCCGAGGGTGCTCTGGGCGGTGAGGGTGCCCCCGAGGCGCTGGGCCAAGTCCTTCGAGAGGGCCAGGCCCAAGCCGACGCCGTCCCGACGGCGGGTGCTCGACCCGTCGACCTGCACGAAGGACTGGAAGACGCGATCGAGGTCGTCCTGGGAGATGCCGATGCCCGTGTCCTGCACCTTGAGGTCGAGGTGGCCCTTGCGGTGACGGGCCACTACCAGCACCTCCCCATTGGGGGTGAACTTCAGGGCGTTCGTCACCAGGTTGATGGCGATCTGGGCGAAGCGGTCCGGGTCGGTGTGGGCCCACAGGCCCTCCTCCACCTCGACCCGGAGCTGGGCCCCGGAGCGGGCGCGATCCGACTCCACCAGCCGGACCAGCTCCGTGAGACGGACGGCGACGTCGACATCCTGGAGCTGCAGCGTGAGCTCCCCCGCCTCGATGCGGGACAGGTCGAGCACGTCGGCCACCATGCGAAGCAAGTGGCGGGCGCTTCCCCTCACCTTGTCGAGGTCGTCGGCGAGCTCTTGCTGTTCGAGGTCCACCAGCTCGTCCTGCACCAGCTCGGAGTAGCCGATGATGGCGTTCAGCGGCGTGCGGAGCTCGTGGCTCATGGTGGCGAGAAAACGGGACTTGGCCCTGGAGGCCCGCAGGGCGTTGGTCTCGGCGGCTCGGCGCTCCTGCACCTCGTTCTCGAGCTGCTCCGTGCGCTCGAGGACCCGCTCCTCCAGCTGGCGTCTCCCGTTGTCGAGGGCGACCTCGGCGCGGGTGCGGGCAAGGGTGGCGAGGGACGTGCCCAAGCCGAGGATCAGCAGCGCGCTCACGGCCGCGAGGAAGGGCACCTCGGGGTCGGGCAGGCCGCGGTACGCCAGCCCCACCAGGATCAGCGTGACCGAGCTGTACGAGGCCATGCCCAGCAGCGTCCGCATCAGCATCAGCGGCAGCAGGTAGAGCAGCTGGAAGGCCACCAGGTGGGTGGGGGTGACGTTGCCGGTGTGTAGGCGGGTGGCGAAGTAGGCCATGGCGACGGCGGCGGCGATCCCTCCCACGGTCGGCGTCCAGCGAGCGATGGCATCCTGTGCGCGTCCCATCGCGGCCACCGAGCCACAGACCAGGAAGAGCACGACCCGTGCGGACCACGCCGCGTCGATGCTGGGGTCGATCACGGTGGCCACGAGGCCGAAGCCTGGGATGGCGACGGCGGCCAACATCATCAGGCCCGACCAGCGGGCGATGCTGGAGCGGAGCTGTGGATCGATTGCGGTGGGACGTGGCGGCAGGATGGCCTCTTGGCGCGATTCTACCCTCTCGGATCAGGGACGGCGGATTTCGGGGTACGGCTCGTCTCTGAGCGGGCGCTCGAGGGCAGGGACATCGAAATGCCACCATTCCCGGCGGTAGTCTTCGAAGCCGGCGGCCATCATGCAGCGCCGGAGCAGCAGGCGGTTCGCGAGGGCAACGCCGCAGGCGTTGCGGGTGTGGGCCTGTTCCCCGAAGTCGTCGAAGCCCGTGCCCAGGTCCACCCGGGACCCGTCGATGCGGATCAGGCCGACGTCGATGGCGGTGCCCTTGCTGTGGCGGCTCGTCTCCGAGATGTACCCGTCGAGGAGCCAGGCCTGGTCGTGGTCGCGGGCCCACTGCCCGAGGGCCTCGGCCGCCCGTCGCGGCCGGTACGCGTCGTACACCACCAGGCGGAAGCCCTCGTCCCGGAGGCGTCGGGCGCCATCGACCAGAAGCTCGACCAGGGCTGCGTCCAGCCATGCGGTGGGGTGGCCGTAGCCGGGCAGGGGGGCCCCGGTGAGGTTGTCGTCGGTGGCGTAGCGGATGTCGAGGACGGCGTCGGGGACGAGCCGGGCCACGTCGACCATGCCGGTGGGGAGGGAAGACATGGCCGGAGGATAGCTCGGGCTGATGCCGAGGGGGCCTGGCCCGGCTACGTCCGGACCGATGCTTCGTCGACGCTGGCTCTGTGGGTTGTTGCTGGGGGGCTGTCGGCTCACCGGGTCCGTGGCGGCCCCCGAGTCGGTGGCCTCCCTGGTGACCGTGCAGAGGTGGCCCGCGGATGCCGAGGTGCGGGTCGACGGGGCGCAGGGAGTCGCGGCTGAGCGGGCCCCCGGCGCTGCGATGGTGCGGGTCGAGCGGCCTGGCTTTGCGCCGACTGAGCTGGAGGTGGTGCTCCGCGAAGGGGAGCACCGTCGCCTCGACGTACGCCTGGAGGGCCTCCCCACGACACTGCAGGTGGACTCCGTGCCCGCGGGGGCCGAGGTGTCCATCGACGGGGCGATGGTGGGCACGACGCCCTGGACCGGGGAGCACCCTGCTGGCGACGTCACCGTGGACGTGGTGCTGGAGGGCTGGCAGCGGGAGACCGTGGAGCGCTTCGTCGACGGGCCGGCCCTCGTCGAGCTGTGGCTCGACCCCCCGGACCAGCGGCTCGACCGGGTCCGGCTCATCCACACCTGCCGTCGCCCCAAGGCGGTGCTGCTGCACCCGGAGCGCGACGAGGCTTGGGTCGCCTGCCTGGCGGGGCCGCCCAGCGTGGTCGCCCACGACCTGCACACCGGCGAGGAGCTGGCCTCGATCGACCTGGGGGACCATGGCGCCGTGGAGCTGCACTGGAGTGCCGACGGCGAGCGGCTGTACGCCAGCCAGATGGAGACCCACACGGTCCACGAGATCGACGTCGGGTCCCGCGAGGTCCTCCGCACGATGAATGCGGTCTCCTTGTGGAGCAAGGTGATCGAGCGCAGCGCCGAGGGGACCCACCTGTTCGTCAGCAACTGGCTCGGCGACGACGTCACGGAGCTTCGGCTGTCCGACGGCGTGCGCTCCCGTCGCTTCCCCACCGTGACCACTCCTCGGGGGCTCTACGCCACGGCGGATGGGCGCTCGCTGTACGTGGCGGGCTTCGACGCGGGGTCGCTGGCCCGCATCGATCTGATCAGCGGGCGCTCCACCACGCTGTGGACGGGCGGCTTCGCCGGACGGCACCTCGTCGCCGACGAAGCACGGGGCCGGCTCTACCTGTCCGACATGGGCCTGGATGCGCTGTTCGTGCACGACATGACCGAGGGGACAACAGACCGCCTCACGGACTTGATCCGCAACCCGAACACCATCGATCTGTCCGACGACCGGGAGGTGGTGTTCGCCAGCTGTCGGGGGCAGTCGGGCAGCGGGGGCTACCTGACGGTGGGGCAGCGAGGAGGTGTGTTCGCGGTCGATGCGATGTCGGGGCGGCTGCTGGACGCCATCGCCGGGGGCCGCCAGCCGACGGGCCTCGACGTGCGGGGGGATTGGCTGGTGTTCAGCGACTTCCGCGACGACCGACTTCAGGTCTACCGGATCCCTCCGACCGAGGAGCTGCGAAAGGGAGGGCGCTCCCTCGAGTCGGTGAAGGCGGAGCTCCGGCTGCCGGACCCGGTGCCCGGCCACCCGGCCAGCCGAGAGTGAACGCGGGTTGAAACGCGTGTGGGCTTCGGAAGCCTCGCGCTGCCGCTGGCTACGTCCATGACACACGCGGCCGCTGGGTCGCTGAGGAGGGGACATGGTGTGGTGGATGGCGCTGGCGCTGGCAGGGGACGTGTGGATGACCGTCGAAGGGGCGGACGACGGGAACCAGATCCGCATGGAGCTGCCAGTGAACCGGCTCGTGGAGGAGGCTGAGGCCGTCGAAGCGGTGGCGGACCGCGGTGGAGCGACCGTCGACCTGCGGGCCGAGGTGAAGGCCCTGCGGGGGAAGCGGGCCGGCACCACCCGTCGCTACACACTGCGGGAGGACGATGGGGACCGCTGGCCCGTGGTGCTGACGGTGCACGAGCCCGTCCAAGCGCCCGTCGATGTCCTGGCCGTGCGCATCACGGCCCAGAAGGGCTTCGGGCTCACCTTCGACATGCCCCTCGACGCCCCGGTGGACCCCGACGAGCTGAAGCAGACGGTGGACCTGGAGGTCGGGCCACGGGGCGTGGCCCTCGACCTGCAAGGGGTCAACCACGCGCAGCTGCTGCGGGGCGGCCCGCGGACGCTGCTGGAGATCACGGGCCCCGAGGGCAAGGGGGTCCACGTGACGAGCAAGCGCCAGGACCCTTGAGGTCAGCCCGGGTAGCGGTCCCACTCCGCCTCGGTGAGCTCGAAGGGGGTCCCGGAGAAGTGCGCATACAGGTCGTCGGCCACCGTCGCGGCCAGGTCGGCCAGCTCGAGGGGCCCGGTGAGGACCTCGGGCAGGGGAGCGCCGTGGAGGGCGCCGGAGAGGAGCCCCGTCGCGATGCCGGCCCGGGATGCGTCGCCTCCCGTGGAGATGGCCACTTCGATGGCCTCGGTGGAGGATTTTGTGCTCGCGACGGCGTACAGCGCCAGCACGAGGCACCCGGTGGCATCGTCGGCGGCGCGCTGATGTTCGGCCATCTTCGTGGTGGGGTTCTGGTCTGCTGCCTCCAAGGCTGCTTCCATGCGGCGGGCGAGGGGGGCGGCCCCGGCGTCGGTGGCCAGGCGCCACGCAGACTCCACGCCGTCGGCGAGGCTGCGTCCCACGAGGACCTTCTGCAGGACCACGGCGAAGGCGGCCGTGGCGTGGGCGGCGTCTGCGTGGGTGTGGGTGAGGGCGGCGATGTCCCGCGCCAGGAGCCAGGGGGTCCACGAGGCCATGGCGATCGGTGCGGCACGAGCGAGCACCGATGCGTCCCGGGCGTTGTTGATGGGGGCCTCGAGTCGGCCCCGCAGGCCGCTTCGCAGGATGCGTGGGGTCACGGGATCCCGGGCCCGTCGCTGGTACATGGCGCGCTGGGCGACCAGCCACCCGTCGGGCCGTGGGGGGGGCTTGTCGGCCCGCTGGGTGTCGTACCAGCGCAGGTAGGCGCGATGCACGGACGACAGCGCCTCGTCGTGGGGCCAGTCGTCGTGGCCCGCGGCCCGCCGCCGGGTGTGGGCACGGAGGAGACCCTCGGCGGTGAACAGCAGCATCTGGGTGGCGTCGGTGTTCGCGCCGACGTCTCCGCCCACGGGGAGGTAGCGCAAGGGTCGCTGCGACGAGGAGAGGCTCTCGGGGCGGCGGTGGGCGCGGACCTCGGCCGCGCTCTGCCCGTCGTAGGCGGCGCCGAGGGCATCGCCGACGGCGCCGGCGAGGAGGCAGGAGCGGTAGCGGTCGTGGAGGCTGGGCATGCCTCGATGCTACCTCTCGGGCCTCAGCGCTTGGTCGGGGGGGGCGGCTGGGGGCGCCGGAAGACCCAGCGTGCGTCGTCGCTGGCGTCGGCATCGAAGCGGTAGCCTCCGACGTCGAAGCCCTTCAGATCCTCCGGGTGCTCGGCGCGCTGCTCCACCATCCACCGAGCCATCCAGCCCCGGGCCCGCTTGGCGAACAGGAAGAGGGTGCGGGCCTTGCCGTCCTTCACGTCCTGGAAGACGGGGGTGAGCACGGGCGCATCGATGGTCTTCAGGTCGACGGCCTTGCTGTACTCGGTGCTGGCGAGGTTGACGATCGTGGGGTCGACGTGGCCCGCCACAGCCTTGGCCAGCTCGGGGGTGAGGGTCTCTCGCCAGAAGGCGTACAGGTTCTTGCCTCGGGGGTTGGCCAGCTTGGTGCCCATCTCCAGGCGGTAGGCCTGGATCAGGTCGAGGGGGCGGACCATGCCGTAGAGCCCCGAGAGGATGCGGACGTGGTCCTGGGACCAGGCGAGGTCGGCTTCCCCGAGGGACCACGCGTCGAGGGCGGTGTAGACCTCGCCGGCGAAGGTGAGGGCCGCAGGGCGCGCGTTGTCGGGGGTGAAGGGGAGGTCCATCGCTTGGAACCGGTCGTGGTTCAGGGTGGCGAGGGCCTCGGAGATGCCCATCAGGTCTTGCAGGTCCGGGGCGGACAGCTGCTTGACCACCGGCACCAGCTCCCGCGTGTCGTCGAGGAAGTCGGACTGGCTCACGGCCGTGGCGTCGAAGGCGTGGTCGAGGTTCAGCTTCTTGGCAGGGGAGAGCAGGGCGAGCACGGCGTCCTCGGGGTCAGGAGGCAGTAGTAACGCCCAGACGCGCGGGGTTGCGGGGGAGCGGATACACTGCGCGGATTCGTCAGGAGCCCCTATGCCTCTCGTCGCCCTGCTGCTGCTCGCCTGCACGTCCTCCGACGACCCCAAGACGTCTCAGCCGACCGACGGGGTCACGCCGGACACGTCGGACACCGGCGACCTCCCGCAGGAAGCCCTCGACGTCGCCGAGCGGCTTCCCTTTGGGGTGGCTCGGGCCGGGGTGGTCTCCGATCCTGCGGCGCTGTTCGCGGGGATCTCTGCCGAGGGGCGCCCCGGCGACGTGAAGATCTACAACGACCGAGTCCAGTTCATCGTCCAGGGCGTCCGCGACGGCTCGTACTACCTGACCGAGGGCGGAGGCGTGATCGACGCCGACATCGTGCGTCCCGAGGGGGAGCTGGGCCGCGACCTGGTCGACGAGTGGGGCACGATGATCGGGCTCGGCCGTGTGCTGGCGCCAGAGACCGTCGAGGTGGTGAACAACGGGGCCGATGGCGGCCCGGCGCTGGTGCGGGTCATCGGTCGGGAAGACGGCCTGGGGCTCCTGGAAGGGGTGCTGGAGGCGGAAGGCTTCGTCGCTGACCTCGGGCTGGAGGTCGTCACCGAGTACGAGCTCGCCCCCGACAGCTGGCTGCTCACCGTGCGCACCACGGTCATGGCCACCGACGACGACGTGACCGTGGCGGTCGGCGACCTGCTCCTGGGCGGTCCCGAGACGGCCGACCTGTTCGTCGACCGGGCCGGCATGGATGCGGGCGACGGCTCGCCCCGGCGCTGGTCCGGCTACGTCGGCCACGAGGGCCACGCCGCGGTGATCATGGTCCCGCCGCCCGGAGAGATCTGGGGAGCCACCGGCTTCGAGCTGGTCAGCGAGCTCGCCGAGATGGCCGTGAGCGTGTCGCCCCTCACCCCCATCGCGGAGGGGGAGGAGCTGACCGTGACGCGGTTCTGGGGCGTCGGCCCCGACATGGCCACCTTGACCGACGCCGCCCTCGAGCTCCACGGCACCGCCACCAGCTTGCTGGAGGGGGAGGTCACCGCCCCCGATGGGCCAGTCCCGGGGGCTCGGGTCACGGTCTTCGAAGACGGCGCGCCGATCACCGTGGCCATCGCCGATGGCGACGGTGTGTTTCAGGCCGCCGTCCCCAGCGATGGGGGCGACATCACCTACCGGGCCTCCGGCCGTCGCACCGGCCGCTTCACCGACCTGCCCGAGGGGTCCGTCCCCTACGCCCCCTACGCGGTCCCCGAGGTGCAGGACGCGGTCATGGATGCCCTCGTGGGCGGCGCCCCCGGTGCCCCGCTCCCCGACGGGCGAGGCGTGGCCACGGCCGACGCGCCCCTCGTGCTGGGGGAGCCCGCCATCCTGCGCATCCGCAGCGACGACGACGGTCCCTTCGAGGCACGGGTCGCCTTCCAGGGGGGCGACCCGGTGGTGGCGGACCCCACCTGGGTCCACGGCCGTCCCGATGGCCTCGCGGCGGCGGGCTGGTCCGGCGTCGGAGAGCTCGTGCTGCAGGTGGAGCCCGGCACCTACGACCTCGTGGTCCACCGGGGCATCCGCTACGAGCTGCACCAGGAGGCGGTCACCCTCGTCGGCGGGGAGGAGCTGGTGGTCGACGCCACCCTCGACGCCGCCTACGCCCACGACGGCTGGCTGCTGGCCGACCCCCACAGCCACGCCTCCCCGTCGCCGGATGGCGGCATCCCCATGGAAGAGCGGCTGCTGGTGCAGGCCGGGGTCGGGGTGCAGGTCCACTTCGGCACCGACCACGACCACCTCGCCGACTACCGGCCGCTGGTCGACGTCACGGGGCTCACCAACCACCTGGTGTCGGTGGTGGCCGACGAGGTCAGCCCGCCGCTGCGGGGCCACATGAACATCTACCCGGTGGTGCCGGACCCGTTGCTGCCCAACGGTGGCGCGTGGCGCTGGTGGGCTCAGTTCCCCGACGACACCGAGGACATCGTCGACACCCTCCGCGACATGCACGGCACCGGCTTCATCCTCCAGTCCAACCACCCGACCGACAGCGGCGTGCTGGGTTCCGCCAACTGGTCTCCCGGGGTGATTGGCAACGGGGACTTCTGGACCGAGCGGCTCGAGGCCATGGAGGTGCTCAACGCCGCGGAGAACGAGGACTACCTCGAGGTGTGGTGGGATCTGGTGAGCCGCGGCTACCTCATCACCCCGACGGGGACCTCCGACTCCCACAGCCACTTCGGCGGCAGCCCGGGCTTCTCCGCCACGTGGATGCAGACCGACGGCGACCTGGTCGACCTGACCGACGACGACATCGAGACCACCCTCCGGGACGGCAAGGTGGTGGTGACCCGGGGGCCCCACCTGGAGCTGTCGGTGCTCCCTGGCGACGTCGGGCCCGGCACGACTTTGCAGGTCGAGGCCTCCACACCGTCGTGGATCGTGGTCGACCGGCTGGAGCTGTGGCGGGACGGGCAGATGGTGGAAGAGGTGGCCGGCACCTCGGCCACGTTCATCCTCGACCCTGGTGTCGACGCGGTCTACACCGTGGTCGCCGAGGGAGACACCCCCATGGCGCCACTGTCGAGCCGCACCCCGTGGGCCATGACCGGGGCCTACCGGGTCGACGTGGACGGCGATGGCTTCGACGCGCCACTGCCGCCCCTCGTGATCGACTGATCTGGTGATGCACGACCGGCCGGCCGGCTGGCGCCTCGCCGCGGTGCTGTCGGCGGCGGTGCTGGCCATCAGCAGCTCTGCGGTGCTCGTGCGGGGCATGGAGGCCGAGCCCCTGGCCATCGCCGCGTGGCGCACCCTCGGGGCGTCGCTGCTGCTGTTTCCGGCGTGGGGGCCCGCGGTGGGTCGGGTCGAGGGGCGGGACCGCCTCGGCGTGCTCGTGGCTGGAGCGGCCCTGGGCCTGCACTTCGCCACCTGGTTCATGTCGCTGCAGCTCACGACCGTGCTGCGCTCGACGTTGCTCGTGTGCACGACGCCGCTGTGGGCGGGGATGCTGGACGTGGCGCTGACGGGGCGCTGGCCTCGGCCTCGCTTCGTGGTGGGCTTGGGGGTCGCCGTGGTGGGGGTCGGGGCCATGACCGTGGCGGATGGTGCCGGAGGCACTGCGGGGGAGGGGGCGTGGATGGGCGACCTGCTCGCGGTGTTCGGGGCCGTGTGCGCCGCGGTGTACCTGCGGGTGAGCCAGTCCGTGCGGCAGCGGGTGGGGGCTGGCGCGACCATGGGCATGGTGTGCGCCACCGCTGCGGCGCTGTTGTGGGCGGTGTCGTTGGGGCGGGGGGAGGTCGTGGTGGGCTTCCCGCCGGCGACCTGGGGGCTGTTGCTGTTGGCGGTGCTCGGGCCGCAGCTGGTGGGGCATCAGGGCTTCACGTGGGCCGTGCGGTGGGTGCCGGCGGCGACGGTGGCGCTGGTGGTGTTGTTGGAGCCGCTGGGGGCGGCGGTGTTGGCGGCGGTGTTCCTGGGGGAGGTGCCTGGGGCCGGGGTGTGGGTGGGTGGGGTGGTGGCGGTGGGGGGGCTTGCGATTGCGGTGCGGCGGGAGGCTGGGACGGAGGATCGGGGATCGGGAGACGGGGTCTGAGATCTGGGATGGAGACTGGGAACTGGGATGGAGACTGGGGTCTGGGATGGAGACTGGGAACTGGGATGGAGACTGGGAACTGGGATGGAGACTGAGAGCTGGGAACTGGGCGGTCGGGCGCTCGTCTCCCAGCTGTCGCTTCCCAGGTCGCGGCTCTCGCCTTCTCAGGTCGCGGCTCTCGCCTTCCCGTCGGAGCTCCGGGCGATGCTGCGGAGCTTCTCCACGTGCGGACCTGCGCCGGGCAGGTCCAGCAGCGTGAGGCCTGCCGCCGTCTCCGCGGCCGACCCTGCGGCGATCTTGAAGTGCTTCTTCCGGTTGCCCTTCGAGGCCGAGGCCCCCTCCGCGATGTTCAGCACCACCGACGAGCTGGCCCTCCTCAGCTGGTCCCGCAGGGCGGCATCCCCGGCGGGGAAGGGGGCCTTCCTTACCCACTTCGCCACCTCCATGGCCATGTGGAAGCAGTCGAGCCGTTCGTGTGCAAAGCGATTTCCCATGATGGACTCCCTCAGAGTGAGGCCGGCTTCATCGCCAGCCTCGCTCCCCCTCAGGGCCCCACCGCCTCCCCGTGTCCGACCGAAATCCCCCCAATGCCATCCAATCTTGCTCCGCGTCCGAACCCGCGTCGTCGAACCCCATCGCGACGGATTTCTGTTGGACGGAAGGGGAGGCGGTGGGGCACCCGGGGGCGAAGAGGCCGGTGGTGGAGCAGGCCCCAGGCCGAGGTGGCCGTCGTGAAACGCTGGGCGCGACCGACGTAGCCCTTCCCCTTGGCTCAGAGGCAGTCGGTGAGGGGAGAGCCTGGCCAAGTGCGTTGGAAGCTGACCCAGGTACGCGGCCGCCCAGTGCCAGCTCTCGGCTCCCAGTGCCAGTCCCCGTCCCCGTCCCAGTCCCAGTCCCGTTCCCGGTCGCAGTCCCGTTCCCGGTCGCAGTCCCGTTCCCGGTCGCAGTCCCGTTCCCGGTCGCAGTCCCGTTCCCGGTCGCAGTCCCGTTCCCGGTCGCAGTCCCGTTCCCGGTCGCAGTCCCGTTCCCAGTCCCAGTCCCAGTCCCAGTCCCAGTCCCAGTCCCCGTCCCAGTCCCAGTCCCAGTCCCAGTCCCAGTCCCAGTCCCAGTCCCAGTCCCAGTCCCAGTCCCGTTCCCAGCTCACGCCTCCCGTTCCCCGCCCTCGCTCCCCCGGAGGCCCTCCGACGTGACCTCGATCCCGCCCTTCCGATCGCCCCGCGTTCGTGCGTCCTCCAGCCGAACCCACACCGCACGGCCACCGTGGCCCCCCTTCTTCGTACCGGCCCGGTGAAACTCAGATCCACTCAAGGCATTCCGCCGTCCGGCCAAGGAGGACCGTGACACAGCCACGCGTCGACACGAGGCATGCCGCCAGAACGATGCTCCTCTGGCGCCAAGGCGCCGACGTTGGGCCTATCCATCGGTTGGCGAGAGGATCCGCCCCTCGTCGGGTTCGAGCCCCATAAAAAGGACCCGTCCGCTTGCCTTGGTTTGCGGGGGGGGGCAAATTGGCGAGCCTGGGGGATCCGATCATGCTCCTGTCAGTACTCTCGTTGCTCGCTGTCCCAACGCCGTCGATGGCCAGCGAAATCCAGCACAGCGCCGTCGCTGGCGACTTCGCCAACATCGCGAACCCCACCGACGGTCGCACGCCGAGCGTGCTGTCGGTGTGGTCGGACATGCAGCGGTCGGCCCCTGCCCCCGAGGGGGCGTCCAGTGTCTCCGCTGGTGGCAAGGCGGCCCACGGCCTGCAGCTGGAGTTGCCCCCGGCCATCGTCAGTCCCTCACTGCAGCTGTCCTACCAGCAGGGGTCTTCCGCGCACTCCTTCTTGGGCCGCGGCTGGAGCCTGACGTCGGGCGTGCAGGCCCATCGACCAACGGGGAGCGACCTGAGGGCCTACGTTGCCGTGAATGGGCAGGATCTATCCGAGGCACCGCTGGACGTTCTCGTGGTGTCGGGCGATGGACTCGACGGCGTGCTGTTCCTGACGCCGTCCGGATGGGAGTGGGAGTCGAAGAGCCCGTCCACCGTTCTCGTCTCGGAACAGGCCAATGGCGACTTCGTGCTGCGGTCGGGCACCCGGCGCTGGGAGCTAGCGGAGGTGCATCCGAATGTGTACCGAACGCTGCGGACCGACGACCTCAGCGGCAATCGAGTGGACTACAGCTGGGACGGCACGAAGCTCCTGCAGATCGACTACGGCGGCCACTCGGCGGGAGGGCCTGTGACCAATCACGTGGTACGGGTCGAGCTCGTGTACCAGTCCACGGAGCACACCAGCTATTCGTCGTCATCTGGCGCTCTGGAGGTCATCGATGAGCGACTGGACGAGGTCCTCGTCTCGACGTCGCTCGCTGGTGGCGGTGCACCGCAGCTCCGAAAGACCTACACCCTCGAGTACAATCTCGCGGATGCCACCTATGCCGCCGATGAGGTCCTTCTCGAGGTGCGCGAACTAGGCTCGGCCGGAGAAGACCGGCTGGTGCAGCGCTTCGAGTACAGCGCCCTCGACATCGACGGCTCCGAGTTCCAGTCGGACACCCAGCCTCGCTGGCTGGGCCAGTCCGGGAGCGAACTGGAGGGAGAGGCGCGTCGGGCCACTCAGACCACGAAGATGCGCTTCGAAGACTGGACCCACGATGGGCTGCCGGATGTGGTGGACGGGTACGGCGTGCCCAACATCAACGCCATGGTGCGGGACTGGGGCGGGACGCTGGGCGATGTCTTCTACTACAACCTTCCCACGGCCCTCGCCGAGCCCTACGACTGGGGCTTGCGCCCGCCGGACGGTGCGCTCACCAACGTGGATGGACTCGACCAAACCGAGGTGCGAGCGTACTCCTCGTGGGACCAGGGCACCCAATGGGGCAAGAACGCCACGTTCACCACGGTGAAGTTCGCCGACGTCGACAGCGACGGTTGGCTCGACCGCATTCGTGTCACCGAGTGGGCGCTGGATGCGCAACTCGACGACACGACCGATGCCGTGAAGCCGTCCCATGACGTGCTCCTGCTCGGCGGTGGTTTCGAGTGGGAGGTGTGCTACGGCGAGGGAGGGCACGACGCCTGGGACTTCGACTGCCACACCGTCGACGCCCCATTCCTCGCCTCCCGCATCGGGTTCTCGAAGGTGATGCCCTACGCGGAAGCCGGAGTCGTCGACGAGTACGAGAACGCGGATGGCTTCGTCGACATGCTGGACGTGGACCACGATGGGTGGCTGGACATCGTGTACCACGACGGTTCCGAGCTGCTGTACTACCCGAAGCTCGGTGACGCGGCGGCGCCCGTGCAGCGGCGGGCACAGGGCTGGACGGTGTCCGCGGGCGTACCTCTCGAAAGCCTGGACATGGAGCAGGGCCTGTTCGTGTCCCGCAACCTCGTCGACACGGACAACATCCAGATCGAGACGGACGCCGAGACCACGGTTCCCGCTGTGTACCTCAGCGAGGAGCTGGCGACGCTTCGAGACCTCAACGGCGATGGGCGGCAGGACCGCATCGTGGTGCCGGAGGACTTCGATCAGTTTGGGCTCTGGGAGGTGTGGCTCGCCGACGACGTAGGTTTCTCGGGCCCGTACCCTTGGCCTGCACCGGCCCCCTACATTGGACGGTCGGACGAGGGGTTTCCTACGTCGATCGTCATGGCCGTCCCGTACTGTCCGGATGGGAACCCATGGGCTCCAGAGGTCGTGGACCAATTGGAGATTCAAGAGTTCGAGGCCGGTGGCGTGTTCATTGACGGGAACGTCGATCCAGCGGCCAGCGCGAAGGAAGCGTTCGAAGATGCTTGGGCCGAGCTTGGGGAGATCTACCAAGATCAGTTGGAGCAGGATGCCTACCTTCAGGACTGGTTCAGCGACTTCGAGATGATCAACCTAGGCCGCCCCCGTCTCATCATCGCAGGCCTGATCGATGTCGATGCCGACGGCCGGCCGGACTTCGTCGACGGCGAGGATGGTGCCTGGTACCGCAACCTCGGCGATGGCTTCGACCTCACGGGCCAGGTGTTGCCCACCTGGTGGCCCACGCGGGAGGCCAAGCTGGGCCCGTCCGGGAGCGACATCCAGCCGGTCCATGTGCTGGAGTCGAGCCTGACCACGCAGTTCGTGTTCGGCATGAGCCACTGCGAGTTGGATGGGTCCGTGGAGGCCGATCAGGTCGTCGGCAGCGACTCCGTCACAGACACCAAGATGCGTGTGATGGACGCCAATGGCGATGGGCTCCTGGACGTCGTGAGCGGTGCCGAGGCATCCGTGCGACCCAAGGGCATCACCTACGCGGGCGGCTTCGAGCCCCAGGAGCCTCCCGGGCTGCTGAAGCGCGTCACCTCCGGCACGCTGCTCGACGTGGACTTCGACTACATGAGCTCCGTCGAGGTGTTCCCCAACGGCCACGCCGAGCAGACCGAGCCGCTCATGGGAGCGTCGCTGGGCGCCGAGATGCTCGTCGAGTCCATGACGGTGATGGACCCGTTCCAGCCGCTGGTGACGCCGGACCCCCAGGTGTTCGAGGCCCCGCTTGTCGACGCTCACGCAAATCCGCGGGAAAACGGTGAAAAGCGCGCTCATGCGCAACGGTGCTGAGCGCGCTCATGCACAACGGTGCTGAACGCGCCCATGCACAACGGTGCTGAGCGCGCCCATGCG
>Ga0316204_10001378_pt1 | contig 66960 bp, 64 predicted proteins | sample 6monrhotite_MG_2_FD_205661 | JGI IMG/M metagenome (GOLD analysis project Ga0316204, IMG submission 205661) | Microbial mat bacterial communities from mineral coupon in-situ incubated in ocean water Damariscotta River, Maine, United States -... | ecosystem: Environmental > Aquatic > Marine >... | reverse complement strand
CATTTTTTGCCAATCAAAGGCTGAAAAAATGGTTTAACTGGATAAATAAAAAACAAATTAACCTATAAAAAAGGTCAACCTATTTCAGTATAATACATTTCTCTTCTAATTTCATTTCCAAACTCGTCAAAAGCAGTTATTACATGCTTTCCTTGTGATGTTTTTATTTCCATTTCATGCAGGTTTTTAGTTGTTCCAATAAAGGTGTTATCTAAATACCAAAATACTTTTATATTTTTTTTAGAATGAATTAATTTAAGTATTAAACTATTTGTTTTTCCGTTAAAATTTTTTGTTAAATATACGGTTGTGTTTTCTTCTGGAAGAATAAATTCCATAGCTGGTTTTTCATCTCTAAAGCAATCTTTTCTAAAATCAGGTAATTTTTTATAGAAAGGATGTTTTTTTTGATAATAGTATTCTTGTAAAGGTGGTAATACAAACCAACTTTTATGTAGCATGTTTTTGATTGTTTCACATGAAGAATTAACCTGAAATTGTTCACTTTTATCTAAATGTACTAAAATATGATACGGACATGGTTTTGTTTTTAAACCTGCTCGTTGTACAAAAACAGTATCTTTTACATCGCATATAGCACTTGCTCTATAGCCACTTTTATTACAAACTGGTATTTTTACTAGCTCATCAAAAGGTGTTTCAAACCAATTACTTTTTGGTAACAAATTAAAAATATTAAATAAAATTGGGGCTGCTGCGGTAATGCCAACCAAACCAGGTCTTCCTTCTCCATCTGCATTACCAACCCAAACACCAACTACATAATCTTTTGTGGTTCCTATTGCCCAAGCATCTCTAAAACCAAAACTTGTACCAGTTTTCCAAGCAATTTTATTTGCTGTGTCAAAAAATTGCCAATTTTCTTCTCCTTGTGGTCTATTTACTTTATTCAAAGCTTCAAAAGTTAAGTAAATTGAACCTGCATCAAAAATGGTTTTTTCAGTTGAAATTTCACCGAAATTAGGTTTAAAATTTTCTAAATAGGAAGGTTCTAAAAATTCATTTTTATAGTATTTCCCTTGTGTATCATCATAATGATTAACTGTGGAAGCCATAGAAGCATAACTTTTACATAAATCCCATAAATTACTCTCTGCTCCTCCTAAAATTAGCGATAATCCATAATGATTTGCTTTGTATTTTATATCGTTAAGTTTTAATGCTTTTAAATAATGATGAAACCTGTCTAAACCAAAACTTTGTAACATTCTAACCGCTGGAACATTTAACGATTTAGATAATGCTACACTTGCAAATACAGCTCCATCAAACTTTTTATTAAAATTTTGAGGATTGTAACTTCCAATTTTTGTTGGTATATCAGCAACTAAAGTATTGGGTAAAATATCGCCAGCATCTAACATTGCAGCATATAAAAAAGGTTTCAAAATACTTCCGGTACTTCTTGGTTTATAAATAATATTAACATCTTTTTGGTGTGCTATTGTTGTTGGTGAATTTCCAACATAAGCTAAAACTTTTCTTGTTTTAACATCTAAAATTAACACAGCAATATTATTTATCTGATTTTTACTTAGCTCCCTATAATGATTTTTCACAATAGTGTTTACACGGTTTTGTAAATTAATTTTAATGGATGTTTTTACTTTTTGTCCGTTATAATTTTTAGCTACGTTTTGTAATAAATGTGGTGCTATTTGTGGTATTTTATATGGGCTTTTAGGTAATTCTTCCTGAAGGGCTAATTGATAAGTGAGTTTATCAATCAGCTTTTTATTGAAAAGTTTTTTAAGTAATCTATTTCTTTTAGTTATTAATTTTTGTTGATTTTTTCCTGGATAAATTAAACTTGGAGCATTTGGTAATACTGCTAAAGTTGCACTATCTGCCCATGAAAGATTATTTGGAGAACGACCAAAATAACGCCACGAAGCAACATCTAACCCAACAACATTTCCTCCAAAAGGAGCATTTGATGCATATAATGATAAAATTTTCTCTTTCGAATATCTAAATTCTAATCGAGTAGCTAAAATAATTTCTTTTAATTTCTCTAAATAAGTTCTTTTTTGATTTTTACGAGACAACCTAATAACTTGTTGTGTAAGTGTACTTCCTCCTCGTTTTATGCTTTTTGATTTAAAGTTTTGATAAAATGCTTTTACTATTGAAACTGGATTAAAACCAAAATGTTTGTAAAAATATGCATCTTCAAATTGTACAATACAGATTGCAAATTTTTGTGGAACACTATCATTTTGTGGAAATCGCCATTGTCCATCTTTTGCAATTTTAGCTCCCAATAATTCGCCCTCAGCACTTTCTATAACCGTAGATGTTGGATTGTTAAATAGTTGTTGTGGTAATGAAAAATAATAAGTCGTTAAAAAAATAACGGCTATTATTAATTTGTATTTATGTTTATATAAATAGCGCTTCATTTTATTTTACAACTTCAATCCATTGTCCTTTTGTTCGTGTAAAATAATCGTTATCATACATTGCTTCTGCTTGTAAACCATATAAATAATATTTCCCTAAATATGAAGCGTTTAATAACACTTTAAAAGTTTTGGTTTCATTTTTATTTAAATTAAAATAAAAATTAACTCTATCATCTCTCATATCCGTAAAGTTAGCAGTAGAAGTAGTTGAAGTTCCATAATCGGTAAATCGTGTGTTAACAATTTCCCATCCTGAAGGAAAAATTTCTGTTAAAGCAACATCATGCACTTTTTCGGCTTTTAAATTATGAACTGTAACCCAAGCTTCAAACTCAGTTCCTTGAGGTAATTTTAATACATCAATAGTGTTTCCTTGAGTATCTTTATAAGTAACATTAACGCCTAATCCACGTTTTTCAGCAAGTTCTTCTCCTAAAGGTAAAATCCCGGAACTTAATACATTTACAAAAACTAAATTCGCTTCTTTATTTGTAATTATTATTGAATTTTTACCTTCTGTAATAATCAATTTTCGCTGCACAATTGAACGTTCAGAGTTTATATTATCCAATTTTTTATCATTTAAATTATAATTTAATTTTATTGATTTTCCTCCATTAACCTCCACCATTTTGGCCATCGCTAATAAACTATAAGCTGTTGTTTGTGTACTCATCCACGAATTTGAAGAAAGTTTTTTTGCTATATATTTTGCCAATTCTTTGGCTTCTGAATTACCCATTAACAACATAGTTTCCATAGCCATAGCTCTATTTCTATCTACAGATCCATACGTGTAATAATCATACTTAACAGGTTCAAAATTAATATTTGCAGTATTTGAAATTTTAGTTGCTGCTTCTTTTTGCCCTACTAAAGCATACGCAGCGGCCAAGCGCCATTTTGCTGTATTTGAAATTTCTTTAAACTCTCTCAATCTATTCATTGAAGATAAATCTGGATGACCTGCTAACGCCAAAGTATATAGTCTGTAAGCTTGAGCTAAATCAGAATTATAGTTTTGATAGCTTGGTCGCCAATTACGAGCAGCTTGTTTTTGATATTTTAACCAATTACTCATAAAAGTAAGTGGTAATACATACCCTTTTTTCTCTGCTTCAATCATAAAATGACCTGCATAACTTGTTCCCCAATCGTTAGCGATATTTTGACCTATCCAATAACTTAAACCTCCATTTGAAGTTTGAAAATTACCCAATCTTTCAATTCCATTTTTAATATTATTGGCTATTTTTTGTTTTTTTTGTAAAGGCAAGTCAAAAATTTCCCCTAAATACAACTGCGGAAAAACACTTGAAGTTGTTTGCTCAACGCATCCGTGTGGATATTGAATTAAGTATTGTAATCTTCTAGTAAAATCCATTGAAGGTAACGTTGAAAATTCAATTTGAGCAGTATTGCTTCCTTTAATTCCAAAAGTTGAAAAGTTAATGGTTTGAGTTGCATTTGCTGCTAATTCAATATTAATAGATTTAGTAGAAATTGGATTTGGATTTACAACATCAATTTCAACTTCGTAAGAAGATTTTTCTCCATTTCCAGTAGCAATTACTTCTACTTTTGCTATTCCTTTAACATCAGAAACATCTAATTGAAAATAAGCCATTTTTTCATCAGGATTTGCAAAAACTAATTTTTTAGAATTATCTCCTACAACCTTAATTCCTTTGCTTAATTTTAAATGTACTTCTACATTTTTTACATTCTTTTCCATCGCAAAAACGGTAACAGGCAGTGTCACTTTTTCGCCTGGACTTAATTTTCGAGGTAAAGATGCTAAAACCATTAACGGTTTACGAACCGGTGTAGTTTCTTCAACTTTTCCATAAGCTCCTTTTGAATTATCAGCCGCAATTACCATTGTTCTAACTGAACCAATATATTTTGGTAATTGAATGGTATGTTTTGCTGTTTTTCCTTTTTCTAATGTAAAAGGCCCTAAATAACGAACAACAGGTTTAAATCTGTTTGCTTTTTTAGTTTTACCAACTGCTGCATCACCATCTCCTCCAATGGAAAAAACTTGTTCAATACTTCCACCAAAAGCACCAATTACATCATCAAAAATGTCCCAAGTTTTAACACCTAATGCTTCACGTGTATAAAAAGCTTCCCAAATTTGTGGCGTTTTATAACGAGTTAAATCTAATAAGCCTTCTTCAACAACGGCAATGGTATACGACATTCGTTTTCCACTTTTTTCGCTTACTTGTAAAGTGAATTTTTCTTCTGGTTTTAAAACTTTCGGCATATTAATTATTGGCTCTAAACGTGTGGTTGGATCTTCAACTAATATTGGAATTACACCGTATAAACGTAATGGTAAATCGTTGGCTGTAGAAGCATGTGGTTGTAATAACGATATATTTATAAACACGTTTGGAGTCATTTCTTTAGTAATAGGAATTTCAACCTTTGTTTCTCCTTTTTGTGTTTTTTGCCAAATAGTTTGTAAAACTTCTGTTCCGTTTTCAATACTAACCAATGCTCTACCTTCTGTTCCCGAAGGAAATGTAACAATAGCTGTTTCGCCAACATTGTACTTGTCTTTATCTGAAGAAAAAACTAGCATTTTGGATGCTTCAGGATCATTTGAAGGTCTTTTCCACCAATTAGAATAGAAATAGGTTACTAAGCCTGTTGCATGTCCGCTTTTTTTATCAATAACACGAATTAAATATCGTCCTTCATCTGAATTTGGAATATTTAGAGAAAATGTTCCTTTTCCTTTTGAGTTAGTACTTATTTTTAATTTTTTATATGGTTTATGGTAACTACTTCCGCTATACGATGATAAATTTTCGTGAGAAGTGCTCCACCACCAGCGCCATTCAATTTTATAAACTTCAATTTCAATATTAGTTTTTGCTATTGGTTTTCCGTTAGCAGAAACATCTACTACTTCAAATGTGGTGTTTTCGTCTGTATCATATGAACTATAAGCTTTTAATTTAGGCGATTTTAGTCCAACAAATGACGCATACGGTGCGTAATTTTTTGAAATTACATCCATAGAAAAATCGCCTCCTTTTTCAAAAGCTTTAGTTAAAAATGCAACTTTTAGCATTCCTGGAGCGCTATTTTGTAGTTTGATTTTTTTACCAATTATTGCATTTCCGTTTGTATCTAATTTCCCTTCAAAAATGGGTACTTCTTCTGAAGAAAAATCGCTAGTTGGATCATTAAAATTATAATTTGGGTATTGTTTACTAAATGCATTTGAATTGGGTGTGAATTTTGCTTTTACTTCAACTTTATTATTTTTTGCAGGTGTACCGTGTAACCATTTAACTTCTAATTTTCCATTAATTGGTTTACTGTTTGACAATACTTCATTATCAAAATTTATTTTAATTTTTAAACGATTTGGTTTAACTGTTTCAACTTTTAACTGTTTGTAAAATTTTGCACCACCAACGGAAATAGTTCCATTCCAGTTTCCTGTTGGATCGGTTGTTGAAGTTGGTATTGTAAATTTGTAAAAACCATTTACATTATCTTTTTTAACTTGTTTAAAAGCCAGTTTGCCTCTTGCATTGGTGACTTCTAATTTAATTGGATGTTCTTTTGGTAAAGGATTGGCATTATCATTTAATACAAATGTTAAATGAATTGTGTCTCCAGGTCTCCAAACACCACGTTCTCCATATACAAATCCTTTTAATCCTTTCTGTAGTTTTTTACCTGAAACATTAAATTTACTTAATGATAATGAATGTCCATCATCTAATTTTATATAGGTTTTATTTTTTCCATTGGATACAATTGCAAAAAATGCATTTTTATCAACATCCATTCCTGTCATTCCTTGATTATCCGTTACGGCTTGCGCAATTTCTTGTTGCTGATAATTGTAAATGGTAACTTTTGCTTCTGAAACCGGATTGGTTGTTAAAATATCTGTAACCGCAAAAAAGTACGATTTATTTTCTCCTTTTTTAACAATTACCCCTAAGTTAGAAGCCAAAATATTAGCAGAAACTACACGATCTTCATTATCAAAATAAGCCTTTTTACAAGGATCTTCTCTGTCTTTCCAACTATAATAATTATTTTTATAACTGTAAATTAAATTATCCCAATATTGTTCTTCGCGTTCATCTAAACTAGCGTCTTCTTCTATTGTATAATCCTGATTATTATAATCTTCCTTATTTAATTTTGTTTGATTTTCATCACATTTATATAATGAATATTCTTTTTTAATTGTTAATTCAACTCTATAAATAGCGCCCGGATCTGCTTTTATTAGTTTAGATAAATCTATAGCATAAGCCTTCCATTTTCCATTGTTTTCTAATTCATTTTTAACTAGCGTAATTGTTTTTTTAGCTATACGCCTTCCAACTCTTCTAATATCATAATAGTTGTTTGTGTTTCCTAAATTACTGGTTTGCAAAAACTGTAAAATATTATCCTCAAAAATTTTGATAATACGTACATCTACTGCTTTTAAATTAACTGCTTCAAAATTAAATTTCAAATCGTTAGAACTTGGTAAAATAACTCCGCTAGATAGCAATCTAACTTCTGGTTTTAGCTGTTCAAAAGCTATTTTTTCTGAAAATAGATTTTTTAATTTATAACCATCAACACTTTTAATTCCCTGAAAAACATCAACATTAACATTTCCAGCAATACGATTGTTTGGATAAACTTTTAATACATTGCCATCAACTACATATTTTAAGTTTTTAACATTTTGAATTTCTACCAAGCCGTTAAAATTTTGTTGCTTTTTTAAAGGATCGGAAAAGTTAATATTTAAATGCTGTTCTGGAAATTGAAACACATCAACATTTAAAATTGAGAAATTATTTTTCCCTGGAATTTTTAATGAATATTCTCCGTTATTATCAACATTTATGGTTTTGCCTGTCCAAGAAATTAATACTTCGGAATCGTCTTTAAAACGCTGCACACTATCAATAATAAACTGAAATTGTTTGCTAACAGAATCTGCTCTTTCCCATTTAATTGCAAGCTTTTTATCCTTTTGTGAAGCTGAAATTAATGTTTTTGCTTTTTCAAGTTGTAAAATATCGGCTGTTTTTAGTGTCCCTTCAATGTATTGCCATTCTTTATTATACGACTGAATGTTAGTGGTTTTTACGGTAAAGTTTTGTTCTAATGTTTTAAATTTAAACGTATACTTTTTAAATTCAGAAGCAATATTATTGTATATTTTATCTAAATTAACAGTTACCGTATATTCTTTATTTGGCTCTAAATTTTTAGAAGGTTGAAATAATAAACTTCTTGAATTTAAAGCTGATAATTTCCCTTCAATTTTAGGAGAAATATTGATAAAATCATTTGAAACTTCTTCATTTGATTTCCAAGAATCCACTTCTTTCACCAAATCAATTCTAATAGGTTCTGCTACAGAAACTAAGCCCGAAGTTGTATAACTTATATACTTTCTAAATTTAAAAATGTTGTTAGTTGATTCTTTCGAATTGTCATTTTTACACGATAAAACAACCAAACTGATTATTAGTGTGAAAATTAATTTTTTAAGTTTCATGTTAAACTGATTTTATATTATAGCAACTTTTATTTGATTTACTAAAAATATAAAAAATAAACCTTTAAAAATTAATTTTTTAGAGTTTTTAAACTTTAATTGGAAGCACGTAAAAGAACACAGCAATAAAATGGCAAAAACTTCCTAATAGTACAAAAACATGAAAAATAGCATGATTGAATTTTAACTTTTTTATACTGTATAAAATAGCTCCTATAGTGTAAAACACTCCGCCTGCTAATAACCATATTAATCCTTGAATAGGAAAATTATCTATTAATGGTTTAATAGCAAATATTATTAACCAACCCATTAATACATATGCAAATGTTGAAATTTTATCATATCTACCAGTAAAAAAAAGCTTTAAAATAATTCCAATAAGAGCTAAACCCCAAGAAACACCTAAAATTGTCCAACCAACCCAACCTTTAAGTACGAGCATGGCAAAAGGGGTATAAGTTCCTGCAATTAAGACATAAATTGCTGCGTGATCAAAAATGTTTAATTTTTTTCTAAGCTTAGGGTTTTGTGAATAGTGATAAAAAGTAGAAGCTGAATATAAAACAATTAAACTAGCGCCATAAATACTAAAACTAATTATGTGTTTTGAATTTCCTTCTAAACTAGCAAAAACTACTAATAAAACTAAAGCAATAACACTTAAAACCAAACCAATAGCATGAGATATTACATTGAATTTTTCTTCTTTTGGTTCGTAATATGTAATATTCTTTTCTTCCATTTTTAAAGAACGAAAAAAGCTTTAATTAATTACTTATTTCTTGTTGTTTTAAATCATTATTTAATTCTTTATAAATAATATCAAAAGTTTGCTTTTTTATAGGGTTAATATTTTTTAAAGTGAGTCCTTCTGTATTTATAAAATCGTGTATTTTCACTCTTAATTTTCCTAGATTTCCACTAAAAAAAGTATACGAAAATCGTTTTTTACAATCGTAAAAAGTTAATGGAACAATTGGTATTTGATGCTCAATTGCTAATCTAAATGCACCATTTTTAAATTCGCTTAAAATAATACTTTCATCACTTGGCACTAATCCTTCTGGAAAAATGCATACACTTAATCCATCACTCAACCGTCTTCTAGCTTCATCAAATACAGCTTTACGACTTTTAGAATTATTTCTATCTACCAAAATACAAGTTCGTTTATAAAAAAAGCCAAATATTGGAATTCTGGCTAATTCTTTTTTACCAACAAAAACAAACGGTTTGTTTGTAACTGAAAGCATTACCATAATATCAATCATAGAAGTATGATTGGGGCAAAACATGTAACTTTTATCTTTTTCTATACTTTGTTTTTGTACAAAAACTACTTTAAATCCCATAACAAAAAGTATAGTTTTTCCCCAAGCTCTAGCAATTTTAAAAAAAGCTGGATAGAAACTTTCTGTAGATGTAACTACTATTAAAATAGGAAATATTGCTGCGATGCTTAATAACACCCAACCATAAAACCAACATCGCCAAGCAATATAAAAAAGGTATTTAAACATTTTCATAAGCATCAAAAGTAGTAATTTAAAATTATTCTGTATTTCTTTTTGAAATATGTATTTTTGCTATCAAATTTTATAGTAAATGTCAAGAATTTTAACAGGTGTTCAAAGTACAGGAACACCACATTTAGGAAACTTATTAGGTGCAATTATTCCTGCAATTAACATGGCTAACGATCCAAAAAACGAATCGTTTTTATTTATTGCCGATTTGCATTCGCTAACGCAAATTAAAAATGGTGACGAGTTACGTGCTAATACATATAGCACTGCAGCTACTTGGCTTGCTTTTGGCTTAGATATTAATAAGACCGTTTTTTACAGACAAAGTGATATTCCTGAAGTTACCGAACTTTCTTGGTATTTAAGTTGTTTTTATCCATTTCAACGATTGACTTTAGCGCATAGTTTTAAAGATAAATCGGATAGATTAGAGGATGTAAATGCAGGTTTATTTGCTTACCCAATGTTAATGGCCGCAGATATTTTATTGTACGATGCTGAAATTGTTCCTGTTGGAAAAGACCAATTACAACACTTAGAAATATCACGCGATGTAGCTAATAGATTTAACCATCAAATGGGGGAAACTTTGGTTCCGCCAGATGCAAAATTACAAAAAGACACTATGTATGTTCCTGGAACTGACGGTGGAAAAATGAGTAAATCTCAAGGAAATATTATTAATTTATTTTTGCCTGATAAACAGTTACGCAAACAAATTATGAAAATTAAAACGGATTCTACTCCGTTAGAAGAGCCTAAAAATCCGGATACATGTAATTTATTCGCTTTATATAAATTAATTGCTTCTGAAGATCAAGTTGAAAAAATGAGAGCAAATTATTTAGCTGGAAATTATGGTTATGGCCATGCTAAACAGGCTTTTTATGAACTTTTAATTGATAAATTTTCTAAAGAAAGAGCTCGTTATAATTATTTTATGGAAAATAAAGACGAAATTGATAAAGCATTAGCAATTGGTGCTGAAAAAGCTCGTGTTGTTGCAAATAATGTTTTAAAAAGAGTACGTGAAAAATTAGGATATTAATCCTAATTCATTATTTATAAAGTTAAAGCCTCAATTTAAAATTAAATTGAGGCTTTTTTTATTTATGGCGCTGGGTTTGGTTGTAATTCTTGAATTCTATCCATTTCCTCAAGAGTTTCCGTTGAAAGTTCTACATGAATACTGCCTATATTTTCTTTTAATTGTTCCATAGAAGTTGCTCCTATTATGTTTGAAGTTACAAAAGGTTGCTGATTTACAAAAGCAAGAGATAACTGTGCTAAACTAATATTAAGTTCCTTTGCTAGTTCTGCATATTTTTCAGTTAAAAAAATTGATTGTTCGCTATTATATCTTGAAAATTGAGGGAATAAATTTATACGAGAATTTTCTGGCATTTTGCCATTTAAAAACTTTCCTGACAATCTTCCAAAAGCCATTGGAGAATAAGCTAATAATCCTACTTTTTCTCTCATTGCTATTTCCGATAATCCAATTTCAAAGGTTCTATTTAATAATGAATATGGATTTTGAATTGTTTTGCAACGTGTTAAATTGTTTTTAGAACTTTCATTTAAATGACGCATTAAACCCCAAGGAGTTTCATTTGAAACACCGTAATGTCTAATTTTTCCTTCTTTTACTAATGAATTTAGTTTTTCAATAACTTCTTTAAAATTATCTTCCCATTTTTCATCAAAATTGTGTTTGTAATTTCGTTTTCCAAAAAAATTAGCATTACGCTCCGGCCAATGTAACTGATATAAATCTATATAATCTGTTTTTAAACGATTTAAACTTTTAGTAAGTGCATCATCAATAGCTTCATTTGAAAAACCCATATTATCTCTTATATAACCTATATTAGGATTTGGACCAGCAATTTTAGATGCTACAATTAGGTTTTCTCTTTTTTGATGTTGTAACCATGTACCAATAAATCTTTCGGTACTTCCTTGAGTTTCTTTTCTGCCTGGAACAGAATACATTTCGGCAGTATCAATAAAATTAATTCCGCTTTCTACTGCATAATTTAATTGCTCATGAGCTTCACTTTCGGTATTTTGCTGACCAAAAGTCATTGTTCCTAAACAAATTTTACTAACTTTTATGTTGGTGTTTTGTATAGTAGTATATTTCATTTTTTTGATTTTTAAGTGGCTAAAAGTACTAATTTTATAAAACAAAAACGCTTTTGAAAATTCAAAAGCGTTTTAAAATGGACTTAATTTATTTTTTATTTTAAAATAGCTTCAATACCTGGTAAAGTTTTTCCTTCTAAACTCTCTAACATTGCACCTCCTCCTGTGGAAACATAACTTACTTTATTTTCGAAACCAAATTGTTTAACTGCAGCAACTGAATCTCCTCCTCCAACTAAAGAAAATGCTCCGTTTTTAGTTGCTTTGGCAATAGAATTTCCTAAAGCAATAGTTCCTTTAGCAAAGTTTTCAAGTTCAAAAACACCTAAAGGACCATTCCAAAGAATTGTTTTAGACTTATTTACAATTTTATCAAAAATTTCTCTTGATTTTGGACCAGCATCTAAACCTTGCCAACCATTTGGAATTTTATTTATATCGCATATTTGCGTATTGGCATCATTACTAAAAGCATCTGCAGCAATTACATCTACAGGAATATGTACTTGAACACCTTTTTCTTTAGCTTGTTTTAGGATATCTAAAGCTAAATCTTGCTTATCATCTTCACAAATTGAATCTCCAATTTTTCCTCCTTGAGCTTTAATAAAAGTAAAACTCATTCCTCCTCCAATAATTAAATGATCTACTTTATCTAATATATTTTCAATTACGGTAATTTTTGAGGAAACTTTTGCGCCTCCTAAAATTGCTAATACTGGTTTTTGTCCTTCTTCCAATACTTTTTTTATACTTTCAATTTCTTTTGCCAATAGATTTCCAAAACATTTATTTTCTGGGAAAAATTGTGCTACAATTGTAGTAGAAGCATGTGCTCTGTGAGCTGTACCAAATGCATCATTTACATATACATCTCCTAATTTAGATAGTTGTTTTGCAAAAGGGACATCTCCTGCTTTTTCTTCAGGATGAAAACGTAAATTTTCTAGTAAAAGTACTTCTCCCATTTTAAGTTCAGAAACTGTTTTTTCAGTTTCATCTCCAATACAATTTGGAGCAAATTTTACGTCAACACCTAAAACTTCAGAAGCTTTTTTTACAATGTGTTTTAATGAATATTTTTCCTCAACTCCTTTTGGGCGTCCTAAATGTGACATTAAAACTACTGCTCCTCCATCTTTTAATATTTTATCTATGGTTGGTTTTGCAGCTTGTATTCTTGTTGCATCGGTAATATTAAAATTTTCATCTAACGGAACATTAAAATCAACTCGAATTAAAGCTTTTTTTCCTTTAAAGTTTATGTTTTGTATTGTTTTCATTTTACTATGTATTAGTACTACAAATATAATTCAATTTAATAAAGAGCTTACAATTTTCTACGAAAGCGATTTCATTAGAAAAAAGTATAAATAAAATGCTATGTGTCAATTTTTTTTTACATTCGCTTTAATGGAATTTTCGGAAGTATTAGGACAAGATTATTTGAAAAATCACTTGGTAAAATCTATCAAAAATGGTAGAATTTCTCACGCGCAATTATTTATTGGAAATGAAGGGTGTGGTGTTTTACCAATGGCAATTGCATATGCACAATATATTTTATGTAGCACTAGTAATGATAAAGAATCTTGCACTTTAAAATGTTCAAAATTAACTCACCCTGATTTGCATTTCGCTTTTCCAGTTACTACAACTAATAGTATTAAAAAACATCCTGTAAGCAATTTATTTATTAATGAGTGGCGAAATTTTATCGCTACTAATCCTTATGGAAATTTATTTGAATGGTTACAAGTATTAGGTGTAGAAAATAAACAAGGGCAGATTGGAGTTGATGAAGCCGATGAAATTGTTAAAGCGCTTAAATTAAAAGCGTACGAAGGAGGATTTAAAGTGATGATTATTTGGATGGCTGAAAAAATGAATAATGCAGCCGCTAATAAATTATTAAAATTACTTGAAGAACCACCTGAAAAAACAGTTTTTTTATTGGTTGCTGAAAAAGAAGAACAACTAATTGCTACTATAAAATCTAGATGCCAAATTTTACACTTTCCTGCTTTATCCGAAACTGATATTGAAAATGGATTAGTTAAAAATGAAGGAACCGATATTTCTATAGCAAAACAAATTGCAATTCAAGTAAACGGAAATTACAACAAAGCGCTCCACTTATTACATAATGATACAGCCGATGAACAATTTGAAACTTGGTTTATAACATGGGTTAGAGCTGCTTTTAAAGCAAAAGGAGATGTTTCTGTAATTAAATTATTAATTGATTGGAGCGATGTTATTGCAAAAACTGGACGTGAAACTCAAAAACAATTTTTGCAATATTGTATTCAATTTTTCAGACAAGCAATGCTTTTAAATTACGGAGCAGCTGATTTGGTTTTTCTTAACCCAAAAAATTCTGGATTTAAATTAGAAAAATTTGCTCCGTTTATTCATAGTGCTAATATTTTAGAAATTTCTAATGAACTAAATGAAGCCATTTATCATATTGAACGAAACGGAAATGCTAAAGTTATTTTATTAGATTTATCTATAAAACTAACACGACTTCTTCATAAAAAAGAAGTTTAAATTCTTTATTAAAAAAGAAAACCTTCTAAAAATATAAGGTTTTAATTTATTGATTATAAGTGTTTTACGTTATTTTTTATCAAAATCTTTATTTAAAATATCTAGTACTTTTTCCGTAACATCTAAAGTTGTATCACCATACATAACCGTTCCATTTCCTGAAGTACCTAAAATTAATTGATATCCATTAGCTTTAGCAAAAACAGCTACCAAACTATCCACTCGTTTGGTAATTTTTTCACTTTCATCTTGATTTTCTTTTTGTAATTTTTGTGCTGCTTGTTGCTGGTTATATTGCAACATTTGTTGTTCTTGTTGTAACTCCTTTTCTACTTTAGCTCTTGTACTAGCAGACATACTTTTTGCCTTTTGATAATAATTTTGCACTTTGGCTTTAAAAGGAGCTTGTAAACTATCTAATTGTTTAGAAACTTTTTCTTGCTTACTTTTTAACTTAGTTTGTAAAACTTCTGTAGCTTTATAATCTTTCATTAAATTTTCAACATTAACGTAACCAATTTTAGTTTGATTACATGATACCAACATTATAGCAAAAACTATTAATATTATTTTTTTCATTTTTAAAATCTTTTTTAGGAGTTAAAATTTCTGCGAAGATAAAAACAATTTATAAGGAATAGACTGGAATTTTAAAATATCGATAAAGTTTATTAGATATTATTTATCAATAAAAATAAATTATTAAAATCGATTTATTTTAAAGCTATTTAAACTGGTAAAAACTTATTAGAATTGAATTGCACATATACAACCACAAAACTAGTTTAAAAAGCTTTAAAATTGATTTTAGCTGTTTTTTAATACATATATTAAAGAAGAATACTCTTTAGAACGTTTAGCTTTAAAATTTGACCACCATCCAATACAAATTGCCTTTATAAAATTGTTTTTTTTGTTTTTATTTTTATCACTTAAAATAGAAACATAATAAGCATCAAATTTCATTGGAATAATTTTTACTAAATTAATTTGATGTTTTAGAAAAATGGAAGTTATTGCTTTTTTAGAAAAATGCCATAGATGTCTGGGAACATCAAAAGCTGCCCAATATTGTTTATAATAATTTGCATCAAAACTTTTAAAATTTGGAACCGCAATAATTAAAATTCCATTTGGTTTTAGCAAACTTTTAATTTTAGATATATAATCTTCTAAATTTGGAACATGTTCTAGTACATGCCACAAAGTAATAACATCAAATTTCGTTTCTATAATATCATCTAGATTTTTAAAAACATCCTCTCCTATTTTTTCACTCGCAATACTATTTGCTTTTTCATTTGGCTCTACACCAAAAACTTTATAGTTATTTTTTTTACAAGCGCTTAAAAAATCACCTGTTCCACATCCAATATCTAAAATTTTATTTTCCTCTTTTTCTAGCGAATTAATTAATTTTAATTTGTTGTTTATGTTTATTCCTTTTACAAATTGATATACTTTATCGAATAAAGATTTTGAAGAATCGGTATGAGAAATGTAAGCTTCACTTTTATAATAAGAAGGTAATTTATCTAAACTTGGCACAGGATAAGTTTCTAACATGTCCAACTCTTCATTATAAAGTAAATCGAATTTTTGATTAGTTACTAAGTAATCTATACAGGATAAATATTTGTTTTTGTTTGTTTTCAATTAAATAAATTTTGATTTAAATAAACGTTATACTCCATTCTTAAATTATTTAAAAAAGTATATAGTTCATTTTTAAATTCAGAATCTGCTTTCAAATAATCTACATTTCCATCATCTGTAACCGTTATTTCAACATAATTATAAACGCCACTTGTTTGAACTGGATCGTCCAAATTTGGATTATAATCTGGGTCATATGAACTCTTTCTGTTTTTTGAAAATAAATTAATTAATGAAATATATTTACTTTGGTCAACTGTAAAATATACCGTCAAATTAAAATTTTTATCGGAAGATTTAATAAATCTATCCGTAATATATACACGCCCTTTATATTTAAATACTTTAAACTTTTTTTCTAAAAAATGAATAAAATTTGAAGCATGTTTATTATTTAAAAATACGAATTTGGTGTATTTTTTAAAATCCTTTTTAGTGTGTTTTTTGGCTTTTACTATTTTATATGTAGGTATGCTTTTAACTGTTTTAATAGGAATACAGCTCTGTAAATTACCAATTAAAAACAGCGCTAATACATAAAGTAAAGCTTTTTTAAACATATCAATTTTTACAAATTATTCGATAAAAATTAAATCTTTTTTTACTAGATGTTTCACGTGGAACACTCTAAATTTATCTTCCCATATAAACTAATAACACCGAAACATCACTTGGCGAAACTCCGCTAATTCTACTTGCTTGTGAAATAGTTTCCGGTTGAATTTTAGTCAATTTTTGTCTTGCTTCAATGGAAAGTGATTTTACTTTTTCATAATTAAAATTAGTTGGAATAGGCACATTTTCTAAACGATTTAATTTGTCTGCCTGGTTCTTTTCTTTCTCAATATATCCTGCGTATTTAACATGAATTTCCGTTTGTTCAATTACTTCATTATCCAAATTATTTTCAGTTACAAATGAAGCAACACTTTTAATTTTTTGAATATCGTTAAAATTTAATTGTGGGCGTGCTGCAATTTTAAACAACTTCATAGATTGGTTAATACTAGCTGAATTATTAGCTTCCAAAATCGGATTTATTTCCTCAGGTTTAACACTTGTTTCTTTTAAAAATTTAACAAACAAATCTGTTTTTTCTTGTTTTTCAATAACCCTATCCATACGTTCTTTAGATGCCAATCCTAATTTATAAGCCATTGGGGTTAAACGTAAATCAGCATTATCTTGTCTCAACAAAGTTCTATATTCAGCTCTGGAAGTAAACATTCTATAAGGCTCTTCTGTTCCTTTAATAATTAAATCATCAATTAAAACACCTATATAAGCTTCATTTCTTTTCAACACAAATGGAGCTTTATTTTGGACGTTTAATGCAGCATTAATTCCAGCAATTAAACCTTGAGCTGCTGCTTCTTCATAACCAGTAGTTCCATTAATTTGACCAGCAAAATAAAGATTAGTAATTAATTTAGTTTCTAAAGTTTTGGTTAATTGTGTAGGAGGAAAATAGTCGTACTCAATAGCATAACCATATCTTAAAAATTTAACATTTTCAAACCCAGCAACTTTTCTTAAAGCTTTATCTTGAACATCTTCTGGTAACGAAGTTGAAAAACCGTTAACATAAATTTCTATAGTATTCCAACCTTCTGGCTCTACAAAAATTTGATGTCTTTCCTTGGAAGCAAATCTATCAATCTTATCTTCAATGGAAGGACAATATCTAGGGCCAACACTTTTTATTCTTCCATTAAACATTGGAGATCTATCAAACCCTTCTCTTAATAAATTGTGCACATCTAAAGATGTATAACTCATATAACAAGAACGTTGTTCTTTTAAAGCCGTAGTAGTTTTTAAATAAGAAAATTTTTCAGGGTTTTCATCACCGGGTTGTTCTATCATTTTAGAAAAATTTAAAGATCGAGAATCTACACGTGGAGGTGTTCCTGTTTTCATTCTACCAGACTCAAAACCTTTTTTAACCAACTCTTCGGTAATTCCAATTGCAGCACTTTCCCCTGCTCTACCTCCACCAAAAGTTTTATTTCCAATATGAATTAATCCATTTAAAAAAGTACCAGCTGTAATAATAACCGTTTTAGATTTTATTTCTATTCCTAAAGCAGTTTTTACACCAATAATGGTATCTCCCTCAAACAATAATCCAGTAACCATTTCCTGATAAAAATCTAAATTATCGGTATGCTCTAACATATTTCTCCAAGTCTCTGAAAAACGCATTCTATCACTTTGCGCACGAGGACTCCACATTGCAGGTCCTTTGGATTTATTAAGCATTTTAAATTGAATAGCTGTTTTATCTGTTACAATTGCACTATAACCACCCAAAGCATCTATTTCACGAACTATTTGTCCTTTTGCAATTCCACCCATAGCAGGATTACAACTCATTTGAGCAATATTTTGAAGATTCATTGTAATTAAAAGCGTTTTAGCGCCTAAATTAGCACTTGCCGCTGCTGCTTCAGCACCTGCGTGTCCGCCACCAACAACAATTACATCATATACTGTACTAAACATATTATTAAAAATAAAGTTCCACGTGGAACAATTTAAATTAACTTTTGTAAACAAATAGCTTCTTGATCTCTCATGTTACTTGCATCATTTGGTGTTTTATCTTTAAAACCAAAATAGTGCAAAACCCCATGAATAATAACTCTATTTAACTCATTATCAATATTTTGTGAATATATTTTAGCATTTTCTTCAACACGTTCTACAGATATAAAAATATCTCCGCCTATTTCTTTACCAATAGTATAATCAAAACTAATTATATCGGTTAAAGTGTCGTGCTGTAAAAACTCATTATTTAATTTTAATAAATATTCGTCATCACAAAATATGTAATTTATTTCACCTTCTTTAAAACCATAATCTGCAATACATAAGGAAATCCAATTACGTATTTTATCTTCATTTACTAATTTAAAATCCGTTTCGTAATTAAAAATAATCATTGGCGTTAATTATGTGTTTTAAAGTATTCGTTTACTTTTTTCTTATAAATTGTGCGCAAAGGTAAGGATTGTCTATTTAAAATTTCATTATTATTAAAATACTCCTTTTTAAAATTTAAATTTTTAACATTTTGTTGTAACAAGTTTTGATTACCTGTCTTAGAGTTTCTTTTTGAATCTTCACCTTGCTCTTTTAATGCATCTTCAAATTTTAATAATTCTTGTTTGATGTCTTTCATTTTTTGAATTGCATTTTTGGTAACTCCATTACGAAGCATTTCTTGCTCTAACTCTTCCATTTTTTTAGAAGCATTATTTCCATTGCCAGATTTAGATTTATTATTATTCATTAATTGTGACAACATTTCCCTTAAAAAAGCCTGTTGTTTATATATCTCATAGAGTTCGGAATTCCCCTGTTCATTTTGTTCTCCGCTTTTACCATTTTTAGATTTAGTTCCTTTTTCACCTTTCTTTTTTCCATCTTTATTGCCATCCAATTTTTTAATTAAATCTCCTTGCTTTTTTATAATATCCGGCAAACTAAATTCGGGAGATCCAGATTTTCCTTTACCAAAACTTGGTGAAGCATTCATTAAACCTTCTAACAATTCACTTAATAAATTTGCCAAATTATTAACAGAAGTAATAACAAAACGTTGATCGGAAATTCCAGCATCAAAAAGGTTATCAGAAAAATCACTTAACGATTGATTTAAATAAAAATGTGTGTTTGAAACTTCCTTTTGAATAGTGCTTGACATTTTTACCATTCGTAAAGAAAGTACGTATAAGCTATCATCAATATGTTCAAAATATTCTTTTAATGTTTGCTGTTTTCTTAAATTTTTTGGATAATCAGGATGTTTGTTATCAATAACAGAAGATGCTTTGTACAAGTTTTCCTGCATAAATGAAAACTCTAATAAATTGTCTACAATTTTTCGTAGGTCCTCAATATTTTCATCAATTTGCTCCGTTTCCATTGCATCCATGGAAGTTTGCATTTTATCGGCTAATTCCTTCATTTTTTTTGCAGCGGACTTTTGGCTTTTTCCAGCATTTGAATCTTTATTCTTTAATTGATTTTCAGCATTTTTGGTATTTTTATTAATTTCAGAAGCTTCTTCTTTATACTCTGTAATCTGCATTGGACGATTTAATTGATTATTTTGTTTGTGTAAATCTTTTAAATCATCCTCTATTTTATTAAAATCTTTGCCAATTTGTTGTTGTTTTGTAACACTGCTATCGTTTAATTTTTCATAAGAAAGTTTATTTTGTTCCTCAGATAATTGCTTTAATTTTTCACTAATTTTATTTGCTTTTTGCTCTACATAAAACCGTTTTGTTAGTTCTAATAAACGCTCTAAACTTTGTTTATTACGTTTACTTTTTTGAGCTAACGTCTCTAACTTTTTCAATAAATCTTCCTTTTGTAATTTTTTAGTCCATTTATTTAGTTCATTAAGTGTTTTTTCTTGTTTTATTAATTGTTTAGCTTCTTCAATTCTTTTTTGTAAATCTTCTTTTTTCTCCTTATTACTTTTTGTGGTTATTTCCTCTTTTAAATTTTTATCAATGGTATTAGTTTGTTTTAAAAATTGATTTAAATAGTTATTTTGCCTATTCAAAAATTGTTGTAATAATTTAGTGTCTTCCCAATTTATATTAGGTTTATTTTCAATTTCTTGCTTTAGTTTATCAATTTCGTTAGTTGTTTTTTTATTATTTTGTAAAGTATTGGATAAGCTTTGAATATTATTATTTTGTTCCTCAATTACTTCTTTATTTACTTCGTTTTCTGTTTTTACATAATAAGAAAAAAGTTTACTTTTTGTTTTTTTACTTCCATTAACTGCATCATTATCAAATACTTCAAAATATATATTATAATTTTTACCCGCTACTAAATTTTCATTAGTTGGAAATACATAATAAAAATCTGAAATACCACTTTTGGAAATATTTATTGATGTTTTATGATGAACATTAGGTGTATCTGAAGTATAATAAACCAATTGTAGCTTTGTTACACTATAATCATCACTCACCTGCCCGGCAAATTGAACAGGTCCTCTGCTAATAGAATCTATATCCGATTCCACAGAAATTTTGGGAAAGTCATCTTTTATAACTTGAATAGTATAATTTAAAGATTCATAATTAGTTAATTGCTTGTTTGAAACAGCTATTTTATAACCTAAATTGGACATGATTTGCTTATTAAAACTAAAATAATCTGTTGAGTTTTGATTAAAACTAAATTTTTTATCGTTTTCAAAAAAGCTAACTGTATCTGTTTTTTGAGTGTTTATTTGCCAAGATATATTAGTTCCTTCAGGAACAATAGCATTACCTGTATTAGAAATTACTTCATTTTTTTTATTGGTATAACTTGGATATTTTACCACCATTTTCATATCAATTATACTCGGCTTATCTAAACTGATAATTTTATATGTTTTGGAGGTAAATCCATTAGCTTCGAAATAAAAGTTTATAGGATTATTAATTTTTGAAAAAGTATATTCAAACTTCCCAAATCCTTTATTAATTAGATAATAATTTTGATTGGTAAAAGAAATGGAAGCTTCATTAGGAATAGAATTTCCAACAATTTTTAAATCAATCTTTAGCGGACTTCCTTCTACAACCGTTAACGATTTGTTTAATATTTGAAATTGAAAAGGCGCAGGTTGTTTATATGCTGTTTTATAATGCACAACTCTTTTAAAACTTTTATTAAAGGAAGATGTATTTCCTGTAAAATAAACTAGGCCAATAATTATTATTGGTAAAAGTGCATATTTTAAGTATTTTTTATTCGTTGAAAAATTAATTGCGCTTTTAAATGGAATTAATTGTAATTCTTTAGAGCGCTGTTCAATACTTGCTTCAATAAGTTCAGAATGTTTATTTAAATTACTTAATTGCAACATATTAAGTAATTTATCACTAACATCAGGAAAGTAATCTCCTATAATTTTTGAGGCTTGTTCTTCAGAAATTCCACGTTTAAAACCATATATTTTAAAAATTGGAATTAGAATATAGTTGATTAATAACCCTAATTCAACCAAAATAAATAGCCAAAATAATACGCTTCTATAAACTGGTTTTAGCCATAAAAAATATTCAAGAAATAAGGTGAAAATAAAATATAATAATCCAATAGAAAAGAACAATAACAATCCTTTAATAAGTTCATTTATATAGAACTTTTTAATAAACTTTTGAAGTTTTTCCTTTATGTGGTTATAATCATTCAATTCCGTACTTTTTCGCCTTTATAACGGCTAAAAATAAGGAAAATACATTACAGTATTACTATTTTTTCTTTAATTGCGTATAACACAAGACCAATTCGAGTTTTTACATTAAGTTTATCAAACAAAGCTTCTCTGTAATTTTCAATGGTTTTAGGGCTTAAACACATAATATCCGCAATTTGTTTATAGGTATTTTCGGTACAAGCTAATTTTAAAAATTCTAATTCTCTTTCTTTAAGGAAAGTTTCTTTAGCGTTTGGATTATCAATAGTATTTAATAAACTATTAGTTACAATTTCAGTATAATAAAATCCTTTTGAATGAACTTCATTTAAAGCATGTAGTAAAATGTCTGGATGAATATCTTTTAATAAATATCCTTTTGCTCCTGCGCGTAACATTGCTAAAATTGTTGGTTCATCACACTCCATCGACAAAGCTAAAACCTTAATTTCTGGATAATTATCTTTTAACCATTTTGTGGTTTCAATACCATTCATTACTGGCATTTGAATATCCATTAAAACAATTTGAGGTTTTTGATTTTCTTGAGATAAATAATTTACCAACTCTTTCCCATTAATTAAAACGGTTAACACATTAAATTCCTTAAAATTTGAAACTAAACCATTAAGCGCTTGTGTAAAAAGTAGGTGATCGTCAACAATAATTATATCAATAGGGTTCATGGTTATTTTTCTTTTGGACAACTAATATATAACTTAGTTCCATTATTTTCTGAAGATTTTAAATCAATTTTTGCTCCAATTAAATCAGCTCTGCCTTTAATGTTTGTTAAACCAATACCATTTTGTTTAGATTTATCGTTTACATCAAAACCAATACCATTATCTTCTGCATAAATTTCTAATTGACTTGTTCCAAATATTAATTCAATTTTCAGCTTTTCAGCTTTTGAATATTTCAACGTATTATTACAAAACTCCTGTAATATTCTAAATAATATAATTTCTTTTTCATTACTTAAATTAAAAGGATCGTTAGATATTATTAATTCGGCATTTATAAAATTTAAACGATTAAAGCGACTAATTTCCATAGAAATTGCATCAATTAAACCTTTATTTTTAATCGTTTCAGGATTTAAAGATTTGGCTAATCCTCTCAATTCCTGCAAACTTTTTCCAATAATTTCTCCTGTTTCACTAATTTGATTTTTTTCTTTTTCTGGTAAATTTATTTGTGCAATGTTTAATTGCATTTTGGCAACAGATAATAACTGACCTACATTGTCATGAATTTCCCAGCTAATATTTTGCAATGCTTGTTCCTGAATTTCCATTTTAGATTTTGTAATCTCTTCTTCAAAGTGTTGTTGAATTTCTCTTTGTTTAATTAAATAAGACGATTTTTTTTGTTGAAAATAAAAAAAGAAAAACATTAATACTACTGCTAAAAATAAAACAATAATAGTAGATACAAATACTAAAAGTTGTATTTCTGTTGGCTCCATAACTAACTATTATTTTCCTTTTTACTAATAATAAATCCAGTAATATAACATGAATGCATAATAATATTTAAAATAAAAGTTATGTATTGAAACATTCCAAAAACTGTAATAAACTTAAATAATGCAAAAGCTGGTAAAAACCCCAAATTATATAAAAACACCCCTAAAGCTATCCAAAAAAACAATGAATTTTTAATGCTTAATACTTCATCACTTTCAAGCAATTCCATAAAATAAGTTATTATTAAAATTACTACTAAAAACTTAGAAAAAATAGCGTTATTTAAAAGTAAATGCTTTACATAATGTCCAAAAAATATTACATTAATTAAGGTAACAGTAATAAAAATAAAAACCAGTATTTTAATAAATAATCGTTTCTTTTTACTGGCTATTCTACTTAAAAAGAAGAAAGAAAAAAATAGAAAATTTACAATGGGCCATGTATTGTAAACAATATTATTAGGCACAACTAAATATCTTCCTAAGTATGCTCCTACAACTTCAGAGAAAAAGGTATAAATTAAAAAATATATAAAATATTTCAGGTATTTATTATGTGAAAGCTTTCTATAATTAAATAATCCAACTATAATGCTAATTGCATAAATTAATGGGTAGGTATAAATTGGCATTTTCTAACTATTGAGGATATGTAGCTGAAGGTGGATAACCTGTTGTCCCTTCATTCATTGGATCTATTGTAACAATATCTGAATTTTGAACTGCTGCTAATTCGCCATCTTCTAATGAAGCACTTTTTTTAGATTGGGTTGGTACAAAAAAAACTGTGGAATAATTATTTTTAGTTGGGTTTTTATCGTTTTTTGAATAAGCTCCAAAATAAATACGTAAACCATTTACGGTTATTCCTTTCGCTTTTCCTTCACTTTCTACATAAGAAATATAGGCTTTTAAATCATCTAAAGAAAACCAGCTAGAAATAGAATCTTTTTTACCAATTGCTACATCAACAGCCTTAGCACGAGTATTTACATAATTTTGATTAAGATCTTTTGCTTCTTGAGGTGTAATTTTTTTCATATTTATAATTTGAATAATTAACAAAGGATAAAGTTAATCATTTATTCTAATTCGTATATATCAAAAAAAGGGGATATTCCCCCTAAAAAAACAGGGGATATTAGTAAATATAAACCGATAAAGTAAAATTATATTTGTACGTATAAACAAGTGTACAAAGCAAATGTATTTAAAACGATTATTCATAAAATACAAAGTATATATTATCAGCCTAATAATTATAATTGCAGTGTGTCTTAATTTTTTTATGTTAAATAAAATTATTTCTAGTTCAGATTCCGAATTAAACTTAAGTAAGAATATAATATTAAATCATGGATAATATATTGTCATTATGGAGAAGATTTCCTCACTTAGGAAAGTCCCTTAAATCGTCAAGGGATAACTAAAATCGTTCGTTGGGCTGATTTTAAGGTTGCTTTCTGGCAACCTTTTTTTTTGTAATAAATCTCCGTTATTTATCTTGATAAATTATCTTTGCAGTTCAAAACAGATTTTAAATGAAGAACGTAAGAGTACGATTTGCTCCTAGTCCAACAGGACCTTTACATATTGGCGGTGTTAGAACTGCGCTTTATAATTATTTATTCGCCAAAAAAAATAACGGCACTTTTATTTTACGTATTGAAGATACAGACCAAACTCGTTATGTAGAAAATGCTGAAAAATATATTATTGATGCGTTAAACTGGTGTAATATACCTTTTGATGAAGGACCAAATAAAAATGAAAAGTTTGGACCATATCGTCAATCGGAACGTAAAGATATTTATAAAAAGTATGCAACTGAATTAATAAACAAAGGAAAAGCATATTACGCATTTGATACCGCAGAAGAATTAGATTTTCACCGTAAAGATCACGAAGAAAAAGGTAAAACTTTTATTTATAATTGGCATAACAGAGCAAAACTTACTAATTCTATTTCTTTATCTAAAGAAGAAGTTGAAAAACGTATTGCAAATGGAGATAAATATGTAATTCGTTTTAAAATGCTTGACACTATAAATGAAGGCTCTCATGGAACAATTTCTACAACAGATTTAATTCGTGGTCATGTTTCCTTTAAAACAGAACTTTTAGATGATAAAATTTTATTTAAAAGTGATGGAATGCCAACCTATCATTTAGCTAATATTGTTGACGATCATTTAATGGAAATAAGCCATGTAATTCGCGGCGAAGAATGGTTACCTTCGCTTCCACTTCATATTGCTTTATACCAAGCTTTTGATTGGGAAGCTCCTGAATTTGCGCATTTACCATTAATTTTAAAACCCGTTGGAAAAGGAAAGTTAAGTAAGCGTGATGGAGATAAACTAGGTTTTCCTGTTTTTCCTTTAGCATATACAAATACGGTAAGTAATGAAGTTTCAAGAGGTTATAGAGAAGATGGGTATTTTGCCGATGCCTTTATAAATATGTTAGCTTTATTAGGATGGAATCCTGGAACAGAACAAGAAATTTTTAGCTTAAACGAATTATGCGAAGCTTTTAGCTTAGATCGTGTGAGTAAAAGTGGTGCAAAATTTAATCCTGATAAAACAAAATGGTTTAATCAAAACTATCTTCAGAAAAAAACTAATAAAGAATTAGCTACTTTATTTCAACCAATTTTAGTTGAAAAAGGAATTAATTCCAATACAAATTATATTGAAAAAGTAGTTTCTTTAATTAAAGAACGTGCAACTTTTGTACAAGATTTTTGGGATTTAAGCGATTTCTTTTTTGTTGCACCAATTGAATACGATGCAAAAGCAGTAAAAAAACAATGGAAAGAATCTACTCTAGATTTAATGAAAGAATTAATAAGTGTTCTAGAAAAAATATCTGATTTTAATTCTGAAACTATTGAAAATACCATTAAAGAGTGGATAACATCTAAAGAAATTGGTTTTGGTAAAGTAATGCAACCATTTAGATTAAGTTTAGTTGGCGCATTAAAAGGACCTCATTTATTTGATATTGCCGAAATGATAGGTAAACAAGAAACTATTTCTCGAATAAAAAAAGCTCTAAGTACACTATAAAAAAAGAGCAAATTGCTCTTTTTTTATAGCTCTAATTTTACGTTATAATCTTTTAAGGTATCTTTATATTTTTCAGGTTCAAATGTATTTCTGCTAAACTCTAATTTACGTTCATTTCTCATTTTAATATGTTTAATTGAACGTAAAAAACGTCTCAAATCATCATAATTTGAAATTATTAAACCAGGAACTTGTACGCCGTTTCCTTCATCATCTTTAGCAACCATTGAAAAATACGATGAATTACAGTGCTTTATAATACCTGTTCTAATATTTTGAGATTCTACTCTAATACCTACAACCACGGATGAATGTCCTACATAATTTACTTTCGCTCTCAAGGTAACCAACTCTCCTACTTCAATCGCATTCAAAAAATCGACTCTATTTACTGATGCAGTAACACAATATTGACCTGAAAATTTTGAAGCTGAAGCAAATGCTGCTTTATCCATTAACGATAAAATAAATCCTCCATGAATTTTACCTCTAAAATTTGAATGAGAAGGCAACATTAATTCGGTTAAAATAACTTCAGAATCACACGGATTTTTAAAAATTTTATTCATAAGGTTAATTATATTTTTTCTTCTAAAAGAGTAAATATACTGTTTTTAGGTACATTTATGTAACAAAGTATTAAACTTAACTACCTATAAATGTAATCTGTTGATTACTTACAAAATCATCGTATCTTTAACTAATTCATAAATCTTAAAAAAAAAATAAAATGATTGGAACGTATATTATTATTTTTGTTGTTGTTGTACTTATAGGATCAGGGTTATTTACCGTAAAACAACAATCTATTGCTATTGTTGAGCGCTTTGGTAAATTTCAAAGTACTAGAAATCCAGGTTTACAACTTAAAGTGCCTCTTATTGATAAAATTGCAGGACGCATAAATTTACGAGTTCAACAATTAGATGTAATTGTTGAAACTAAAACCAAAGATGATGTTTTTGTACATTTAAAAATATCCGTTCAGTTTTTAATTAGAAATGGTCATGCCTACGATGCTTTTTATAAATTACAAAATCCACATGAACAAATTACTGCTTTTATTTTTGATGTTGTAAGAGCTGAAGTTCCTAAAATGATACTAGATGATGTTTTTGAAAAGAAAGAAGAAATTGCACTTGCAATACAACGCGATTTAAAAGAAGCAATGCTTGATTATGGTTACGATATTATTAAAGCTTTAGTAACAGATATTGATCCTGATGAAAAAGTTAAAATTGCTATGAACCGAATTAATGCTGCTCAACGTGAAAAGGTTGCCGCTCAACACGAAGGAGATGCACAACGTATTTTAATTGTTGAAAGAGCAAAAGCAGAAGCTGAAAGTAAACGTTTACAAGGTAAAGGTATTGCAGATCAACGAAGAGAAATAGCTCGTGGTTTAGAAGAAAGTGTTGATGTTTTAAACAGAGCAGGTATTAATAGCCAAGAAGCTTCTGCATTAATTGTAATTACACAACATTATGATACGTTACAAAGTATAGGTTCTGATACAAAATCTAATTTAATTTTATTACCTAATAATCCAAATGCAGCAAGTCAAATGCTTAATGATATGGTTACAAGTTTGGTAGCTGCAAATAAAATAAACGAATCGTCTCATGAATCTAAAAACCCTTCAAAAGGAGATAATAAAGAATAAATAAACATAAATTTAAAACATAAAAAAACCTGAACATTTAAATGTTCAGGTTTTTTTATAAAGAGTTTTTGAATTTATTTTTTATCAATTTTTTCATCTTTTTTTACTTCATCTTCTTCATCTTGTGTGGCTTTTTTAAACTCTTTTATACCACTACCTAGACCTTTCATTAGTTCTGGTAATTTTTTACCACCAAACAATAATAATATAGCTAAACCAATAATTATCCATTGCCAAGGTCCAACTATTCCTAAAAAAATATAAAGTGCATTCATTATTTATTATTTTTGAGTTGCAAAGATAGTAATAAATTCAAAACTATAATTAGTTTTTATTTTTTATAGTTCCTCCAATAATTTTTTTAGTCTTTAAAACTTCTGGAGTTCCTTTATAAAAAATAGTTCCTCCAAAACGAACTTTAGCATCTAAAACCTCAGAAGTTTTAACTTCTATAATAGCTCCAGAAGCTGCTAAAGCTGTTGTTTGTTTACTTTCTAAATTATATGCTTTATAAATACCTCCTGTAGTAGCTTCAATATTTTGGTTTTGAGTTGCTCCTTGCAATTTAATAGTACCACCAGAAACTGCTTTTACAGTTAAATATTTTACTTCTACTGGAACTTCAATTTTTGCTCCTTCTTGTACTTTTAGTTCTAATTGTTGTTGATTAATTTCTTCATCCGATGTAATAGTAGCTCCTTCATTAGCATCAATTACATCTATTTTTTTGGAGTAATTAATAGTAACAACAACATCTTCTGCAGTAAAACTATCTGGGAATTTAAGTTTAATTTTTAAAGTTCCATTAGAGTTTTTTACAGAAACATCTTCTGCTTTAGAGCCTGTAATTACAATAGTTGGTTTTTCGGCTTTATGTAATTTTACGGTTAATCCATTAAATACTTTTATAGTATTAAAATCACCTAAGTTTTTAGTAATTGGTTTTTGTGCAAAAGCTATAGAACCAACTAGAATAAGTAAAAGTGCTAGTTTTTTCATAATATATTTTAATTAATTTGTTATATAACTATAACTACTAAGCTAAACAATAATTATACTTTTTTAGTTAAATATTTTTTAATTTTTCTATTAACGTAAAATCTAAATGTTTACGCTCTAAATCGGTATTTTTAACTTTTATAAGTACATGATCTCCTAGTTGGTATAGGTTTTTGGTAGATTGTCCAACTAAAGCATATTGTTTTTCATCATAAATATAGTAGTCATCTTTAATTTGACGAATTCTACACATTCCTTCACATTTATTTTCAATTATTTCAACATAAATTCCCCATTCAGTAACTCCAGAAATAACTCCTTCAAATTCTTGATTTTTGTGACTTTCCATATATTTAACTTGCATATACTTGATAGAATCTCGTTCTGCTTTTGTTGCTAAATATTCCATTTCGGAAGAATGTCTACACTTTTCTTCATATGAAGTAGCTTTTGGAGATTTTCCTCCTTCTAAATAATGTTGTAACAAACGATGTGTCATTACATCAGGATATCTTCTAATTGGAGAAGTAAAATGCGAATAATAATCAAATGCTAATCCGTAATGACCAATATTTTGAGTTGTATATTCGGCTTTACTCATAGAACGTACTACCAAAGTTTCTACCATATTAGCTTCGCCTTTTCCATGCACATCCATTAATAATTTATTTAAACTAGAAGAAGTTGTTTTTTTATCTTTTGTATCAATTTTATTGGTGTAACCAAACTTGTTAATTATGGTTTGTAAAGCTGCTAATTTATCTAAATTTGGTTCGTCATGAACTCTATAAATAAACGTATTTTTAGTTGGAACGCCTTTACTTTTACCTACATATTCTGCAACTTTTTTATTAGCTAATAACATAAATTCTTCAATTAATTTATTAGCATCTTTAGATTCTTTAAAAAATACTCCTGTTGGTTCTGCATTTTCATCTAAGTTAAATTTAACTTCAACTTTATCAAAAGCAATTGCGCCTTGTTGCATTCTTTTTTTACGAATTTTTTTAGCTAAAGTATCTAAAGTTAAAATTGCATTAACTATTTTATCATCAACTTTATAAGATTTATTTGTTAATGAATTTTCAGAAGATATTACATTGGTTTTGGTTTCAATAATTTCTTGAGCTTCGTTATAAGAAAATCGCTTATCCGAATAAATTACCGTTTTACCAAACCATTGATCTATTATTTGTGCTTTAGCATTTATTTTAAATATTGCTGAAAAAGTTAGCTTTTCTTCATTTGGACGTAAAGAACAAACTCCGTTAGATAAAACTTCTGGAAGCATTGGTACCACTCTGTCTACCAAATAAACCGAAGTTGCTCTTTTATAAGCTTCTTCTTCTAAAATAGTATTTTCTTGCACATAATGAGAAACATCAGCAATATGAATTCCTATTTCATAAAGGTTATCTTCTAAAACTTTAAAGGATAAAGCATCATCAAAATCTTTAGCATCGGTTGGATCAATAGTAAATGTAGTAACACCACGTAAATCTCTACGTTTTTTAATTTCGTTTTCAGTAATTTCTAAAGGAATTTTAGCTGCAAAAGCTTCTACTTCCTCTGGAAATATATAAGGTAAACCGTATTCTAATAAAATAGAATGAATTTCGGTATTATGATCTCCTGGTAATCCTAAAACTTCTTTTATTACTCCAAATGGATTTTTAGAATTAGCAGGCCAATCGGATATTTTTGCTAAAACTTTTACGCCATGTTCTGCATTTTTAAGTTTATTTTTTGGAATAAAAATATCAGCATACATTTTAGAATCATCTGGAATTACAAACCCAAAATTTTTATTAAGTTGTAAAACTCCTACAAATTCAGTTTTAAAACGTTTAACAATTTCAACAACATCTCCTTCTTCTCTACTATTTGGTTTACGTTTATACAGGTAAATTTTAACGGTATCTTTATTTAATGCTCTATTTAAATTTCGTGCAGGAATGTAAACATCATGTTCTAATTCTTCTGATATAAAATAAGCATTTCCATTAGTGGTAGCATCAATAGTTCCTATATAATATTTTGAAATAGGAATTATTTTAAACTTTCCTCTATCAATTTCTTCTACTTTTTGTTCTAATTTTAAAGCTTCTAATTTTTGAATGATTTGATTTCTACCTGGTGCATCCGTAATATCTAATTTAGCAGCAATTTGACGGTAATTATAAGTTTTTGAAGTATCTTGATTTAATAGTTTTAGTATTTTCCTAGTTAAATCTTTTATTACATTACCTTTTTTTTTATAAATTTTATTTCTCTTCGACATTTATTTCATTTTATGTAATTTCAAAAGTACAAATATTTACCTTTGAATGTGTTATTTAAAAGTTATAATAAATTAATACCTTATTTAAAATATAATTAATGGAGCATAATGAGTGGTTTGTTATTGTTAATCCGGTTTCTGGAAATGGAAAAGCAAAAAAGAAATGGCAATCTATTTATAATGAACTAAAAAAGCAAGAGTTTAAATTTACTTATGCTTTTACTGAATACGAAAAACATTCTATTAAATTAATTGAAAACGCTATTAAACATGGTATAACTAAGTTTATTTGTGTTGGTGGTGATGGTAGTTTACATCATATAGTTAATGGTATTTTTCATCATAGTGAAACTATAAATATTAAAGCTATAAAAATTGGTATAATTCCTATTGGAACTGGAAACGATTGGATTAAAACCTATGGAATTTCAAAAAACTACAAAAAAGCAATTGAAATTATAAAAAAAGAAAATATTTTTTTGCAAGATATAGGTAAAATTACTTTAGCTAATATAAATAAAGTAGTCTATTTTAACAATCTAGCCGGAATAGGTTTTGATGCTCATGTTGTAAATTATGTACATAAATTTAAACATTTAGGTTTTATAGCTTATTTAGTTAGTACATTATTTAGCATAGTTAATTATAAACGAAGTTTACTTGAAATTAAATTTAATAACAAAATAATTAAACAATTTAGTTTATTATTTTTAATTGGTATTTGTAAATATTCTGGTGGCGGTATGCAGCTTACTAATTACATTTCTTCAAGTGATGGTAAATTTGATATTACGTATTTAGATAAAATTAATTTAGTAACTATTTTAAAACATATTACTAAATTATTTAATGGAAAAGTTACGGATTTAAATTTTGTAAAATCATATACAACATCAAAAGCTTCTGTATGTGTATTAGATACTAATAAAACACTTATTCAAGCAGATGGTGAAATTATTGGCACTGGAGATTTTGAAGTAGAATTACTACCAAAAGCACTACAATTTATAATACCTTAATTTATGAATGTTAAATTTTTCTTAATAAAATTGTAACAACTGTTAAAGTTTTTCGTCTTTATTAGTATAGAGCACAAAAAATGAAACGTTTATACAAAATAATTATCTTATTTTTTATCATTTTTGGAATAGGAATCTATTTCACGATTAGAAGTATTAACTCTACATTTTCTTCTGAGGAAAAAGTAGAAACAGTTTCTGCTACTCCAACATTAATAAATTTAGTTACTAAATTATAACTATATTTTTTTTCTTTCTTTAATAGTTTTCAACATATATAATTATAATATAAAAGAATTTAAAAATTTTAAAAAATATTTTTTGTTATTATAGTTTGTTAATATGTACAATAAAAAGTTTAGTAAATATTTTTTTAATAGACTTATTAATAGATTTCAACAATATTTAAAAATATAAAGTATTATTCATCAATACTATTATACCACTTATTAACAAAATGTTTATAGTAATAAATTACTTAAATTTTTAATAAATACTACTATTAAAATTGTTAAAAACCATCTAAAAAGTGGTTGAAAACTTATTGCTTAAAAACTATAAAAAAATAACTGTTGTATTACTTTATTTTATATATGATTTTTTTAGTTGAATTATCCAAAAATAGTTTTCAGTAATTAACTAAAATTTATCCACAATTCTATTATATTTTAAGGTTGCTGTGAATCAAGTAATTATAAATAACTATTAACATGTTATATTTTAGTAGTTAATAACTGTGAATTTGTATTTTTGTAGCTATAATTATAAACTTAATTTATGAAAATAGCAATTGGTAATGATCACGCTGGTACTGAATATAAATTTGAAATTTTTAAAATTTTAAAAGATAAAGGATTTGAGGTATTAAATTTTGGAACGGACACTAACGAAAGCATGGATTATCCAGATACTATTCATTTAGTTGCAGATGCAGTTGAAAGTAATAAAGCTGATTTAGGTATTATTTTATGTGGAAGTGGTAATGGTGCTCAAATGACAGCTAATAAACATCAAGGTATTAGAGCAGCACTTTGTTGGAATAATGAATTAGTAAGCCTTGCAAGACAACATAATAATGCTAATGTTTTAAGTATTCCAGCTCGTTTTGTATCCTTACAACAAGCTTTAGGTTTTGTTGATATTTTTTTAAATACAATATTTGAAGGAGGACGGCATCAAACAAGAGTAGATAAAATACCAACTAAATGTTGTTAAACTAATTATTTATTATTCTAAATATGAGTCATAATCATTCTCATAATACATTATCTGGTAAAAATTTATTATTATCCATATTACTTAATATTGTAATTACTACAGCACAAGTTATTGGTGGATTTATTTCAGGAAGTTTAGCTTTAATTTCCGATGCAGTTCATAATTTTTCCGATGTAATATCATTGATAATTAGTTATGTAGCAAATTTGCTTACACATAAAAAAAAGCAAACTAAACAATACACATTTGGTTATAAAAGAGCAGAAATAATTGCAGCATTTATAAATGCTGCATCTTTAATTGTAATTGCTGTTTTTTTAGGAATAGAAGCTTTTAAACGTTTTTCAACACCAAAAACTATTGATAGTAATTTAGTTATTTGGTTAGCTATTTTAGGTATTGTAGCAAATGGTTTTAGCGTTTTATTACTAAAAAATGATGCAAAGCATAACCTAAACATGAAATCGGCTTATGTACATTTATTATCGGATATGTTAACTTCTGTAGCTGTTTTGTTTGGAGGATTATTAATGAAATATTATCAAATTTATTGGGTAGATGCTTTATTAACTTTACTAATTTCAATCTATTTAATTTATTTAAGTTGGGATATTTTAATAACATCAACTAAAATATTAATGTTATTTGCACCAAAACATATCATTATTGATGATGTTGCTAATGAAGTTTTAAAAATAAATGAAATTAAAAATATTCATCACGTACATATTTGGCAATTAAATGATTACGATTGTCATTTAGAAGCTCATATAGAATTTTATAAAAATATTAAACTATCAGAGTTTGATATAATTTGTGAATCTATCGAAAATATACTTTTAGAAAAATTTCAAATTAATCATTGTAATTTTCAACCAGAATTTAAAAGAGATGATTTAAAGGAATTAATAAAACAAGATTAACAAATGTTAAAAATAATAACGAAATCATTTTCTGATTTATCCATAAACGAACTTTACGATATATTACAATTACGTGCTGAGGTTTTTATTGTGGAACAAAACTGCGTGTATCAAGATATAGATTCAAAAGATAAAAAAGCATTACATATTATAGGATTAAAAAATGATAAAATAATAGCATATACTCGTATTTTTAAATCAGGAGATTATTTTTCTGAAGCTAGTATTGGTAGAGTTGTAGTTAAACAACAAGAAAGAAAATATGGTTATGGTCATCAAATTTTAAAAGCATCCATTAAAGCTATTGAAACTAATTTTAAAACAACAGTTATTAAAATTTCTGCGCAAACATATTTGAAAAAATTTTATGAAACCCATGGTTTTAAACAAGTAAGTGAAGAGTATTTAGAAGATAATATTCCTCATATAGCAATGATTAAAAATTAATTATATGTCTAACAAAAAAGTTAAAATAAATAGCATCAAAAATTTATCAAATAACTTTTACATTTTAGATAAAGTAAACTTTGATTACAAAACCAAAAATGGAACTTGGCAAAATCAAAACAGAGAAAGTTATAACAGAGGAGATGGAGCAGCAATTTTATTATATAATCCAATTAAAAACACCGTAATTTTAACTAAACAATTTAGAATGCCTAGTTTTTTAAATGGAAATAAAAACGGAATGATGATTGAAGTTTGTGCAGGATTATTAGATAAAAATGATGCCATAACTTGCATAAAAAATGAAGCAGAAGAAGAAACCGGATATCAAGTTTTAAATCCTAAAAAAGTTTTTGAAATTTATTCTACACCTGGTGCAGTTACCGAGAAAATACATTATTTTACTGCTGAAGTAAATGAAACAATGAAAATTTCAGAAGGAGGTGGTTTAGAAAATGAAACTGAAGAAATAGAAGTTTTAGAAATTACTTTTGATAAAGCTTTAAAAATGATGTATTCCGGAGAAATACAAGATGCTAAAACTATTATACTTTTGCAACATGCAAAAATTAAAAACTTATTAAAATAAATTAAGTTTTAGTATTTAAAACACCATTAAATTACAACCTCTAATATCTGAATTATCAAACCTTCCTAAAACTTCAAAAGTATTATTTTGGTACGTTTTACCTAAATCTTGTGTAGCAATAAAGGAACATGAATTAACGTTAGCCAGATCAATTACATTTATTCCTCCCGATTTTTCATTTGGCAAAAAAGTAAAAGGATCTTCAGTATCTCTAATTAAAATTTTCATCCAAGGCGGACATTCAAAAATTCCGTTTCCTTTAGAATATGCTTGACTTAATAATTCTGTCATTCCATATTCCGAATGGATTAACTTAACACCAAACCCATTACATAATACTTGATGTAACTCTTCTCTAATCATTTCTTTACGTCTACCTTTCATTCCCCCAGTTTCCATTACTATCGTATTTTTTAAGTCGAATTTATCTAATTCAATTAAATCTAATAAAGCATAGGTAACTCCAATTAATAAAACTTTTCGGTTTGCTTTATCTAACAATTTTAGTTTATCTGCTAATTCCTTTAAATTATGAAGATAAAACCCACTTTCTGTTTTTTTAGAATCCTTTATTAAATTATCAACCATATAAATTAAAGATGAACCATTTCGTTCTAAATAGGAAGGTAATAAAGCTAAAATGGTATAATCTTCTATATTTCCATAAAAAGAATTAAAACCTTTTTTAAAACTTTGTTCATATAATTTAATATCAGTAACGTAATGCTTGCTTTGTTGCATTCCAGTAGTTCCGCTACTTAAAAAAGTTTGTTCTATTTCTTTTTGTGAAGATATAATTTTGTGAGATTTAAAAAATTGAATTGGTAAAAAGGGAATTTGATAAATATTTTTCACAGAATTTATACCAACGTTTAGATAACTCAAAAAAGAACTATAAACCAAATTATGAGTAGCTTGAAATTTAAATATATCAATACTAACTTTCTCAAAATCAACACGATTACTTATGTTAAAAATGTTTTTTTTTGTCATAAAATTTGGAAATCACCACAAAAGTAATGTAAATTTACGCAACCTATTATATTTTTAGGAATCTTATATTTAAATAACACAAAAGTTTGGGGTTAAACAAACTGATAAAGCAGTGTGCAAAAAACGATAGAAGGGCACAAAAAGAGATTTATCAACTTTTTGGTGGTAAGTTATTCTCTATATGTCTTAAATATTCGAAAAATAGGCACGAAGCTGAAGACAATTTTCAAGATGGTTTTATAACCATATTTAACAAAATTGATCAGTTTAGTTTTAAAGGCTCATTTGAAGGCTGGCTTAAACGTGTTATGATTAACACAATTTTAATTAAGTATCGAAAAAAAAATGTGTTAAATATTATAACGGATGAGATTCCTGATGAAGTAGTTGTTGATGTTGAAGAAGATGAATTTTCTTTGGATTTTTTGTTGAATCTCATTAATGAATTACCAGAAAGATACCGATTGGTTTTTAACCTTTATGTATTAGATGGTTATTCACATAGAGAAATTTCCGAAATGTTGCGAATAGCTGAAGGCACATCAAAATCAAATTTAGCTAGAGCAAGAGGCGTTTTAAAACAGAAAATTGAAGAGTACCAAGCAGGACAACAATCTATTTAAGTAAATAATAGTAGTGAGCGATTTTAAAAACATTGATAGACTATTTCAGGAAAAGCTGAAAGATTATGAGGTTTCCCCACCAAATAAGGTTTGGAGTGGTATTGAAAATAATTTAACAGCTTTACCACAAAAAAGAAGAATTCCAATTTGGGCTAAATTTGCTAGTATTGCTGCATTACTACTTCTTTTTATAAGTATTGGAACAATTTATTTGATGCCAACTAATAATTTTACAGAAAACTTATTTAAATTACCTCTTTCTGCTAAAGCTACCGTTAAAAATATAACAGACACTTTAAAACCTTTTGAGTCAGCTACTAAACAAAAGGTTATTGCAAATAAGGTTATTAACCTTAAAGAAAAACAACAAAACAATATTGAAAAACCTATAGATAATATTATTAAAGTAGATGAAAATACAAGTATTGCTGATAATACAACTACTACAAAATCACTTCCAAAATATTTGACAGAATCTAAAAATTTACCTTTACCAAAAAAGGCTAAAAATAAAATTACTAAAAGTGATGTAGATAATAGTAAATTTACGGTAGCTACTATTTTTGCACCTATTTATATGAGCTCTTTTGGAGAAGGTTCTGGAATTGATAGTCAATTTAAAAATAACCATTCTTCTGGGAATTCTTCTTATTCTTATGGAGTTAAAGTTGCTTATCAATTAAATAAAAAATTCACCTTACAATCAGGGGTTAACTTAATAAATTTAGGTATTACAACAAACAATGTATTTATTACTCCAGGTATTTCTGCTGTTGGATTATCAAACATTTCAAGCAGTCCTAACTTAGGAAAAAGCACCAAGAACTATAAAGATGAGTTAAATACTACAGGAAGTTTAAACCAAGTTTTTGGTTATGTTGAAATTCCAGTAGAAGTTAAATATAATGTTACTAATGGAAAATTTGGAGTTAATTTAGTTGGTGGATTTAGTACATTGTTATTAAATAGAGATGAAATATTTGTAGAAACTTCAGATTATACTCAAAGTTTAGGAGCTTCCAATAACCTTAGATCTATAAACTTTAGTGGTAACTTTGGAGTAGATATTGATTATTTAATTCATAAAAATTTATACTTAAACGTTTCACCAATGTTTAAGGTTCAAACAAATACCTTTTCAAAAAACTCCGGCAGTTTATTGCCTTATTATTTAGGAGTTTACACAGGGATAAATTATAAGTTTTAGTTGGTTTATTATTTGGTTGGTTACCAAATATTGAATGAAGAAAGCCGTTTCTATTTAGAAACGGCTTTTCTTTTTAAAACCTATTATTATTTGTAATTTTACAGCATCACAAACAAACGTATAATAAATCCTATTATGGAAACAACAATAGATAAAACAATACAAAAATCACTTGATTTATTAGGTGTTAAACATTTAAATCAAGGAACTTCAACTGGAAATATTTTTTTTGGAAATGGGGAAATAATTGATTCTATTTCGCCTGTAGATGGAAACTTAATTGGAAAAGTAACCACAACTACAAAAGAAGATTTTGAAAAAGTAATAACTACTGCACAAGCAGCTTTTAAAACCTGGCGATTAGTTCCAGCTCCTCAACGAGGAGAAATTGTTCGTCAATTTGGACTTAAACTTAGAGAATTAAAACAACCTTTAGGAGAATTAGTTTCCTATGAAATGGGAAAATCTTTACAAGAAGGTTTAGGTGAAGTTCAGGAAATGATTGATATCTGTGATTTTGCTGTTGGTTTATCTCGCCAATTACAAGGTTCTACTTTACATTCAGAACGTCCAGGTCATAGAATGTACGACCAATATCATCCATTAGGAATTGTAGGAATTATATCTGCATTTAACTTTCCTGTTGCTGTTTGGAGTTGGAATACAGCTTTAGCTTGGATTGCTGGTGATGTTTGCGTTTGGAAAGCATCAGAAAAAGCACCACTTTGTAGCATTGCTTGTCAAAATATAATTTCATCCGTTTTAAAGGAAAATAATTTACCAGAAGGAATTTCAAATATTGTAAATGGAAATTATCAAGTTGGTGAATATATGACAACAGATAAACGTATTCCTTTAATTTCTGCAACAGGTTCTATTAGAATGGGAAAAATTGTTGCCAAAACAGTTGCAGAAAGACTAGGAAGAAGTTTATTAGAATTAGGAGGAAACAATGCAATTATTGTTACCCCAGATGCAGATATTAAAATGACCGTAATTGGAGCAGTATTTGGTGCTGTTGGAACTGCAGGTCAGCGTTGTACTTCTACTCGTAGATTAATTATTCATGAATCAATTTATGATAAAGTAAAAAACGCTATAGTAGATGCTTATAAACAATTAAAAATAGGTAACCCTTTAGATGAAAATAATCACGTTGGACCATTAATTGATAAAGACGCGGTTAAATTATATCAAAATGCCCTAAATAAAGTAGTGGAAGAAGGTGGAAAATTAATAGTTGAAGGCGGAGTTTTAGAAGGTGAAGGATTTGAAAGTGGTTGTTATGTTAAACCTGCTATTGCAGAAGCTAAAAACAGTTTTGAAATTGTTCAAAATGAAACTTTTGCTCCTGTATTATATTTAATTAAATATTCTGGAGATGTAGAAAATGCAATTGATATTCAAAATGGAGTTGTACAAGGTCTTTCTTCTGCTATTATGACAAATAATTTACGTGAAGCCGAAAAATTCTTATCACAAGCTGGTTCAGATTGTGGTATTGCAAATGTAAATATTGGTACTTCTGGTGCAGAAATTGGAGGAGCTTTTGGAGGAGAAAAAGAAACCGGAGGAGGAAGAGAGTCTGGTTCTGATGCTTGGAAAGTATATATGAGAAGACAAACAAATACTATAAATTATACAACTGAATTACCTTTAGCTCAAGGTATAAAATTCGATTTGTAATTTGTAAATCTTTTAATAAAAAAAAACCGCTTTAAAAAAGCGGTTTTTTTATTGGTATTTAATTTTTCGAAGTACTCTTTGAGCTTCTTTAAATTTTATATACGCCGATTTATCTTTCATTTCTCTTAAATAAGGTCCTAATTCATTTAATTTTTTATAAGCATTTGGAATATCATTTAAAACACATAATAAATAATTAGTAGGTAAATCAGCTAAATCAATTTGCTCAATTTTTGATAAGGATAGCTTTTTCTTTAATTTATTTAATAAAGTATTACAACTGTTAAAAAGATGAAGTAGTTCAACTTTATCAAATTGAGGAGGATTAAATAATAGCTCACTTACTATATCTAATTTTCCATTTTCTTTAAAATTAATAACTTTTTTTTCAAGAGGATAATAATCAAAAATATCTTTTAACTGTAAAAAAATGTACTCTGTAATTATAAAGGTTCTTTTATTTATTTGAATTTTAACTTCATCAAGTGCTGAATAAAATAATCGTACTTGTTCATTAATTAGTTCAATATCAACACGTGAATAAAATAATTTATCACCAACTTTTTTTCGTTTTCCAGCCCAACAAAGCACAAACTGTTCGTTAAAAACCTTGTATTTTGGGTTATATTCTTTACTGTGTTTATTAAAAAATTGAAAAACACCATCTAACGTTAATTGAATATTATTACTAGCGTTTTTTTCAATAGATGCTACAATATTTTTATTTGTACTTTTTAAAACATATTTTCCTAAAGTTGACATAGAATTACTTCCTCTTCTGTAAAAAACTAATCCTTTAACATATTTCCAGATTGATTTTTTTAAAGAAGTAACTTCGTTATTTGGAAAAATAGTAACTAAACCAACAACCTTATATTTAGGTAATTTAGGAAACGCTACATTTTCATAAATAATTTTTGGAGGGTTTTGAAAATAGGAGTTAATTAAATTTTGAATTTTACTATCATCAAAAAAATCAACTCCTATTATTTTATTAGTTTCATCTTCTATTCCTATAACCAAAAATGAATTATTTTCTGGGTTTGAATTAGATAATGCACAAACATGCTTTAAAAATTTAGCTTTTCCTTCTTTAGAGTTTAATGAAACTTTTTGTTTTTTATCATAAAAACTATTTTCATCAGATTGAGCTAATAAATTTTTTATTAAAAGCCGTTTGTTAATCATGCTTATTCTTTATTTAAAATAGTAGCGCTAGCTTGAGCTGTTGGGTATACAATTAAATCTTCAATATTTACATGGTACGGCCTGCTTACTACAAAATAAATAATATCTGCAATGTCTTCTGGTTGTAATGCTTTATATCCAGAATAAACTGATTTAGCACGTTCTTTATCTCCTTTAAAACGAACTTCGGAAAATTCGGTTTCTACAGCGCCTGGATGAATTGCACAAGATCTAATATTGTGTTTGTTTAAATCTATACGCATGGCTTTATTTAAAGCGTTTACAGCGAACTTTGATGCACAATATACATTACCATTCGGATATACTTCTTTTCCTGCTATAGAGCCAATATTTATAATAAAACCATCATTATTAGCTACCATTGTTGGAAGAATGGCTTTTGTTACATACAATAAACCTTTAACATTACCATCAATCATAGCATCCCAATCGTCTAAATTTCCATCTTGAATAGTGCTTAAACCATGTGCGTTACCAGCATTATTTACTAAAATATCAATTTGTTGAAACTCTTTAGGAAGTGATTTTACGGCATCAAACACTTCATTTTTATTACGTACATCAAATTGTAAAGAGGTTACTTTTGTGTGTTTGCTCAATTCGTTTTTTAGAGCTTCTAATTTCTCTTTTCTACGTCCGCATATTACTAAATTTATGTCATTTTTTGCAAAAATTATAGCAGTTGCTTTTCCTATTCCCGATGTAGCCCCAGTTATAAAAGCTGTTTTTGTTTCCATGTTGTTTTATTTATTATTTTGACAATAAAGATACAAAAAAACCGCTCCTTCTAAGGAGCGGTTTTCATCAATTGGTTATTAAAAATAACCAACCAAAAATCAACTAACCAAACTTTATTTTAAATATCTTCTTATTTTTGTTTCTCTTTCTATTTTAGTTCTCTTTCTGCCAGTGTTACTTATTTCTTTTTTAGTTTTATCAGATTTTAAATACTGAATGTAACCTCTGCCAGTGAATTCATAAGTTGTTCCAGAATTAATGTGATATAAACTTATCGTTTCATCATTTATAACGGTTAATTCAAACTCTTCAGTATCTCCTAAATCATAATCTAATGTTAAAATTTTTAAATTATCATATCCTTGTACATCTGCAACAGAATAATTACCTACATAATCCCACAATAAATTATCAATATTTGTGCCAACATTATCTTGTGAGGAATAAAAGGTAGTAATATTTTCAGGCGTAAATTGTAAAAAGTTTTCATTATCAAAAGCATTTACGGTACCGTTATCACTTACATATGTTTTTTCCCAAGCGTCGTACTCTTGTAAAAAGTACTCTATATTATCATAGAATATTTGATTATAATCAAAGTTATATTTTTGATATCCTTCTAAATAATATGTCACATTATCAAAATTATCTACCAATTTTATTTGATTGTTAGAAATTTGTATCACGTCAAAATTAAAATATCCATCAATTGTATGATTTACCTCAAGACTTCCATTATAAGTATTATAATTTCCAATTTGAATACCATAACCATTACCGGTGGAACCAATACCAACTAAATTATTGTTTGCGTATAATTTTCCGTTTAGGAAAGAAATAGTAAATGCTTTAGATAAAAATGGAACATCACCTTGTCCTGTAGTTTTATTATAATCTATATACCATAAATCGTAGTTAGATACTACTTCTTCAAGAGAAATATAATTTGGATTATTAATATCATCAACAACAATACTACATGAGGAAACTGCTATGCTGGTTACTGTTATTATAAAAAGTAATTTTAAAGTTTTCATACTCATTTATTTTTGGTTATAGTATTGAAATTTCAATTTCCGTGCCAAAAAAATGACAGAGTAGTTTTTAACTATGTAAATTATTGATAATAAATTGTTTATTTAATTTCTTTTACTTTATTAATCTTGTAATAATATCTTTTAGTTTGGTTTTTATAACTTACTACTGCTTCGTTATCATTTAATTTAAAAGGAATATTTTTTGGTGTTGATTTTGGAGAATTTCCAAACTCTTTAGTGCTATCTTTATTTATAATATAATCATTTATACCTTTAGAAGTAACAAATACACCTATATATTTGGATGGATTTGAATTAACCAGTAATTCTAATGCTGTTTTTTGATTTCGAAAATAAAGACTATCTAATTTAATGTTTTTATTGTCAATACTTATGGAAACTTTTAATCCTCTAACTCCAGGTTGACCTCCAACCCAATCTGAAACTTCTGCATTTATTACTTTAAAAGAAGGATTTTTTTGAAGTGCATACATGGTTTTATCTTTGGTAGCTCCACAACAAAAAAATAAAGTGGATGTGATTGTGAAAATGAATATAAATTTAATGATTTTCATGATAAAGATTATTTATTAGATTAACAGCAAAGCATATACCAAAATACAAAAAGTCTATCATAAAATGATAGACTTTTAATTTATAGTATAATTTACTTTGTTTAATTGTTTAATGCTTCCGCACCGCCAACAATTTCTAAAATTTCATTAGTAATAGCAGCTTGACGAGCTTTATTATACATTAATAATAAATCATCGCGTAATTCTGTTGCGTTATCGGTAGCTTTATGCATTGCTGTCATACGAGCTCCATGTTCAGCAGCAAATGAATCTCTAATAGCTTTATAAAGTTGTGTTTTTAAAGATTTTGGTATTAATTCTAATACTATTTCAGCTTTTGATGGTTCAAAAATAAAATCAGAATTAGATTTAGTATCACTTCCTGCTTCAGGTTTAATAGGTAAATAGTCTTCTATTGTTGGAATTTGAGTAGCAGCATTTTTAAACTGGTTATATACCAATTGTATTTTATCATAACTACCTTCTGCATATAATTGCATAATATTTTCAGCAATATTAGCAACATTTTCAAAAGTTAATGCATCAAAAACATCACTTTTATTATCTATAATAGTATGAGTTTTTTTAAGAAGGTCATTCGCTTTTTTACCAATAGATAAAATATCAACTTGTTTAGTTTTATAGTCATTTTCAATTAAATGTTCTACTTCTTTAACAATGTTTGAATTAAAACCACCACATAATCCCCTGTTTGAAGTTATAACTACTAATAAAACTTTGGAAATTTCTCGTTGTTCCGAAAAAACACCTCCTGTTTCACTATCTAATGAAGCACTTAAACCTTGTAAAAGTTCAGTTAACTTATTAGCATATGGCTTCATTTTAGTAATTGCATCTTGAGCTTTTTTCAACTTTGCCGCCGATACCATTTTCATGGCACTGGTAATTTGCATAGTTGAACCAATAGAGGTAATTCTGTTTCGTATTTCTTTTAAGTTTGCCATTCTTTATTATCTGTTATTCCGTAAATAAGGAATCCTTTTAAATAAACATTAGGTTATGCATATTTTGCCGAAACTTCATTAGCGGCACTAGTTAAAACGTCTATTACTCCGTCTGTTAATTTCCCTGCTTTTAATGTATTTAATGCATCTCTGTGTTTAGCATTAAGATATTCAAGATAATCTTTTTCGAATTCTTTAACTTTTTCTACAGGAACATTTTTTAACAAGTTTTTAGAACCTGCATAAATAATTGCAATTTGATCTTCAACTTTAAAAGGATCTGCTTGATTTTGTTTTAAAATCTCAACGTTACGTTGTCCTTTTGAAATTACATTCATAGTGGCAGCATCTAAATCAGAACCAAATTTTGCAAAAGCTTCTAATTCTCTATATTGAGCTTGGTCTAACTTTAAAGTTCCTGCTACTTTTTTCATGGACTTAATTTGTGCATTACCACCTACACGAGATACAGAAATACCTACGTTAATAGCTGGACGTACACCAGAGTTGAATAAATTAGACTCTAAGAAAATTTGTCCATCAGTAATGGAAATTACGTTTGTAGGAATATATGCAGAAACATCTCCTGCTTGGGTTTCAATAATTGGTAAAGCAGTTAAAGAACCACCACCTTTTACTTTTCCTTTTAAAACAGAAGGAACATCATTCATTTGACTTGCAATAGTATCATCATTGATGATTTTTGCTGCACGTTCTAATAAACGAGAGTGTAAATAAAATACATCTCCTGGATATGCTTCACGTCCTGGTGGACGACGTAATAATAAAGATATTTCACGATAAGCTATTGCTTGTTTTGATAAATCATCATAAACAATTAATGCAGGACGACCTGTGTCTCTAAAGTATTCACCAATTGCAGCTCCTGCAAATGGAGCATAAACTTGCATTGGAGCAGGATCTGAAGCGTTTGCAGCTACAATTGTAGTATATGCTAAAGCTCCTTTTTCTTCTAATAAATTAGCAATAGCGGCAACGGTTGAACCTTTTTGTCCAATTGCTACATATATACAATATACTGGTTCACCAGCATCATAAAATTCTTTTTGATTGATTATGGTATCAATAGCAACAGTAGATTTACCTGTTTGACGGTCACCAATAATAAGCTCTCTTTGCCCTCTTCCAACAGGAATCATAGCGTCAATTGCTTTAATACCTGTTTGTAGTGGCTCAGTTACAGGTTCTCTGAATATTACACCTGGTGCTTTTCTTTCTAATGGCATTTCAATAGTTTCACCAGTAATAGGGCCTTTACCATCAATTGGATTTCCTAAAGTATCTACTACACGCCCAACAATTCCTTCTCCAATATTAAGAGAAGCAATTCTTTTGGTTCTTTTTACAATAGATCCTTCTTTAATGTTTTTTGAATGTCCTAAAAGTACAATTCCAACATTGTCTTCTTCTAAGTTTAGTACAATACCTTCTAATCCACCTTCAAACTCTACCAATTCGCCATATTCTACATTAGCTAATCCATAAGCGCGAACAATACCGTCACCCACTTGTAAAACAGTTCCAACTTCATCTAACGATGCGGAAGAATCAAATCCTGCTAATTGTTGCTTTAAAATCGCTGATACTTCAGCTGGTTTTATTGATGCCATTTTTTATCTTTTTTAAACCTTTATTCTTTATATAAATTTGAAATAATATTAATTTTCAAATTGTCTTTTTAAACTTTGTAATTTGTTTGCAATACTTGCATCGTATTGAATATCGCCAATGCGAAGTATAAATCCGCCTAATATATCTGGGTTGATGATATTTTCAATACTAGCTTTTTTACCTGTAATTTCTTTTACTTTATCTAAAACTTGATTGTTTAGTTCTGAGTTTAAAGGAATTGCAGTGGTTATTTTTGCAATTTCTTTACCTTTAAGTTCGTCATAAATAATAGTGTATTTTTCAGCAACTTCATTTAAAATATCCAATCGATTATTGTCTATTAAAAGATTGATTGAACTTATAGTTAAAGGAGATACATTTGAAGAAAATATAGCTTTTAAAGTATCCTTTTTTATATTGGTTTTTAAAATAGGATTTTTAAGCATTAATTGTAAGTCTTTACTTTCTTCTAAAGTGTTTACAATTAATAACATATCGTTATTAACGTTATCTTCTTTGTGTTGTTCAACTGCAAAATTTAAAATTGCTTTTGCGTATCTTAAAGCTGCTTTAGTTCCACTCATTTGTTATAAATTAACGTATCGTTATTTCTTTTAACATTTCTTCAACAAGTTTTACTTGTTTGTTTTTATCAGCTAATTCGCCTTTAACTACTTTTTCTGCAATATCAATAGATAGTTCAGCTACCTGATTTTTTAAATCTACAATGGCAGCTTGTTTTTCAGTTTCAATACTTGTTTTAGCTTGGTCAATTACTTTTTGTGCTTGTTGTTGCGCTTCGTTTTTAGCTTCAGAAATCATACTTTCTTTCATTTCTCGCGCTTCTTTTAAAAGACTATCGCGTTGCATGCGTGCTTCTTTTAAAATTCGTTCGTTATCTGCAGTAAGGTTTTGCATTTCTTTACGTGCATTTTCAGCTTCATCTAAGGCGTTTTTAATACCTTCTTCTCGTTCATTTATTGCATTTAAGATTGGTTTCCAGGCAAACTTTTTAAGTAATAATAGTAATACAATAAATAAAAGTAGTTGCCAAAAAAACAATCCGTATGAAAATAAATTTACTAATTTCTCCATAATTAAATTATAATAATTTTTAAAGTTTAAACAAAAGCTATAACCAACCGTTATAGCTTTTTGTTTTTAAAATTTAAACTGCAAATAATGCTGCAAATGCAATACCTTCAACAAGGGCTGCTGCAATTAACATTGCGGTTTGAATTTTTCCAAAAGCTTCAGGTTGACGAGCAATTGCGTCCATAGCAGAACCACCGATTCTACCAATACCAATACCTGCTCCTATTACAATTAAACCTGCGCCTACCATTACTGGAATTTGTCCCATAATATATATAATTAATTAATTAAACATTCATTTTTAATACTATTCATTATGTTCCAATTCATGTTCTTCAGAGGCTAAACCAAAGTACAATGCGGATAACATAGTAAATATATATGCTTGTAAAATAGCTACTAATAATTCTAACACCGAAATTACTAAAGCCAAACCAAAACTTAAGCCACCACCTATATAACTTTTAAATATAAAAATTAAACCAAGTATACTATAGATTACCATGTGTCCAGCAAAAATATTTGCAAACAAACGTAATGTCAATGCAAAAGGCTTAATAAAAACCCCTAATAATTCAATTGGAGCTAATACAATTTTCATTGGCCATGGTACTCCTGGCATCCAAAATATATGTTTCCAATAATTTGGTTTAGAAGTAAACTGGGTAATTAAAAATGTTAAAAAAGCTAAGGCAGCAGTTACTGCTAAATTACCGGTAATATTTAAACCAAAAGGAGTAATACCTATTAAATTTGAAAACCATATAAAAAAGAATACGGTTAATAAAAAAGGCATATATTTTTTATAGTGTTTATGTCCTATACTTGGTATGGCAATTTCATCTCTAATATAAATAACTAACGGCTCAAAAAAGCGTCCAATTCCTTTTGGTATAGCACCATTTTTAGCATAGGATTTGGCTAAACTTACAAACAACCAAAACACCAATATGGAAACTATAATAATACCTAAAACCGTTTTTGTAATAGAAAAATTTAATGGCTGTATATTAGTTGGGTGGTTATGCTCATCATAGGTTAATTCACCAGTTGCATCGGTTTTGTATATTTTATTGTGGTATAATTTATAATAATTACCACCAGCTTCTGCAACAGCTTCTCCATGTTTAAATTTAGAAGACATAAAAACTTGCAAACCATTATCGTATAAAATAACTGGTAAAGAAAAACCATTATACTCTTTGGTTTCAGAATTTGAATTAAAATCAAAATAATAAGAATCTTTAACGTGATGTTTTATTTCTTCTTTTATTTCAGTTTTATAATCTTTTTCAGAAGATGCTTGTTCTTCATGAGATTTTTCAGAAGATTCATGTTGTGCATTTACGGAAAATGTAACTACTAAAAGTAGTAAAGTAAGGGTTTTTACCAAGTTTCTTTTATACATATCACTTTTTTACTAGTGTGCCTATAAATATTTTGCAAATATATGTTTTTAAATTAGAAACTAAAAAATATTTTTTAGCAGTATTATTTTAAGTTAATTATTAATGTTAATCCTTGTTATTCATTAGTTTAACTAAGGATAAAATTTCTATGATTAAACATAAAAAGTATGGTGTTAAAAATGAAAAAGTTTCATAGGCAGTTATTACACCATCTTCTTTATATGAAGGATAAAACAATAAAAAAAACACTGCAAATTTTAAAAAACTACCACCTAAAAATATAAAACCTAAAATACTTTCAAATTTGTTTTTTAAAATATAAAGGGTAGAGAATATTCCTATTGCCAATATAAAATTTACTAAATAGGCTAGTATAATTTTATTATCAAATAAAGGTTGGTTTAGTTCTTTTAAAATAGTTATGTGAATTGCAAATACAACTAAGTTGATTATTAGTAGTAGTAAACTAAAACCAGTAATGGAATTAATCTTTAGTTTCATTGATTTTTTTTACTTGATTTAAAACCATATAAAGTGCTATTAGTAATGCTAATAACGTACCTATTAAGGTAAATGTTTTTTTTGAAGGATTAAAATGCGCATCTAATTTTTTACCGAAATAAGCTCCAGCATAAATGGTAACACCCATTTGAAAAACTATTCCGGTTAATTGTAAATACTTATTAAGCGGTTTTTTCTTTAGTTGTTTTTTCATTTTTTAATTCCTTAATAGAACCTTTCATAACGCAAGTTGCATTAAATTCAGCACCAGGTTCTACAGACAATTTACTAATAACTACATCACCAGAAATTTGTGCTGTGGCTTTTAGAGTAAGTAAATTATTCACCAATAATTCTCCTGAAAATTTTCCATCAATATCGGCATTATTACAAGTAACTTTACCTTTAACACTTCCTGAAGTGCCTATAATTACTCGTCCAGCGGTTTGAATAGTTCCTTCAACATTACCTTCTACTCTAAAATCACCTTCCGAAATAATATCACCTTTAATAGAAGTATTTTTGCTAATTACATTTCGTTCGGATACTTGGGTTTGTTTTTCTTTTCTTTCTGAAAACATCTTTAAATTTTTATTAGGGTTTGCTATAATTTTGCTTTTAATTTTTTCATCATTTCCAAGGCTTTTTTACCTTCGTTTGTATTTGGGTAATTCATAGCAACAAAATTCAATGCTTCCTTAAAAGCTTGTAAACCATCTTTTTTACCAATAGCATATGCTTTTAACAATTCAAATTTAGGAACAATTGCTTTTCCTTCATATAAACTTATGGAAGAATCTGCTTTTTTAATTACAGCTTCGTAATCTTCATCTTTATATTGATAGTATAATTTTTCGTAAATTTTTTCGGGGGAATTTTCATCGTTTTCCTTCAATACCAATTTTGGATTTATAATTAGTTTGGCATATTTTGAAGTAGGAAAATTAGTTACAATATTGTTTTTATAGGCATCTGCTTTATTGCTTTTTAATTTTTCATAGATTTTATATAAATGAAACTTTGCAGGTAATTCTAAATCTTTTGAAGGATTAAAAGTGAGTAATTTTTCTAATTTATTTGCTGCTAAATTATATTCATGAAATTGCTCTTTATAAATTAATCCTAATTTATAATAAGCATCATTTCTTACAACTTTTATACTGTCAATTTGTTTTTTAGAAGAAGGAATTTGATCTAAATAAAAGTTCAAGTCATATTTTTCAGATGATTTTACAACTTTTTGATCTTTAGTATTTGATGCTTTTGTGTTATTAAGGTTAATTTGAGTTTTATCGCTTAATCTCCAATTATCTTCTAAAGGTCTGTTTCCCCATATTTTTTTAAATTCCTGAGATCCAAATCCCACGGTTTGAGGATTGTAAAAGTACCATTTTCCAGAATTATTACTGCCATTATTATTAGAATTACCTCCATTTGCAAATAGGGCATTACCGGTATTTAATTTTTGTTGTTGCTGTTCTTCAGCTTTTTTTAATTCATTAATATAATTAGTATAATAATCAGATTGTTCTTGCTTGCTCATAGCAACAACATTTAAAATACTGTCCGTATTTTTTGTGATACTTTCATACGAAAGAACTTCATTTAAATTGTTTCGCTTACGTTTTATACTTCTAATTCGTTTGGTATTTGTATTTTTTGTAATGGCTAAAATACTATCGTAATAAGCACCTGCAGTTACATAGTTAGCTTTGTTGAAATAAATTGTACCTAAAGCTTGGTACGCTAATTCTTTTTGAAAATTTGGAGTTTTGCTATTTACTATGGAATTTTTAAAGTTAGAAGTAGCAATAGAATCATTACTTGCAAGTTGTAAATTTCCAAGTTGATAATATAACGCATCTAAATACGGGCGATTGTCTCTGTCTTTAATACGTTTTTTTAGATTAGCAATAGCAACTGTTTTTTCTTCGTTAGTTCTAGCGTTTTTTGCTTTTTCTATTGCAGCATGTATTTTATATTTATATGGTGCTTTTTTTAAGTCAAGTAATTTTTGAAATGCAATATTAGAAGAATCTATTTCCTTTTTTTGTTGATATAATTGTCCTAATACAAATAAATTGCGTGCTGTTTGTTCTTTGTTGTTTGCAATTTCAACAGCCTTATTTAAATGAAATATTTCTTGTTTTAAACTATCTGTAGCAACATATGCCATTGCTATTGCGGTATGAGCTTCTTCTTTAATGTTATCTTTTAAATCTTTATACTTAAATAACATTTTTAAGTTGTCTATTGCTTGTTCTGGGTTTTGTAATCGGACTAGAGTTTTTGCTTGCCAAATTTTGGTTTCGTTAATTAAATTAGCATTTGGGTAATTTAACAATACAAAATTAAAAGCTTCTAAAGCAGGCACAAATCGTTTAGAATAATAACGAGCTTTTCCTAACAATAAATATGCATCATCTATTTGATTATTGCGTTCTCTTCTTGCAATTAACATGGAGTGTTTTTGCACAGCTTTTACCGCTTTTTCTTCTGCTTTATCAAATTCTTTAGGCGAAGTATCTGCATCTTGTTGCATTCCAGGCAAAGCTAATTCATCTACTTTTAATGGCTCAATAGGTAGAGTTTCCCAATAATCGTCTTTATAATTTTGGTTTAATTCTGTTAGTCCTTTTTGCAAGGCAATTTTACCATTGTACAATACATTGTATTTTGTTGCAACAGAATGATAAGTTCTGTTTAAAAAAGCATCTTTTTTAGTTGAACAACTTACTACAACTAAAATTATAAGAAGTGATATAGGTATTTTAAAGCTGATTTTCAATACAAATTGTTTAGCCCTTTAACTTATTAATTATATTATTTATTGTAAAAGGAATGTAAAAATACAAAATTAAGTGTTTTTTACGTGTTTAAACTGAAAAATAGGCTTCTAATTCTTTTAAAGTTTCTGTTGAGGTTTCAATATCTTTAACTACATCTCCTTTATCTAACACTACAATTCGGTCACAAACTTCGGTTACATGACCTAAATCGTGACTAGAAATTAGTACGGTTGAATTACTGTTTTGTGTTAAATTTTTAAGTAGTTTTTTCAGTCTAATTTGTGTGGTTGGATCTAAATTTGCGAAAGGTTCATCTAAAATAATTATTTCAGGATTGCCAATTAACGCAGAAACAATTCCTGCTTTTTTTTGATTTCCTTTAGATAAATCTCTTAAATATTTTTTCTTTCCTAAAATTTCATCGTTAAAAATTTCTTTAAACTGTTGTAAATAAGAATTAATATCCGCTTTTTTTACGCCGCGTAATTCCCCAATAAAATAAAAATATTCTTCGGGAGTTAAATAGCCAATTAAAAAACTTTCATCTATAAATGCAGATGTGTAAGGTTTCCAATCTTCACTTTTGTTTACTTGTATAGTTTTGTTTGTAATAAATCCAGTAGTTGGACTTATTAAATCGAGTAATAAATTAAAGAAAGTAGTTTTTCCTGCTCCATTATTACCAACTAATCCAAAGGCTTGCCCCTTAGGAATTGTCAAATCTTCAATATTTAAAACTTGAACTTTATTATATTTTTTAGATAAATTATTTACGGTTATCATTTTTTGCTATTTTTTTTAAAGTGACTTATTTTTTTTCGTTGTATGCTGCTATAGTTTTATATTTTCCTTTTTGATAGATGCTTTCAATTTTATTTAAAAAGAAGTTTTTAAAAACAATTCCTAAAACACCGCTTAAACCAAGTACTAAAAGTCCTGCATTAAAATTTATGAATTTATAAGGAATATAAAATAACAACATTGGTAAAGCTAATTTTGGTAATGCAATTAACATTTGAGTTGGATTAAATCCGTTAGTATTACTAAATGCTTTTGCTTTTACATTTAACTCAATTGGTACTCTGTTTAAAGCGCCTCCAAATAAAGTTATAAAAGAGTTTAAGCCAATATTAAAAAGTGCTCCGGCAGCAATCATCCCAAAAATTTTCCATCCAAAATATAAATATGGAGTACTTAAAATAAAGGAAATTGCAACCGCAACAACCATTAAATACCATTTAGATTCTAAATATTTTTTATACGGAATGTTTTGACTCATTAACAACTTGTAATATTCACTATCCCAAGAAGGAACTAATTGACCAAAAGACAATAAAAATCCGCCTGTTACAAACATAGAAGCAAATGCTAAAAAAGCAGGCATTTTTTGATAGGCTGGTTGTGTATAAAATATTAGCCCGTAAAACAAAAATAGAAAGGACATTAACATTACTTGTCTTGGTCGTGCATTTCTCCAAATTAGTTTTACATCGTTTTTTAAAAATGGAGCAACGCTTCCAAATCTATTCATCCATGATAAATCTGTAGTTTTAGCTTCTTTAACTTTTTTAGAAACTTTTCCATCTACATAAAAATCACTTTTTATATAATTAAAATTCCAATAATATAGTCCAACTAATAACAAAGCAGGAATAATTACTAAAATTGGATGATTGTATAAAGCATTAAACGCTAAACCAATTGGTTTTGAAATTTGAAAGACGTTAAAATATTCTAAAGCAATAAATACAATTAATACAGAAAGTAATCCATAAAAAACAGCATCAATTTTATTCACCAAAAAATTAATAAAATTTACAGAATAGGTTAAAAATAGTATTGCTAAAAACCAAGGAATTACATGTGAAGGAGGATAATTTTTAACTAGTAGCACAATACTAAAAGGTAAAAATAAAAACATTGGTAAAAAGTTGAAAAACGAAATAGTTGTTTTACCTAATAAATAATGAATTATGCTCTTTTTTTTAATTGGAACAGTCATTAAAGGTTTAATATTCATAACAGGCAATTGTTGCATAAAAAAGCGCAATACTAAATCAAACAAAAACCAAAAAATAATAAAGTTGTTTACAATAACTATAGGATCGGACTCTGGCATTGCTTTTTTTAATATAAAAAACAAGCCTGTTCCTAAAAATAAAGCAGCGCCACCAAAATAAAGAACGGCAAATACTAAAATAATTTTTATAGCTATTCCTTTTTGAAAATAGGAAGCTCTAAAAAATTGTTTCCATTCTAAACTTAAAAATTTTTGTATCATTTTGGGTTTGATTTAAGATAATTAACAATTTATGGGTATAAATTTAACTGATTTTGTTACAAGTAAATATATTCTGAATAATTTTCCATTAATAATTTTTCTGCTTTCTTTGGTAATACTTCTAAAACTATATAAAATAGAATTATAATAAACGTAAATAAAAAAGCATATAGTAAAGAAAACCACTCTGTATAAATTTGACTTTCTTTATGAAAAATATTTATAAAATTGAAGAAGTTTATAGGTAATAATAAAAAGGATCCCATTCCTGTTCTAAAAATCATTTCTTCAAGCATCCATTTTTTACCATTTTTTTTTAAATTGTTTTTTAAAGTTTTTTGTAAAAGGTAACCTTTATAAAAAGTATATAGGCTTAATATTATTAAAATACTTAAAAGAATATAATTTGCAAATGCTGTTTTACAAATACTGTAAAAAGATAAAAACATCAAAGCAGTTATTATAATTTTTGGAATCCCAAACCATTGTAGAATAAAAACTTTTATTATTTTCCAATATCTTTTACTCATTGCTTTTTGACGTTCACTTACTACGTCCATAAAACCAAAAACACCAAATTTTTTAAAAGAAATGCTTCTAGCTTGTTCAAAAGTTAAATTAGGTTTTTCTTTCCAAATTTGTTCAATATCATTTGCTAAGTGGTCAACTAATTCTGTTTGTAAATCATAATGTTCAACGTAATGTTTACGAGTAAATTCATATAGTTGCTGTATTTGTTCCTTAGTTAATTTCATTATAAGCAATTTTATTTAGGCTAATTTAGGATTTACAATTTGTTGCATGGTTTGTAAAAAATCTTCCATTAAAGCTAAACGATTTACAGTTTCTTTTTTGCCGTTTTCTGTTAACTTATAATACTTTCGTAATCGGTTATCAACTTTAACAACTTCAACATCTAACAAACCTTCTGCCTCTAATTTGTGTAATGCAGGGTATAACGCACCTTCTGTAATAGTTAGTTCTCCTTTAGTAATTTCTTTTACTTTCTGGGTTATTTCATAGCCATACATTTTTACCTTTGTTTCTAACAATTTTAAAATAATAGTTTGCAAAGAGCCTTTAAACAACTTTTGATTTCCCATAAAAATATTATTTGACAACCAAATATATACATAATTTTCTTAGGTATAAATATTTTAGAAATTATTTTAATTATAAATTGAAACTAGTTTGTTTATTTTTGCACTTTAAAAAAATAACAATGTCAAAATTTCATAAGCTTACGATTAAAGAAATAAAAAAGGAAACGGAAAAAGCAGTATCCGTTTTATTTGAAATTCCTTCCAATTTAAAAGAAGAATTTAAATTTATTGCAGGTCAATATGTTACAGTTAAAACAGAAATTAGTGGCGAAGAAGTTAGACGAGCTTATTCTATTTGCTCTTCTCCAACTAGTAACAAATTAAGAATTGCAATTAAAGCAGTTGATAACGGAATTTTTTCTGTATTTGCTTGCACTAATTTAAAAGAAGGTGACGCATTAGAAGTTGCTAAACCAGAAGGGAAATTTTTAGTTGAAACTTCAAAAAATAATAGTAATAATTATTTAGGTATTGCTGCTGGTAGTGGAATTACACCAATAATGGCTATGATTAAAGCCGTGTTAACTGAAGAACCAAATAGTACATTTACACTTATTTACGGTAATAAAACTCAGGCAGATACTATTTTTAAAATCGAAATAGAACAATTACAAAATCAATATTCTAATCAATTTTTTATTCAGTATGTGTTTAGTAGAGAGGGTGTTCCAAATGCTTTTTTTGGAAGAATTGATAAAGGAAATTTAAATTATGCTTTAAAAAATAAATTCAAAAATCAGGTTTTTGATGCTGCTTATTTATGTGGTCCAGAAACTATGATTGAAAACTCTAAAGCAATTTTGTTAGAAAATGGTTTAGATGAAAATAATATTCATTTTGAATTATTCACAACCCCAACCTCCACAGATACTAAACCTTTAAAAAGTTTTGAAGGTAGTTGTGAAATAACCGTTTTAGTAGATGATGAAGAAACTACTTTTACCATGGATACTAAAAATACTATTTTAACTGCAGCATTAAAACAAGGAATTGATGCTCCGTATTCTTGTCAGGGAGGAATTTGTAGTAGTTGTATCGCAAAAATAACTGATGGAAGTGCAGTTATGGAAAAGAATACTATTTTAACCGATTCTGAAATTAAGGATGGCATTATTTTAACTTGTCAAGCGCATCCAACTAGTCAAAAAATAACAGTAGATTATGATAATGTTTAACAAATAAACATTATTTTCACTTTTTAAATAGTTATGACATTCTACGAAATAAAAGACGCTTTACTTATTGGTTTTTTCTTAGCTTTTATGATTGGCCCTGTTTTTTTTATGCTTATACAAACAAGTATAATTAAAGGTTTTAGAGCCGCTTTTGTTTTTGATTTAGGAGTAATTTTAGGCGATGTTACCTTTATTCTTATAGCTTATTTTGGAAGTAGAAGTTTATTAGAACAAATAAAAGACGATCCTCGATTATTTTTTATTGGAGGGTTTATTCTGGTGGTTTATGGACTGATTACTTATTTAGATAAAAGGCAAAAAAAATTAGCAGATGATAAAACCATTGATTTACCTGTTAAATCAAATTATTTAAAATTATTTTTAAAAGGGTTTTTATTAAACTTTATTAATGTTGGAGTGTTGGCTTTTTGGCTTGGTATGATTGTAGTTATTGGTACTAATTTACAAATGAATCCTACTAAAATATTTAATTATTTTGGATTAATTGTAATTAGTTATTTAGTTACTGACGTTGGTAAAATTTTATTAGCCAAACAACTTAAAAAGAAATTAACTCCGTACGTTGCTTATAAAATAAAACGGACAATGGGAATTTTACTAATGATTTTTGGTATGGTTTTAATCTTAAAAGGATTCATTCCAAAAGAAAATCAACTGTTTAATCACGTTATAGAAAATGTAGAAGAATAGAAGGATATTATTAAACTATAATAATAATTTTCTTTTCATACATGTAATCTTTTTATTATCAGGTTATTATATTTTTATATATTTGAGCAAGCATTTTAATTTAAAGTGCTTTTCCTAAACTCTTTTTATATAAAATACGCTTGTTATGAAAAATCACCTTTTTTTTATTTTTTTTCTGATAAGTCATATAGTTGTTGGGCAAAACAATTTTAATAAAGTAGATTCATTAAAAATTGATTATTTATTAAAAAAAGCAAATTCTTTTATTCCTAAAAATAAAGATTCTACAGTTTTTTATTACAATAAAATAATTCGCTATTCTGATACAATAAGCTACGCTCAAGGTTTATTTATTGGATATAATTTAATGGCTAACTTTTATTATAACAATAACAAATACGAAGAAGCACTAGTTAATACCAAAAAAAGTTATGCGATAGCAAAATCACTCAAAAATGAAAGATTACAAGGGAAATCTGAAAATTTATTATCCTTTATTTATTTAAGATTAAACGATTATGATAATGCTACTTTGTTTTCTGACAAAGCACTTCAAACAGGTTTAAAATTAAACGAAATAGAAATAATTTCAAATGCATATCTAGTAAAGGGAAATATGCATTATACAAAATTTGAAAACAACAAAGCTCTAAGTTATTATCATAAAATAGATTCAATTTGTACTCGAAAAGAAGATTATAATTCAGCACTGATAAAATCACTTGAAAATGCCGGGAATTTAATTTTGCGGTCATATTCTGTACAAGACACATCGTATATTTCCGTTGGCGAGTCCTATTTTATAAAAGCAAGAGATGTTGCTAAATCTATAAATAATAGACTAGAAGAGAATTATGCAATTAGCCAATTGGGTAAAATCTATTGGCAAAGAGGTGATTTTAAAACGGCTATTTCTTATTTTAAAACAAGTTTAGATTATTTTGAAAAAAATAATGATATTAAAGAAATTTCAGATACTTATTGGAGTTTGGGTATTGCTTACAACCAACTTAAAGATGTTGAAAAAGCGATGTACTATGTTAAAAAAAGGATTACTCTTTATGAAAACACAGCAAATAAAATGGCTTTAGCTAAAGCCTATACAACCTTAGCAGGATTTCAATACTATAATAAAGAGTATAAAAAGGCCATACTGAATTATCAAATTGGTTTAAAGATGCTTGATAGTTTAGATTATAAAAGTCTTGGAAATATGTTGGCATATAATTATGAACTAAGTGAATCTTTTGCACATCAAAACAACTATAAAAAAGCATTTACTTTTTTAGACAAAGCATTCACGTTACAAGACTCACTAAATAATAATAAACAGAATGAATTAACCTTAGAGCTTGAAAAAAAATACCAAACTCAAAAAAAGGAACATCAAATAGTATTATTAAAAACAGAAAATGAGTTGACTAAGCAACAAGAAATAAATCAACGTAATTTATTTATAACTGGAATTAGCATTACTTCATTTGCAGGATTATTTTTCTTCTTTTTATATAAAAACAGACAAAAAACTACACGGAAATTGCGAGAATTAGATCAATTAAAATCTAATTTATTTGCAAACATTTCTCATGAATTTAGAACTCCTTTAACATTAATATCAAGCCCAATTCAACAACAATTAAAGAAAAAAAGTATTTCAAATAAGGATAAAAACAGTTTTGAAATTATTCAACGCAACACAAATAGATTATTAGATTTAGTAAACCAATTGTTAGATATTTCAAAAATAGAAGCAGGTAGTTTAAAGTTAAAAGTAGCACTATACAATTTACCTTCTTTTTATGGAAAATTATTAGATGGATTTTCATTTATAGCAAATCAAAAAGAAATTGATTTTAAAGTAAAAATAAATTCAATAACGGATGAAACTTGGTTTGATAAAGATGTATTAGAAAAAATTTCGACTAATCTACTTTCTAATGCCATAAAATACACTCCAATAAAAGGGACTATTATTACTGAAGTTTTTGTAAAAGAAAACAAACTAAATTTTATAGTAAAAAATACTGGAGAAGGAATAGCTTCTAACCAAATTTCAAAAATATTTGATCGCTTTTACCAATTAAATAATCATTCCGAAGGAACAGGAATAGGATTAGCATTGGTTAAGGAATTAGTTTTACTTCATAAAGGAAAAATTACAGTTGAAAGTACACCAAAACAATGGACAACATTTACGGTTTTAATACCAATTCATAAAAAAACATTTAAAGCAAATGAAATTATTACAGAACCATTAATTAATAAAAATGCTAAAATTTTAAATCTTGATAATAGTAGTTATGTAGAATTTCAAAACCCTACAATTAATGAAGAAACCGAAAATCCAATAGCATTAATTGTGGAAGATAATGAGGACGTAAATAACTATATCAGCACTTTATTAAAAGATGAATATACCATTATAAAAGCAGTAAATGGAGAGCAAGGAATTTCACAGGCACTTAAATATGTTCCAGATATTATTATTAGCGATATTATGATGCCAGTAAAAGATGGAATAGAATTGTGTAATACTTTAAAAACAGATGAGCTCACCAACCATATTCCTATTATTCTATTAACCGCAAAAGCAGGAGAAGAAAATCAAATTACGGGAATTAAAGCTGGAGCTGATATTTATATAACAAAACCTTTTAATGATGATTTTCTACTATTAAACATAAAGCAATTAATAGCTATCCGAAAAAAATTGCAAAAACGCTATAGCCAAGAAGTTATTTTAAAACCTGCAGATATAGCTATAAGTTCTATAGATGAAAGTTTTTTAAATCAAGTTCAATTAATTTTAGATTCAAAATTAATTGAATCCTCTTTTCATATAGATGAATTTAGTAAAGCAGTTGGTATGAGTAGAATGCAATTACACCGTAAATTAAAAGCCTTAACAGGTTTATCTACTTCAGAATTTATAAGATCACAACGCTTAAAATTAGCTGCTCAGTTACTAAAAACGTCTGATATAAACATATCACAAGTTGGTTATAGTGTTGGATTTAATGACCATGCTTATTTTAGTAAGTGTTTTAAAGAAATGTATAAATGCTCTCCTTCTGAATACGCAAAAAAGTAGTTAAAAACAGTTTGCATATTTATTTAAAAATTTCTTTTTCTACAACGTTACTTATGTTACATAAGTTATAATATTTGTTACAATAATCATAACTAATTGATTATTATCAATCTACATTTATCAAAACAAAATTACTATTAATTATATTTCTTTTTGTTGATTAAAAATAAGTTGAATAATAATAATATGTCAAAAAACACATTTGTAGGCAACTTAAAGAATATTCCCACAAATAATATACTATTAAATATAAATAACCTAACTAAAGGGAAATATACTTTAAAAGTTATAAATAAAAATAAAGTATTAAAAACGGTTAAATTCAATAAAAAATAAAGCCAACTATATTAATCTAAAACCAAAAAAATGAAAAAATTAAGAAAAACAATCTACATAACTATTTCATTATTTATGACAATAACGTTATCGCAAGCAAAAAATGCAGGTAATAATATTTTACCAATAAAACAAAAAACTAAAATTGAAACTCTAACTAATCCTATATTTTATGAACTTATATATAAAATTAACCATCATAAATGTTTACAGTTAGAAGTAAGTTCTATGAGTATTTATAAATCAAGTAAACAAAACTTTTTGAATTCATATACCTCTTATGGTCGTGGAAGTTTAATTAAAGAAAATAATTTTACACTTAAAACAATAGGTAGTGTTAAAATGGAATTTAGCGATAGAAATAATTTTTCTGGGGCAAAAACTCTTGAAAACATAAAAATATATGGTAGAACCAACACCATAAGTGTAGAAATTAAATTAGCTACTTGGGGTAATAAAACCATTGTACTTAGAGATGTAAAAATTCATAAAGATGGGTTTGGATATTTTATTACCGGTAGAGTTACCGATGGTAATAGAACTGTGTATTATACTTTAGGAATATTTGAAGTAGCATGTCTTATATAAATCCTTTGTTTAAATAAAAAAAAACTTAATGAAAAATCTTTCAATTATTCTTGTTTTGGTTTTTGCAGTGTTTGGAAATTTAGAATCTGTAAACGCCCAGTTTTGGAAAAAATTAGGGAAAAGAGCCGCAGATGCAGCAAAAGAAACAGTAACTCAAAAAGTAGAAAATAAAACGGCTGAAAAAACAGGAAACGCCATGGACACCATTTTGAATTCGGATAAAAAAATTAAAAAAATTAGTAAACACAAAAAAAAGAAAAATCGAAGTGTTAACTCTTCTGAATCTGATGAGAATATTTCTGAAAATATTATAAACAGCAAAAAAGATTTTATTTCAGGAACTAACGCTATTTATACAGATACCTTTAAAAATGATGCTATTGGAGATTTTCCAGTAACGTGGAATACTAATTCTTCAGGAGAAGTTATAACATTTAATGATGATAATACCAGATGGTTACAGTTAGATTTAGGGCAATATACACCTGATGTAATTACAGAAATTCCTGAAAATTGCACCTTTGAATTTGATTTAACAGTTAGTAATAATTTCGATTGGTATTCTGATGGAATATGGGTAAATATAATAAGTGTAAAAGACAAGCGAAAAGATTTTGCACAATGGTCCAGGTTTAGTACGGGAGCTAATGGAGTGCGGTTACGATTAAAGCCAAAAAATTTCGATAATGTTGGTGAATCTCAAATTACTACCTATGTAAACAATGAGCAAATTATAGATAATTCAAAAAACAACACACAATTTACCTTGGAAAATAATAATGTGCATGTAGCACTTTGGAAACAAAAAAATAGGTTGCGTGTTTATTTAAATGACGAAAAAGTATGGGATATTCCACGAGCTTTTAGTACAGCTAATTACAATGCTATAAGCTTTAATACAGCAGGCGTAGAAAAAGAACACTTTTATATTGCTAATTTACGACTAGCTAATGCTGGTGAAGATACTCGACATCCTTTGTTGGAAACTGGGCATTTTGAAACTAGCGATATTCTTTTTGATGTAAATAAAGCAACCATACAGCCAAGTAGCTTTAAAATTCTTAACGATTTAGGGAAAGTACTAGAAGAAAATCCTTCAGTTAATATTAAAATTATAGGACATACAGATAACGATGGAAGTGTAGAAGCTAACCAATTACTTTCTGAAAAAAGAGCACAAGCCATAAAAGACTATTTAAGCAATAATTTTCCTATTGCGGGTAAACGCATGCAAATTGTTGGTAAAGGAGAAAGTGAACCCATTGAAAGTAATTCAACACCAGAAGGAAAAGCTAAAAATAGACGTGTAGAATTCATTAAAATAAAATAGTAAAGAGATGAAGAAAATTATTACAGTTATCGTTCTTATATTGGCTATACAGTTGGTATATTCTAGCTCATTCACAAACACATCGAATGATGGATCATGTGATGGAATTTTGATAAAAGAAATTCATGTCACTAAGTTTCCTTATGGCAGAAATGGAAATAATTTTGACAAAGACTCAAGACCAGATCTATATTTTTTATTTTTTGATGGAAACAAAAAAGTTGGAAGATCTGATATTATCAATGATCCCTTACGAGGAAGAATTCCCCTTTTTTCAGGAGGCAATATGCCATTTAGAATGCAAAAGGATCACACCTATTATTTGCAATTAATGGACTATGATAAAGACAGGCGCATTCGTAGTAATGAAGATGAGAAAATTTCAAGTAAAATTTCAATTACTGTAAATGGGCTAATTTCCAGATACGGAAAACAAAGAAGTTATTTAATTACCGATCCTCAGTATAGTGATGTAACCTTTATTTTAATTGTTGAGCATGTAAGTAAATCACAATCTGCCGGAACATCAGTCTATCTCAAAAACGTGAAGTCAATGGATCAGCTTAAAGTTCAGCCGAAAAATAGAGTATATGAAGGGTGTGGGCCAATAGCTGGTGCCATGATAATGGGGTATTGGCAAACAGAAATGGGATATAAAATAATGAACACCTTGGACCATTTTAACGGCACTAAACATCCAACAAATACAATTCTTGAATTTAGAAGAAAAGCTGATACCCATGCTTGGGGCAATAGTGCCCAAGCGGCTACACGAAAATTGAAAATGGTAGATGCCTTACAATATTTTGTTAACCAAGCCAATTTACATTCGGGAAAAAAAACAAAATTGAAAGTCGATATGATGTGGAGCATAAGAAGATGGCCCCTTCAAAAGGCTAAATTAAAAAAAGAATTGAGAGAAGGCAGTCCTGTCATTCTTTTATTAAAAAAGGAGCCCCCATGTTTATTGGGTAAATGGGTTAACGCCAGTAAGTTTACAGCAGACCATTATATAGTGGCAGTAGGTTTTGATGACGCAAAAAAAGTATTTTATGTCATGCCAGGATGGGAGGAACAAGACAAATCGGCAAGTTCCGGACCAGAGGCACATGCACCACAAGGCCGTGCTCATTGTAGGTGTAGTTACAACGAAATTGAAGAAGCAGACCCTAGTTTAATCTGGATAAAACGATAATAAAATGAAAAATTTTCTATTAGTATTTTTTGCTTTATTTATGGCTCATCCTTTGTTGGCTCAATGCATTTCAGGCAGTCAAAGCAAATTTCCTGCAAATTCAGAAAAAAAAATTGACAGCATTTTTAACTTTGATTACAGGGTAAATTCAACCCTTGAGTACAAAAGGGAAGGAGAAGTAAAAAGGTTTGCGCTAACCTATTATGTAAATACCCAAGACGGTTCTATGTTCTTTCCCAAAGGAATATTACCGGCAAATAATTTTGAAGATCAAAATGAGCATTTCAGATTTGATGGCACTGTTTGGCTATCCAACCGTCAGATGGTCAACTATATTTTTGATAAGGCCAATAATCAAAAAAGAGCAATGACTGTGGCAACAAATCAATCTTCTTCTGATGTATTTATAGACCAGCATACGGCAATACTTTCTTTTTTTAATGACAGAGAAGACTATGAAAAAGAAAAAGAAACACCTGAACCACTTCCCGAATCATTTATTTGGAAAGGAATTACACATGGTTATACAGGAAAAATAAGAAATAGCAATAGTGAAGCTATATTAACGGTTTATTTTGATGAACGTCCTTTAACCATACATACAAGCGCACCTATATCAGGCTTTTTGGTTGGCGTTTATAATTTTCTTGATGTAAAAAAATGCAACAAGTTGGCTGTGTTTTCTAAAATAGAACAAGAAAATGGCGATTATATACAAGAGGAGCTATTTTCCATGACTCAGGAAGAAAAATCATTTAATGCTTCAAGTTACAAACCATTTGGTTTATTAAAAGGTGTGATGGGCACTCAAGGAAACGGTGTTCAAAATATGAAAGCAGTTATGGCGGATTTTCAAAGCAAGGCCATTGCATTGGGGCAAGAACTACAAAAACTACAAAAAGACAAACAAAAATGCATAGACATTGCAAGAGGAGACCCTTCCTATTGTAATGAAAGATACGATCCTTTAATTGAAGCAAACAAACAGCAAAGTAAACAGCTACAATACGATTTGATGAAAAAAATGGGAGCAGAGGATATGATGAAACATTAAAAACCAAAATGAAGTTTAATAAAAATAGTATAATTATTAGTACGGCTATTATTTTATCCATTCTTTTAGTAAATTTTAGCGGTAGTGATAAAGGTAGAGGAGCCTTTTTATCTATACCATTACTACTATTTTTAAATGGAATTTTAAGTGTTTATGGCTTTGTAACCAAGCAAAAAACAATAGGAATTATAGGTTTAATTTTATTTTTTGTTGCCCCAATATTTGCCTTTGTAATTTTTATTAGTGTATTTCAATTTTTAACTAGATAATCAGTAAAAAAATGGCAAACTAAAAACCATAAAATTGTTAAAAACAAAAATTATGAAAAAAACAATTACACTTTTATTATGTTTTACCCTTGGTGTATTACAGGCCCAACAGTCCGTATTAACTTCAGGAGGTAATGCTACAGGTAGTGGAGGAAATGCCAGCTATTCTATTGGACAAATGGTATATAATACTACTTCAGGGTCTAATGGGTCTGTAGCTCAAGGGGTACAACAAGCCTTTGAAATATCTGCCGTTTTAGGAATTGAAAACCATCAAATTGATTTATCATATACTGTATTTCCAAATCCAACTACTGAAGTAATTACTTTAAAAATTAACAACTTTAATCAAAACAACCTATCATTTCAATTATACGATATACAAGGGCGAATTTTATACCACAAAAAAATAAGTTCTGATTCAACTCAAATTCCTACGCAAAGTTTAGCTCCTGCTACTTATTTTTTAAAAGTAATGCAGGAAAATCAAGTAGTAAAACTATTTAAAATTATTAAAAAATAAAACGGATGAAAAAATCAACTACACTTTTAGTAGCAGTTATACTAACTGCAACTACTTGGGCGCAAAGTCCACAAAAAATGAGTTATCAGGCGGTAATAAGAGATGTAAGTAATGCATTGGTAACTAACACAACAGTAGGCATGCAATTGAGCATTTTGCAAGGAACAGCTACAGGAACTGCTGTTTATGTAGAAACGCAAACACCTACTACCAATGCAAATGGTTTAGTAAGTTTAGAAATTAGTGCTGGCACTTTAGTTAGTGGCAATTTTACAACCATAGACTGGGCTGCAGGACCTTATTTTATTAAAACAGAAACCGACCCTGCAGGTGGCAGTACGTATTCTATTACTGGAACTAGCCAATTGCTAAGTGTCCCATATGCTTTATATGCTAAAACTGCTGAACATATAAAAGGAAAATGTTCAGGATATATTGGACAGAATACTGAAGGGGGTATTGTTTTTTATCTTGATGAATCTGCTTGTCATGGTTTAGTAGCAAAAAGTACAGAAGAACAAGGTACATTTCAATGGGCAATAAATACAACTAAATATACGGGAGCTTATGCAAATGCACCTTTTGGAGGTAAATTTAATTTTCAAGTAATAAAAAATACTTATGCAGCACCAGGGTCTGCTCCAGCTAATGAGGTTTGTGAAAATTTAATAACAGGTTCAGGAGCTTATGACGATTGGTATTTACCTTCAGAATATGAATTATTTTTGATGTTTACTAACATAGGTCAAGGTTCAACTTTGAGTAATATAGGTAATTTTTCAAATAGCATTTATTGGAGTTCAACGGAGGCAAATAGCGCTATGTCTTGGGGGTTTGATTTTGGAGGTGGTGGTGGCCCTGAAACAACTTATCCAAGGACTAATAGTTACAATGTTAGGGCAATTAGATCTTTTTAATCATATAATTAAAAGTTAGAATAAAATATGTTTATGTACTTTCCTGAAATAGGTTGACTAAAAATTAAACATTTAATTATAGTCACTTATGAAAACACAAAATGAACACTGGCGAAAAAAAAGCTACCAAAAAGTAACTTTAGAAACCAAACTTTTAGTCG
>Ga0316204_10001377_pt1 | contig 67013 bp, 57 predicted proteins | sample 6monrhotite_MG_2_FD_205661 | JGI IMG/M metagenome (GOLD analysis project Ga0316204, IMG submission 205661) | Microbial mat bacterial communities from mineral coupon in-situ incubated in ocean water Damariscotta River, Maine, United States -... | ecosystem: Environmental > Aquatic > Marine >... | reverse complement strand
CAATCACATCATCAACAAACTCATCGACCTTGCCACATTCGACACAGACGATATGGTCGTGATGTTCACCGGCATCCAGCTCAAACACCGAATGGCCTTCTTCAAAATGAAGACGCGTGACCAGCCCCGCCGCCTCAAACTGGGTTAATACACGATAAACGGTTGCCAGTCCGACATCGTCACCCGACTCAATCAGCGCTTTGTAGACATCTTCCGCCGTCATGTGGCGCTTATTGTCTTTCTTTTCAAGAATCTCTAAAATCTTAACGCGCGGTAAGGTGACCTTCAGGCCAGCTTTTTTCAAATCCAAATTTTCCACTATGATATCCTTTGTAGCCATGCCGACTTTGCGGTATGTAAACCTGCTAAACCGCCCCAATGAACCGCCTTTGGCCGACCGGGTAAGAGAAGCACCTTACTAGTAATGAATATTGCAAGACAACCCTCTATGAAAAATAATTTTAAAATCGCTTTGCCCCTGTTAATTCTGCTATTGAGCGCCGGCTGCTCGATCCATAAAGTCGATATCCAGCAGGGGAATATTGTCTCTCAGGAGATGATGTCACAACTTAAAGTGGGAATGCAGCGAAATGAAATTATTCATCTAATGGGACGCCCGATGATTGTCGATCCGTTCCGTCAAAATCGCTGGGATTACGTCCACACCTTTAAGTCCGGTAAAAGTGATGAACCACGCAGCCAGTACCGCGTTACCCTGATATTTGAGGGTGATCGATTAAGCAGTATCGACAGCGACATCCCACCAGAAGGGCTGCCCGCACGCTAGTCGCCTGTCGGCTTATCCCCAGCAGGTGCACTTTTTTCCGCGTCTGACTTTACGTTAGACTCAGCTTCAGACTTTGCAATCGGTGCCTTATTCGGTGCCGTTTTAGCTTCATCAGGTGCAACAGCGGGCTGCTTTTCAGACTTCGCTGACGTACCTTCTCCTTCTTTCAGGTCGCCACCGCCTTTTTTCATCCGCTTACCCTCTGCCGCGCGCTGACGGCGCACCTCTTTAGGATCGGCAATCAACGGTCGGTATATCTCCACTCGATCACCAGCGCGCAGCACCGCCGTCGCTTTAGTCATCTTGCCAAACACACCAACCTTATTCACCGCTAGGTCGATCTCAGGATAGGTCACTGATATACCTGAATGCTTAATCGCATCCGCCACGGTTCCACCTTCGCTGATCGTCGCCTTAAGAATCACCTGCTCATGAGGCAGTGCGTAAGCGACCTCAACTTCGATCTTCTCAGCGCAGCTATTCTTTTCTATCTTATCTATCTTAGCCGCCGCCTCAACGGCACTCACTTCAGGGTCTGCCATAACTTACCACCGCACGCTCACAAAATGCATCCACCAGGGAGTTCGCGATCTGATTGAAGACCGGCCCCAGCGTCACTTCCAATATTTTATTGGAAAATTCAAATTCAAGATCCAATGAGACCTTACAGGCCTCATCACCCAGGCGTTCAAAACGCCAGAATCCTTCCAGATGTTTAAATGGCCCTTCCAGCAGGCGCATCTCGATCATCTTGCCAGGCTGCAAACGGTTACAGGTGGAAAAGGTTTTATGAATACCCGCGCGCGACAACTCAAGTGTTGCGCGCACTTCATCCTCATCACGGCTCAATACCGTTGAGCTTTTACACCACGGCAGGAATTCCGCATAGGCATCGATATCGTCTACCAACGCATACATCTGTCTGGCGGAATAACGCACCAGTGCACTTCTATTTATTATCGCCATACCACTACCAATTTATCTCTCAATCATTACCCGGCGGTCATTTTTGCCAACAAGCCTGTACTTTGCAAAAACACTACAAGAACCGCCAGCGGCGTGACATATTTCAGCAGGAAGTTCCATACATTAAATGAAAACAGATGCTTGGTACCCATTTCCTCTACTTTTGAGTCACGCGACATCGCCCAGCCTATAAACAGCGCGATGAACAAGCCACCCAACGGCAACATAATATTCGCCGTGAGGAAATCAAGCAACTCGAAGAAGGTCATATTAAACAGCTTCACCTCGGCCCACAGGTTAAACGACAGCACCGTACCCATCCCCAGCGTCCAGGTCGCGATACCGCAGACGATCGATGCCGTCACCCGCTTCATATTGCAGTTTTCGACCAGCCAGGTTACCGCTGGTTCAATCAGTGAAATCGAAGAGCTCCACGCTGCAAACAACAGCAGAATAAAAAACAGCGTGCCGAAGAATAGCCCGCCGCTCATCTGCCCAAATGCCAGTGGTAGTGTCTGAAACACCAGCCCCGGTCCCGCGCCCGGCTCCAGCCCATTAGCAAATACAATCGGGAAAATCGCCATTCCCGCCACCAGTGCCACCACCGTATCGGCAATCACAATCATGATTGCTGTGCGGGCAATCGAATCCTGACTACGCATATAAGAGCCGTAGATCATGATCGCCCCCATGCCGAGACTCAAGGTGAAAAAGGCGTGCCCCATCGCAATCAAAACGCCTTGCCCAGTCAGCTTGCTAAAATCTGGGGTAAAGAGAAAGGCGAGTCCCTGCATAAAGGCACCGCTGTTCATCGCATAGCCAAGCAGAATAATCAGCAACACAAACAGCGCCGGCATCAGCAGCATCACCGCCTTCTCCAGCCCACCACGTACACCACGCGCCACTATCACCATCGTCGCGACAATAAACAGCGTATGCCAGATGGTGAGCTTAACCGGGTCTGCCAGCAGTTCATCAAAGACCATCTTCACCTTACCGGCGGAGGTGCCATTAAAAGTACCACTGGCCATTTCAACGACATAATTGATCGCCCAACCGGCAATCACACTGTAGTAAGAGAGGATCAGAAAACCAGCGAGGACGCCAGACCACCCCAATAGCTGCCACAGCGGACTGCGCCCCTCTTCTTTACTCAGCACCTTCATGGTGTTGATCGGGCTCTGGCGGCCACGACGTCCCGCCATAATCTCCGCAATCATCACCGGCAGGCCAATCACCACAATACAGAGTAGATAAACCAGCACAAACGCGCCGCCGCCGTTCTCGCCAGCGATATAGGGGAACTTCCAGATATTACCGAGCCCCACCGCAGAGCCGGTCGCCGCGAGCACAAATACCCAGCGTGATGACCACTGACCATGCATGCTGCTACGCGAATTTTCTGACATTACCACTCCATTGAACCTTGATCTCGCTATTGTGGGCGAAATCATCACATCACTCAACCACAGAGGCCTCGTCTGTGTATAATAAGCGCGACTAAATAGATGAAAAACCTGCTTTAATCATTCGAATTTTATGGCCACTAAGAAGAAAAAACCTGGCGGAAACACCATCGCGCTCAATAAACGAGCACGCCACGACTACTTTATCGAAGAGAAATTCGAGGCCGGTATCGTGCTGGAAGGGTGGGAAGTTAAAAGCATGCGCGAATCACACGCGCAGCTCACAGAGAGCTACGTCTTTATTAAAAATGGCGAAGCCTTCATCTCTGGCATGCATATCACGCCGCTCTACACCGCCTCGACCCATGTGAACCCGGAAAATACCCGTGTGCGTAAATTGCTGCTACACAGAAAACAGCTCGACAAACTCATCGGCGCGGTGGAACGCAAAGGCTACACGCTGGTGGGTACCGCGCTCTACTGGAGCCACGGCCTGGTTAAAGTTGAGATTGGTCTCGCCAAAGGTAAACAGCAGCACGACAAGCGCGCCACCGAAAAAGACCGCGACTGGCAGCGTGAAAAAGGCCGCATTATGAGAGGGCGTTAAACCCTTTTCTCATCAGCCCTCCAAACTGTTGGCTATGCTCATATATGAGCGACTGACTTTTGCAAGGGATTCTAAACCGGGCCCACACTGGCCTTCCTGCTAATGGTCAAGCGTCACCGCAATGGGTTTTAATATCTCGGAGAGGCTGTAGCATCAAAAATGTCACCTCTCTTTTACGTCGCTTTCTCGGCGAATAGCAGCCGTAAAAACAAATCTTCAACAGCCTTCTGATTGCATGTGATAAAAAAGTGATAAATCCGTAACTTCTACGTGAATATCATCCTTTACCCTCTTTCGGCGTTCATTAAATATTAAATGAACAGTACTGAGGGACAATGTCAATGGATAAACACAGAGGAGTTTCAAGAATGAAAATATTACCGCTTGGATTGGCGATGGCAACTAGTCTGGCATCTGCTGTTGTCATGGCAGATGATACTGCAAAAAAATTGAATACTTACCATGTCACTATTACGAATACGACCACAAATCACATCATAACGCCGCCTGCAGTCATTGCTCACAATCCTCACTTTAAATTATTTGAGATCACAGAAGCAGCCTCACCGGAACTTGTTATTCTGGCCGAAAGCGGCAACGTAACGCCATTGCTGGAATCACTTGCAGATAACGATTATGTTACTGCGGTAATGTCGACTTTAGGTCAGGAGCCTCCTGTTATACTGCCTGGCCATTCTATTACCGTAGAGATTAAGGCACCAAAGAGAACCCTTTTCACAGTCGCTGGTATGTTGGCAACATCTAATGATGCGTTTACTTCAGCAACGCTGAGAGCACCTAAAAAGAACCGTTCTTCAAGCGCGATGGCAATGACATATGATGCTGGCTCTGAAGGTAATAATGAACTGTGTATCGATATTCCCGGACCGCCTTGTGGTGGAACAAATACGCCTATAGAGGGTGACGGTGAAGGTTTTGTTACCATCCATAATGGCGTTCATGGCGTTGGTGATTTAGTACCTGCAGATTTTGACTGGCGTGGACCCACAGCGATGGTGCGCATTCATAACGCTGGTAAATAGTTTTTCACTTTTAAGGGGAAGTTAACGCCCGTTGATCAGGCAGGTATTTGATCTTACCTGCCTGATTCTTTAACAGGAAAAGGGGAGTCTTAAGCTAGGCCTGAGTACAACGGGGCTTGCGCCTTGGTCAACTCCTTTGACGCAATGATGATTGCGTCATTTTTAGCAAAACACTATCGCTGGACGGTGATGTTCCCAAACTTTATGATGGGTGTTTAGATGGATATTCTCTATTACTGATCGCTTCAATCATTAAGACCTGATTAAACTAAATGTTAGATAAATTACCCAAATTTTGTTGCGAAGAAAATAATACCGTTTTTCAACAGGAATGTGAGTATTACACGATTACTGTGTGTGTGAAAATGATACCTATCGTTGGCTGACTCTGGGTACAGATTTTATTCAATCGTTGATTAGCCTATCAGAGCATGATTGTGTTTTGCTTCCATATACGCATTCAATGCTATTGGCACTGGCCTTTAAACAAAAACCGCTTCGCCTGCTTAATCTGGGCGCTGGGTGTGGTACATTCGAGCGTTTTTTATTTAAACATTATCCGGACATTGCAGTCACGTCTGTTGAGTCAGACAGCGACATCATCAACGTATCCAGAAAATATTTTTACATTCCCTCCGGTCATCCTGTCGTTAATACATCTGCAGATCTATTTTTGAAAAATAACACGACTAAATATGACATTATTTTTATCGATGTTCATGATGGTAGTCAACATCCTGAGTATTTTTACGATGTGGGTTTCTATGCGAATGCAATGAATTCACTTAGTGAGGATGGGATGCTGGTAATGAATATTATTCCAGATGGTGAGAAGACGATGTTAGATATTTTATTGCCTATGCGAGAAATTTTCAGGTGGCAATATCTATTGGATTTTGATAATTACAAAAACGTTATACTCTATGTTTTCCCACAAAAACTACTTTCTATCGATGCTAATAACGCCCGTTATGAGGTGTTACAGCAACATTCAAGCATCGATTTAATAAATATTATCGACAGGCTTACTTTGCTGCCGGAGGCTGAAGTAGTTTAGAAACCTGAGTGAACATCTTCGCTAGTAATTATCAATAAATAACAGAAAAGTGAAAAGGGATCGATTACAAACAACAATCATTCACACTTAAACCCACTCATCTTTAACCATCGCCGGCCTTCATCTGCTAGTAAAACCAACAGATTGATACAGCGCTGCATCAATCCGCCTCCTAAGATGATTATTTTCCAACGGTGCTGAAAAAGCTACCGTCGCCTGCCAACTCTCTTCCTATCGTTAAGCCGCACAAATACCATATTTGGGCAAGATGTCATGAATCACATGAAAACGATGAGCCTGGATGGCATCATGAAACATCTTCCAGTTGCTCTGTAAAAATTCTGGCTGGTAGCGATGTACCGGCAGGTCATGAGATGAACCAAGCGCCTGCGCTTTCCATGATTCCCGTCCACGAGGGTTGTAGTCGGAGATGGCTGCCGCACCAAACTTAAATGCCCCTTGCCTGATCGCCTGTAACCAGACATCGTGGCGTTCATCGCTCTCTTCCTGGGTCACGCCAACAAACATCTCATGTAGCTTTCCTTTGGTCTCGACATCCAGCCCAGCAACATTGGCATCAGGATCACCAATAATAAAGCGCTGCATGGCGATACACATGTGGTCAGCCGCCGCGATAAAGTCACTGGTATTGTCACGCGGGATCACCTCACCACGACCATTTTCATATTGCCATTGCAAAAATGGGATATCAGGAAAGACATTGGCGCGACCATGGCCTAACGGTGGCACAAGATCATCTAATTGATCACGTAACCTTGATTTAAGCCATGCACTAATGTCGCCACTAAATACCCCCGAGTCGCCTGTCTCAACGGCATCTTCAACCTCGTTGATATCGTGCATCACGCCTGCAAATCCCTGATGAGCCCAGGTATCCGCATAGACATGCATCGCAACCCCCAGACGATGCAGACCATAAAGCCGATCCTTCTCCAAAATCACACCACGAACCATCTCCTGCGCAATCGGACTATTGGGACGGCAAATGACCTTATTAATAAAACTACCAGCCGGATTTTCACCCGCATCCATCCCACCGTTACCCGGTAGAAAATGAAATGCCAGCCACACCTGATGATTTGCCAGCTCCTGAGTGTTTCTCAGATCCAGTATTTTATGAGCGGAACTAATACGATTGTAGACCGCCTGATTATCAAACTGAACCACGCCTGCACTGGTAGCATCATCTACGTACTGAGAGGCACAGGCGATAATATCTGCTTGCTCATGCTCAAAACCCGCCGTGCGCGCAATCACATAAGTGGTGGCGTGATGAAAATCAATTTGCATTAAGAATCTCCTTCTTTCCCTGGTCTGATAGATGAAATGAAGCAACACAGTCATTCGTCTCCTGCTGTGTCATGAATGTTGTTCGTTGGTACTTCGTTGGTTTTCCCAGCCCGGCAGCCTTGTCACTCCAGAGCGGGTTATAGGGCAATAATGTGGCGCTATCAATACCGTGATTAGCCAGAAAATCCGCGATGCCCTGCAGGTTCTGCTCACTCGTGGTAATGCCGGGGATTAAAGGCACCCGTGGAATCACTGGAACCGTTGCTGATTCTATCAGTCTGCTAAAGTTATCCAGAATCAAACGGTTTGACTGACCTGTGTAGCGACGGCTGGCATCATCATCAATCAACTTGAGATCAAAATAGATCAGATCAAGCCACGGCAACATCAACTCGCTAAAACGTCGGTAATTGAAAAAACCACTGGTCTCGATCGCGGTGTGGATGCCCTCTTCCTTTAACGCCTTTAGTAACTGGCTCACAAACTCCATCTGTTGTGTGACCTCCCCACCTGAAAGGGTTACGCCGCCGCCACTGGAACTGTAGAAAGGCTTATCTATCATCAGGCGATATAACAGCGCTTTTAATGTGATTGAATAACCGGATGCCTCCAGCGCACCTGTTGGACAGACCTCACTGCAGCGGTTGCAGGCAGTACAGGTAGTTCGATCAATCACTATCTTGCCGCCTGTTAAGTTCAGGCACTTTTCTGGGCACTGCTCCAGGCATGGCGTGCCACATCGGTCTGGATGACAGGCAGCCGCGTTATAGGACAACTCCACCCGCTTCTCTTTCCCCTCTGGGTTTTGACACCAGATGCATGAAAGAGGACAGCCTTTAAAAAAAACGGTGGTGCGAATGCCAGGCCCGTCTTCACTGCAATCGCGCTTGATATCGAAGATTAACGCGGTTGCTTCAGTCTCAGGCTGCATTGTTCAGCCCAAGCTCAAGCTCGATATTTTTTGCGATCGCACCCAGCTTAAACAGGTGCCCTACATTACCGGTAAGCTGCACGATATTCTCAAGCAGTAAACCAACGATATCGACATCCTCACGCCCCACCATACCAACGATGGAATCGATATCCTTAAAACTGATCACCAGGTCTACCTTATCCGGATCACGTTCAAGTCTTGCGGCCTGCTCTTCATCAACCACCTCTGTCTTAACCACATTGAGTGAGTTGATCGTTTTGCCAAAAGGGGACTCTGTAAACAGCTGATCTGGCTCTGGGCAAAAACGAAGCCAGACATTCATGTTATCCCCAGGCTTGCGGGTGCGCAGGAGAAAATTCCCCTGATAATATCGCTGTCCATTGGGCGCATTGGGGTCACGAAAGATAAAGTTTTCATCAAAAAAGGCCATCGCCTTTTCAGACTGCTCTTTGTCCAGCAGGCAGTCGCGCATGACATAACCAAAGCCTAGTTTAAACAGCACCGCCATCCCCGCTGCCAATACCGGCCCTGCAACGACATCGACCAGCTCTGGCACCTCACTATCACCGACACCCAGGCGCATCACCTGTTGAATATCTTTTGAGAAACATGGAAAACCTGCATGCATAATCGGTTCCTCCTTAAATTGCGACCAGCGTGTGTTGCTCTACACCACTTTCCAGCGCGAAGTTGGATCGAGCAATGATCTCGGTACGCATCTGTGGGCTGAGTGTGACAAAGTAGGCAGAATAACCCGCTACGCGAATCATCAGATCCTTATACGGTGCCAGTGCCAACTGCTCCGCCTCACCGGCACCACTCTCGGCTGCCGCTGTTGCAGCTTTGTCGGCGGCCATTAAATCATCAATGGCTGAAACACATAACTGAACCAGCACCCCGTCATTATCCATAAAAGCCTTCATATAGCGTGCAAAAAGCTCTGTGTCTTCGGCAAAGAACGTCTTATCACGCGTGGTCAAACTCAGATTGTAGGTATAGCCATTCTGCACCGTGTCGCCTTCGACCTCGGCTACCGATAGAAGATGATCGAGCGCCATCACCGGATCGCCATTGCGTTTTACCACCCCGGGGCAAGGAGTGATCCCGCTTGCAAAGGCCTCGCCAGCCTTGCGTCCATTGACGCTCGCCTTGCTCAACATGCCAAAACCGGCGTGATTGGTCATACTCCAGTAACCCACCAGATAACGGCCACCACGATGAGTGCGGTATTTATAAAAGACCTCCTGAATCATGCGTGTCACCAGGTGGGTATAATGAACACCGAGTGAGTTGTCATAAACACCGCCTTGAGTCTGATCGACCCCTGCGCCATATTTGGGCGCCAGTCGTATCATCTGTTTTATCTCACCTATACGTTTTGGTGATAATTCTGGTAGCTGTTTATTATCTTGCTGAAATCCAAATAGACGACGTAAAAAATTAAGCAACGTCACCAGAAAACTCTGTTTTTGTTCTGGTTTAAATCCAGCTTCACTAAAGTCGGCTTCCAGTGCCGCTAACAGCTCCAGTGCTGTCATCTTGCCACTAAAAATCAACGCATCAATAACGCAGAACGAATCGATCACATCGGCAACCCCGATAATAGCAACACCGGATGAGTTGTACTTGGCACCACCGGCAGTCAGATCACGAAAAACGGCACCGTCACCACCGGGAAGATTGGTAGGGCCAGTATAGAGACCGGATAGAAAGGGTACCTGTCGCATCTTTTCCATCGCACGACCCAAATAATTATTACACTGCACCGTATGACGCGCCATCTCGTCGAGCTGAAAACGGAACGCCTCGATGAACTCATCCATCGACTTCATATTAAGTAGCGGTGTGGTGGTGTAGTCCTTCTGTTTATAAAACAGGTTAGGGTCATCGTCACCGACACCATCACTGCGGTGTTTGCCACCATACAGCGCTAACTCCAGTACTGCGGGCAATACCATCAGCGTTGAGCCGGTATTGCCGTAATGCTTGCCCGATGAGTTTTGTTCGATGCAACCGATAGAGGCGTAATCATAGGCATCTTCCAGCGCCTCGGCCTCACTCACACCTTCATGCGCAGCGTAGTAGTTTGCCATCGAATGTACCACTGGCGCATCACCATGAATGGCAGGCGTTGCCCGTGTGAGAATATTGACCTGGCTGACGCGTTTTAGATAGGGGTCATAAACGCCATCCGGTAGCGGGTTACCCTCAGCATCACGATGATGCACCTCTTTATGATAACGGGCATGTACATTGGGATCACGAATCCCCAGGATCTCAGTCGCCTTGAGGATGATGTAGGTCATATCGTTGACTGCATCAACCACCTCGCCATCTTCATAGCGGGTTCCACCGACCGTTAGCGCCTGATTGGAGCCACTACCGGCAAACAGTGTTTCTGATCCTTCGGTCGAGAGCGGCACATGATCTGAGCAACGCAGAAAAAAGTGGCTCACCAGCTCAACCGCTCGTTCGACATAGGCATCACGTTTGGCATCGGTCGATAGCTTTTTCCAGTCGTTTAAGTAGTAGTCATTCAGCAGTTGATCGAGACGTCCAATCGAAAAGCCGAAATTGGTATTCTCCTGCAGCAGCAGGTGATAACAGATCCAGATAGTAGTCAGTGCCTCATGCAGCGTCTCTGCTGGCTGCGCAGGTACCTTGTTACAGATATGGGCGAGTTCTTTATTACCCTCTTCGGCGGCCGCTTTTGCCAGATGCAACGCGTAGATTTTAGCGCCTTCAAAAACAGTGATTACCCCTTCGAGTAGCTCCTTCTGCTCACTATCCACCGCATTGCCACTGTCCAGATCCTTCTGTGCCTGGCTGATCAGACCATCAAAACCATATTTAAGTACCCGTGCAAAATCGGGCACCGTATGAGAGACACAGGTAGCCTTATCTGAGAGAAAAAAGGCAACCCGCTCCATTAACTCCAACGCCCTTGGGGTTTCGCCGACGCGGCTTTTAAGCGGCGGATCAATCGAATCACCGCTGACCCGATCACGGCTTGGGTGTTGTTGGCTATCGTAGTCACTATAACGAGCCACCTCGGTTACTGAGCGACGTTCAAGCCAGTAAGGAAAGATCTCCTTGTTGAGACGCTCTGCCACCTCAGGGCTGATCTTGAAGGGGTTTTGAGCGCGCGTCGTTACCGTCTTTAATTCAGGCCAGATGCAGTAGCCGATGGTATCGGCATAGACCACGGGGCCAACAAAACTGGTTGTCGTCTGCCCTGGTAACAGGTCACTCTTACGCACCAGTGCTGTTTTATGGGTGAATACATGATGCAGCGCCCTGGCCCGACGAATATAGGGCGGCATCGCATCAGCCTCTGCCGTTCTAAGAAACGCTGTTAGCAGACGCGGTAGTTCATCACAAATTTCAGGCTGTCCTTCTGGCGCAAACAGTTTTTCACGCCACGCCTTTACCACCGGATACTGTCCCAGTGTGATTTGACTCAGGCTCAGATCCTTTATCGTTTTGATCCGCTGTGGTGTTTCATTGGCAATTGGAAATATCGTGGTTTTACTACCACTTTCAGGATGCAGAAAGTCCGACTCGCCATCAACACTCACGCGCAGTCCACCACTGTATAATCGAGGATCATTCATGGCTGCTCTCCCTTCTCCATGTCGATTTTTATCACTTAATTGTTATCCACTGTATCCAGTTTAATCGCCTGACGGTGTTTTTCCCAGTCATCATCTAGCAGTAAAAAATAACCAAATAACTGGTATTTATATTCGCTTATCGCAACCGATGACTGAAAGGGAACATCGAGCGCAGTCGAGTAGATCAACTGCCCAAGAAAAAGACCATCTGCAATCTCAACCAGTTCATCTAAACAGTAGCCAATTGGCATTGGCCCACCAATCATCGGATAACGGTAGTGAAACTGAAACACACGCTTTATTGCATCATCACTATTATTAATAGGCAATATTGAGTCCTGACCTGAGCTACCAAGAAAGCAGTACCCCTGTCGCACAAAGGGCGAGCCACTCTCTTCAGATGCCTGCTGTAATTTTTTCTCAGGGATACGGTAATTCAAATCAGCAATTTTCATCAGCGCATCAGCAGTGACAACACGCTTATCTTGCAGGTTATAGCCCATCACCCAGTTTTCATCAGCCTGCTGCTGCCAGTAAGATTTATCTTCATCACTCATACCCTGGTCCCAACTACCACTGGTAAGGTGATCTGAAAATTGACCATCCTTACCCCAATAATTATCACGATTCTTTTTCACCAGCGAATAGTGAGGGGCACTCGCCAGATGACGTTTCAACTCTGTCACCCGCTGAGGATAGCGCCGACTAAGGTCACTGCTCTCATCCAGTAACATACTTAGCTTACGTGGTGAGATCTTTTCAAACGACTTACCCGCCCATGGAAAGACCTGTTTTCCGATACTATGCCAGACTGTGTTCATAATATTGGGACCACGAAAATGGTGATCACCCAAAATATTGGCCAGCACCGTTGGCAATAGTGACGAGGACTTCTCTTCCTGTTCACGCTCAGGGCAGAAGGTTTCAGCAAAACCATAATGCAGATTGAGCGTTGCACCGTGATAATAATCAAAACCATGCGTGGTTTCCGATTCACCATACCAGTCGTGCGCCTCACAACCATCAAGACGCATATTGTACCCCTCCTTACCATGCCCCTGAAAAAGCCCATTGCGGACTGTGGGCGCAACACCACTACGAAACAGGCAATGTAACTGCTCAAAGTGTTTTAAGTGATCATCATGTTTGGTTTGCTTTGAGATATCATGACTGATTCGTTGCAACATCTGCAAAACAGACTCACCATCATGCAACATCGCAGAGACATCACCATCGCTAGCACGCGGGGATTTTTCTGTGATTAATGTGGTGAATTTAGTTTTTAATGCTTTATCTGATTGCCAGTCATCAACCCAGTTTCGCTTGTCGTTGCTGGCAGTATCAAGCGGTAAAATATTATAACCGAGTTCATTATAACCACTCTCACCGGGGCGCGGACGAAGTTGCGGAAAGGCATCATCAGCATAAACCTGCTTTGCGAAAGCAGGATCCATCATTAAAAAGAAACCGTTATTCTGATAACCATAGTCAGGTTTATTGATCTCTTTTTTTCCGGTCAACAAGGCGCGGATCGTTTCAAACAGGGAGTGTTTATTTGGCTCATAGGCCTCCCCCAGTTCAATATCACGCTCACCGGGGATAAAAGGAAGATCAATCGCCCCCAGACTATAGTGTTTACTTGCAAAGACCAGTTGCCCCAGATAGATGCCCTCTCCTATCTGTACAAGCTCATCAACTAAGCGCGTCATTGGAAAAGCGGGGTTAAGATTGGTCCAACGGTAGTTAAGTTGATAAACCGCCTTATTTTGCATCTCAGGTACAACCGACTTACCCTCAGCCGCCAGGTAGATGCCCCCTGTCATGCTATAAGGAATCGCCTTCTCTTTCTCCAGGTTGGCCTCCAGCAGATCACCATCAAAGCCTTCGGCGTCGCTAGAGGTCGGCCGCTTTTTCAGATCCCACACCTCTTCAAGAACAGGCAACCCCATATTTTGCAGCAAGCTGGAATCACCCGGATCACGAAAGAAATTCCGCCCAATACGGGTAGTCGCTGGGTCATAGGCAGCCATCAAATCGGGATCGTTTTCGCACTTTTCGCGTACTGTCTCTTTATTGACCGGCTCAAATGTCTTACCCATCCACAAACCCGTATCCGCAAAGGTCGCGTTCCACGCAGTCGACATGACTTCGATTGATGCCAGCATGGAACGTGTTTTGCCAAACAAAGTGGCAGTCTCTCTGAAGTAGTCACTATCACGGATCGAGACAGGAATGCCAATCATCGGCCCATCAACAGGCACCGACTTACCACACATAAATAAGGTCTGGAGTTTTTCATGAATCAATGGCCACTGTTCACGCTGGTGATTATCAGCCAGTATGCGCTGATAGTTGGCCATCATCGAATAAAGGTTACCGTGAAAATCAGACGCTAAAACGGCCTGTAACTTTGATTCTAAGCTTTGATCGCCATCAGAACTGGCAGCAGGAAAATTATTGCTATCAAGTGTTAATCTATCCATGTCACGCCTCAACTACGTTGTGGTTTAAGGTCGTTCAAGGGGCTTCGATGCTTGTATCTCAGTAAACCCCTCGGGTTTATCACTTACAAATAATAGAATTAAATCTACTATAAGCTAACAATATCGCACACGTGCGATGAAAGCGAGCACTCTGAGTAAGGAATGCATCTGCAATTATCGTCATACCGCTTTAGAAATAAATGTAGAAGAAAAGGAGGGAGTTTTACGTCAAATTGAATCGTTTAAACATATAAATGATATTGATTTTTTCCAGCCTTTTTTGAACTATACATTGCTGAGTCTGCATACTTAATGAGATCATCTGGCAGAAAGCTATTATCAGGATAAATCGAACCACCGATACTGCAGCCAAGCTTTATTTTCACATTGTTGATGATAATTGGCTCATCAATTGCTGTAATAAGTTTTTCGGCTATTGTAATGACATTACTGGCCTCTCTGATACTTTGAAGGATGATACCAAATTCATCGCCACCCAGACGACTGACCGTGTCATTATCACGGATCATATCTTTTAGCCGCTTAGAGATAGTCTTTAAAACAGCATCGCCAACATCATGGCCATATGTATCGTTGATCGGTTTAAAATCATCAAGGTCCAAATACAGCAGCGCGACTTTTTTATGATCAAGGTCAGCCTGGACGATTGCGTATTCGAAGCGTTGTTGGAACAGGCGTCGGTTGGCTAATCCCGTCAGGGGGTCAAAGTGTGCCAGATCTTGCAGGTGCAGTTCTTTTGCCTTTAGCAGTGAAATATCACTAAAAATCCCGACATAATGAGTGGTCTGCTGCAATTCATTTTTGACCGCGCTAATATTTAGCCATTCAGGATATATCTCACCATTTTTACGACGATTCCATATTTCACCCACCCACTGCCCTTGAGCGGTGAGGTCTTCCCACATTTTTTTATAAAAGGCTTTGTTATTTTTACCTGATTGCAACAAACGAGGCGTTTGCCCCACCGCCTCATCTAAGCTGTAACCAGTGATCTCAGTGAAGGCTTTATTTAAAGTTAGTATGGTCATTTTTTCATCGGTAATAATCACACCTTCATTGGTATTTTCGAGCACTTGAGTCGCAAGCGTTGAAATCTCATTTTGTTTAATTGACTGCCAGATATATTTCAAACGATTGCGCAACACCGTCCATTGGATTGGTTTTGAGATATATTCTGTGGCACCCGCCTCAAAAGCGCGATTTATATGTGCTTCGTCACTATGAGATGTCACCATCAATATTGGAATCTGTTCAAATTTAGGGCACTGGCGTATCTTTGCGATCGCCTCAAACCCATCCATCTTAGGCATTGAGGCATCCATCAGGATTATGTCAGGCGTTAGCTGATCAAGCAGTTCAATTGCCTGCTCACCATTTTCTGCGGCTAATGAATGGTAGCCATTTTTTTGGATGTACTGACAAAGAGTGAGCCGAGTCGTGTCGTCGTCTTCCACGACTAACACTTGAGCTCTTCTATTACTCAGTTCCTTCTTAAACAAAATCGATACCCTCCTGGCGTAAATACGAGTAGCGACTATGAAAAATCAACTTAATCATAACGGCATATGAATTTTATCGGCATAACCTCTCTATTGATGAGCGATGCCCTGGAATATTTAAAATTTCAGGTAGAATATGTAGGGACAGTTTATCGTCATGAAGAAAAACAAGACAAACGCATGAGGGTTCATATATCAATCCAGGTATTCCATAAAATCAACAAGATTCGATTTTCGAATGCTTTACCCAGGCTAATAATAAAACGAAACGTGAGTGTGAAGGTCAGGGCTAGGCGTCACAATCTCAAAACAGATAGTTAAATCAATGGATGGCCTAACGGCGATCAAAACTATTCGCGCAGAAGCGTATGGATGACTACATTTCAAAACCCATTAACCTCAAAGAGTTACAGCAGGCCATTGCCAGGGTTATCGACAAAAATATGCATGAGTACCGACGTTGATTGAACTTCGAATCATGACTTCTTTTTCACGGCGACATTATTTCGTAGATAAACTGGCTGCGCTTCATCTGTACTCACTGCCAACCCGGCATTTACCGCGATGACCCCCAGCGCAGCGATATTCTGCGCACGTGGAAAGATCTCGCAACAGTGCCCTTTCAACACCGCACTAAAACGACCGGTTAACTCAGCCTCATAGGTTTTCCATGCGGTACCAGCGCCTGTCCAGCCATCTGACTCAGGTACTCGCGTCTCATCAGGTTTACACACTCACTCTTCACCCAACAGCTGCACACCGCCATCAACACTTCGTTGATATGCACCCCAATAGACCTCACCCATGCGCGCATCGATACCCGCTAGCACATTATCAACAGTCAATTCCTGCATCGTGCCATAGGCCATTGCAGCCAGTGATGAAACGGGCACAACGGGACAATCAATCGAAAACGCCAGCCCCTGCACCACACCCGTACCAATACGCACCCCGGTAAAGGCACCTGGGCCTCGGCCAAAGGCGATCGCATCCATCTGTGCCAATGTGCAACCCGCGTCACTCAGCAGTTCATCAATCATCGGCAGGATTAATTCAGCATGTTTGCGAGGTGCAATCTCGTAGCGCTCACTGAGCTCACCGTTAATAGAGAGCCCCGCAGAACAGGCCTCAGTTGAAGTATCGATTGCGAGTAATTTCATTAGCATTTACCGTCATTCCGGCGCAGGCCGCAATCCAGGGTTTATACAATATGGATTCCAGCCAAAAGCGCACCGAAATGACGAAAACCCGCTTAATGAACCTCTGATTAATTCTGGACGAAGTAGATTGTGATCTAAAATGTCCAGTTTCAAGGTGCGAATCACACGTAATAGTCAGGGGACACACAGTCGCGAGCTATTGCGAAGATGCGCCCGCAGGAAGTGCCGCTGGGGCACAATGAAGAAGCTGGCTATTTTGGAGTCAAGATTATTATCCATGACTTAACCAGAGATTGCTTAAACCCGGTACAGAGATATATCCATAAAAAAAAACACTATAATTTAGATATTTGCTATTATTCGACAATGAATAACGGTGACTGTAAATAAAGAGAGTATGTTAATGAGACGGACGAGCCGACTACATGCTTTTTTTGTATGCACATGCTTAATCTTGGTTTTCTGGCCAGCTCACGCTCAGGCAGAATGCACACAAGATGATATTTTCGAAATGCTGGATGAAGGCTACTCCAAAAGAGAAATAGAACGGATTTGCCAAAAATTATCCAGGCAACGCCCTCGGCGCCAGCGACAACCCCAATTGACTTCCCTGTGCGCGACAGATGCAGGTATTTGCCAAATGGTCGCGCCAGGCCCTGTAGGTGAGGCCTGTTTTTGCATGACCATGTTTGGCCCCATCTATGGCATAACAATAAAATAGCAACAAGATAAAAGACTTAAAGATGGGATACCTTCGGACACTCATCCTTTTCTAAGTAATCATGGCACTCATCGTCGGTCAAATCGTCACGTTTAACTCTCATCCTTATCTCATTGATAAGCTCTTCAATTTCTAACGCATATGAGGTGATTAAATTATCATCACTGATAATCAACAAGCGTTTCTCATCTCTACTGAATGCTAGTTCATTGATATTTTTATCCAGCGTCAGGGTAAATATATTTCGCCACGACTCTATATCCCATAATTTAACCGCATTATCCTCACCAATAGTGGCCAGATATCTATTATCTGGACTAAAGGCAACCCTTTTTATCGAATCGTTATGGCCAAGCAAAGTATCTATTTTTTCATGCGCCTCTGGATTCCAGATAATTACCTTTTGGTCTTTACCATAGGTGACCAGATATCTATTATTTCGACTAAACAAAACACCCTTCACACCATTTTCATGTCCTTTCAGGGGCCGAGATTGCGCCGTTCTCAGATCCCATAACAGAGGTGAGTGCTCATCTCCTGCAAAAGTTGTTACCATATATCGATTATCCGAACTGAATACAATATCTTTTATATGCCCTCTGATGTCAGATAAAACGTCCACTTTTTTACGCGACGCAACATCCCATAATTCGATCCTGTGCAAAAAAGTGCGAGAATTTTTTACTGCTATAGCGACTAATGAAGTGTTAGTCGGATGAAACACCACTTCACTTATTATTTCACTACCGTTATTTCTGGAGAGGAGTATGGACCGTTCGCCTGTTTTAACATCCAGCAGAGAGGCCGTTGTTTCACTGGCATACGCTATATACTGCTTGTCTGCGCTAAAAGAGTGGAAGTTGATTGTTTCCTCTGTCAAGCGATCACATTTCGATTTTTGTGATTGAATATCCCAGGTGATCACATAGCCATCCTGGCTTAACAGGATTAAATGTTTATTATCATTAGTGAGTGTTATATCAACTTTATTGAAATCCACTTCATAAGATTGACAGATATTTTGTGGCAGAGTGGTCAATTCATCGGTTTTAATATTTCTCAACACTGTTTTTGGCCGATGCACCCCTACCCCTCTATTCACAGTGGCAACCAAACTCAGGTCATGACTAAAAACAGCTCTTCTTACTCTTTGAAAATCTCCATATTTTGCATTCCACAGAATAACATCATTATTCTCGGATACAGACGCCAGCAACCGACCATCAGGACTAAAAGTGATCAGGTCTATATAACCTTTGTGCCCGTGCAATGTGTAGACCTCTTCACCAGTGACAACATTCCACACCCTGATTTTACTATCCACGCTGTAAGTCACCATTGAATTACCATCTGCACTGAATTCGATGTTCTGGACTTTTTTATGATTAATGGTATGCCACAACTCATTGGCGTTGATATCCCATAATTTAATCGTGCCATCAAGTCGGGAGGCCGCCAGATATTTCCCGTCAGGTGATAATTTAACGAGTTTTGGGAATGAAGCCTGGTCAGGTATTTTGAAATAGGGTTTTGTGGGAATGCTGTCATTATCAGCCAACCAGACTGTCCCATCATTGGTTATTATAAAAAGCGCTGATCCATCTTGATGAAACTGAATGCCCTGTAACATATCAATATAGCCATTATCAGGAAAGGGAATCGTCCGTTCGACTTCTTGAGTATCTGTATTCCAGATCTTTACTGATCCTTCAACCACAGATGCCACACGCATTAAATCCGGGCTAAAAATGATCGATGACTCCTCGTCCACATTGATTAGCGCTGACCTCTTCTGATTAGCGATGTTCCAGCGGAAGATGCGTCCTTCAGCTGTCGAGGAAATTAGATAGCCATTATCCTCGGAAAACTTTAAGCCAGTCACCCAGTCATCATGTGCCAGTGTGTGAACTTTATCTAATGTTTGCGCGTTCCATATAATAACTTTTTTATCGATACCCCCTGTCGCGACCAGACTGTTATCATTAGAAAAAGCAGTGCTCAGCACACTATCGTGATGCCCAACCAAACGACCATTCATTCTCGATCTATCAAGAACTCGATAAAGAGATTCCTGGACCGATTTAGTAATTTTTTCCTCCTTACCCCTGGAATACATATCATATGCTGAATGCCACGATAACAATGTGCTAAGTTCAGGGTTTTCATCTAACTTATCTATCGCCAATAGCGCTAACTCACTAGAGAAACTCTTTGTTTTTTCCCATTCAGCATTTTCTCTCTCAATCCAGCCCCAGACAGCAAGTGCGGCACTAATAAGAAACAATGAAATGTACACACCAGATCGAAAACGTAGTTGAGATATTTCCCGTCGCCTTTCCTTTTCTGCTTTATCCTTTTCAGCGTCACGCATCACTTTACTGGCACCTAAAAACTCCATAGCACAATCGTAGTACTCACCCAGACGACTTGCCCATTCAGGCGTCGGCTTTTCCTGTGACTCCCACGCCTCGGCGTTTTCCAGATCCGGTGTACCCCACAGCGCCGCCCTGCCTTGTTTCCAGCGGCATGCCGTTTGCTCAAGAAACCGATACGTTTCAATCGATTTTGTTTCTGCATTCACCCATTCGGCCAATCTTTTCCATTGTCGTATCAGGCTTTCATGGCTAATGTCCACTACGGTGTTGATATATATGCGTTCAGGAAGCGCGGGCACTAAGAAACCATATTCAGGTTTGCGGAAAACCTCCACGACACCAATCACTTGCTCAGAAGTCGCATCAGCTAGCTTGCTGATCTCTTCTATCGATGTTGGACGGCGGCTGTAACGATGACCAGGCTCACACTCGCAAAGGCTACGAAACATGATTGCAGCAATGTGTTGCTGTTCTTTGTCCAGAATGGTAAAGGCCTCATCTGCGTGATCAGATAGTGCGCCTTCAATACCACCAACCTTTTTATAGTTAGCAATGGTAAGTCTATGGCCAATTGCCTCGACTGAAACATCATCTGATATTGAAATGTTCTGCACATTTGTAGCGGTATCGATCTCCCCAGATCGGGAACACTCCCACATACGCATTAAAAGATGCTGTAAAACTGGTAGCTTTCTTGGGTCTGCACCCGTTTCATTTAGCAAGCGATTAACCAGATCATCATCAACATCACCGCCATATACACGAGCGGGCCCAACAATAGCGGCATGACGTTGATTACGGTTCATTCGAGGCGTTAAATATAGCCCTTCATTAATAGCCTCTGGTAATCCTGTAAACACGGCACAGTCACCCAGATAGTCAGAACGCATGGTCATCACTACATATACGTTGATATCTCTATGAGCCGCAGTTTCAAGCAGTAATGCTACAAATGCATCCGCCTCGTCAGAATCACCTTCTCTTTGAAAGCGGAAGATCTCTTCAAACTGGTCCGCCACTAACAGCAGATTGGTTCTTTCTGGCAGTGGCGTTTCACTCAAGGCTTCTATCAAACCTAACGGGCCTCGCCGCAACGTGGAATTAAGAAATTCAACCGCATCAGTTTTATCAACGTGCTCAGGTCTTAGCGCGTCATCGCAGATAAGTGCCTCGGCCAGTCGGCGTATGGGATGATTCCCAGGCCGCATAACAGCAATGTGCCAGCGTGCGCCGGCTCGCGCCATAAAACCCGTTTCAAGCGCTGAAATCATGCCGGCCCGAACGAGTGAAGACTTACCACAACCGGAAGGACCAATGACAGCAAGAAATCTTGAACTATTAAGTTTTCTTAACAGTGCATCTGTCTGCTCTTCACGCCCGAAAAATATATCGGACTCTTCACGATGAAATGGCCTTAACCCAGGATACGGTACCTTGCTTGCCATTAACCTGCTTCCTGCCGCAAGCCGTTAATAAATGATTTGAACTCTATTTCATTAACACCCTTCCGACAGTTAAGTATCTTCATGTTATGTATTTTTAGATCTAGCGGCTCTTTTTTTTCTGGTGGCCCTTCATATAGCGCAAATGCGTTGAGTGGTGTTGTACGCATGGCCATAATTTTACGGCATTCAAGCAACTGCCGGCGCACCCAGGACTTGGTGCTTGAGCCGTAGACGACAATTAGACCATCACAAAGTGATAGATTATGCTCAAGGTCATGCCGATACTCAGCAGGATCATCGCTTTGGGTCGGAAGCGAATAATCAATGCCGTACTCATCCAGCACTTTACAGACAGCTTCTGCCAAGGGACGGTCTGGCGTTTCCATATCTACAAATACAAAGGCATTAAGGTGCTCATCTGGCGGCGATTGTGGTTTTTCAAACACTCGCTTAACGATTTCGCGCTTGAAATCTTCTACCTTTTCGGCTCTTACGGTATTAGATTCAAGCAGCGATCGGTGAGCTTCGTCATCGATGTCAGCAAGTTCAAGCGTCGGTCTACGCCATTGTAAAATAGGAATATCGGCTGCTTGTGCAATCTCGACCTGTAATTGAGTATAGCCTTGTGGCAGGTCTGGTGGCTTCCTGCCGGCCACGCCACTTAGCAGCTGAACGAAAATTTCACACTTACTGAGATCTCTTTGCACTGCTTCTCTAAAGGCACCAGGCTCCTGGGGATACCACGTCGCGGGAAGCACATTTACACCGGCCTGATTTAGATAGCGCTTTACCTTATTTCTTTCAAGTTCAAGGTCATCTGTTGTCTGGGCGAGAAATACAGTCGGCTGTTCTGTTTGTGATACCGGTGCAGGAGAGGTCGCGCTGGCCTCTTTTTTTAAGCTCGATAACTCCTCTTTCAACTCAGCGGCCAGATCATCTATTCGATCATAGAACTCCTGATCACCCGCCGGCGTAGGACTGCCTAGAATTCGCGTCTTACCATCTTTTCGAACCCCCCAGAATCGAAATACCCCCAGGTCATTGAATTCGTCTGGATGATCATCAACCTTTTCCCGTTCGATAATAAATACCCGCGAATCACCGCGTTTCTTCACAAACTCAAGGAAATTCTCTTTCTCACGTTCACACCATTCCGATGCCAGATAGCCCGGTGACAGCACTATGATGATAGTAGCCGTTTCACGCAGGGCTTCTATAATTTGTGGTGTGGTTTTCTTATGTTTACGTAGCTCCTCATTATCCATCCAGAGAGAATACGCATCACTACGCCCCAGCATTTGAGCCAGGCGGGTCTTCAAACAACCGACCAAATTGGTCACCCACCCTATCTCGGCCCCAAGCGGCAGGTCATCAACATGAGCGTAGCTTACAAAAATATCATGCTTATAACCGGGGATGAAGCTCATACTTATATTTCCCTGTTTTGACGCGTATGAAACAATAATGTATTCGCCCATTTATAACTAAATACAATGCTTTTGTATAGGGTTCTAAAACTGGCATTGATACAGCGGCCTACTTGGGCATAACCAGGACTGCACTGCTTAAGTGTTTTGATTTATTTCATAAAGCATCTACTGCGTTCAGTTAAGGAACCTCTGATTTATTCGTGAACGACAGCAATGAGTCCAAAATCTCCAACTGCTGCGTTGCTAATCTTAGCAATAGTCCCGCTACGTGTGCCCGCTCTTTGGGTATTAGCGGCGTTAGTGAAAGCTACCTGGCCTTTTTCAGCGCCACATTATTCCGCAGATAAACAGGCTGCGCCTCATCAGCCACCACGGCCTTACCCGTCGCCATACCCAATACACCAAGCGCCGCTACATAACTGGCCCGTGGAAAAACCTCAGGATGATACTCAACAAGCTGGCCAGCCAAACGTGTGGCGAGTGCTTCGCCATACGTCTGCCACGCAGTGCCCGCTCCCATCCAGCCATCTGATGATGGAAGAAACGCCACATCAGGCAGACACACACTTTCTTCATCCAGCAGTTGCACACCACCATCAACACTTCGTTGATAAGCACCCCAATAGACTTCACCCATGCGCGCATCGATACCCGCCAGCACTTTACCAGTGGAATACGTATCCATCGCGCCATAGGCCATTGCGGCCAGTGATGAAACGGGCACGACGGGACAATCAACCGAAAACGCCACCCCCTGCACCACACCCGCACCAATACGCACGCCGGTAAAGGCACCGGGGCCTCGGCCAAAGGCGATCGCATCCATCTGTGCCAATGTGCAACCCGCGTCACTCAGCAGTTCATCAATCATCGGCAGGATTAATTCAGCATGTTTGCGAGGTGCAATCTCGTAGCGCTCACTGAGCTCACCGTTAATAGAGAGCGCCGCAGAACAGGCCTCAGTTGAAGTATCGATTGCGAGTAATTTCATTAGCATTTACCGTCATTCCGGCGTAGGCTGGAATCTAGTGTTGTTTAAGGCTCCGAGACTTCGGCTTTCACCGGCGTGACGGAAGAACTGTTTTTCGCTTTCATCGCGCCACAAAAACCAACCACTTTTGATTCATCACGTGTGCGGCGCATCGGCGGCATATTTTTCAGAAAGGTTTTGCCGTAAGACTTTGTCACCAGCCGAGGGTCACACAGCATCAATACGCCGCGATCATTCACGTCACGAATCAGACGGCCCGCCCCCTGCTTAAGGGTAATCACGGCATTAGGTAAAAGAAAGTCTCGGAATGGATTGCCACCGCTTTTCTTCAGCGCGTCCATGCGCGCCTGCAACACAGGGTCATCAGGGGTGACAAACGGCAGCTTGTCGATAATCACACAGGAGAGCGCTTCGCCGCGCACATCCACCCCTTCCCAAAAGCTACTGGTACCCAACAGCACCGCATTGCCAAGGCGACGAAAGGTATCGAGCAATTCGTTACGCGGTGAATTACCCTGAATCAATAGCGGTGCTTCAAAGCCCTTCTCTTCTAACAGTTCTGCGGCACGTCGTAACGCGCGGTGACTGGTAAACAGCATAAAGGCACCGCCGCCACACGCCTCTAAAATCGGCAACGCTTTATCCACCACCGCCTCGACATGCTGTGGCGAATTGGGTTCTGGCAGCCCTTCTGGCAGATAAAGCACGCTGTTATCGCGAAAGTTAAACGGGCTATCCCAACGTGCGGTCTCGGCATTTTCAACGCCGAGCCGTTTGGTGAAGTGGTCAAAATTATCACCCACCGCCAATGTCGCAGAAGTATAGACCCATGCGCTTTTATAACGCTTGGCATGTTTATCAAAGGTCTCGGCGATATTCATCGGCGTATCATGCAGCATAAACGAACGCCGGGTAGTCTCATACCACTGAATACGCTCCTCTTCATTGGCCTGACTAAACGCTTGCAGACGGTGCATCAACTCCAGGCTACGCTGCCAGCAACTCTCCAGCCCTTTACCACGAACGGCTGCTTCTTCAAGCTGGTCAGACAATGTTTGCAGTTGCGTTTCAATCGCCTCCATGCTCGCCTTTACCGCAGGTAGATCGCACAGCTCACTCCACGGTGCACGTTGTTTTTTCATGCCGAGTGCCAGTCGAAAATCATAAAGCTCTTTTTCCAGGTCCTGTGCCGCCCTCGCAAGCGCTGGCATATCACCCGCTTCGTTAAGCTGTTCGGCGATCACATCACGTCCAAGGTCTAATAATTGCCGACCACTCAGAAACTGACCAAAAAAATTTGAGGCAATCTCCGGCAGCTGATGCGCCTCATCGATGATAAAGGCATCCGCACTTGGCAGCAGCTCACCAAAGCCCTCTTCTTTTAACACCATGTCAGAAAACAGCAGGTGATGATTGATCACCACCACATCGGCCTCCTGCGCGCGCTTTCGCGCCTTCACCACATGGCAATCACTAAACACATTACATTCCTGTCCAAGACAGTTTTCGCTAGTCGATGTGACCTGCGGCCAGATCGGCGCATCGTCATCGATACCGGTAACCTCGGCAACATCGCCAGTACTCGTTTTACCCGCCCACTGACGAATCGCCTGAAAGTCATCGAGCAGATGTTTAGCGTGCGCACTGCCGGAGTGCTCCAACAGATCAAGCCGATGGATACAGAGATAGTTGCTGCGCCCCTTGAGCATCGTGATCCGCGCCGGGATCGCCAGCGCCTTTTGCACCGTTGGCAGGTCACGATGAAATAGCTGGTCTTGCAGTGTTTTGGTCCCCGTCGAGATGATCACCCGCTTGCCAAAACGTAACGCAGGTACCAGATAGGCGAAGGTCTTACCGGTACCAGTGCCCGCCTCACATACCAGCACGGATTGATTGTCGAGCGCCTGCTCAACCGCATCGCTCATCTGCTGCTGCTGAATGCGCGGCGCAAAGCCATCGATATGGTGAGCAAACGGGCCTTCAGCGCCAAGCAGTTCGCCCGCGCTTTTGAGATCAGCAAATAGAGACATTAATGATTACAACAATTAGTTTCAGTGTCATTGCGAGGAACTACGTGACGACGCAATCTCTCCACTTAATGCAACCCCAAAGGTAGAGATTACTTCGCTCTGCTCGTAATGACACAATAAACACTCGTTAGGAATTCCTTAGATCAGAAAGGGGCATTAACCGTCGGCCTGGTTATCCCAGAGCCCATCATCTTCGAGGCCATTTTCACGCGTCCACGCGAGGTGCCCGATAATTTTGAACTTGGCGACTGACATCGCACCGCGTTTGGCGCGCTTGCTGGAACCACCATCATCCATCGCCTCTTTAAGCGCTTCGCGTGACGCCTCGTAGATCTCAAAGGTCTCCAGCTCTTCATCGAGCAGTACCAACACCACCAGATCCCACTCCTGCTCCATCTTGAGCTGACCGATACGCTGACCGCCCTTAGCCTCATCAAAGATCGTGCGCCCCTTAATCTGGACCTTCAAACCCTTACGTGAACCGCTTTTGCCGATGGCATCACAGCCCGCAATAGGAGGATTACAGAGTTCAAGATCGAGCAGCTGAATTGCGTCATGCTGAGCAATCTCGCCACTCACGCCCGCAAGCGGCTTGCCGGTGGCACGACGGTAGTCTGCCGCCAGGCGACGCGCCTCAGAGATCAGTTTATCAACCGAATAAACACCCACAGAACCCAGAACCCCACTTGATGACAGACTATTGGTCATTTTACTCAACATTCAAAACAAATAACCACTACTTTTCAATTATTTATATTATATTGGCATACACACCCAGCACTGGAGTTGAGAATGGACAGGCACTCGCTGATCAACGCACTGCAAAACGAGGCGATTTATGATCACCCTGTCAGTCAATTTGAGCTGATCGAAACCCACTGCGCATGGGTACTGTTAACCGGCGAATACGCCTACAAGATCAAAAAACCGCTCAACCTCGGCTTCCTCGATTTCTCAACACTCGAAAAACGCCGCCATGTGTGTGAAGAGGAGATTCGTCTCAACCGTCGCCTCGCTAAAGAGCTCTATCTCGAAGTTGTAATGATAACCGGTTCGGCTGAGGCACCACAATTGAATGGCGATGGCGAGGTGATCGAATACGCCGTCAAGATGCGCCAGTTTGAAACAGGTATGGAATTTGATCAGCTAATTAAACAGAGCGAACTAAGCCATCATCATATTGATGAACTCGCCACACGCGTTGCCAGCTTTCATCAATCACTCAATGGCGCAAGCTCAGACACCCCCTTTGGCACCATTGATACGATTCGCAAACCGATGCTGGAAAACTTTAACCAGATCACGACTATCGTGCCTGATAATTTTGATCGTCAGTCACTTGAACGGTTACAGCAGTGGACGGAGGATGAACTGGTAAGATTGACGCCTGAAATCGACAATCGAAAACGAGATGGCTTTATCCGCGAATGCCACGGCGATCTGCACCTTGCGAATGTCACCCACTATCAAAATCGCGTGATGTTGTTCGACTGCCTGGAGTTTAATCCAGAGCTACGCTGGATTGATCAGGTCAGTGATATCGCCTTTATGATCATGGACCTCGATGCACATGGCCGCAGCGATCTTGGTTTTCGTTTTCTAAATACGTGGTTACAACAGACCGGTGATTATAACGGTGTACCGCTACTCCGCCTCTATCTGGTCTATCGAGCAATGGTGCGCGCCAAAGTCGCGGCGATTCAACAGGCACAACACCCCGATGACAATCACATATTGCAATGCCAACGCTATCTCGCACAGGCCGCGTCATACATACAATACCCAGCAACACCACTGATGATTACGCACGGCCTTTCGGGTTCTGGCAAGAGCTGTATCTCGCAACTGATTCTCGAACAACTCGGTGCGATCCGCGTACGCTCAGATGTTGAGCGAAAACGGCTACATGGTTTAAGTGCTGAGGAGCACAGTAAATCAAGCGTTGGCGGTCAACTCTATAGCGCCTCTGCAAGTGACGCGACTTATCAACAACTCGCAACGATAACGCAGGGGATCACAGCCGGTGGCTATCCAATCATCATCGACGCAACCTTTTTAAAACAGGCACAACGGCTGCAGTTCAAGGCTGTCGCTGATGAACTAGCGATACCATTTATCATTCTTCATTTTCACGCCGACGAAGCATTGTTACGACAGTGGATTATCGAGCGCAGTGAAAAAGGTGACGATCCATCCGAGGCGAATATCTCAGTGCTGGAACATCAGATAAAAACAGAGGAACCATTGAGTAAGGATGAGCTACTGAATACCGTCGTTATTAACTCAGGCATGGCGGTTGATATCAAAACGGTCTGCCAGACAATACAAACACACTATGTATAAAAAGCACATAGCACCCCCTTACGGATAATATTATTGCTTAGTTCATGGCTTTAAATAAGGTTCCAGCAATAATCGGATCATCTGCACACCACGCATCACATTCGCTTTTGTTGATTTTTCACCCACCACCTCCAGATAAGGCTGCCAAAACAATCCATAATAGAGTGCCGTTTGTGCTATAAATGCTCGTTGTTCATCACTAAGTTTTTGCAGCACATTCACCTGCTCAAACAGCAATATAAACCCTTCAACCTCCTTTAAACGCCGTTGCAATACTTGATTGCACATTCTCTTTAATGCACTGTCTTTTTCCAATAAGGATGCCAATTCACGATGAATAAATCGATATTGCCAGACACATTCGAACGTCTTATTTAACTGCCCATGTAAAATTTCATCAGGAGATCTATTTTCCAGTTCAGGTGGTTTTTCATCCCACTCAAAAATCATCTTTTCAAATAACGAAAATATAATTTCCTCTTTATTTTTATAATGATAATAAAGATTCCCTGGACTCATCTCACACGCCTTAGCGATATGATTAGTCGTCACGACTCGTGTGCTGTGCTTATTGAATTCACGCAAGGCAATGCACAAAATTTTATCTTTAGTTTTAGACAATGAATACACCTTTAATAATCCATCAATAATTTACACAAATCTTTACTCAACCCATCACTTGGAATCATTCGCAAAACGGTGTTTCGAGTACGCCGTGCAATTGACGACTCCCACTGTGATACTTTTCCAATCATGTATGACCTGTTCCGTATCTTTTTAACTCGAGGACGACGCCGTGTATCATAAACAGCCAGGGCATCTGTGATCGATACATCAGCAGCCAGGCACTCAGCAAGTACCGCAACATCTTCAAGCGCCATTCCCGCGCCCTGTCCCATATTGGGAGTCGCCGCATGTGCAGCATCACCTAAAAAGGCCACACGCCCTTGTTGCATACACAACCGTTTCTGATCAAAAAGATCACCATGAATAATATGCACATCACAATTCATCATCTGTAAGATCTCCGGCACAACACCAGAAAAACGGCTAAACAGTGATTTAAACTCATTCACCGCTATATTCTTGTGATGAGAATTAGCCTCATCAGAATTCATAGTCGCAAAGCAGTACAGCTTATCATTCCCTATCGGCACGACCCCAAAGCGCTTACCACAGCCCCAATATTCATAAGCCTGAACCGCATTAACAGATGATGGACGATCAATCACAAAACGCCAGCAGGTATAGCCAGCATAACGTAGCCTAGAATAGTCCCCAGTAAGCTGTCGTGTCGATGAGTGAATGCCATCTGCTGCAATCATCAGATCATATTTCTCCTCATCACCGCCATTCACACTCACCACGACTTGATCATTCTGCTGCTTTAGCGATGACAAGGTTGCATTAAAACGAATGTTATTTTGCGGAAGATGAGCAGACAGCACCTCATGAAGTTCGCTACGATGGATACCAATCGTTTTATACCCCGTGTGCGACTCCATCAATACATTATTGCACCCACCTATCTGGACACCCTTTTCATTGACAATATTCATCAACGCTAACGGTTGACCACGTAGCACCACTTCGTTTGCGACGCCAAGTGTTTCAAGCACCTTCATCGCATTAATACCGAGCATCAAACCCGCGCCCTGCGCATTAAACGAAGCTCTTTTCTCAATTAACTGAACATGATGACCAGCATTACTAAGACAGCGCATTGCCGCCAATCCACCAATACCACCTCCAACAATAAGCACTTTCACTTAGGCACCCCCATAATTAGAGCTTTAACTCTACTATAGAGTAATAACTCTAATTATGAAATCCCGATACTAACATCCATCGCAAATAGTGGTCAGGCTGCCGTTTGGCCGGGGACAACCGCCACCGGAATTTTATTTAATGTACTTTGGTTAGATGCGCTTTGATTAGACACACGCCGGTTCAAGGCTGATAACACCGCCTTTAATGAAGCGCTCACAATATCGCAGTCCAGCGCGGCACCGCCAAATCGGTTGCCTGCTATTTCCAGCTGCACATACGCAATAGCTTCAGCATCTGCACCCTCATCTAGCGCGTGCTCACTGTAATCGATCACCTCAAGCGACTCACCACTATAGAGACGCCAGGCATCAACAAAGGCAGAGATCACCCCTTCACCCGCCCCTGTAATCATGCGTTCTACACCATCGACATCGATGCGTAACTCCAGCGTATCGCACTCACCATTGTTATCCAGTTGATATCCACTCAAGGCAACAGGTGATTGATCACAGACAAAGTGTTCCGTAAATATCTGGTAGATCGTTTCACCATCCACCACACCACCACGTGCTTCGCTCACTTTCTGCACTTGTTGTGCGAGCTCACTCTGCATCCAGCGCGGTAAATTAAGGCCGTAGTCACGCTCCAGCACAAACGCAACACCGCCTTTACCTGACTGACTATTCACGCGAATAATCGCCTGATAATCACGCCCCAAATCAGCTGGATCGATCGGTAAATAAGCGACCTGCCACGGCGCATCGGCCTGCTGCTGTTTCAGACATTTACGAATCGCATCCTGATGGCTGCCAGAGAATGCGGTATAGACCAACTCACCCACCCACGGGTGACGCGGGTTGACTGGGATCTGAGTACATTCGGTTACGACCCGAATCATCTCATCAGGATTGGAAAGATCTAATGCCGGATCAATCCCCTGACTATAGAGGTTCATCGCCATCGTGATCACATCCATATTACCGGTACGCTCACCATTGCCCATCAAAGTGCCTTCGACCCGATCGGCTCCGGCCATCACACCCAGTTCAGCTGCAGCCACCGCACAACCGCGGTCATTATGGGTGTGCAATGAAACGATGATGCTGTCGCGGCGGCTAATATGGGTACAGAAATACTCCACCTGATCGGCAAAAATGTTCGGCGTACCGGACTCAACGGTGGCCGGTAAATTAATAATGCATTGCTGCTGTGGCGTCGGCTGCCACACATCAATCACCGCCTCACAGATCTCCACCGCATAATCCATCTCAGTCGTGGTAAAACTCTCAGGTGAATACTGAAACTGCCACTCACTCTCCGGGTGTTTCGCTGCCTCACGTTTGACCCACTGGGCCCCCTGCACCGCAATATTCGTGATACCCGCCCGGTCCATCGCAAACACCTGCTCACGCTGTACCGTCGAAGTGGAGTTATAGACATGCACAATCGCCCGTCTCACCCCTTTTAATGCTTCAAAGGTTTTAACGATCAATGCCTCACGCGCCTGCACCAACACCTGCACCTGCACATCTGCGGGAATCTGGTCCTCTTCGATGAGCCAGCGCACAAAATCATAATCAGCCTGACTGGCAGCCGGAAAACCGACCTCAATCTGTTTGAAACCCAGCTTCAGTAACTGCGCCCACATCGTTCGCTTCTGCGCCACACTCATCGGCTCAACCAGCGCCTGATTACCATCCCGCAGATCGACACTCGCCCAGATTGGCGCTTTCTGAATACGCCGATTAGGCCACTGGCGATTACTCAGCGGCACTGCTGGAGCCGGACGGTATTTACGATGATCAAAGCTTTTCACAATCAACTCCTGATGACAGGTCGCCCTCATGCAAAGGGAAGCGACACAAAATTAATGACAGAAGAAGAATAAACCAATCAACACGCGATTAAATTGCGATTATTGCTCAACTAAATCAATAATTAGCAATTTTTAACCAAAAAAGTATAATAACTAAGAATATTGATCGAATAAATAAATATACGGCGCATCACCATGTCACTAGACCGCTACGATAGACAGATCCTCGAGACCCTCCAGCAAGAAGGAGACATCAGCAACCAGGCGCTTGCCGAACGGATAGGGCTTTCTCCCTCCCCTTGCCTGCGCCGCGTCAAGACACTTGAAGCGAGCGGCATCATTGAAGGCTATCGAGCTATCGTCAATGCCAGGCAACTTGGGCTAACATTAATGGCATTGATCCACATCTCGATGGACCATCACACCCCCGAACGCTTCGCCAATTTTGAATCAAAGATCAGTGAATTAAATGAAGTACTCGAATGCCTGTTGATTACCGGACAGTCGGCGGACTATCAACTCAAGGTCATCGTCAAGGATATGGATGCGTTTCAAGAACTGCTACTCAACAAGATCACCCGTATCGAAGGAGTGACTGGCGTTCACTCCAGTTTTGTTTTACGCCGTATTGTCGACCGGACGGCAGTGCCTATTACTAAATAAAAAAACAAGGCCTTTTCACAATCATGCCAAGTACATTATCAATATTAGTGGAAAAACAGATCAGTCTTCAAACACTGGCATTGCTCCGCCACCTAACGCACCTATCGTGTCTGACCGTAGCTGGCTTTCAAAATTCAAAGTAGATAAAAGCTCTTGGCAGTAGTTCGTGGGGATAACATTGAGTATCACATCGTCCTAGTGCCGTGATAATATTCTAGGTGTTTGGGAACGTTTCTACAGCTGAATACCAGCAATAACCGGCATGCCTCCAAGTGAATAGTCATTGTTATGAGTATTTAAATCTACTCAGGTATTTTTAAATACTTGCCCTCCCTTAAATACAGGGTATCGCCGTCCCATCCTTGATAAGACTCTTGACTATGGAAATCAATACTCAGATCGTTATCTGGATATATTTTTAAGATGCCTTTATACGATACGTCTCCAGACACATAATAAATTTCCCCAAAATATACCCCTTCATTGGAACTCTCTGACTCACTAACTAGCACGAACACCCCACCGTCAATACCACCAACCCATATTGCCTCAGAAGGAACACTCGAAGGCTTGCTTACCTCAAGCACCACAGGTTCTTGAGACTCACATCCCGACACAACAAAAACAAACAAAACAACAAATGTTACCCATATTTTTTTTTGGATTATATTTATCACTTAAAACGTCCCTATGCCTTCTATCGTCAAAACACCTTTTTTAAAATCTAAATCAGGGTGATCATCTCTAAATTCGCCTATATATGAGTTTGGTCTTGGGTCTATCATCCACGGAGTGGAAACCCCGGCCTTTTCGGTAACCTCTTTTACAAAGTGAATACAACTATTTGTTAATATATCATATGGGACTCGCTTTGGATTACCATTCTGAGACTTCCTCAAGTTTGCGTGTTTCAGCATAGCTTCATATTTATTCTCTACAGTTACATATACGCCATGAACCCTCCCGGACTGCCCAGAAATTTTTGAAATAAAAGATAGTGTTTTTTTCATCGTAGAAAAATCTACAACCCCATTTATTATTTTTACATTTGGAAGATTTCTAGCCTTAACCACCAAACCAAGATTCTTTGGGGGATCATATCGCCCATACTCATAATATTTAGTTGTTCCATTCTTACCATTAATAAATAGAACCCCTGCATGCCCAAGATTTGAAATTTTATCTTTATAGGTAGGGATTGTGAAATCATCAAAACCCACCCATGGAAACACATCAACTTTTATTTTTTGAATTTCAACTGAAATTTTATAATCAGGAAATACAATAGGTATAACTACATCCATTCTCTATATCCTTTAAGTTTTTCTGTCTTTTCATATTTAGATTAACGTGGCTATAGAAAAACTAGCCAAACAGCGAAATATTCCACCAGTTAATTCTGGTTTGATTAGCCCATCATCACTCACTGATATTCATATTTCAAGATAAACAGGGTTTCATTGTAACAACTGATTCACAAATCCAAAAATCAACTTATAATGCTTAATCATCACTAAGCCACAATACTACGGTTAAGAGTATCGCATCGTATAATCACCTCTGGATCACGCACACAAAATGACGGAAGTTACAATTTTAAACAGACAGTGGGGAATCAAGAATCAACTCATATTTGATACCACTCATAGCGGGCTAATCATAGCCAACATCAATAACAGTCATGCTAGTGCTTCAATAGCCTTGCAGGGCGCGCAACTTATGGCGTGGAGGCCTGCAGGCGAAAAATCTCCTATTTGGCTATCACCTGATACCACGCTCGCACCCGGCAAATCAATACGCGGTGGTGTACCAATCTGTTGGCCGTGGTTTGGTGCGCATCAAACACAGGCCGACTTCCCCGCCCACGGGTTTGCACGCACCGTACAATGGCAGGTGATCGATACAAAACAGCTACCGAATGGCGACACACAGATCACCCTTCAACTCGACGCTGACAACATCCCCCAGCAACTTTGGCCACACGCCACGACTGCACAGTGCCAAGTCACCATTGGCAAAACATTGGAGATCGCACTGACCACGTTTAATAACAGTCAAGACGACATCACCATCAGTGAGGCACTGCACACCTATTTTGCAGTGAGCGATGTGCGCAATATCAGTATCAGTGGCTTAGATGGCTGTCAGTATCTCGATAAAGTGGCCGCGATGCAGCAGAAAGAACAGTCAGGCGATATCACATTCGCAAGCGAAGTGGACCGTGTTTACATCGACACAGAAGCCGACTGCGTGATCCGCGACCCAGCCCTCTCACGTCAGGTTCGCATTGGTAAAACCGGCAGCCGCTCAACCGTGGTGTGGAATCCATGGATCGAGAAATCGCTACAGATGGGCGACATGAGGGAAGACGGCTACCTGAAAATGGTCTGCGTTGAAAGCGCCAACGCCGCCAACAATCAGGTCACCATTGCTGCGGGTGAGCAACACCAACTCACCGTCAGCTACCAGCTTGAATCGATCTAACACCACGCCATAGGAAACAGCACATGGACACACCGATATCAAGCCCGTTAAATGAAGAGTGGAAAATCCTCCACCAGGATTTCGAACGTTATGACCGCTACAGTCTGCTAATTAAACTAACCGCCGTCTTAAGCAGCCTTATCATCGTCGGGCTGGCAATCAACCTATGGATCGCGATCATCTTTATATTAGTGATATGGCTACAGGAAGGCATCTGGCGCACGGTACAGGCTCGCACCGCCGAGCGGCTATTAGCACTTGAAGAGATGATCAAAAGTGACAACCAAAAATCCGCCATGCAGTTTTATTCAAACTGGGAAGCCACTCGCCACAGTGCAGCCGGGCTAATCAAAGAATACCTGCTTAACGCCCTGCGCCCGACAGTCGCCTATCCATACATTGTGCTACTCGGTTTATTAATCGCAATTTATCTCTTGAGGTAAAACGATCATTTCACCAAAACCAGTCACGAACAACTATTGAGTCGTTTAAACAATAGTGGCAAGGTATGGTTTACGTCACTGCGCCAGCCTTTCATACGCAGGGCTATTAGCGCGATAGTCAACAATAACATCCACGAGGTTATACAATGAACAGAAGTATCTCAAAGCCAGCCAAATTACTCTTGACGCTGCTGTTTTCAACGCTCGCTATTTCTCACGTAAATGCCTCAGATGATTTCGATAGGCTCTATACGCAGGCAGAAAGCGAAATGAAGACAGAGTTTGGCGGTTTCTATTCGATGCAGTTAAATGGCCATATTGCAGAAAGCCATACAAATGTAATGGATAGCTGTACTGCAACGCACAAAAAATCAAGCAAACAGCCTTTCTCTGCTGTGTTTGAAATTAACAGCAACGGCACCATCAAAGCCTTTCACCTCGAAAGCAAAGCCAACGACTTTGCGGCCTGCCTGAAATCCAGTTTTGTCGGCTTAGAAGTCCCAATGCCACCTTTCGATGGTTACTTAAGCCCTTTTAACTGGGGATCGATGCGTTAAATAAAGTCCATGTTGATAGTTTACCCGGCATGCTCCGATCTGCGATTCAATTAAGGAACCTCTGATTAATTGTCATTACGAGGAGTGACGCGACGAAGTAATCTCTTAACTCAACAATTCATATGGAATCGAGATTGCCGCGCTTCGCTCGCAATGACAGATAAGGCAATTAATCAGAGGTTCCTTAACTTATCTACAGCGCCCCTCTTCCGTCCACATACTTTTTAATCGAGAAAATTGATGCAATCATTTCAATCACTCTTTGAACATGCCGCAAAACGTAAAGGTGGCCCAGAGGCACTTGAAGCGCTACTGCCCATCCCATTAAGCAGCGAAGCACTCACAAAGATACCCGATGATCGCTGGCTTGCGATGATGAGCCGCTGCATCTTTCAGGCGGGATTTAGCTGGAAGGTGATCGATAAGAAATGGCCCGAATTTGAAGAGGCGTTTGCAGGGTTTAACCCGCAACGCTGGCGGGAGATGTCCGACGATGACTTTGACGCCCTGCTCAAAGACAGACGCATCGTACGCAACGCCACCAAAATCCTCACCGTAAGGGACAACGCCACCTTCCTTTGTGACCTGGCAGAAGAACACGGCAGTGCCGCAAAGTTCTTTGCAGAGTGGCCAACGGAAGATTACGTCGAACTACTCATCCTGATGAAAAAGCGCGGCAGCCGACTCGGTGGTAATTCAGCGCAGTATTTTTTACGCTTTATGGGCAAAGACTCGTTTATCACCAGTCAGGACGTGGTGACAGCTTTGATCCGTGAAGGCGTTATTAGCTCAACACCAAAATCACAGCGTGACTTAAGAGCAACGCAACAGGCTTTTAATCAATGGCAGCAAGAAAGCGGAAGGTCGTTAACTCAAATCAGCAAGGTGCTAGCATTTACCATTGGGGCTTAAGAAACACACTGAATCATACGGTGATATTTACAACGACAACTCTACGCCCCACTCCGCACTTTACAAAAAACGCTTTTGTAGCCCGGGCTGAGCTTATGCGAAACCCGGGGGTGCGTGGCGTTGTTCTCCCGGGTTTCGCTGGAAGCTCAGCCCGGGCTACGTTACTTAACATCTAGCAGTTAAATACTAAACAGACTGGATCAATCATCTAGCTATATTAGCAATAAGTGCTCTCCGACCTACTTTTCAGCAGCTTGTACTTACTTCGCATTAAGGGATAGGATACTTGTTTAGCAACTAAAAAATTAAAATTAGCATGCCAAAGTCAGTTATTGAGGGTCATCCACAGCTATGGCATTACACAACAGCCATTGGACTTCACGGAATCATTACCAGTCAGCAATTATGGGCTACCGATATTCTATACCTTAATGACAAGGACGAATTCACTAGTTTTTTTGACCACAAACTTCCCTCGATTTTATCGAGCGCAATACAAGAAGGCATTACCGAAGGAAAAAAAAGCCTTGAAGGAAGAAAATCCATCGAGTCATTAGGTGGTGAAGAAAAAGTAAAAAACACTCTTCATGATTTCCTACTGCGATCCTTTCGTGATATCACACTACAATATCAAGTCTACATCACTTCTTTCTGCTCACCAGAGACTAACTGTTCTGAAGACGGCATTCTTAGCCAATGGCGTGGATATGGTTTAGATGGAGGATATGCCATTGTTTTCGACACGAAAAAGCTCAATGAATTACTGGTAAAAGAGAATGAAACCTTCTTCTACTCTTTTTCACACTGGGGAGATGTTGATTATCACGATGAAAATACAGTAGCTGAAAACCCTCATGACGAGAGACTTCAATGGGAAACTGATATTCGTCAAACAGTAGCTAAATGCATCCTAGAAGGAGACATAAATTCCATAGATGAACTTTTCCAACCAATTCTTATTCTTGCAACACGGCATAAGCACCGCGGCTTTAATGAAGAGTCTGAGGTTAGAATCGCATGTATAACCTCAACAAACGACAATGTACCTGATGATGCACGAGCCACAGGCGATCATCGCCTAAAGAAAACAGTATGCTTTACGCCGAAAAATGGAATTCTAATACCTTACATAGCTCTTTTTTCCCCTCCTGATGACAAAGCACAGCCTCTCCCAATCAAAAAAATTATTGTGGGGCCGCACCCTGAAAAACTTAAACGTAAAAACTCTATTGAAAAGCTGTTAAGGCAACACGAAATTGAAGCAGAAGTTGTAACCTCTAGTATCCCTTATTTGGGTCGATAGAAACCTTCAACTCAACAAAAAACCTGTTCGACTTACAATCCACCGAGGCGTATCATAAAGAATATAAGCTGTTTTAACGGAGCACAAAATGGTCTCACGCCGTACTGTCATTATCGCGATTACCTTCACCTCTCTGCTTGCTGCTTATCTTTTATTAAGCAAAGAAAAGCCTCTCACCGTTACTACCCACATCGTTGAACGTGGTGATGTTACCGCTACCGTTGCGAATACGCGTGCGGGGAGTGTTATGGCGTGCCGCCGTGCGCGACTTGCGCCGACCATTGGTGGGCAGATTGCGTTGCGTGCGGTGAATGAAGGGGATTCCGTGTCAACTGGTCAACTATTATTAGAGCTGTGGAACGATGACCTTAAGGCGCAACTGGCATTAACGCAGCGCGAAGCGGATGCTTCGGCATCACACGAGGTACAGAGCTGTTTGATGAGTGAACGAGCGGCACGTGAAGCGGAACGCCAGCAGACACTGTTTAATAAAAAGCTGGTGAGTGAAGAGGTTGTAGATCAGGCGGCGACCAATGCGTTGGCGCTTGATGCCAACTGCAAGTCGGCAACCGCCGGCCATGAGGTGAGTAAACGGCGCATTGACGTGGCGCAGGCAAACCTTGAACGCACCCGCATCCGCGCACCATTTGACGGCACGATTGCGGAGATCAACGGTGAGTTAGCCGAGTTTGTAACGCCCTCACCTATCGGGGTTTCGACACCACCAGCGGTTGATCTGGTCGATATCAGTTGCCTTTACATCTCTGCGCCGATTGATGAGGTGGATGCCCCGCGCATTAAGACCTTAATGGATGCGCACATCTCACTCGATGCCTTTCCCGGCGAGCGTTTTGATGGCATTGTGCAGCGCATCGCGCCATACGTGCTGGCGGTAGAAAAACAGGCGCGCACGGTTGAGGTCGAAACGGTGTTCTCCAATCCTGATGAATTTGCTCGAATGTTACCCGGCTATAGTGCTGATGTTGAGATCATCCTCGACTCTCAACGCGATGTGTTGCGCATTCCCAGCGAGGCGATTCTGCGTGATGGCGTTGCCAATAACGAGCAAGCCGAGCAAGCGGTGCTGGTAATCCATGATGATGGCCTGCTTGAACGACGCACAATCACCAGCGGCATATCAAACTGGCAATTCACTGAAATCACCAGCGGGTTAAAGGCTGATGAGCAGATTGTGCTCTCAGTCGACCGCGACGGTGTCGTTGAGGGTGCATACGTTAGCAGTGAAAAAGCAAAATGATCCGGCTCAACAATATTCACCGTATTTTTGAAGTCGGTGATCAACAGGTTCACGCCCTCAATGATGTCAACCTTGAAATCAACGACGGTGAGTATCTGTCTATCATGGGGCCATCCGGTTCTGGAAAATCGACGCTGCTTAATTTGCTCGGTCTGCTAGACCGGCCCACCTCTGGTGAATACATTCTGAATGATCGCAAGATCACCACCTTAAGCGATGACCAGCAAACTGAACTGCGGCGTGATCAGATCGGTTTTGTCTTTCAGTTTTTTCATCTCGTGCCGCGCCTGACTGCGCTTGAAAACATTGAACTGCCAATGGTACTGGCCGGCATTTCACCTGCGGAACGCCGTCAACGGGTTGAGAAGATTCTTGATGCGGTTGGCCTTGAGGGACGTGCGCATCACAAACCAGAGCAGCTCTCCGGCGGTCAACGGCAACGCGTGGCGATTGCGCGTGCCACCATCATGCAGCCGAGTGTATTGCTGGCCGATGAACCGACCGGCAACCTCGATAGCGTCTCTGGCGCTGAAGTGATCGAAGTGCTTGAAGGGCTAAATAGGCAGGGGATCACGTTGATTGTCGTCACCCACGATGCCGCACTCGGGGGGCGTGCTGCACGTGAGATCAAGATGGTCGATGGACGCATTGTTAACGATATCAACAACGCCAAAGCCCGCGCCTGACGATGTTAATTCGCGACACCCTCTCCCTCACCTTCAGCGCACTTCAGAGTGCGCGTGCACGAACCTCGCTAATGCTAGTGGCGATGGCGATTGGCGTTGCATCCGTGGTGGTGCTCACCTCGCTCGGTGAAGGGGCGCGACGCTACATTACGGATGAGTTCGCATCACTCGGTACCAATCTATTGATTGTGCTACCGGGGCGCTCCGAAACCAGCGGCGGCAGTGCCTCGATGTTTATGAGCGACACCACCCGCGACCTGACACTTGATGATGCGCGTGCGCTGCTGCGTAGTAGCCATATCCGACGACTGGCACCGGTAAATGTGGGTGCCTCTCAACTCTCATGGCGTGAACGCTCCCGTGATGTCTCGGTATTTGGCTCAAGCCACGACCTGCTTGAGATTCGTCACTGGACGATGTCTGAAGGCAAGTTTCTACCACCACTTGACATGGACCAGGCTTCACCCGTCTGCGTGATTGGCGTTAAGCTGCGCCGCGAGCTGTTTGGCAATAACAATGCAATTGGCCAGTGGGTGCGCCTCGGTGACCGGCGCTTTCGTGTCATCGGTGTGCTCGCCACCGAAGGGCGCACCGTGGGTATCGATGTTGAAGAGGTGATTGTGATACCGGTCGCCTCGGCGCAGGCACTGTTTAATGAGGCTTCGCTGTTCCGTATCATCATCGAGGCGAAGGATCGTGATGCGATTAAACGCGCCAGCGAGTTTGTCAAAAGAACCATTCGTGACCGCCATCAGGGTGAAGAGGACATCACATTAGTCACACAAGATGCGGTACTCGCCACCTTCGATAATATCTTCCGCTCGCTCACCTACACCGTGGCGGGTATCGCGGCGATCAGCCTTGCGGTGGCGGGTATTTTGATCATGAATGTGATGCTGGTGTCGGTCTCACAGCGCACCGCTGAAATTGGCATATTAAAAGCGCTCGGTGCTTCGCAACGGCAGATCATCACCCTCTTTCTGTGTGAGGCGGCGATGCTATCACTCGTCGGGGCATTTATTGGCCTGCTGATTGGGCAAGGGTGCAGCTGGCTAATCGGCTATTTTTTTCCCGACATCACCATGGGGGCGCCACTCTGGGCAGTTGGTGCGGCGATTGGCGTTGCCCTTATCACCGGCCTTTTATTTGGTGCCATGCCAGCTCGCAATGCGGCACGGCTTGATCCGGTATTAGCACTGGCACGCCGATGAAAAACCGTGATCTAATTTTCAGTAGCGTTCCCAATGCTAGTTAAGGACATCATCAAACTTACCGCTCGGTCCGTGATTGCACAGCGCATGCGCAGTTTTCTCACCGCACTCGGCATTGCCATCGGGGTGGCAGCCGTGGTGCTACTGACCTCCATCGGCGATGGTCTTCACCGTTTTGTGCTGGCCGAGTTCACCCAGTTTGGCACTAACCTAATCGCGATCAATCCCGGCAAAGCGACCACTCATGGAGCAACCATCGGCGTCTTTGGTACCGAGCGGCCATTAACCATTGACGATGCGGTGGCGCTTGAGAAGCTGCGCAACATTGAAGCAGCAGTACCGATTGTGCAGGGTAATGCAGAAGTAGAGTCGAGCCAGCGCCAACGACGCACCACGGTTTACGGCATGGGTGGTGATATGCCGCGCGCCTTTCGAGCCGAAGTGGCGCTGGGGCAGTTTTTTATCGATGATGATCCCAATAACCCACGTGCGGTCGCCGTTCTCGGCAGTAAGCTGCGTAGTGAACTCTTTGGTGATAGCACCCCGCTGGACAAACGCATTCGCATTGGCGGTGATCGCTATCGTGTGATCGGGGTGTTTGAACCCAAAGGTCAGTTCCTCGGCGTCGACCTTGATGATGCGGTCTATATCCCTGCGGCACGTGCGCTAGAGATGTTTAACCGCGACAGTCTGGTAGAGGTAGACCTACTCTACCGTGAAGATGCTGACGTCGATGAGATCGTATCCAGCATCACCCGCCTGATGACTGCCCGGCATGGACGCGATGATATTACCATCACCACTCAACAACAGATGCTTGATGTGCTCGGCTCAGTGCTGGGCATACTCACCTTTGCAGTGGCCGCCCTCGGCAGCATCTCGCTACTGGTCGGCAGTGTCGGTATCTTTACCATCATGACAATCGCTGTCAATGAACGCATCGCCGAAATTGGCTTACTTCGCGCATTGGGTGGAAAACGTAATCAGGTGATGACACTATTTTTAGGCGAGGCGGTCGTCCTTGCCGCACTCGGTGGCCTGCTAGGGCTGTTGATTGGCGTTGGTGGCGCGCAATTGGCCACCATTTTAGCACCCGCCCTGCCCGTCCATATCTCATGGAATTACCTGATCGCAGCTGAACTACTCGCTATTTTCATCGGCATTGTGGCCGGTGTGTTACCCGCAAGACGAGCCGCAAAACTGGATCCCATCGAAGCACTTCGCAGCGAATAAAAATCTGACTCGTTCGAGTTTCAAGCAATTGCTTTAATCAATAATCCTGTTTTTTACGACACCTAAAAAATTTTCCTTCGTTATCTAAACTTTTATTTTCCAGCGTCGATACCTCATTTAAAGGGACAAAAGGAATTCTCGTCTTCATATGTTTGTAGACATGGCCATGAAATCAAACTGCCAATTTTTCTGATTGATAGCCACTAAAAAACCAGATTGAAGTGCGTAATACCCCATCAGTTTAAACAATAATTTAAACGTTATTAGTAATTTAATTATGTTATGACGACGTATATCAGGAGATAAACAATGGAACCAGTCAACCAGAATCCTCTCGGTCTTGACGTCGATCTATTAGAAAGAACATTTAATGCGCTCGCGCCATCAGGCGAAAAATTAGTCAAGCGTTTCTATCAAGAATTATTTAAACGCCATCCAGGTGTTAAACCAATGTTTGGTAATAGCAGTATCAGTGCGCAGCAGAAAAAACTGCTGTCCGCGCTAAAGCTAGTCATCAGCAATCTACGTAAGCCTCAAATATTAGAGGATGCGCTAATGGAACTAGGTGCCAAACATGAAAGTTATGGTGCCATTGCAGAACATTACGATGCCGTTGCTGAAACGATGCTGGATGTACTTGAGGAATTTGCAGGCGACCTGTGGACCTTAGAGGTACACGATGCCTGGAGCGATGCCCTCTCACTAGTGGCGAAAACCATGCTCAAAGGCTACAACAATGACATCCCTAATGACATTCCTCAACCGGCTGAAAGTGACTCATTAATGGATAATCTTGAACTCATGAAAGATGTGCTTGAGCACGCGCCGATCAATATTATGATGGCAGATGTTGACGAGAATGTGGTCTTTGTTAATCGTCAGGCGCGCGAGATTTTACAGGCTGTTGAGGGCGAGCTTGCCACCTATATTCCTGGCTTTAAAGTGAGTGAGGTTATGGGTGGCAGCATTCACCGCTACCATAAAGACCCTGCGATTATTAAACGCGTACTGGCAGGCCTTAAACCGGGCGATTCACATCAGGGTGAAATTTGCCCGGGACACTTTGTTTTTGAACATGAAACACGCGCCCTCTTTGATCAACAGGGAAACCCTAGCGGCTACGTGGTGCAGTGGACCGACGTCACTGAAAAGCGTTCAAAAGAAGAGGAAGCATTCCGCCTGCAACGCGCGATGGATGGTTCAAAAACGGCTGTCATGACAATCGATAGAGAACTGATTGTCACTTATGCTAATGAACAGACCGTTGCTTTGATGCAAAATTACGCAACAGAACTCAGCGCGGTCTATCCGGGCTTTAACCCAGACAAGCTTATCGGTGGCTGTATTGATATCTTCCACAAAGACCCAACAATGCAGCGCCAACTACTCGCCAATCCAGCCAACCTGCCACATGATGCCGACATTAATGTTGGCCCATTGACCTTCCATATCCATGTGACTGCCATCATGGACCTCAATAACAATTACATCGGTAACACACTGGAATGGGCAGATGTCACTGAGTTACGCAAGAAAGAAATTGAAGTATCTCGCCTGACATCCGCGGTTGATGGTGCGACCTCTAATTTAATGTTGTGCGATGAAAACCTTGTGATCACCTATGCCAATCCTGCGGTGGTCGATATGCTCGCATCACACCGGGCAGCGCTGCAAGGTAGATTTCCGACACTTGATCCTCATAATCTTGTTGGTCAGAGTATTGATCAGTTCCATGCCAATCCCACTCATCAACGCGCACTACTCTCGAACATCAATGCGCTACCTGCAAAGGCGCAAATTGAGATTGCCGGGCTTAGTTTTGAAGTCAATGCAACGGCGATCGTTAGCCCTGATGGCAGCTACATGGGGAATATGGTGGAGTGGAAGGACATCACAGAGCAAAAAGATGCCGAGCTTCAGATCAACCAACTGGTTGAAGGGGCGATCTCAGGTAATATTGATCGGCGCATTGATACCTCCGTCTATAGTGGCTATATGCGCAATCTTGGCGATGGTATCAATGAACTCCTGGCTGCCGTCGTTGAACCACTCAAAGAAGGTATCTCAGTGCTATCAAATCTTGCTGAGAGCGATCTAACTCACACCATGGACGGCGATTACCAGGGTGAATTTGCAGTCTTCAGTGAATCGATTAACACTACCGTCAATAACATGTCTGATATCGTTGATAAGATCATCGTCTCCTCACTTGAGATCAAAGGGGCCTCTGGTGAGATCTCCCAAGGTAACGTTGACCTCAGCCAGCGAACAGAAGAACAGGCATCTTCCCTGCAACAGACCGCATCTAGCATGGAACAACTCACCAGCACCGTAAAACAGACCGCAGATAATGCCCAGCAGGCAACCAGACTTTCACATACCGCCCACGAAGAGGCCACCAAAGGTGGTGAGGTGGTCGGCAAGACCATTGAGGCGATGAGTGAAATCAATGCCGCCAGTAAAAAGATTGCAGACATTATCGGCGTCATTGATGAGATCGCATTCCAGACCAACCTGCTCGCACTCAATGCCGCTGTTGAAGCCGCACGTGCCGGTGAACAGGGCCGAGGCTTTGCAGTCGTCGCAGCCGAAGTTCGCAACCTCGCACAACGAAGTGCCACTGCAGCCAAAGAGATTAAAGGGCTGATCAACGATAGTGTTGAGAAGGTCAATCACGGCACACAACTGGTTGACACGTCGGGCCAGTCATTAGAAGAGATTCTCAATGCCGTTAAAAAGGTCAATGACATCATCGCAGAAATTGCGACGGCCAGTCAGGAACAGTCCGCAGGAATTGATCAGATTAATAAAGCGATCACACAGATGGATGAAGTCACCCAACAAAATGCTGCGTTGGTTGAGCAGGCAGCAGCTGGTAGCGAGTCACTCAATGACCAGGCCATTAACCTTAACCAGATGATGACAGTCTTTAAATTAAAAGATTAGATGTACCTGTTTAACCAATGCTCCACTGGGGCATTGGTTATTCATCGTTACAATATTTAACAATAGATTGATGTGTAGAAGTTCAGACTAGATCTGATGCCTATCAGAAATTGGAAACTCGCACTGAATCGTTTTATGATTGAGTGCGAAGACCGCTTGGTGGACTATACTTAAAACCGGCAGTCACACAAAATTACTTACGGGGTCATTTGGTTCTTTGCGATAAGACCAATATTTTTGGATATTGCTTCTTGCAACATTTCGCGCATGTTATCGATCGAGTTATCCTTTAAAATATATTGTTTTGCCCCGCCACCCAGACACTGACGAACAACATCAAGCGAATTAAGTGATGTAAGCATAATAACAACCGCGGATGAATTAACCGTAATCACATGCTGAAGCACGTCAACACCACTCATACTTGGCATATTAATATCGAGTAACAATACATCAGGCTTTAGTGATTGATACATATCTACAGCTTGCTGACCATCTTCGGCCTGACCAACAACCTCATATCCAATAGAGTTGACCATAATCGCTAACAGATTACGGATATGCTGTTCATCATCTGCAATTAAAAATCTGATGCTATCAGACATACTCAACCCTCATCCAGTTAAGATATTGCGCGATCTAAGGTACTAATCAGCGCACTATCTTTTTTGATAATGATATCAGGAGCACATACTGCCCATTTTTTGTTACTTTCAGTAGATAGATAAATGGTTTTAATGCTAGAAAATCGTGAATTAATTTTAATAAACGCAATCAACTCCGAGCCATTGATAAAACGATTCTGCTCAGAAGTAACAAACAGATCAAATGATCCAAGCACAAGACATTCCATCGCTTTCACGCCATCATTTACAAGCGTCGTTTCATAACCATTATCTTGAAGAACTGCAATAATTTGGTCAGATACACTCTTGAGTGGTTCCAGGATTAAAGCTGTCTCATTTGAGTGAGCCGATGATTTTCTCTCAATTAGAAACTTCCGAAGATCACGCTCTCCATCAATCCATGCGCGCGCCATTTTGTCAACCAGATCTAGTTCATTATGCATTTTTAAATACACATCACTTTTATCATGAGCCCCAGACTTATTTAATAACATCAAATAATTTTCCAATTGATGGAAAACGGTAGAAACACAGTACATGCCATACATGCCGCCAGTCCCTTTTACACCATGAAAACGACGAAAAGTTTCTTCATAAATATCAGCATCAAAAAAATCACCACCCTCTTCAAGAGCCAATAATTGATTGTGAAATAAAGTCAAACGGTTATCAACCAGGTCATGAGCAAACTCAATACCAAGATTTTCTATCAACAAAGCTTCATCCATAATCTGCCCTCATACGTAGAATCTTAAATAAAATTAATGGTGAACCTTTAGTTATCAGACCGGGACACGGGAATTTCAAATGACAATACAGCACCACTATCCGTACTATTATCAGCCCAGATAGCATCTCGATGAAGGCCAACAATCTCTTTACAAGCTGCAAGTCCAAGGCCATTCTCACTCAGCGTATCCGATATCTTTTCTTTTGTGAATTTATCAAAAGAAAAGGCATTAAAGAGCCTGAAAGTCCATTTCCACTATTAGAGATAGAAACCCTCACAGCTTTATGAACATAATCTGGGTCGTTTTTGACTCAGATTAGCGGTATAGATCGAAATAGCGGCACTTCTAATATGTACGCACATCTGCCAAACACTCCTTGTTTACACAATCATTCTCGCTGTATTTCATTAGCCGCCAGGCACGACGAATTGATACGTTAACCGATTATTAGAAATATGAAGCTTTATGAGAAATATATGCTGAATAAATGAACATCCATCATCCATGACCTCAACTACTATGGGCTCCATTGCCTTGCCCTTCAAATAACGTATCGGCGCTCAGAATATGAGCTTTAACCAAAAAATATCATGCCCCCATTCCTCCTATCGCAAACCAGCTTTATTACCGATAAAATGCCAATAACACGGATAATCTTTTTATTTCCAATCACTAACATTAGTTGATCATCACAGTCGGTCTCTCAAGGGCCGGTATGAATAGATAAGAAGGTTGTATGAGAAAACGTGTTATATTAGTGATATAGAACTCATATTAAAGTTTATTTTCAGGTAGCCATGTGCCTAGCCATCCCCATGAAAATCGATTCAATACTCGGCAACACTGCCGTCTGTTCCTCACGTGGCATTTCTCGTGACATTAATATCTTCATGTTTCCAGCAGGCGAATTAAAAGCGGGGGACTACATATTGGCTCATGTTGGATACGCGATTCAAAAAATCAATGCTGATGAGGCACAACTTGCCATCAAAACTAATCATGCAATGAACAATATTCCTAATGGTGACTTAAGTGCATGAGCTAGCACTGTGCCGCGGACTACTTCAGCAAGTGACCAGAATTGCCGAAGAACACCAGGCCTCTGCGATTAAATCCATTCACCTTAAAGTTGGGCCGCTAGCTGGCATCGAAACCGAGCTTTTAAAACGCTCCTTTCCTCTGGTCGCCCATGGTACTGCCGCTCAAGAAGCACTGCTTGAAATCACCCCTGTTAAAGCGACTATACAATGCGATGAATGTGATAAAAAAAGTGAGCTAGATAATATCCAGCTCATTTGTCCACACTGCCAGTCTACCGCCACTACACTCCTCAGTGGTGATGAAATGACACTAGAAAACGTCGTACTCGAACAACAGGAAGTGAAGGCGACGCATCATGTGCACTGATTGTGGTTGTCTTGACCAAAAAGAGCACTCAACTCATGATGGCAACAATACCAAAATTCATGCATCATCGATAAAACCATTAGTCATCGATGTTCACCAATCACTACTGTTCGAGAATGATAAGCAAGCTGCGGATAATCGCAATCAGTTAACCCAGCACAACATCACAACCATCAATCTAATGTCATCACCCGGCTCTGGAAAGACCCGCCTGTTGGAACGCACTATCGATGAACTCTCGGGGCGATACCGTATTGCGGTGATTGAAGGCGATCTCGAAACCGAAAATGATGCCAGACGCATTCGCGCCAAAGGGGTCGATACGATCCAGATAACGACCGGCAGTGCCTGCCACCTCGATGCCACGATGATCAATAACGCACTCCAGCAACTCGACCTGAGACAGATCGACCTGCTATTTATTGAAAATGTCGGCAACCTTGTCTGCCCAGCGAGCTTCGATCTTGGCCAACACCACAATGTCACACTGCTATCCACCACTGAAGGTGATGACAAACCAGAAAAATATCCTGTGATCTTCCGTGCCGCTGATTTAACCCTTATCAACAAGTGCGATCTGCTACCTTTTCTCGATGACTTTGATCCACAGCGCGCAAAACAGTCGCTTGAATCCGTTGCAGGCACCACACCGTTATTTCAACTCTCAGCTAAAACTGGTGAGGGGATCGGTCAGTGGCTTGAGTGGCTGCAACATTCAATCTTAACAACGAAAGCCACCATCTAATTACTGTGACTGAAAACAGAGCAAAACAGTGGCTGGATAAAATCAACGCGCTGCCACGCCGTGATCCTATAAAAATAATGAATGTCTGTGGCGGCCACGAACGTTCATTGAATCAGGCAGGCCTGCGCACCCTGCTCCCAAAGCACATCGAGCTAATCCCCGGCCCCGGCTGCCCCGTTTGCATTTGCCCTGAAGCCGCGATTTCGACGGCAATTGAGATCGCACTGAATGAGCCTGTCATCATTGTTACCTTTGGCGATATGCTACGCGTACCAATCAATGTCGCCAAAGGAAAACCACGTTCACTAGAACAGGCACGCGCGCAGGGTGCTGACATTCGCCCCATCGCATCCCCTACCGAGGCGCGTGAGATTGCATTGCAAAATTCAGATCGAACCATAGTGTTTTTCATGGCGGGATTCGAGACTACCACCGCCCCCACTGCGGCACTCATTGCCGAAGGTATTCCCGACAACCTGCTGCTACTGCTCGCAGCACGCCGTACCTGGCCAGCCGTAGAATACCTATTAAAGGATAACAACCCCGGTTTTGATGCGCTGATCGCACCCGGTCATGTCAGTGCAGTGATGGGTAGCGATGAATGGTCTTTTGTTGCAGAACAACACCGACTACCCATAGCGGTGGCTGGCTTTGATGCGACATCATTGCTCGCTGCGATCTATTCAGTCATCACACAAAAACAGAATAATCAGGCGAGCCTTGAAAACTGTTACCCCTCAGTGGTGAAACCGCAAGGCAATCCAGTGGCGCAACGGCTAATTGATGAAACACTCGATGTTGTCGATAGCACATGGCGTGGCATCGGCACCATCCCCGCATCCGGTTACGCCCTTAATAAAAAGTATCGCGCCCACGATGCAAATATCCACTTTGCCAGCTACGTCGATAATGACCAGCAACAACAAATGATGCCGCCTGGCTGCGACTGCGCACAGGTCGTGCTCGGCAAGTGCTATCCTAATCAATGTCGCCTTTACGGTACTGCCTGCACCCCATCGACCCCCATTGGCCCCTGCATGGTCTCGGATGAGGGGGCATGCCGTATCTGGTGGTCCAATGGCCTGCATCAACAGCTCGATGTAAAACAGGCATAATCAACCGATGGTTCAACTCAATACCATCTCTATTGATAACGCGGTTAACACAATCCACTTGCGTATTGGTGGTTATGTACAGGGTGTTGGCTTTCGCCCTCATGTCTATCGCATTGCCACTCAACTTGGCATTGGCGGCTGGGTGCGCAATCTGCGCGGTGAAGTGGAAATAGTCGCTAGCGGACAGAGCGGAATGATTGATGACTTTATCCAACAACTGATCGATAAAGCACCTCAGATCGCTTCACCACGAATAATAGCGCAAACGACGATTAACCCTGTCGGCCCACTATTCTCACCGAATAACGGTGATCAGTTATTCACTATTATTGATAGCATAGAAGATAACCATACCAATATTCACCTACCGCTCGATCTTGACTGCTGCTCGGAATGCCTCAGCGAACTAAACAATCCATCTAACCGCCGCTATCGCTATCCATTTATAAGTTGTACCCAATGCGGCCCTCGTTACACCGCCATCACTCAGCTGCCGTACGACCGCGTCAACACAAACATGCGTGAGTTTCCACGTTGTGCGCAATGTGAAGCCGAATATAACGACCCAGATAATCGTCGCTTTCATGCCGAGGCAATCTCCTGCCCGGCATGCGGGCCACAACTCACCTTTATCGAAGATAACAAACAGACCCTTGATTCATCTGTTCTACAAAAAGCAGTAAATGCATTACAACGCGGTAGAGTTGTCGCAGTAAAGGGGATCGGTGGTTATCATCTTTTATGTGCCGCCAACAACGATGAAGCGATCAAGAGACTTCGTACACGTAAAGGTCGACCCGATAAACCACTGGCGGTAATGTTTAGTAATCTGGCTGCCGTACAACGCGAACTGATCATCGACAAAACGGCCATCACATTGCTCTGCGACAGAAGCCGCCCTATTGTTTTGTGCGATAAACAGGTAACAACGACACTATCTCCATTGATCGCACCGGGCATCAATCGAATCGGCGCATTACTGCCCTATAGCCCACTGCATCAACTCATCTTAGACGACTTCGGTAAGCCGGTAATAGCCACCTCTGCTAACATCAGCGGTGAACCCGTGATGCTTGATGCTACGGAGGTCGAGAAACGACTCGGGCATATTGCCGACGCCTTTTTGCATCACAACCGAACCATTACACACGCAGCGGATGACAGCCTGTTTCAAATCATTAACAACAGGCCTCGCCCGTTACGCCCTGGACGCGGTCATACCCCATTAGAACTAACACTACCCATTACACTCGACAGGCCGCTACTTGCTGTGGGTGGACAGATGAAAAACACCATCGCTCTTGCCTGGGAAAATCGCATCGTGATTTCATCGCATATCGGCGAACTCGAATCACCTCGCAGCATTGAACGTTTTAAATCAACGATCAAGTCATTACAACAGCACTATGGTATTAGCGCCGAAGCAGTCATCTGCGATGCTCATCCTGGCTATCACAGCAGCCGCTGGGCCAGCGCATGCGGCTTATCAAAAACTGATGTCTATCACCACCATGCGCACGCGTCAGCCGTTATGGGCGAATACAACCTCAAGAGTCAAAGCCTCATCTTCACGTGGGATGGTTCGGGCCTCGGTGAAGACGGCTCATTATGGGGTGGCGAAGCACTGCTCGGCCAACCCGGCCAGTGGCAGCGTGTCGCCAGCATGCGTCCATTCCGTTTGCCCGGTGGTGAAGCTGCCGCACGTGAGCCATGGCGCTGTGCCGCTTCACTTTGTTGGCAGAGTGATGAACCGTGGGACAACCATCCGCAGGCAACGCTTTTACATGAGATGTGGGAAAAAGGGATCAATACACCAACCACCTCATCTGTCGGCCGTCTCTTTGACAGTGCCGCTGCATTGCTCGGGCTGATCAAAAGAACCAGCTTTGAAGGTCAGGCCGCGATGTTGTTACAGGCAAGTGCGGAAACAATTGCAATCAAAAATCCGGCACCACTCCCCTCTAGCGTTAATAGCGATGGCATTCTCATCAGTGACTGGCAGCCTTTACTAAAAAGATTACGCGATACCCAACAGACCGTTGCCGAACGTGCCGCCTGTTTTCACAGCACACTCGCCAGCACCCTTTGTGATCAGGCGCTGCAACTGCGCCAGCAACAGGGTGACTTTGTCGTCGGACTTACCGGCGGTGTTTTTCAGAACAGACGATTATCCGAGCAGACGATCACGCTATTAGAACAGCAAGGCTTTAGGGTCTATCTACCACAACAGCTTCCGTGTAATGATGCAGCGCTCTGTTACGGCCAGATAATTGAAGCAGCGGCGCGTTTATAAAAAATGAAAAAAGGAATCGACCGAGATAGTCACATCACCCTTGCTCACGGCAACGGCGGCCGCCACATGCGCGAACTAATCAGTGATATCTTTGTACGCCATCTTGGAAACGCTGCACTCGATACTAGCTGCGATGCCGCCACACTCCCTTTCCCGCACGATCAATTGATCTTCACCACCGACGGCTTTACCGTTGAACCACTGGAGTTCCCCGGCGGTAACATCGGCTCACTGGCGGTTCATGGCACTGTAAACGATCTTGCGGTCTCTGGTGCAACGCCACGCTATCTCAGTCTTAATGTTTTTATCGAAGAAGGACTGGAGATCACCCAACTAGAGCGCATTGTAATCAGCATGGCCGCAGCAGCCAAAGCATGTGACGTACAGATTGTGACCGGCGATACCAAGGTCGTGCGTCGCGGCGAAGGCAGCGGGCTTTATCTTGCCACCAGCGGTATCGGCACTAAAACCACTACACAGACACTCGCCATGTCGCAGATCGAAGCGGATGACGTCATCATCGTCAGCGGCCCGATTGGCGATCACGGCACTGCGGTGATGCTGGCGCGTGAGCAGTTTGGGCTACAGGGTAATCTGCAATCAGATGCCTCCTCTGTGCTGCCGATCACCGAGGCACTCTTAGCGCTTGATGGACTGCGCTTTATGCGCGACCCCACCCGTGGTGGACTGGCAACGGTACTACATGAGATACACAGGGAGACTAACCTGGGCATTCATCTAAAGCAGGATCAGATTCCAGTGCGTGATGAAGTCGCATCCGTGTGTGAGATTTTGGGATATGACCCACTCTACCTCGCCTGTGAAGGGCGCGTGGTCGCGGTCATTAAAAACAGCCAATCTGAGGCTGCATTAAACACGCTACGTAAGCTGCCCGATGGGTGCGACGCCGCCATCATCGGAACCGTTAACAACACCCTCCCCTATGTTATGCTTGAGACACCACTGGGCGGACAACGAATCATCGAAGAGCTGGAAGATGACCCATTACCACGGATCTGTTGAAACAGGTAACAAGAGATGACACTGCCACTGGCACCTCAATTTCTGCCACGCGAGCAATTTCAACAACTGCTCGATACCCTGCATCACAACGGCCATAAAGTTTATGGGCCACAAATGCGTGATGATGCCATCGTCTATGCCCCAATTAAAAACACCAGCGAATTACCACTGGGAATTGAAGACCACCACGCCCCCGGCAGTTACCGCCTAAAAGACAACGGTAGCCAACATTGGTTCGACTGGGCTTCGACCCCGCAGGGAATCAAACCACTGCTATTCAAACCACGTGAGACCTTATGGCAAGCAACACGCGATGCCACTGGCACAGTACATTTTAAAAATCCGCAGAACGATGCTGAAAAAATAGCAGTCATCGGTGCTCGCGCCTGTGATCTTGCGGCCCTTAAACTACAGGATCAGCATTTCCTGTCGATTGAAAACACGCCCGACCCCTTTTATGCCGCACGTCGTCATAATCTCTTTATTATTGCGATCAACTGCACCCGCGCAGTCGACACCTGTTTCTGCAGCAGCACTGGCGACGGCCCTAAGTGTCACGATGGCTTCGATATTGTCATGACCGAACTCGACCACGGATTTGTGATTGCCAGTGGTAGCCAGCAGGGACAACAGCTCATCACACAGTTAGCACTCACCGATGCCGATGAACAACAGCTCAGTGAGGCAACGCGGCGTGAAGCAAACGCAACGCAACAACAGCGCAGCGTGCCATCACAGAACATGCGCGATACATTATTTAATGCACTCGACCACTCTCAGTGGGACGACATCGCCAGCCGCTGTCTCTCATGCGGCAACTGCACATCCGTATGCCCCAGCTGCTTCTGCTATAGCGAACATGCAGAGCCAACGCTCGATGGCAGTATCACCGAACAGCTGCGCGAATGGGATTCCTGTTTTACCCAGGGGCACAGCTATATGCACGGCATCACCGTGCGACACGATACAAAGCTGCGCTATCGCCAGTGGCTAACTCACAAGTTTGCAGGCTGGCATGATCAATTCGGTCGCTCCGGCTGCACCGGCTGCGGGCGCTGCATCACCTGGTGCCCACCCGGCATCGACATTACTCAAGAACTTGCCATTTTAAGCAAGGCTGAGGGGAAACGTGATGATGCATAACCCTCACCGCCCGCATCAAGCCCGCATCGTCGAACGCATTCAGGAGAGTGGCTCCGTCTTCACGCTACGACTTGAATTTCTCGATAGCGATATGCGTGACAACTACCGCTTCGAGCCTGGACAGTTTAATATGGTCTATCTTTACGGCGTCGGCGAAGTGGCGATCTCAATCGTCTCCGATCCCAAAGACCCTAAACTGCTCGACCATACCATCCGCGCTGTGGGCCGCGTTACCAACGGCATCAGCCAATTGAAAGATGGCAACATCATCGGACTACGTGGCCCCTACGGGCGCGGCTGGCCAATGGCTGAGGCCGAAGGGCGTGATGTGCTTGTGATCACTGGCGGACTTGGCTGCGCCCCCGTTGTTTCGGTGATCAACTACATCGCCCAGCGGCGCGATCAGTTTGGCAAGCTCACCATCCTGCAAGGGGTGAAGCTTCCCAAAGACCTGATCTGGCGTGATCGCTTTGAACACTGGATTAAGGAACCCGACACCGAGGTATTCCTCGCCGCCGACAAGGGTGATCCAAGCTGGCCGTGGCATGTCGGTATGGTGATCGAACTGTTTGATCAAATGACGCTGAGTGAAAACACCCTCGTGATGATGTGTGGGCCGGAAGGAATGATGCGCGTCTGCATCCACGAACTACTACTGCGTAATATTCCAGAAGACGCCATCTACCTCAGCATGGAGCGCAATATGCAATGTGCGCTCGGTCAGTGTGGCCACTGCCAGTTCGGCCCTGACTTTGTCTGCAAAGATGGCCCGGTTTTCTCTTATGACCAGATCAAACCACTGTTTGCACACAAAGGGTTTTGATGAAAATAGCACATGATAAACCCACCGTCGCGATCCACAAGTTCACCTCGTGTGACGGCTGCCAGCTAGCGATTCTGAATTTAGAAGAAGAACTACTCACACTCACTGAACTGGTCGATATCCAACAGTTTGCCGAGGCGGGTATATTAGATGGCGAGGCTAAAGTGGATATCGCTTTTATCGAAGGCAGCATCTCAACGCCACGCGAAATGGAACATGTGAAAAAGATTCGCGAGCAGAGCCGCTACCTGATTGCGATGGGTGCCTGCGCCACATCGGGCGGCATTCAGGCGCTGCGAAACATGGAGGATGGACAGGCGTGGATCGATGCCATCTACGCCTCACCACAACACATCGAAAGCCTTGCCACATCAACACCGCTATCAGACCATGTACGCATCGACCTTGAACTGTGGGGCTGCCCAGTTAGCAGCAAACAGGTCACGACCACGATTCGCGCCCTGCTCTTTGGCGTACTGCCAGCGATAAAACACGACAAGGTCTGCATGGAATGCAAACGTAGTCAGGCTGTCTGCGTGATGGTGAGCCGTGGTGAACCCTGCATGGGGCCAGTCACAAATACCGGCTGTGGCGCACTCTGCCCACAGTTTGGTCGCGGCTGTTACGCCTGCTACGGCCCAGCGGAAAACCCAAACCCCAATGCACTGGCAAACCGTTTTGAAGGGTTCGGTATGACGGCAGACGATATCTCGCGTAACTTTCTCTTCATCAACAACAATGCGCCTGTGTTTCATGCCATCGGTGAGAAATATCGAGACAAACATAAGAACCAGCACGATGAGTGACAAAACCATCAACATCAATGTGCCTGTGCTCGCACGTGTCGAGGGTGAAGGCGCACTAGATATTCGCATCGAGAACGGCAACATCACCGATTTAAAACTGCGCATCTTTGAGCCTCCGCGACTATTCGAAAAATTTCTCGAAGGACGTCACTACACAGAGGTGCCCGACATCGTCACCCGCATCTGCGGCATCTGTCCGGTCGCCTATCAGATGAGTGCGGTCTACGCCTTTGAGAAACTCTTTAATACTGAAATAACACCGTGGATCGATGCGATGCGTCGCGTCTACTACTGCGGCGAATGGATCGAAAGCCACACACTGCATATTCACCTGCTCGCCCTGCCTGACTTTTTAGGTTTCACCAACGCACCAGCCATGGCGAAGCAGTTCCCTGCGGAAGTTCGACGAGGGTTAAAGCTACAGGGACTCGGTAACGAGATTATCAAACTATTTGGCGCACGTTCAGTCAACCCGATCGGAGTTAAGGTCGGCGGTTTTCATAAGGCACCCGAAGCAGAAACCGTAGAGGCACTGGTTGATAAATTACGTGCCGCCCTTCCCGATGCAAAAGCACTACTTGAGTGGCTGGCAACATTAGACTTTCCCGAGCGCTCACAGGAATTTGTTTCCGTGAGCCTGCAACACCCCTTTGAATACCCCATCAACATGCTTGATACCACACTCGTCAGTGATGCCGGGCACAAGCTTGAAATCAATGCCTATGAAGACTATTTCAAAGAACATCAGGTACCACATTCCACCGCATTGCATAGCCACCTTGAAGGCAATCCCTATCTTGTTGGCCCACTGGCACGGCTCAATCTCAATTTCGATCAACTGCCTACTGAGGTTAAAGGAATACTGAACAACACAAACATCAGCTTTCCCAGCAATAATCCCTACCATAATATCGTCGCGCGAGCAGCCGAGATCTATTTCGGCCTGCTTGAATCAGTACACCTGCTTGAAGATTATCAACGTCCCGCATCAGCGGCCGTCGAAGTGACTCCCAAGGCAGGCACCGCCTATGGCTGTACCGAGGCCCCACGCGGCACCTTGTGGCATCGTTATGAAATCAACGATGACGGCATCATCACCTTTGCCAAACTGGTACCACCGACCAGTCAAAACCAGGCACGCATCGAAGAAGACCTGCGCCTGTCACTTGAGGCGTTAGGACTAGACAACGATGAAACCACACTGCGCCAACACGCCGAGCAGGTGATTCGTAACTACGACCCCTGCATCTCATGTGCCACCCACTTTTTAGATCTCACCGTCACACGTGAATAGCACACTCATCGTTGGCTTTGGTTCACCCTATGGCGATGATCAATTTGGCTGGTTGGTGGTTGAACGGCTAAACATTGCATTGCAAGGTAGAGATGACATCCGCACCATCTGTTGTGACCACAGTGGTATTGACTGGATTCATCAATATCAACCAGTTGATCGGCTGATCTTTGTTGACGCTGTTAAAAGTGATTCACCACCCGGCACACCACACCAGCTGACAATCAAAACAGGTGAACTTGATTCACTACCCACCACCTACTCAAGTCATGGCATCGGACTACGTGAAGGCCTCGCCCTTGCCACTGAAGTGATTGAACTGCCCGAGACAATTGAGTTTTATGGCGTGGCGCTAGCACAGTGTCATGTTAATGCCGCTGCAACTGAAATCTCAATTAAACAGGTTGAAATAATCTGTAATGATTTATTAAAAACACTGGCTATAAGGCTTTAATCGCTCGATCTAAAGCCGTTTTATTAAATCCATCTACACGTCGAAAACCAACATAGATTAGTGGTGTACCAGCCCCCTGTAAAAGATCATAATTTTTTCTTGCAGCATTGCTTTTATCAATATCTAAATCAGCGAAGATAACCCCTGAGTCATTAAAATACTTAGCCGCTTTTGTGCAAAATCCGCATGTTTGTGTACCGTACATAACCAATCTAGGACTCCCCTCTTTGTCAAAATGACCAGCCATGACACGCGCTTCTTGTTTACTGAGTACTTGCGGGCCATAAACCTCAGCCAATGTAGAAACCATTTTGATAGGGTGGAATCGTTCAACACGATGCTCACCCGCAATTAAGACAGGCATCTGGCTACCTCCACCATGGCTTTTCAACCTTGCAACCTGCTCATCACCGTCAGACAGATTTATATTCTCAAACGTAACATCTCTTTTTGTCAGCAGAGAAACAGCATCATTACAGGGGGCACCGCAACCATCAAAGGTAAACAGTAGTGTTTGTGCATTTCCACTGGCATCAAATGCACCAGCGCCGCCGCCCAGTTGACCGTTATAATATTGATACCCACCAAAGGAAAGCAGCATGATTAAAATAATTTTTTTCACATAATCCTCCAAAACTTCAATTATTTAACAACCTTAAACATGCACTAGCTACATTCCCTGCTGGCCATTAAAATCGAAAAGAACGCCTAATAGAGAGATATCGACAGATTATTATCTAAGCTTTACACATGATATATACGAATGATGTTGACCTTCCGCTGGAATTAACACTTGCCGTAGCGATAATTGAACTGCCACGAAATTGAATGAGAACAATCTTACAGCTGCGCCAAATACGCCTCCAACCGCCCCACCCCATCCCGTAAATTCTCAATAGAAGTCGTATAAGCAAACCGCACATGGTGATTAGCGCGATGATCACCAAAATCACATCCCGGTGTAATCGCGACACCAGCCTTCTCTAACACATCAAGCACAAAGGCGTGGCTGTCATCGGTAAAGCGACTGCAATCGGCATAGAGATAAAATGCCCCCTGCGGTTTTGTTGAGATCTCAAAACCGAGTTGCTGTAATGCCGGCATCAGGTAATCACGTCGCGCCTTGAATGCTTCACGCCGTGATTCAAGGATCTGCATGGTCTCAGGTTCAAATGCAGCCAGTGCCGCGTGCTGCGCCATCGTTGGTGCGGCGAGAAAGATATTTTGTGCCAACCGGTCTGCGGCTTCGCCATATTGCTCTGGCGCAACCAGCCAACCCAGTCTCCAACCGGTCATACCGAAGTATTTCGAAAAACTGTTGATGATGAAGGCATCCGGCGCATCTGCTAGTAATGAATACGCCTGCTGTTCGTAGGTCAACATACCATAGATCTCGTCAATCATTAGACAGCCGTTCTGTTGTTTTACAAAGCGGTTGATTTCGGCTGCCTCATTGCGTTCAACCATGGTGCCAGTGGGGTTAGATGGCGAGGCCAGCATCACCGCCCTGGTTTCTGGCGTCCAATGGTTTCGAATCATCTCGGCATTTAACTGGTATGCGCTTGAGTGATCAACCGGCACACAATCGGCCTCTCCACCAAACATACGCACAAAATGTCGGTTACATGGATAACCAGGGTCAGCCATCATTACCCGCTCACCCGGGTTGACGGTCACACCGAGCGCTAACTGCAATGCCCCTGATGCTCCTGGGGTAATAATAATTCGCTCCGCCGCAACCTCAACCCCAAGCTGGTTGCGATAAAATTCCGACAACCGCATGCGCAATTCAGGTAAACCTGCGGCTGGCGTATAATGTGTTTTGCCCGCTTTTAGTGCGGCAATGCCCGCCTGAGTAATCGTTTCTGGGGTAACAAAATCAGGCTCTCCCACTTCCATATGAATAATAGAGCGCCCCTGAGATTCCAACGCTTTAGCGCGCGCTAGTAGATCCATTACATAAAACGACCTGATCCCCGACATCCTTTTTGCAACACCTAATTCCACAATTAAATCCTTTATTATCAATAAGTTAAAAACCAAACCTTAATTGAATTCGACACAATAACAAGTACCCAGCCAGCATTCAAAAACACCATTTAGATACTATTTACGACCCTCAATTAAAGACCTTCTAATTTCAATAAGCAAAATACAAGGGTACTATGAATCAGCATCCTGTTTTTTATGCAATCTAAAGCATTGAGTATCAACGACCTTTCTGGTATAAATCCGGGTTTATTTGGCAAGCGCATGTGGGAGATATCACGCAATGGCGGCAGCAAAAAAGAAAGCAGTGACCAAAAAATCAGTTAAAAAAACAACTGTAAAGAAAGCGGCTGTAAAAAAGAAAGCTGTCACCAAAAAAGCAGTGAAAAAAGCCCCATCAACCACCAAGAAAAAAGTGGTTGCGAAGAAAACGACAACGAAAAAGGCAGTTGCGAAAAAAGCAGTCGTAAAAAAAGCGGTTACTAAAAAGAAAGTAGCGCCTAAAGCGGCAGTTGCAAAAAAAGCAGCTACAGTAAAAACACCAGCTCCAGAAACGAAGAAAAATACAACAGTGACCACAGCGAAATCAGAGAAAAAACCAGCGCCAGCGAAAAAGCCTGTAGTACCGACTGCAACTCAAGGGGGCTTTGCGCCTTATGTTGAGAAAAAAGGCGAAGAATATATGAATGAGCCACAAACGGCCCATTTCATTAAAATCCTGGAAGCCTGGAAAACAGAGTTAATGGAAGAGGTCGATCGTACTGTACATCACATGCAGGATGAAGCGGCTAACTTTCCTGACCCGAACGATCGTGCGAGTCAGGAGTCTGAATTTGCGCTGGAACTACGTGCGCGCGATCGTGAACGCAAACTGATTAAAAAAATCGATGAATCGGTCAATAACCTTAAAAATGAAGACTACGGTTACTGCAACATTTGCGGCATAGAGATCGGCATTAGGCGCCTCGAAGCGAGACCGACCGCTAGCCTCTGCATCGACTGCAAGACACTGGATGAAATCCGCGAAAAACAGATAAGAGGCTAAGCGATCCACCCCGCTTACTTTTCGACCTCTTGCGTTAACGAGATGGCTGCAATGCCATCTCGTTTAACCCCTCTCATGGCCCTAGCGCCACGATTTAACCACACATTATTTCCAACTACCTTTTCAAGCGTAGTCGCGCCTTATTGTGGTAAATTTTAGTTACGCTGAATTCAATTTCACATATTTAACCAATACGACACCAGAGGGAAAAGATATGTCTCAGAATATCGATTCAGTCCTACAGGAAAATCGTTTATTCCCCCCCACCGCTGACTTTGCCAACAACGCGGCCATTGATGAAGCCAAACTTCAGGCCCTTTACCAACAGGCAGAAGATGATCATGAAGGCTTCTGGGCTAAGCTTGCACGAAAAGAACTCAGCTGGCAGACCCCTTTTAGCACCACACTCAATAGTGACAATGCCCCCCACTATCGCTGGTTTGAAGACGGTGAACTTAATGTCTCTTATAACTGCATCGATCGTCACCTGGCCGACAAAGCAGATAAAACAGCCATCATCTTTGAAGGCGAGCAAGGTGACACTCGCCACATCACCTACGCCGAACTACACCGCGATACCTGTCGCCTTGCCAATGCACTAAAATCACAGGGCGTTGAGAAAGGTGATCGCGTGGTAATCTACATGCCAATGGTGCCGGAAGCTGTTATCGCCATGCAGGCCTGCGCCCGCATCGGCGCCATTCATTCGGTTGTATTTGGTGGTTTCTCTGCCGAGGCATTGAAAGACCGTATCGATGATGCCAGCGCCAAGCTGTTGATTACCGCCGATGGCGGCCATCGCGGCGGTAAGATTGTCGAACTCAAAGCGGCTGCAGATAAAGCCCTCGACAACTGCGGCGATTCACTGCAAAAAGTGATCGTACTTAAACGCACCGCGCATGATGTTGCGATGAAAGCGGGCCGCGATATCTGGTGGTCAGATGCGATTGACGGTGTTGATGATGAATGTGCGCCGGTTAGTGTTGGCGCAGAACACCCACTCTTCCTGCTCTACACCTCCGGCTCAACCGGCAAACCCAAAGGCATTCAGCATTCCAGCGCGGGCTATCTACTCGGCACCATCGTGACGATGAAATGGGTCTTCGATCATCGTCCCGATGATATCTACTGGTGTACTGCCGATGTTGGCTGGATCACCGGCCACAGTTACGTCGCTTACGGGCCGCTCGCCGTCGGTGGCACCATTATGGTTTACGAAGGCGCCCCCACAATTCCTGATACCGGCCGCTTCTGGAAACTGTGTGAAGACCACAAAGTGACCGTTTTCTACACTGCTCCCACGGCAATCCGCGCATTGATGAAAAGTGGCGACGAAGTACCCAACAAGTATGACCTCTCCTCTATCCGCCTGCTCGGCACGGTCGGTGAGCCGATCAACCCGGAGGCGTGGATGTGGTACCACAACGTCATAGGCAAAGAACGCTGCCCGATTGTCGACACCTGGTGGCAGACTGAAACCGGCGCGAATATGATCGCACCGGTTCCCGGCGTGGTCGCCACCAAACCCGGCTCCTGCACCCGTGCGCTGCCTGGCATGGCGCTTGATGTCGTCGACGACGAAGGCAATAGCATCACCACACCCAACAAAGGCGGCATGTTAGTCATCCGCAAGCCGTGGCCTTCAATGCTACGAGGCATCTGGGGCGACGACGCACGCTATGTTGAAACCTACTGGGGGATGTTCGGCAACCGTTTTTATGTCGCAGGTGACAGCGCACGTCGTGACCAGGACGGTTATTTCTGGATCATGGGTCGTATCGATGATGTACTGAACGTTTCTGGTCATCGCCTTGGCACAATGGAAGTGGAATCGGCACTGGTCGCCCACCCGGCCGTTGTTGAGGCCGCCGTTGTCGGCAGACCCGATGAGATCAAAGGCGAAGCGATCTTCGCCTATGTGGTACTCAAAGGGTCACGCCCTGAAGGTGGCATCGATGATGCGCTCACAAACGAACTGCGCAGCTGGGTTGGTGAACAGATTGGTGCCATCGCAAAACCAAGTAATATCCGCTACGCCGACAACCTGCCTAAAACCCGCTCCGGCAAAATCATGCGCCGCCTGTTGCGTACTATTGCCAGCGGTGAAGAGATTACGTCAGACACATCAACCCTTGAGAACGAAGCGATACTGCTTCAACTGCAGGGTAAAGAGTAGCGCTTAGCAGATTAACGATTGAACAAGGATGTTCACATATTAAACAGTGATCTGTAAGCGAATACTGACACCGAGATCACATCAGAATATTTATTTAAACTTTTTGCCCATGACGCATCAAGTCACACAGCAAGGTGTCGATACGCAACAGTAAGTCAACCCATTCACCGCCAAGACAGGAGGTCAGGCATGCCAGCCAGCTGCGAAAAGCGCGTTTCAGAAAGGCACCCCATTTCAGATGTGGCCGAAAATAGTGGCGCGTTCCATATTTCAATCAATGAGACTTCACACGAAATCAGTGACATTCAAGATGTCTCGATGACTGGCGTCAGAATCTTAATGGAGACGCCTCTCCTGGAAGGGAGCTCATCCATCCTCTCTTATCAGGCGGATGACCTGGATATGTCAATTGAAGCTGAAATCATCTGGTCGGAACTGGATGATGAAAGCGGCCTGTTCTTAACCGGCATTCGCTTCAATCCGATACAGACGGATCTCAGCACACTATTTTTTCTCGCTTTCAGAAAACAGCTCGATCGCTTCGATAGAAGCCCCCACATTCTACAATCATAAAGGGTTCTCTCACGATTAAGCAGCCAGCAAACATCATTTCATTACCAATGAAATAACCCAGTCACAGCACTCCCCTGCCAGAAGTTCACCAGTATTCCCCCGTACTTTTGTGAACTTCGAACAGGGGATAACTGTGATTTCAACAAACATCCCGCCTCAATCACTGTAATAATACCCTGCAAAGCCCACAACAGCGCACCATCACAACACAAACTTCATGATAATATAAGCGTTAAAAGCCTCAATAGAGAGTAAGATTAAGTGGTATAAAATATTGCATTTAATTGCTCTTAAGCCGCACGATACATAACAAGCCCCATGAGTAATCACCCATGACATTTACACCACTCAAGATTGCGTTATTAACGGTCTCTGATACACGTGATGAAGAAACAGATCGATCTGGCAAATACCTTTTCGAACAGATCACCACGGCAGGTCATACCATGGCTGAAAAGAAAATTATCCTGCCGGATGATATCTATCAAATCCGAGCGCTGGTTTCACGCTGGATTGCCGATGACCATGTTCAGGTCATCATCATTAGTGGCGGCACCGGGCTCACCGGCCGTGATGGCACCCCCGAGGCCATCACCCCACTACTCGACAAAGCGATTGAAGGCTTTGGTGAACTCTTCCGCATGCTCTCATTTAACGAGATCAAAACATCAACGATACAGTCCCGCGCGCTCGGTGGCATTGCCAATGCCACCTTTATTTTCTGCATTCCAGGTTCACCCGGTGCTTGCCGCACCGCATGGGAAGGCATCCTTAAAGAGCAGCTCGATAGCCGTAATAAGCCGTGTAATTTTGTCGATTTAATTCCTCGACTGCGTGAGATTTAACCATTAACACAAAGTCGACTCTTCTCAGCGCAAGTGAGGCACTTGAGCTATTGCTAGCCAATGCCAACCCCGTTGATGAAATTGAGCAGTGTCCACTTGCAAATACACTGGGACGCGTACTTGCCAGGCCGTTAATCGCGCCACACCCAGTGCCGCCAACTGACAATAGCGCGATGGACGGCTATGCCGTACGTCACGGAGATCTGCCAGAACAAGAAGAACCAACCACCCTCGCCATTTCGCAACGCATCGCCGCAGGCGATGTAGCAGCTGAACTCAGAGCCCATAGCGCGGCTCGCATCTTTACCGGTGCACCCATTCCGAGTGGAGCAGACACCATTATTCCTCAGGAACAGTGTCGAGAGGAAAACGGCCACGTCACACTTAACACACAGCCACGTCAAGGCCAACATATCCGACATGCTGGCGAAGACATCAAAAAAGGCGCGGTGTTCATGTCCAAAGGCTCTCGTATTCAACCACACGCAATGGGTTTGATCGCGGCCAATGGCATTGCCACTATTCCACTCTTCCGCCGCCTAAAGGTCGCACTGATTTCAACCGGTAATGAACTGCTGATGCCCGGCAGCCCATTACAGGATGGCAAGCGCTTCAATGCCAACCACTTCACGTTGACTGGTTTTTTACAGGCACTCAACTGCGAAATTATCGACCTCGGCAGCGTCCCCGACGTATTATCCGCAACTGTCGACACACTCAAAAAGGCAGCAGATAGCGCTGACCTGATCATTAGCAGTGGTGGCGTTTCGGTCGGTGAAGAAGATCATGTCAAAGCGGCGGCCGATCAATTAGGCAGCCTTGATATCTGGCAGCTAAACATCAAACCCGGCAAACCACTCGCCTTTGGAGAGGTTAACAACACCCCCTACTTTGGACTGCCCGGCAACCCCGTTTCGCTATTTGTCACCTTCTGCCTGTTTGCGCGCCCCTATATTCAAGGCATGCAGGGGATCGAGGATGTGCAGCCGCAGAGCATAAAAATCCGCGCTCAATTTAGCCATACCAAAAAAGGCACCCGGCAGGAGTATGTTCGCTCACGCCTCTCAACCACCGCCCACGGCAGTGAAGTGAGTACCTTTGGAAAACAGGGCTCCGGCGTTTTAAGTTCAACAGTGTGGGCGAATAGTCTCACTATTATTCCACCAGAGAGCACCGTTGAACCGGGAGACCTAGTTGAGGTGATCCCCTTTAATGAACTCATTACATGAGCACAATTGACGCCATTAAACCAGATGACATCACCGCAGTCATATTAGCTGGGGGTGAAGGCCGCCGCATGGGCGGTATCGACAAAGGGCTGATTGAACTAGATGGAAAGCCATTAATAGAACATGTCATCGCACGACTAACACCCCAGACCTCAAATATCATCATTAGTGCCAATCGCAATATTGAACATTATCAAACATACAACTACCCAGTTATTACTGATCAGATAAAAAACCAGGGGCCGCTGGGTGGAATTCTTAGCGCGCTGTTGCAATGTAAAAGCGACTGGCTTCTAACTGTGCCGTGTGACTGCCCACACCTTCCTCTCGATTTAGTCTGCCGTATTACCAACACAGCCAATCAGACAGACACCAGACTATTTACCGCACATGATGGGCGCCATAGCCAACCGCTCTTTTCATTGATCCATCGTGATTTAACCGGTTCACTTCAGGCCTATCTTGCCGCCAATAACCAAAAGGCTGGCTTGTGGCTGGCCCAGCAAGGGACGGTCAATGTTAATTTCAGTGACCAACCCAATGCATTTATCAACATCAATACCGTTGATACCCTGACATCCCTCCAGAAAAAAACATAACAATTTTCAATATTAAGGCGATTTTGGCGCTTAAGGCATTATCATATTCGCCGATAGTTTTGATGAAGATCATAATAGTTCTTATGAAGCTGATAATTGAGTAAATGCCAATCACCCCAGAAAAAGCCACGCTAATCAGACCCACTTCAGTGGGCGGACTGTTTGTAGCTGCCCTCATACCATGCCTTACCGCTATTTACCTTACCAGGGGCAACGACAAAGCACTGATATTCATCATCAGCGCGACCGTTATCGCAATACTGTCAGGATGGGCACTGTCGCGTACTCAATTACTAAAAAAAACAAAAATAACGCGTCAAACCACATTAGCGAATGACTCAAAGTCTCAGGTTCAGGCCATCCTGGCTCCCACCCATGAGCTCCTTGATAGCCTTAGCCATTCGAAAAATGAATCGCTCCCTATCAATGAAAATATACATGCCCTTGAGCAAGCGATAGACCTCCTCACTAATAAAATGGGCTGGATTCAGTCGCGACGAGATACCTACGAAGCCACTATTTTAATCTCAGACCTTCGTGGCTATACCTCCATCTCTGAAACCTACAGCCCAGATCAGACAATTAGCATGCT
>Ga0316204_10001376_pt1 | contig 67037 bp, 53 predicted proteins | sample 6monrhotite_MG_2_FD_205661 | JGI IMG/M metagenome (GOLD analysis project Ga0316204, IMG submission 205661) | Microbial mat bacterial communities from mineral coupon in-situ incubated in ocean water Damariscotta River, Maine, United States -... | ecosystem: Environmental > Aquatic > Marine >... | reverse complement strand
TGCGTAGTATTCATGTCGGGCGCGATGTTGTCTTTAGAACCTCCATCTTGCCAGTAATGGCCGCCTACCTCTATCCCATTCGGTGATTAATTCAGCTCAAACCTTTAGTTTTGCAAGAAGCTCTAATTACCTCAAATAACAATCTCACTACTCACCTGAATCGGGGAGCCGATACAGATTACGTCATCATTAAGGATGCCAGACTCTCAATAAATCTGGGCAGAATAGCTAAGTTGGCACTTTCAGATACTAGCAAAAATGATGCTCCTTCTTAATTGCTGAATTGGTACCATGGTGAAGTTAATTTAGTTGGCGGCTTAATTCACTTTTGTTTAACTTATTTATGGGCTTATGCACTGACACATACCATTAACGCAGTGGCAATGATTAAGGTTTAGGGAAAGAAAATAGCATAAATAAAGTAGGCTAATGTCCGCCGGAAGAGGATGCCAAACTTGCTTGTACACTGAAAATATGGTAGAAAGACTCTCGTTGAAATCTCTAGTGGGTAGATTAAATCTACTAAATAGTGCTGGAAGCAATTCGCGTCCCTCCTTCACTTGGGTAAACCGTTGCTGAAGTGTTTTTTGAAATCGATCTTAGTTTATTGACCTCAAAAATTCTAAAAGGACTCCACGGTGAATTCTGACTCGAACCCTATGAGCAGATAAAGTTATGTAATATCCAAAACCAAATGAATGAAATTCTGCAATATTTAAAAACTAATGGTGAGAGTGTCGATTTAGATATCGCAGCCGCTCTTGGTATGTCACTTGTAAAAGCACGCAATCACTTATTAGAGCTGTCGGCCAAAGGTGATGTGATGTCTTGTCACTCAATTAAGTTTATTGAGGGTAAAAAAATCGAAGGAATGAGCTATCGCTTGGCAGGGTTTATTTTAAAAGCCAAGCCGGGTGCTAAGTCTAAGGCGCAGTTGAAGTTGCAATAACGCTGACGTGAGGGTTATAAACTTCGCTGACCTTCAATTTTCCTATGCCAGTGTCATTTGATTTATTCTGTATCTATGTAGAGTGACTGAATGGTTGTGCTTGAAACTTCAAGACATGAATTTTGCATCGCAGATAAAGCTGTTGTCTGCAGATTTCACAGATTCTCGCCGATTAAACAACAAATACTGAGCTTTCTACGCACCTACTGGGTACTGATGTGAAAATCTGCGAAATCTGCGGATTGAACTTCGGGTTATAGGATCACACATCATTACGCAAGCGTCGTTCATTGATGCAGTCGCTGTCGCCTAGCTGATAGTCACGGCAGATCATTGGGCGGCGCTCGTAAATCGTGCACAGCATACTATCCCTATCCAACGCGGCACACCAACCATCATCAAGTCGTGTCATAACCCAGCCTCCCCAGCGGTCTTGCTCAGTTAGCTCAAGAGGGATGTCGTCGTCACCCATCAACATTACTTCTAAGCGACAGCATGAAGCTTTGCAGGTGGAACAGGATATTTCTGTTAGTTCAGAGTGGAAGTTCATGATGATATTGATAAGATTGTTATTGCTTGCACTGAGATTATGCCTCAGATGTTTAACTGTCCCCGCACTAAAGCAAAGTACTTGCTAATTAATTAAATCCCGACTGTTAAAGTCGGGTAATATTGTTGCCTAAAGCTTTATGCTGTTTTTTTGGGCGGATAAAACCAAATGCATCAACTGAATTTTGATAATCGCTTTATAAATGAATTGCCGGGGGACAGAGATGGCTCAAATCAGCCGCGACAAACCAAACAGGTTTGCTGGGCTGCGAGCAGCCCTACGCCAGTAGCACAGCCGTCCTTGCTAGCCTATTCGCGAGAAGTGTCCCACTCATTGGATTTGTCTGATGAGTGTGTTGGCTCTGCGGATTTCGTCGCTGCATTTTCCGGCAATCAATTATTGCCGGGCATGGTGGCATATTCGACCTGCTATGGAGGTCATCAATTCGGGCATTGGGCTGGTCAATTGGGAGACGGCAGGGCCATAGGGCTGGGCGAGGTGGTCAACAAGGCAGGAGAGCGCTGGGAGCTTCAGCTAAAAGGGGCCGGACTAACGCCGTATTCGCGTCGGGGAGATGGGCGCGCGGTACTACGTTCCTCGCTCAGAGAGTTTTTGTGCAGTGAGGCGATGCATCATCTCGGCATTCCCAGTACGCGGGCATTGAGCTTAATGACAAGTGGAGAGGATATTATCCGTGACATGCTCTACGATGGAAACCCTCAGCCTGAGCCGGGCGCAATTGTATGTCGAGTAGCACAATCGTTTACGCGCTTTGGACACTTCGAGATATTGGCTGCACGGGGTGAATATGAACTATTGCAGCGCTTAGTTAATTTCACCATCGCACGAGATTTTCCACATATAAGCGGGGAGCCAGCTGAAAGTTTCGCCGCTTGGTTTAGACAGGTTTGCGAGAGAACTGCGCAACTGGTGGTGGAGTGGCTACGTGTCGGATTTGTCCATGGCGTGATGAATACGGACAACATGTCTATCATTGGTCTGACGATAGATTATGGGCCCTATGGTTGGGTGGATAACTTTGATCCGGGCTGGACACCCAATACCACTGACGCACAACACCGGCGCTATTGTTTAGCTGAACAATCCAAGGTGGCACGCTGGAATCTGGAGCGACTTGCCGAGGCGCTATTGCCAGTTGCACCATCGCGGGCTTTGCTTGACGCAGGCCTTGCCCATTTTGATGCCACGTTTCAGGCGAGTCTGTCCGCCATGCTGGCTGCAAAATTCGGCTTATTGACATGGCAGGATGAGGATGCAGATCTAGTGGAATCTATCTTTGATTTGATGCAGCGTGCAGAGGTGGATATGAGCGAATTTTTCCGTTCCTTGGCAGAAATCAAGCAACAAGTGCCTAAGCTGGAAATATTGAACACTGCCTTTTACCAACAACATTTGTACCAGAGTCACAGTGATTTATTCGAGGCATGGTTAAAGCGCTATGCCGAGCGCTTGTGCTCACAAGCTGACACCGATGCGGCGCGTCGCTCACGCATGAATCAAGTAAACCCTCGATTTGTTCTGCGCAATTATTTGGCACAGCAAGCCATTGAAGCGGTTGGTCGTGGTGATATGAGCATGATAGGGCGACTAATGGATGCGGCTCGTCACCCTTATGCAGAGGATATTCCCGCAGATTTGACTGCTAAACGTCCTGATTGGGCAATCAATAAACCAGGGTGCTCAATGTTGTCTTGTAGTTCCTGATTGCATTACGGGTCAGGCATCTCACAAGTTCGGTCATTTAAAAATAGCGCCTGTAGCCCAAGACAAGAAAATCTTCACCGTTAGCGCCATAATCATTGAGCAAGTCGTAAACACTGCAACGATGATGGAGGCGAATAAAAACCTCTTTGGATTTTATCTGCGGAAGTGAAAAATCAAATTCGATAAGTAGAAAATTGAGCGTGCGGCTGCCGTTGCCGCTTAGCCCCCTCTCAAATGGGCCTATCGAGCTCGTGTATGAATAGCCCAACGGTCCAAAGCGTATATCTGTTTGTAATATCTTTTTCCATGGGAAGCTGCTCCAGCGTAGGACGGGAGCAATGGCTATTTCCGCCAAAGAGCTTGTGCCAAATTGATAGCCCAGCATGCCATCAATTTCTAAAGATAAGGGCAGCGCTTGTGCGCGCCAGATGGTTTTGCTAGCGGTAATGGCAACAAGATATTGATTGAGAAAAGTTGCATTTTCATTCGTTAATAATCCTGCTGGTTCTGAATTGTAATATTGACCAGCATAGCCCCCAACACTCCAGTCAGATTCATCGCCATAAGCACAGAAAGGAATCATCAATAATATGTACAGAAGTAGGGAGGGTGGCTGCAACGGACAGCTCCGTGCTCGATAGTGTTCCATAAGCCCTAATTCAGCATCAATGAATTGATGTTGGGGCAGTTTACTAGCTAGGCTATCAATGTGGTCAGAGCATGTCATGGAGAAAAGCAGCAGTTGTGGAGCTTTGGTAATTATAAATAGCTCGAAGAAAAACGATAGTGTTTTCTTGCTTTACGCGGATCGTGGGTAAAAATAGGCAAGCTGTGCATTCATATTACCGCAGTTGCACCACCGCGACTCTGAGAACACAGAAGCATCCCCCGCTGGCTCACCCGATGGGGCGGCACCGCCATGGAAGTGGTTTTGCTTTTCTCTGTGTCTCTGTGGTGATGTCTTTAAGGTTTGCAAAGAGTGTAAAAATACCTGCTGAAGTGCCGGAAGAGGGTTTATTGGGATTGAATTTGGGTTAATCTCTCACTTTGCCAACTTTGAGGGAAATTCCCAGAATGAAACAATCAGAAATAAAATTTACCGTAACTTTAGATGAAAAAAATAACCCAGTGAAAATTGACTGGAGTGCGTCTGATAACGACAAAGTAAGTACAAGCAAAGCTGTGATGATTTCTTTGTGGGATGAACTGGAAAAAAACACCTTGCGCATTGACCTGTGGACAAAAGAGATGAAGGTTGATGAAATGAAGCGCTTTTATCATCAAAGCCTAATTTCCATGGCGGACACGCTTGAACGCGCCACCGGCGAAAAAGCAGCCGCTAAATCATTAAAAAGTTTTGCGCAGAAGTTTGCTGAGCAATTAAAGCTGGTCAACAAAAAATAGCGGTCATTCTCTCAGTGAAAGAGCTGTGAATTTAAAATTGTTAGCAGTAGTTTGAACGATTGAAGCAACAGAAATTCTTAGTTGGAGAGGTCATTGGACTGCGGCAATGACTTCTTCAGCGCGTTTGCGCATTGCTGCTTCAACATTGGCAACCTTATTCTCTGTAATACCTAATGATTGCCATACTTCAATGCTTATATCCGCAGGCATTGCTTCTGACATACCGAAGGTTGGTAGCAGCTTTTCTGCTATGTAGGTCATGGCAGTTAGGGTTTTTCCAACAGAATTAGCGGGCACTTCGTTTGAATGGTGGTGACGTATTACAGTGACAATGGCTTCTGCCAAATTCCAATGGCATGCTAGTAGCGCACCTAGTTCACAGTGGCTAATCTCCAGCATCTCCGCTTCGATCTCGCTAGCTTCGAGTTCTTTTTCAGTTGCAATGCGCTGATGAAATCTGTTGCTGAGTTCTGGGTCAATGTGCTCCAAGACTAGAAAACCAATATCGTGCAACAGTCCGGACAGATAGACATCTTCATCTGGTTGACGCATTTCTCTGGGCATTGCTTTGGAGAGGGTATCCATAGCCAGTGCGACTGCCATGCTGTGTTGCCATAGATGCGTCACATTCAGCAATCCGGGCGGATTGCGGGTCATGGACGAAATCATTGCGAAGCTTAATGCAACCATCTTGATGCGTTTTATGCCTAGCACTGTGGTGGCATCGCTTGCCGACATTATTTTTCTTGAGGTGCCGAACAGGGGGGAATTGGCCAAGCCGATAATTCGAGCCGAAATAGATGGGTCTTGCTGCACAAGTTTAAGCAGCTTTGCATTGCCGTCATCGGTCGCCAGATTGATAGATAAAATTTGTTGGGCGATTTGAGGCATGGCTGGCAGTGATTCTAAAACGTCTACACTGCTGAAAATCTTTGATGACGGGGACATGCTTTATTCCTTGTTTTTATATGTCGGGACGCTAGAGAATAATGTTCCGTCGCTGTTTTGTTTGCCCCAATTGATCATCTCTTTTGCCTGCATAGGGCGGGCAATGCCGAAACCTTGTCCGATGTCGCAGCCCATTTCGAATAATGTTTGGAATTGAGCTTCGGTTTCAATTCCTTCAGCGACTGTTTTAAGCTCGAATGCTTTGGATAAAGCGATGATCCCAAGCACAATGGCTCGATCTCGTTTTTCCTTTATTAAATCGCGCATAAAGGATTGGTCAATTTTTAGTTGGTCAATTGGCAGGCTACTCAGGTATGACAAAGATGAATAGCCTGTGCCGAAATCATCCAGCGCAAAACTAATGCCTAGTTCTTTACACTCATTAATAATGTGTGAAACTTTGCTTATGTCCGCGAGGGCAACGGTTTCCAGTACCTCTATTTGCAGGTGTTGGGCGAGTATCTTGGGGTGTAGGGCGAGCTGTTCCTGAAGCTTGGTGATGAAGTTAGGGGACTCCAGATGATAGGGAGAAATATTGATGCTGACTTCGATATGCAATCCGCTGGCTAGCCAAGAATCCAATTGATGCATTGCGCTGGCGATGACCCATTCTCCGATAGCGATGTCGAGATCGGTGTTCTCGATGGAGGGAAGAAAACTCGCTGGTGGCAGCAGCCCCATTTCTGGATGATGCCAACGAATTAGTGCTTCTGCACCGATAAGTTTGCGACTAATGAGATCGACTTTGGGTTGGTAGTAAAGCTCGAATTGATTGTCCTTTAGTCCCTGCTGGATGTTTTTGTATAACTTTTGTTGATTATGCACGCGTTGATCCAGCGCTGGATCGTAGATGTGGAAACAATTCTTGCCAGATTGCTTGGAGATGTACATGGCCTGATCTGAATGACGCAGCAGGGTATCCATATCTGCGTCATCTAGTGGGTAGATGCTAACGCCGATGCTAGCGCTGAGGCTACATATCGAGCCTTTGATATCAATAGGTTTTGCTATGGCAGTGAGTAATCTTTCCAGCGTCTGGACACATTCGTCACCGCGTTCCAGACCTAGTAATAGAATGACGAATTCATCACCGCCCAAACGCGCCACAGAGTCACCGCCGCGAATAGTATTTTGGATACGTTGTGCAGTTTCAATCAGTACATGATCTCCGGCTTCATGCCCCATCAAGTCGTTGATGGGTTTGAATCCGTCCAGATCTAGATAACATACCGCCATCATATTATGTTCGCGATTTGTTCTGGCGATGGCTTGCTTCATGCGGTCACTCAGCAGAGTGCGATTCGGGATGCCAGTCAGCGGGTCGTAGTGAGCGATGCGTTCTAGTTGTTTTTCATGCTGTTTAAGCATCGTTATGTCGGAACTGATGCCGACATAGTGAGTGACTTGCCCAGCATTATCTTGAATGGCTGAAATAGTAAGCCGCTCAGCATATAAATCTCCGTAATTATTCCGGTTCCAAAGCTCGCCAGACCAATGGCCTGTGGTATTGATCGTATCCCACATGGCTGCGTAGAACAATTTGCTTTGGTGACCGGAATGTAATATATGCGGATTTTTTCCGACCAGCTCAGTTCGAGGGTAGCCAGTAATTGTGCAGAATGAATCGTTTACTTCAATAATGATGCCGGATGCATCTGTGATGATGATCCCTTCCGACGTGCTTTCGAATACCTTTGCGGTTAAACGCAGCTTTTCTTCGGTGTTTTTTTTCTCAGTTACGTCTCGACCATTAAAGATGATGCCTTTGATCGTGGGATGTTGGATCAGATTGCGCCCGACCATTTCGATGTCGCGATAATCGCCGTTTTTGTGCTTCATACGGAATTCGTATTTCAACGGACTAGCATTGTTTGGTTGGGCCAGTTCCTGCTCCAAAGCTAAGGCGATTTTAGGGTGTTCATCTACGTGAACTAACTCTGTGATGTGTTTGTCGGTCAGTTCAACAGGGCTGAAGCCCAAAATCATATTAACGGAAGGTGACAGAAAGCGTACGATGCCGGCATCTGAAAGAATGCAGATAATGTCATGGCCAATCTCCGTCATGGTACGGAAGCACTCTTCACTTACCAGCAATGTCTGGTGATCGTGATTATTCTCGGAAGAGTTGGGCTTAGACATAGTGAAGAAACTAATGATTCAGTATGAAGTATTTATGACGGAGCATAGCGTATTACTACAAGTAAAGAAAATCATTTAAGGATGCGTGAAAAGCTCTTTGCGGCGGTGGCGTTAGCTTAACAATGACTTTAGGGTGCCTCTATAAATTTAAAATACTAAGTGAGACAAGGCGCGAAGAAAAATTTATCGCGCCGCATATGTATTATATGTAAGCGTTAAAATTTTCTGAGCAACGCCGTATCGCGACATAGTTTGGATTTATAGAGGTGCCCTTTACGTCTTGTCGGGAATCTCAACCCAGTGAATCCCATTGCTATCGCAGCGCAAGGCATTAGCGTGCTCACCCCAGTCGCCTAAAACCCAACGGTCATAGCAGTGCCCATCAGCATGATGTAGATGGTGAGCTGGGCGATGAGTGTGCCCGTGTATCAGGCGTGGGAAATTGTGTTGTTGCAGTAGCTCATGCACCGCTAAGGGGTTTACATCCATGATGTCTAAGGTCTTGTGTTGCTTTTCTGTCTTGCTCTGTTCGCGTAACTGTTCAATTTGTGCTTTGCGATGTGCAAGAGGCTGGCTGAGAAACTGTTGCTGCCAGTTTGTGTCGCGTACTGTGCGTCGAAAATTCTGATAGGCAGTGTCATCGGTGCACAATGCATCGCCGTGACTGAGCAGCGTCGCTGTGCCATACAGATTTAGCAGAGTCGGATCGACAAGCAGGCTAGCGTTGCAAGCTTGCAACAACTCTTCTTGCATTAATAAATCTCGATTGCCGTGCATGATGAAGATGCGAGTTCCGTTTTCGGATAGCTTGCGTAGTGCACTGGTGATTTGGGTATGAAATGAGGTGTCTAGGTCGTCATCCCCAGCCCAGTATTCAAATAGATCACCCAGAATATAGAGGGCTTCAGCCTGTGGCGCGACATCTTCCACAAAGCGCTGAAACAAGCCCGTAGTTTTCGGGTTGTTGCTACACAAGTGTAGATCGGAAATGAAGAGGGAGTGGGGCATAACAGGATTCAGGATTCAGGATTCAGGATTGGGCAGAAAATGGCCGCGTACTTTATCCTGAATCCTGTATTTATTATTCTGCTACTACTGCTTCGGCTTCAGTGATGATGACATCTTCCTCAGGTACGTCCTGAAAGCCCTTGCTATTGCCCGTTTTGACTGCTTTGATTGCATCAACGACATCCATGCCTTCGACAACTTTCCCGAATACACAGTAACCCCAACCTTGGCTGTTCTCAGCAGTGAAATCTAAGAAACTGTTGTCTTTTGCGTTGATAAAGAATTGCGCGGTGGCAGAGTGCGGATCGCTGGTACGTGCCATGGCAACCGTATACTCTTCATTGCTCAAACCATTATTTGCTTCATTCTGGATTGGTGTATTGACTTCTTTTTGCTTCATGCCCGGCTCAAAACCACCGCCCTGAACCATAAAATTGCTAATTACGCGGTGAAAAATGGTGCCGTTATAGAAGCCGCTATTAACGTATTCAAGAAAGTTGTTGACGGTGTTCGGCGCTTTTTCAGCGTCCAGTTGAATGGTGATGACGCCTAAGTTAGTGTGAAGTTTGACCATGTTTGTTTTTCCTTTGTGTGCGGGGTTAAGACTGCAAGCCGGCAATGCACACAGTCCGACGAGCAGTAAGGTTGAAAGAACTTTAAAAATATTCATGCGGCGCCTTCGTATACGATCTGCCATACATTATTGCGTTTCATCCAGTATTGGCGTTTGATCATCTGATTAGTAAGATTGTTGCTGTCGTAGTCTTGCTCGAAGCTGACTACTGCCAAGTCAGGCTGGTTGGGGTAAGAGAATATGCTGAGCTTGTGAAGCTTGACTTTGATCCACGTCTTTCTGGAATTAACTAGTTTTTTGTGCCGTGCAAAAGCATTGCGATTCTTTCTCGCTGAGGAGAAATCCTGCGCGTAATGTTCGAGATAGGCATTGGTGTTAAGACTGGACCAGTCGCTTCTCCACTGCTCAATTTCATTTATTAATTGGCTGCGATTAGCTTTGTCACTGTCTTTGCTCCACTCCATATGGCTGGTGATGATGACCGGGGTATGACCTATATGGATAAGCTTGCCAAGTTGAAGTAGGTCTTTATTCGCTAATACGACACAGCCGTTACTGGCTTTGGGTGGGCGGCTGTAGGTGGTGCTAGATGTGCCATGCAGCCAAATGCCGTGTCCATTACGTCCTTCTCGTTTGTCCCATTCGTTTGGATAGCTCAAGGGAAAAGCTTCGGGGCCGTAAAATTCGGTGATTTTATCTTTGCCTAGGCGGTTATTGATGAAATACACGCCAAGCGGTGTTTTTTGATCGCCCTCCGATACTTTGTCAGCGCCTTTCTTGCCGACGCTGATGTAATAGTCATCTACATAGCGAGGCTTTCCATTGACGTTCTCATATAAATACAGAGTAGATTTGCTTGTGTCGATCACGACAGCATAGCGTTGCTGAACATCAAGTTGCCAAAGATATTTTGGGGTCGAATTGAATGGTTGCGGCTGTTGTACGCGTAGCAATCTAGCACGTGCTTCGTCGCGTAAATCATTCATGCTGGCACGGGGTGCGTTGGGGGCATTGCCAAAATTATTGAGTTCTTGTGAACGCGCTAGCAAGAGGTCACCGCGAACTAGCTGTGCAAGTTTGAAGTTGGGGTTAACTTTGAGTAAGGAGTCGACTTCATTGAGTGCAACATCAAGCTTGTTATTGCCGATGGCATGCAAGCTTCTTGCTAGCAGCTTTTCCATTTCGCGTGAGTCATTTTCACCCGCTTGAGCGGGCATCGAGAGCAAGCTGACTAGCAATAATGCGATTGAAGCAAAAGGCATGGATTATCTACCTGATTTTTCTAGTGTGATAAGCCATTTTCCATTGTGCTGTATCAGTTCCAGTGTTTTGCTGGCAGTAGAGTGTAGGTGGCTAGCACGGTAGATCTGTTTGAAAACAATGCGTGCGTGCGTTTGGTCTATTAGCTTGACCGTTGCATCTTGGATTTTCACTTGAATCGACTTGGGTTTAGAGAGGCGGCTGTGACGCTGTGCTTCCCATGCGCGGCGACTCATGTTGTGGGGAGTTCTGAACTCCTTTGCATAGAAGGTGAGGTATTTGTTGACATCCTTGGCTGACCAAGCCGCAGCCCAGTCTTGGACTGTTTTTAGCACGACTTTAGCTGTTCGAGCAGAAGGAGCTGTTTTTACCTGTTTAATTACGGGTGGTTTTGATGTTTTTTTACTGGGTTGTGCGGCTGCAACAATAACTGGCTTGGGGATGCTAATCACTTTGTGAGATGTGCTAGCGTTGCGTCCATCGCCAAACAGATCCTTGATTAGCTCCAACTTGGTCTGCGTGCTTGTGTTGCTCTTGTCCAGTTGAAGCGCGCGGTCATAGGCTTGACTCGCCATTTTTGCGTAGATGTCGCCTAAGTTTTCATGCGCAGTGGCATAGCTAGGGTGTGTGCGTATCGCCATTTCCAGTGCGACTTTAGCTTTCTCGTATTGACCTTGTCCTGCATATAGCACGGCAATGTTGTTGTATGGCTCTGGGAGTTCTGGATAATCTTTAGTCAGTTCGGTGAAGACTTGGATAGCATCGGCAGTTTTGCCCAATTCGGTAAGGATGAGACCTTTTAGAAAACGTGCTTGGGCATCCTTTGGGTGCGCGGATAATATGGAATTAACTTTTTCTAGCGCTTGTTGTTGTTGACCATGTTTGAATAATTGGCTGGCATCCTGCAAGTTATCCGCTGAAGCGGGGTTGAAGCACAAGAGTAGCGCGCAAAACGCGGCATTTTGGCTAAATCGCTTGATTATTGTCATCGAAATATTTTTCCAGAAGGTTGCATAAGTTTGGCTTCAACGGCTTAGTCCAATTGAAGGAACGCGAATTCTACCAAATAAGCGCACCGCTTTCATAAAATATACAACAAGAGATGTGCGCTTGGCTAATAAATGCAGTGTGTTTTCGGGTAAAATCCCAATTCTTTCTGCTGAGACTAATACGATTTATGAGCGGCAACACTCCAGTTTCACCTGCACCGGTCTCGAATTTCATCCGCACGATCATCGACGGCGATCTCGGTAGCGGCAAGCACAGTCATATTGTTACGCGCTTTCCGCCTGAGCCGAATGGCTATTTGCACGTCGGTCACGCCAAATCCATCTGCCTTAACTTTGGTTTGGCTAAGGACTATAAAGGTTTGTGCAATTTGCGTTTTGACGACACCAATCCTGAAAAAGAGAGCGATGAATATGCGCAATCTATTCAGGAAGATGTGCGCTGGTTGGGCTTTCAGTGGAATGGTGAAGTGCGCTGGGCATCGAACTATTTCGATTCGCTGTATGGTTATGCAGTAGAACTCATCAACAAGGGCTTGGCCTATGTTGATGATCTTAGCCCAGAACAAATGCGCGAATATCGCGGCTCCTTGACTCAGTCGGGTAAGAATAGTCCGAACCGCAGCCGCTCTGTCGCTGAAAATATTGATCTATTTGCGCGCATGAAGAACGGCGAATTCGCCGACGGCGCAATGGTGTTGCGTGCCAAGATCGACATGGCTTCACCTAATATGAATATGCGTGACCCAGCTATTTATCGTATCCGCCGTGCGCACCATATCCGCACTGGTGATAAGTGGTGCATCTATCCGATGTACGATTACACGCATTGTATTTCTGATGCGCTGGAAGGTATTACTCATTCTATTTGTACGCTGGAGTTTGAAGATCATCGCCCACTGTACGACTGGGTGCTGGATAACATCAGCATTCCCTGCCATCCGCGCCAATACGAATTTTCGCGTTTGGAGTTGCACTACACCATCACCAGTAAGCGCAAGCTGTTGCAACTGGTAAACCAGAAACACGTCAGCGGCTGGGATGATCCGCGCATGCCTACCATTGTTGGTATGCGACGACGCGGCTACACGCCGGAAGGCATACGCGAATTCGCAAAACGCATCGGCGTGTCCAAAGGCGAGAACAACGTCGACATGGCGATCATGGAAGGTGCGATTCGCGAAGATCTTGAGTTGCGTGCCCCACGTGTGATGGCGATTATCAATCCGCTTAAAGTAACGATTACTAATGCCGATGGCGCATTAACTCGCGAAGCGGATTTTCATCCCAATATGTCAGAGCTAGGCAAGCGCGTTGTGCCGTTCGGCAAAGAATTGTTTATCGAGGCTGATGACTTTGCCGAAGAACCACCCGCAGGTTGGAAGCGCCTCACTTTGGGTGGCGAAATTCGTTTGCGGCACAGCTATGTCATGCGCTGCGATGAAGCCGTGAAAGACGCGCAGGGTAAGCTTATTGAATTGCGATGCAGCATAGATCATGACACCCTAGGTAAAAAGCCGGAAGGACGCAAAGTGAAAGGTGTAATTCACTTTTTGTCATGTGCGGATGCTTTGCCCGCTGAAATACGTTTGTATGATCGTCTGTTTACCGTGCCAGCACCCGATGCGGATAGAGAAGTCGATTTCTGTAGCTATTTGAATCCGGCGTCACTCACCGTAGTGCAAGCTTGGGTCGAAGCTGCGGTGCGTGATTCCGCACCAGAAACACATTATCAATTTGAACGCCTCGGATATTTTGTGACTGATAGACATGAGCATCAAGGCGGCGATAAATTGGTATTCAATCGTACCGTGACACTCAAGGATTCTTGGGCGAAAGAGCAGGGGTGAGCGTCATTCCCGCGTAGGCGGGAATCCAGCGTTTTTATTAATATGCAGTTGTTTTTGTCTCCGCGTTGCGGAGAGTTTATTTGTTAACTGGATTCCCGCCTGCGCGGGAATGACGGTGTCGGTAATTTTTGAAATGCTAAAAATTTATAATACTCTCGCCCGCGATAAACAGGAATTTAAACCCATTACGCCTAATAGCGTGCGCATGTATGTATGCGGCATGACTGTGTATGACTATTGCCATCTCGGACATGCGCGCGTGATGGTGGTTTTTGACCTAGTGTATCGCTGGTTGAAAGCTTCCGGTTACGACGTTACTTATGTGCGTAATATCACCGACATTGACGATAAGATCATCAGGCGTGCGGCTGAGAATGGCGAATCTATTCATCAACTCACGCAACGCTTTATAGATGCGATGCACGAAGATGCCGATGCCTTGGGGGTGCAGCGCCCCGATCATGAGCCGCGTGCCACACAATATATTCCGCAGATGCTGGAGATGGTCGCTCAACTTGAGAAAAACGGGCTGGCTTATCAGGCGGCGGATGGTGATGTGAACTATGCAGTGCGCAAGTTTGACGGCTACGGCAAGTTGTCGGGAAAGTCGCTGGAAGATTTGCGCGCTGGCGAGCGCGTGGAAGTGGCCTCTGATAAGCATGACCCGCTGGACTTTGTGCTGTGGAAACACGCCAAGGATGGAGAAGCAGACGAAATTAAATGGGACTCCTCTTGGGGTAAGGGCCGCCCCGGCTGGCATCTGGAATGTTCCGCAATGGGAACGGAGTTGCTGGGTAAAAGCTTTGATATTCATGGTGGCGGTGCGGACTTACAGTTTCCCCATCACGAAAATGAAATTGCGCAAAGCGAAGGCGCGCACCAGTGCCAGTACGTGAATTACTGGATGCATAACGGCTTTGTGAATGTAGACAAAGAGAAAATGTCCAAGTCGTTAGGTAATTTTTTCACTATTCGTGAAGTGTTGAAAAAATACGATGCCGAAGTGGTGCGATTCTTTATTCTGCGCGCACATTACCGCAGCCCGCTGAATTACTCCGATCAACATCTTGACGACGCTAAGAGTGCGCTGACTCGGCTTTATACGGCGCTTAAAATCGTAGGGGAAGAGGGAAGGGAGAAGGGGGAAGGGATTGATTTGAGCGGGCCTCACGCGCAAAGCTTCAAACTTGCTATGGACGATGACTTTAATACCGCTGAGGCAGTGGCGGTGTTGTTCGATCTCGCTAATGAAGTAAACCGTACTCAATCTATGGAAGCTGCGGTACAACTTAAAGCCTTGGCTGGCGTATTAGGTTTGTTGCAACGTGATCCGCAAGAGTTCTTGCAAGGTGGTGTAAGTGAGGGCGGACTGGATGATGCTGCAATCAATGCCCAGATCGAAGCCCGTATCGCTGCCAAGAAAGCCAAGAACTTCGCTGAAGCAGATCGTATTCGCAAGGAATTATTGGAAGCAGGGATCGTGCTGGAAGATGCCGCACAGGGCACGACTTGGCGGCGTGCCTAATTTAAGTGAGCTGATTTGGGGCGGCATGGGACAAAGACGTGAAGCTGCTTCCTGCGGCCTGCTAGCACAATGCTATAGGTGCAAGTGAGTTATAGCGGCTCTCACCTCCTGTTCTCAAGTAACTATCAATATCACAAGAATCGGGTGGGAAGGTAACCGAGACTCGGCGATACTACGTTTCTGTGAAATTTCAGGATATATCATGAACCTCGCCAGTGTTATTAGACTGTTTATTCTCGCTGCTATCTGGGGCGCTTCATTCATGTTCACACGCATCGGTGCTCCAGTGCTGGGGCCGGTAATCCTGATCGAATTTCGTGTGGGTCTCGCAGCGGTTTTTTTGATGATAATAGCCCGTTACCTGCATAAGTCGCTCAACGTTAAACAACATTGGCGGCACTACCTTATGCTGGGCATATTTAACGGGGCATTGCCTTTTTTGTTGTTCGGTTTTGCGGCGCAGACGCTCACGGCATCAGCACTGTGCATTCTCAATGCCACTGCGCCGATATGGGGTGCGGTGATCGGTGCGGTGTGGGCCCGCCATCCACTGAATGGGCGCACCATGCTGGGCTTGGTGCTCGGGGTTCTGGGTGTCAGTCTCGTCGTCGGGGTTGACCATTTAACTGCACAGCACGGCGCAAGTATAGCGATAATTGCAGCATTGCTAGGGGCATTCTCCTTCGGTATTGCCACGAATTATGCGAAGACCGCAAAGTCAGTGGATAGTTATTCCAACGCACAAGGCAGCATGTTGGCGGCAAGTTTGCTTATCGCACCAGCCGTCCCTTTCGCATCGCTGACGACTTCTCCGAGCACGGGAGTCATGTTGGCGGTTGCGGCACTAGGCATCATCTGTACCGGAATTGCGTTCTTGCTTTATTTTCGGCTGATCCGAGACATCGGCGCGACTTCCGCGCTGACGGTGACGTTCCTGATTCCAGTGTTCGGAATTTTATGGGGTAGTCTCTTTTTAGGTGAAGTCATCACTTTTGGTATGATGCTCGGATCGTGTATCGTCATCGTCGGTACTGCATTAGTCATTGGTTTTAATCCTGCTAAGTTGTTACTACGCAGGGCACCTGGCAATGCGTGACACCCTTATTGATCAGGCCAGGCAGTATGAGATGGTCGCCCGTGCGATTGAATTTATACGCAGCCACGCCAAGCGCCAACCTTCACTCGCCGAAATATCAGAAAACCTCGGGCTGAGCGAATTCCATTTGCAAAAAATTTTTTCGGAGTGGGCTGGCGTTTCACCTAAACGGTTTTTGCAGTTTGTGACGAAAGAGTACGCCAAAAAGGCATTGCAAGATTCGAAAGATTTGTTGTCAGTCACGATGGAAGCGGGTTTGTCGAGCCCAGGGCGCTTGCATGATTTGATGGTGACCTGCGAAGCCATGTCGCCGGGAGAAATAAAGCGTATGGGGGCGGGGCTGGAAATCAGCTTCGGTGAAACGCCCACTCCATTTGGCAATGCTCTGATCGCCTGGACTCAGCGCGGCATCTGCCATTTCTGGTTTGTGGCGGAAGGGGACTCTGAACGTGCGAAGAGTGACCTTAAGCAAAGCTGGCCGACAGCGATCTTCGTGCATGACCAGCAAGGCGTATACAAACTGGCAAGCACAATATTTAATGCGAGCTCCTCAGCACAGCCCCTGCATTTGATGTTGCGGGGCAGTAATTTCCAGATCAAGGTGTGGGAAGCCTTGATGCGAGTTGCACCGGGCGAGGTCGTATCTTACAGCCAGGTCGCACGCATGGTAGGGATGCCCGAGGCAAGCCGTAGCGTCGGTACGGCAATCGGAAAAAATAATATCGCACTGCTCATACCGTGCCATCGCGTCATTAGAGAGTCCGGTGAGGTTGGGGGCTATCGCTGGTGCTTGCGCAGGAAAACAGCGCTGATTGCTCGGGAAGGAGCGCAGGCTGAACGATTGGCCTGACATGCCTTGAATTTCGCTTTCGCTCTGAGTTGGATATTTATGTTATTCACCATGCATGCAAATTGAATTCCCACCCGATTCTTTGGCCTGATACATTGCCATATCAGCATACCTCACGATTTCATCAGGGTTTTTATCATGATTGATGAATAAAACTAGGCCGATGCTTGCAGAGCATTGATGCTGAACTGTGGACTTTGTCTTGTTCTGCTTATTCACTTTCAGCAAATAGGGTTGCGCAAGAGAAGCTCGGATTTTTTCAGCAATAATGCGAGTCTGGGTAGTGGATTCTGCTTTATCCGAATTTAACTCACTGAGCATCACTACAAACTCATCTCCACCGAAGCGAGCCACGGTGTCAATTTCACGTACACAAGCAGATAAGCGCCTAGCTACCTCTACTAGCAACATATCTCCAACATCATGCCCGTGGAGATCATTAAGCGGTTTGAAGTTGTCTAAATCCAGAAACATCAGCGCACAATAAATACCATTACGCTTGCTGGAGGCCATTGCCTGAAATAATCGGTCATTAAACAAGAATCGGTTGGGCAGTTCAGTGAGAGTGTCATAGAAGGCTAGGGTATGGATTTTCTCCTCATATAGTTTCCTTGTTCTCTCATTAACATAAATCAACCGCGCTACTCCACCGCTGCTGGCTAGAATGAGAAGGATGACGATAAATACGAACATTTTAAAACGTTCAATTTCCTTGTCTATGGCAATCAGTAGCTCTTTTTCAACCGCGACTGATAGGTTCATCATTTGATCAAAATCTTGATCAAACTTTTGATCAATGTCACTGCCAATAGCACTGGAGTTTCTGTTTTTAAGGCGTTCAAGTCCAACTTTCTTCAATTCACGTATTGAGGAAAGGGCTTGTCTAATGTTGTTAGACAGGATGGGGTCGTCCAATGGCGTTATTGTTCCCTCCAAACTTTCAGCATGGCATTGGCATACCACTCTGCCAGATTTAGATAGCCCCATACTTTTTCGGCGGAGAGGGAACGGTCTCCTTGCAGGAATTCCTCAAACCAGAGATGGAACTCAGAGGCTTGTATTCTCATCTTGTGAGCTGCACTAACAAGCGGCACATGGTGACGTGACATTTCCCAGCCTGCTCGAGATAGCATCGCCATTGCCACAAGCATTGCAATCAACAACGCAAAGTTGAGAGCGTAAACTAGCTTTCGTTTCGTCGCGATGAATTGACGAGTATTATTCATAAACACACCTTGCTTCTTATCCTGTTTTTTTCGCTATAAATACTATCTGTGACTTCCCAAGGAGTAAGTTCGGTAGAAGGCAGGTTTCGGGGGAACTATACTCCGTTAATTTGACCAGTGGTAGAACAAAGCACCGCTACGTATGTTCGATAGAGTACAAATTTTTTGTCGGGATGGAGTGTCGTAGCGAAATCAAAATTTCGCCAGATTTGGTGTGTGAGTTAGTGGAACTGAAAGGAGCGCGCAGTTACGGCAGCCTGCCCGCCTTCACCATCCGGTTGAACAGAATGTTCGGTGATACCCAAAGCACGAGGTCATCGAATGTGGGGGTGAAGTCGTGGCTTACATATTTTGAGTTCGTCGTGTTGTAGTTATCTACTTCGTCGGCATCGTTGCTGCTCGGTAGTGATGTTCCCTGAGGGGTGTAAGCACCATAGCCATTGATACCATGCGAAATCACCACCGCAGGGATTTTGATTGCGACATTGCTGCCGTTTGTGGAGGCAGATATTACGGTTAGGCTTCCGTTGGAACATAAGCCGAAAGTAGCTTGTGTGGGTATGGGATTAGGTGTGCATCCCGCGTAACTGGTGTTGGCTATCGCATCGGCAAAGTCTCTAGACACATCATAAGTAAAGCGCCGTCCCCAGGCGTCTGTTTCGCTAAGTCCTAGTGTTGCCCATGGCAATACTCCCCATGCGGTGCTCCCCGTCAGATTGCTGCAAGTCAATGAGCTGCCTGTGCCCGTCGTGGCTTCTAAGCCAGCGTTGGTTTGCCCGTTGGCAATGCTCCTGTCGGCGGGGCAGGGGAAACGTCCGTTACTGATGGCGAAGCCAAACAGGGCTTGTTGAATTTCAGCTAGTTGTTGGCGCGTTTCACGTACATGTTGCTGCTCAATTTTGCCGGATAGCGCTGGGAGCATGCTGGCCATTAATATGCCGACGATGAGTAATACGATGCTCATTTCCAATAGGCTAAAGCCGGATATGATTTTATTCATGGGCATCTCCCCTGTGCTGGATCATATTTCACCACTGATAGATCTTCTTTGATACAGAATGTCATGTCGTTGAAGGTGCTGGATGAGGTCGCTCCTTCATAGTTGCCGTTCCCTGTTGAATTTGGCTGGTTGCTGGCATTGCGGCCTTCTAGGTAGGCGTTTAATACACTCTTGTCGCTTCTGTTTTGAGTTGTAAGCGCTTGCCCCGCGAATGTGACGACGGCTGTATACGAGCCTAGATTGTTAACTTTTAGGCAGTTAGTGCAGGGAAGGTTGGTGTTCTGGCTGGAGGGCTGGAAATCTTTGCCTATGGCATAAAACACATGATCTTTCCAATTACGCCACCAAGGATAGATATTGCTCCATCCGGCAGGACAATTGCTGGTGCTTAATAGCTTGTTACCCGTGATGGTGTTATTCCCGAGTGCACTTTTTGAAGAATCAACTTTATAAGGCACGCGTCCTGCATACAGGCCGGATGCGTCGTTGTAACTGGTGTTGCTTGTATAGTTAGGTAAAACAATGGGCGCAGGCCAAGGCAGGCTTTTGTTGTTCGGATAATTGGCATTGCGGGTGGAGAAATACGCCAGACACTCGGCTACTTTTAGCGTCATGTCGCTCAAGCTCGCGATAAAGTCTGCACGGCGCGCAAGTGCATTGAAAATATCAGCGCGCGTGATGTAGACGAGTTGGTCATTTATCTGGGCCGACGGGCCGGAGAAAAAGTTGCTAATGTTGTTGGCTGTATTGGAAATCAGCGCATTGTTGTGCACTCCATCGCTATCCAGATAATTAGCCGAGGTGTAGTTACCCCCGCATGACAGTGCTGGGCCAGCAGAGCTACGATTTTGATTCTCCATAGGCGAGCCGGGAGCGAAAATAACTGCGACCACATCGCTAAGCTTATCTCTGTCGCTATAGTTAATACTCAACAAACCTAGATTGTCCCAGTTCATTAAATGGGTTTTTGGGTTGCTTTTGTATGTGCCTGAGACGGCGTACCACAGACATTCGTAACTGCCGTCTCTCAGGGGCGCGAGGTCTAGGGTTCTCCATGGTAGGCGACCAAGGGCACTGACATTTTTGCTGCCGCAGGATAGTTTGCTACTGCCTTCTCCGTTGCTGCCGTTGATGTCGGGACAGGGGAGATAGCCTGACACCTGTCCTGAATGCGTGTATGAGTAGGTGACGGCATATCCGATCAAAGCTTCTTTGGCTTGAGCGAGCGCAGCAACTGTTTTTTTGCCTTGTTCGATTTTGAATCTAGAACTGCTAAATGGGCTGAGAAGGGCGCTACTAATACCGAGAATCATGATGAGTAGCATCAACATCAATGCCGCACCATGTTGTTGATGATTCCATACATGAACTTGGTTGCGAATTCTCATGGTCGCTTGCGCCTAAGGGCTTCGCTGCAAATTGGGCAAGGGCGCATCATCTAGTAATAGTCGCTGGCCAACTTTGATTTCGACGTTCGTATTTTTGCCCGGTAGTGAAACAGTCACGGCATTGGGTTTTTTGCCGCTGTTGTCATGTTGTGCTTTGCCGTTGATCCAAACGATACGATTCCCATTGCTGCTTTGAATCAGTCCATTGACGGTGATGGTGTTTTGCGTATTTGCTCCGGCGGCGTTGAGTGTCTGCTGTTCTTGTTCAAGCTGTTTACGTTGCTGCGGGGTGAAGAATAAACGTCCGAGTTCGTCTGCCTGCGCCATCGGCGATAGCGTGAACGAGAGAAGCAAACTGAGTAAGACGAAGATATTCACAGGGCCTCCCTATGTTTTATGGTGATCCAGCCCCCGGTGCAATCTGCTTTTAACAGTACTCCCGCCGTGAGTTCGGTTTCGGTAGCGGTATCAGCGCGTTCCAGCATGCAGTGCTCAATCATAAACCAGCCGGCTGAATGTAATGCTTCAATAAAGCTCATCAACTGTGTTTCATGTAATAAGTTCATTTGCATGTCTATGCTGCTGAGGTGTATTTCTAGGTTGCCAATGCCACGCGTCGGTTTTAAGACGTATGGCTGTTGTGGTGCGATGGTGTACTTTAGAAGCAATACATGATGTTGCTGTTTTTCTAATTCCTCTATCCAGTCTAAGCGTTGTTCTTGCGCGATAATTTTGCGATCAATCAGCGAGGCATATTCCGAGGCATAGCTGGAGAAGTTGTCCAAATTGTTTTGTGCGCGAGTGAGCTTGTTCTGAGCTTGTGTAACTTGTTTTTGAGCGCCTTGTAATCGGGCTGCGGAATGGGAAAGATAGGTTCTGCACAGCCAGATAGTGCTTCCGCACACAAGCAAGCTGAAAGCAAAGATGAACAAGCTCCCTTTGATATGAGTGAGGTCGGATTTATTGATCATCATTGCGATGGCCTCCAAGTGAGTCGCAACGTGAACTGCGAGCTTCTCTCCGAGGGACTTTTGCTGCTGATGCTTCCCTTGGGACTAATGTCTAATGGTGAATTTAGTACGGAGACGGCGTAGCCGCGCTGGCTGAGTGACTGTTGAAAATCTTCCAGATAGGCGAGCGCGCTACGATAGTCTTTGCCAAAGTTTAGTAATTCGCCATCGAAGTTAATTAGTTGAGCTGGATAGGCTGATGTGATGCTGTTTGAGGTGCTAGTTTGCCAAGATATTTTGTTTGATTTAATGCGCGTAAATTGTTCTAAGGCCTCGGATAAATTCATCAGGACTTGTTCTGGGCGAGGGAAGTAATTATCGAATCCACTTACCAGCGTAACCGCTGCTTTCATGTCGCTTGCTGAAATTGCGCTGGCAGGGATTCTTTGTTTAATATCTTCGGCTTGATTGTTTAATTGCCTTGCTTGAGACAGCAGAGCTTGCGTTCTTGCGGCGTATTTATGCCCGTCCCAGAGCGGAAAGATACTCCACAATGCGGTGCTCAAAGTGACTGCCGAGGCGAGTGCCAATAGCACTCTGCGTAGTTTCCACAGATGATGGTAGCGAGTGTGTCTGGAAGTTGCGTAATGATGGGGGCAGGCTTTACGGGCAAGTAGATGCAAAAATAATGGCGTGGCATCAGAATCCTGAAATATAACTTCGACTTTGACATCCTTGCTGGCGCTCTGAATGTCCACATACGAATAGTGTAAATCCGGCTCGTTAAGCAGGCCTTCCTCAAGTTTTATGCGTTCGTTCCTATGACACAGAATATATACATCTAGTGCCTCAGCAGATGATTGTGGATCCAAACTTGTCAGATATTGTTGTATGCGCGGCATCTCCGTTGCCACTGTGGTAAGTAAAGAGCCATGTTCACTGAGTGGCGTTAGACGGGAAAATTGTAGATGCTGATTTTTGAAATAGCTCTGTCGCAGCCCGGCATGTATTTCCCAAGAAAGCAGTAAGACGTGCTCGGATTTGATGGTTTTAATTAGGCCGCAACTTAGGTAGGGCAGGGAATAGACGCCGGTGACAGGGATATGGTTTGCCAACAAAATATCTAGCCAAACAGAAATTTGCGCAGGATTGGTTAGCGCCGAGAACAATATTTCATCATCGCGCCGTCCATCGCTATGGCGTTGTTGTACGCTCGCCTGACGGAATGGCGTGCTGCGGTAGTGCTGCTCAAACTTACGTTCGATGAGTTCACGCCGACTGCGCCCACGTAGATGCGGGACTGTTTCTCTTCGAAAATCTTCTTCGATGAGATCGACTAGTAGACAGGCCGGATTACGATGTTGATGCAGGTAGTTGGAAAACTGTGCGTGTCCCTCAGTATCGTTGTTGAAGTGCTGTGTTTCAACAATTTTGTCGCCAGTCCAAGTATAGGCAAGGAAATGATGGGCGCTCAGCAAGAGTAGCGTTTGGGGCGATGCTTTCATGCCCGTCTCACATGTTTACCTTGCCGATAATGTCGTATATCGGCGACAGTACGGATAACATCACCCACCCCAATATGAGGCCGAGAACAATAGTCATAGTCGGTTCGATCATGATTTGCACTTTGCGGATGGACTCTTTTACATCGCGGTCATAGAAGTAACTTACATTGAGTAGCGCTTGATCGAGTTGCCCAGTTGTCTCGCCCACTTTTAACATGCGTATGACTAATGGCGGAAAGATGCCCGCATGTTGAAAACTCTGGGTGAGGTTGTTGCCGGATTCGATCTCCTGTATCACCGTATGCAGGCTTTTAGCGATGACTAGATTATCCGCAAGATCACGAGAATGAGCGATGCAGTCTAGGATGCTGATGCCAGAGCTATACATCATGGCAAAGGTGTGGGCAAAACGTGCCAGTATGACTTTTCGCAATACGCGGCCAGTCGGCCAGATGTGCAATTTTAAATTATCAACGTGGTATTGCCAGCTGGGGTTAAATTTGAGTGCGCTCTTGTAGGCACCGTACATGAGGAAGGGGGCGGCGATAATGATTGTCCAATAATGCACAAAGATAGAGGAGGTTGCTAAGAGTAAGCGCGTCTGGAATGGGATTTCCTGTCCCATGCTTTGCATAAAAACAAGCAATTGCGGCACGAGATAGATCATCATAAAAAACGTGACCGAGATGACGACAAGGCCGACGAATACTGGGTAGAGTAATACGTTCTTAGTCTGCATTATTATCTCGTCGTGCCACTTTAGCGATTCGGTGAGGTGCTTGAACACGTCATCAAGTTTTCCGCTCTCCTCTCCTGCATGGACTAGGCTCAGCGTGATTTTATCGAAGGCTCCGGAGTGTAGTGACATGGCCTGCGAGAGTTGCTGGCCGTTCTCTATCGACTTGATTAAATCGGCGATTATTTGGCTGAATTTTGGATCGTCCATGCTGGTATGCAAGTCAGTTAGACATTCTAGTAGCGGCACACCTGAGCGGTTGAGTTGATCGAGATTGAAGAAGAATGTAATGAGATCGCGGCGTTTGATCTTCTTCGAGTGCGGCGTAGCCGTGTTCGGCTTCGCGCTGATTAAATCAAGCCCGAGATGCTTTAAGTGCAATTCAAGATCAATCGGATTGGCGGCACCCTGTGATCCTTTGACGCGGTGTCCTTGTGCATCAATCGCTTTGTATAAATACAAGGTCATGTCTGCTTTCCGTTTACATGCGGTCACTTAAATCAACGACGCGGGATACTTCGGCGATGGAGGTGTGACCTTGAATAATATTACGCATGCCGTCGCGTGCCATGGGGCGAAAGCCTTTTTCTAGCGCGGCGTATTTTAGTTCGCGAATACTTGCGTGGCGTGCGATTAGGTCGTCAATATCATTGTCAATTTTAAGAATTTCCATTATCGCGCGCCGATTGCGATAGCCGTGGAAGCGGCATAGCTTGCATCCCCGATATTGATACAACTGTATGTCGTCAGTGTCAGCTAAGCCGAGTAATTTACGTTCGGCAGCGTCGGGGGTGTAGGCGGTTTTGCAATGCGGGCACAATAGGCGAATCAGACGTTGTGCAACGATGCCAGTGATATTGCCTGCCATGATGTCCGGTCGAATGCCGATGTCCAATAAGCGCGGAATCGCACCGATTGCGGAATTGCTGTGCAGCGTCGAGTAGACTTGATGCCCTGTCATCGCAGCGCGAAATGCCATTTCTGCAGTGGGGTGATCGCGAATCTCACCGACTAAAATGATGTCTGGATCTTGTCGCATCAAGGATCGAATGCCATTGGCAAAATCCAGCTTGGCGGATTCGTTTACTGAGTTCTGGCGTATCAATGGAATGGGGTATTCCACTGGGTCTTCCAGAGTCATGATGTTGACCGATTCGGTGTTGACATGACTCAGTACTGAATACAAGGTAGTTGTTTTCCCGCTACCGGTTGGCCCTGTCACAAGTATGATGCCTTCTGGTTTGGAAATGATGGTTTTGAGTGTGGTTAGCCCCGTGTCATCTAGGCCAATTTGATCAATAGGCACAATGCCTTTTTGCCGATCCAGAATGCGTAGCACGAAATTCTCTCCGTGGATGGTTGGATGCGATGCCACGCGAAAATCAATAGGGTGTCCCGACAAGTGCAAGGAAATGTGTCCGTCCTGCGGCGCGCGGGTCTCGGCTATATTCATGCCGCTCATGACTTTCATGCGTACTACCATTGCCGGCCAGAAACTCTTATGCAAGCTGCGCACCTGATGTAATACCCCATCCACTCGGTAACGTATGCGTAAGAAGCCGCTTTCTGGCTCAAAGTGAATATCCGATGCGCCTTGTTGTACGGCTTCGGTAAATAGCGCATCAATTAGGCGCACGACAGGTTGGCTAAATTCATTTGCGCCTTGTTGAAGGTCTTGCTGCTCCATTTCGCTCGGTTCTATTTCATGCAAGATGCCGTCGATAGACAGCTCGAATCCATAGTATTGATCTATGGCATGCAGAATGTCAGATTCGCTGGCAAGGTGTGTGATTAGGCGATATTCTTCTTTGAGCAGGGCACGTACTTGATCGAGAGCGATGATGTTGTCTGGGTCAGCAAGTACTAGCGTCAATATCTTCAGATTCTCATCTACATATAGTGGCAGTAATTGATAGCGCCGTGCTATATCCTTGGGAATAAGTGCTATGGCAGAAGCGTCGATGATGACACTGGAAAGATCGACACTTGTCTGTCCATTATTCTCCGACAAAACATCACGAATAGTCGCTTCGGAGAGGAAGCCCAGTCGCACCAGTAATCGGCCCATAGGTTGCCAGTTTTTTCGTTGTTCTTGTAGCGCAATATGTAATTGATCATCGCTGATGACCCCTTTGGCGAGTAGCAGTTGTCCGATGGGTTGGTGGGTTAAAGGCTGAATTTCTGGCATTTCATTCTCCCAATGAACTCAGTTCGTTTAGGCGTTGCTGAGCTTTAGCGCGGTAGAGATTGGAGTTGGCCGCAGTGGAAAGTTGTAAGGTCTGTTGGTAGTACTTCGCGGCGACTTTGTGTTGCCCCATGTGGTCGAGGCTGATGGCAAGGTTGAAGGTGAATATGGCATTGCCCGGTGCCATCGTTAGGGCATTGAAGTAGGAGCGCTGTGCATCTGACCAGCGTGACTGTTCGGCGTATTGATGTCCAAGCGCAAAATATAAAACAGCCGAATCCGGCTGCTGCTCGATAAGTTGTTTGAGATGACTTTCTTTGCTGGACGGGGCGCCGCTGATAAATCTGGATAAGCCCGCATTGGCGACAGGATCTCGTGGGTCGAGTCGCAGCACTTGGCGGTAGTAATTCAAGGCGAGGGCATTTTTTTCCTGTAGCTGGGCTATCACGGCAAGCCCCAGCAAGGCATCTCGGTTATTTGCTTCTTGGCTAAGTGCTGATTTGTAGAGCTGCCATGCGCTAGCGTAGTCACCTTTTTGATAGCTTTGGTAAGCACGCTTGAGAAGCAGATCAATGCTATCGGGCTGGTGTTGTATGGCTACGACCTGACGATCCTTTACCGTATGCGAGGGGCGCGCAAGGCGGGATGTCGCTGCTGCTTTTCTGGACTGCGGGACTCGCGGTGATGGTTTTACGCTAGGCGCAGGTTTGGATGCAATGACTGGGTGAGGTGTTGCCAGAGATGCTGGGTGGCTAGGCGGAGGAGGCGGTGATGTGCTTTTAATTTTGTTTGGCGCCGGCGAATCTTTTTCAAAATAAATGACGTAGCCAGCGCCTGCCGTAAATATGATGATAGCTATGAGTGCCATACCTAGCTTGAATCGACGGTTGCTCGCAGTGGTATTAGCTGAAAACAGTTTTTTGCCAGCCTTACCTGTCTCAGCCGATATTGGTATCGGCGAGTTTTGCATTTTTAGTGCATCGAGTAATAAGCCCATGAGCTATTTCCCTTCTAGCTATTTGTTTGCTGTGCTGAGACTAAAAAAATTGTTACTTGGCAAGCTGTCGCGTAGTCGGCTAAAACTTTCATCTAGGCTTGCTTTCTTGATAACGATGGGGCGCAGAAATATTACTAGTTCAGATTTCACACTTTTTTCGTTACGGTATTTGAATAGATTTCCGAAAAATGGGATGCGACCCAATAATGGAATTTCATCGTTTTGATGATTGACTTCATCTTGCATTAATCCGCCCATGACGGCGATTTGATTGTTTTCAACTTTAATCACAGATTCCATTTCGCGGGTTTGAGTTTGCGGAATCTGGCTGACAACGCCAGCCGTGGCTAAATCTGGATTGGGGTCGTTGACGAAGCCAAATAAGCGCGTGATTGACGGGCGCATATTCAGCAAAACACTATCTTTGTCGTTGATCTGGGGCGTTACACTCATGGTGAAGCCTACTGGAATACTATTGGCGGTGGTGCTGTAGGTGGTGACCGCAGGAGCGCCGCTTGTGGCAGAGACGGTAGTGGCACTGATGGTGAAGTACACGTAGTTATCTACTACACGAAGCATCGCAGTCTGGTTGTTCATCACACTTAGCGTCGGGCTGGATAGAACTTTCACTTTTCCGAATGATTTCATCATTTTAATGGAGGCCGCAATTGCGCCTATGCCCGAGTTGTTGCTTGAATAATCAAGCGTGAACATGCTTCCGGTATTGGTGGCGGCGATACTACCCAGTCCTGCCTGACTAAGCTGGAAGCCAGTCGTTCCGACAGTGCTAAGGTTTGCCCAATTTATCCCCTGCTGGTATTGATCGCTCAGACGTACTTCTACGATGGTCGCTTCGATTAGGACTTGGCGGCGCGAATTGTTCATGACGTAGGAAATGAACTCCTGAATTTTGGCGTGCTGTTTACCAGTTGCACGTACCGTGATGATGCCGCTTTCAGGATTAGCAATGACTGAGGCCGCTTCACGAAAAGTGCTTAAGCGAGTTACCGTAGTGCCTTCTCCAGCGACTGCTGCGGGGTTGGGGCTATTCTCAATGCCACCCTTCACTGCAACTGATTTCTTGCCGCTGCGTGTGGCTTGAACGCCAGTGCCGGTCGTGCTGGTATTAGAGTGTTGCTGTGTAAATGTTTCGCTGGAGCCTTGCGGCAGTATTTTGTCGGTCTCACGCAAGATATCTTTGATGTTTGACTCTAACCTTTCCCAGAAGTGATTTTTTGCGGAACTCTTGATTGAATAATTTGAATTGTTGCCCGTTACGCCTGCGTTTGCAGCGCCGATTGAGCCAAGTCGGGTAGCATTAGATATGCCGCCTTCCGAGTCGCGCCGCATATTGATGTAGTCAATTGGGTAGATTTTTAGATAGGGAGTGTCAGGCATTACAAAAAGATTGCCATCGTTTATTTCGTAACGCATATCAACTTGTTTGGAAATGCGTTTGAGTATCTGTTGCAAGGTTTGATTAATGGCGTTGAGTGTGATGTTGCCTTGAATATCTGGGTGAATGCCGAGGTTTATTTTGGCATCGCGCGCCAAAGCAAACAAAATTTCTTGCACCGGAACTTTGCTAACTACAACACTATAAACTTCAATTTTTCGGCTAGGTTCGGGCGGCGGGAGTGGGATGATGTGTTTGTCAGCTTGCGGAATATTGCCATGCGCGGAAGGCGAATCTTTGCGTTGAATATGCAGCTTGTTCGGCTGAAAAATTGGAGCATTAAGATGCTCACTTCCAGCGCAAGCGGAAGTGACTATGATAAATGGAAACAGTAGCAAGTGATGTGGCTTCATTTGCACCTCTTGTTGGACGAGGGGAAATCAACATCTTTACCATGGCTTTTTCGGTCAAGCGATTATTGTGCGCCTTGTTGCATGGTTTGGCTAGCTTTGTGTGTGGCGCAAGAATTATTTAAGGGCTGTGATGTTTAAGCGATGCAACTCTTTGAGCTTAATTGATGTCATAGCACTGGGATGCAGGGATTTTATATGTGGCTTTGATAACGATTCTGTTTATCCCTTTCATTGATCTGGTTGCCTATCTTGCCTAGCTTGATATAGGCTTCGCACTTCATCTGTTTTTCAAACGCACACGGGGGAAACCCCACCTATAGCAAGGACTTATAATATGGTGACACCAGAAAATGTTAGGGAATTTATCCAACAGGGCTTGCAGTGTGAGCACTTGCAAGTCGAGGGCGACGGGCGGCATTTCGATGCGGTGATCGTGAGTAAGGAATTTGAGGGTAAAGGGATGTTGCAACAACAACGTCTAGTGTTCCAGGTATTGGGAGACAAGATGGATGTGATACATGCTTTGACGATGAAGACGTTTACCCCTGAGCAATGGGCTAAACAGGGTTAATTAATTTAGGAGAAAACTATGGACGCGAAACAAATAGCATTGGATAACATCAAAAAAACTGTAACCGAGAATCCGGTTGTGCTGTACATGAAGGGCACACCGCAGTTTCCGCAATGTGGATTTTCTGGACGCGCGGCAGAAGTGCTTAAGAATTGCGGTGTTGAGAAATATGTCGCAGTGAACGTGCTTGCGGACCAAGAAGTGTATGAGAATTTGAAATTCTATGCTGATTTTCCGACTTTCCCACAGTGCTATATTCATGGTGGGCTGATTGGTGGCTCTGACATTATGTTATCCATGGCAGAGCAAGGTGAGTTGCAAAAAATGATTCAGCAGGGATCTCAAGCCTGAGTTGCTGCGCATTGATGTTGCTCCCCCCCTCTTTCGGGTAATTGACTAAAACACTCGGGTAAGATTGAATGCACATTATTTTCTTTGAAATGAAAGGTGCAAACCATGCAAATCCCGAGTCGTGATGGTGATGGATATCTTGTTGATATGAGTGAATGGACGCCGGAACTGGGTCGCTTGATGGCTGAGGCCGATGCCGATGAGCTAAATGACAAGAAGTGGGAGCAAATCATGAAGGAGCGCGAATATTTTGAAGAATTCGGTTCCGTTCCTCCAATCCGCAAATTCGCAAAATACATAGCGGAAGATCAAAAAGATGTTTTTTGAATTGTGGATGACAGGGCCGATAAAGCCGATCACTAAGTATGGTGGTATGCCTAAGCCGACGGGCTGTGTATAAGTTAAGAAATATTGCTTGAGCGCAGAAAGACACCATCTGTCCGTTTGATTTAAAGTGTTTGCTCCATATTCGATGTTTATTCTTTTTATAAATCACTAAGCTGTGATTCGCTGGGGAGGATGGATATCGCTCATGGGGAGATGTGTATGGATGCCGATACAAATCTAGATTTCGCCGCGATGCCACCTTGTTCATGAATTTTATTTTTAAATATCATGTGCATGCAGGGGAGTAAGGTTTTCTTCGTGCCTAGTCCCGCTTAGTGCTTTGAATTTATAGCACCCTCCTTCTCTGCTTTTAGGCTGCACTTTTCAGTTCGAAACTCAATAACTTGCTTGGAAATCTTGAAGTAGAGTATTCACACAAACTAACAAGCATGTTAGTGTCTTGTTGTGCTTAACTATTTGTTAAACTTTGGTGAAACTCGTATAGAATCCTCTTTTTGAATGTGGTTTTTTGGTTTTGCAGATGAAGTGTTACTTTTTTGAAGAAAGAATTGGTATCTTGGGTATATGGCAGAGCAATCAAAAATAGGCAATCTAGTCGATCTTAAAGAGGGCGAGGTATTGCTGCCCGCGTATCTGCTTAAGCGGGCGGATGGCATTCTAGTTGATTTGGCACGCTTCCCAGTAGGAGGTGGATTTGTACAGTTCATTGATCGGATGTTCGGGGATGGCGCTCGCTTTCTTGATCTGGATTATCGCTTGCTGATGGACCTGATTTTTGATTATGACTCAATATTAGATAGGCATGGCATTGCTGCCAAACTGCGTTTGGCTCAAGATGTTGTGCCTTTTTTAAGCAATCGCAAAGCGTTATATAGAGCTGTCAAGGTCGATTCTCAACATCAAAAAGCAGAGTATTTCTTTGAGCCTGTCACGATGGACGTTGTCACAGAAGTGCCTGTGTACAGCGAACCAGATGAGGATGGAGAAACATCTATATTGAGCTATACGAGTGAGGTGGAAACACAGCCCACCAAGTTGGATATAGATGAGTTTATTGCTGATATGTGGCTGAAAGGCGTACGTTTTGGTCTTGATGTAGAGACTATGGCGAATGTTATTTCTCGCGATGAAATGGGGCGCATGACAATCGCCGCCCAATTGGACCCGGTCGAAGGTAGTGACGCAGAAGTTGAAGAAGCCTGCAGCATGTTACATCGTGATAATTCACCGAAGATATTGCGTAATGGCAAAGCGGACCTAAGCAAGTTTCAAAATCGCTTCCCGCAAATTGAAAGTAACGTGCGCTTGTTGAAAAAGAAGCCACGTGTTTTGGGTAAGCTCGGTCACAAAGTGAACGGAACTGAGATAGAACCAGAAATCCCCAAAGATTTAGATATATTTCCTTTGGCTGGAACAGGCACGCGTATTGAAATGCTAGACGGAGATGAGTACATTATCTCGGATCGGGATGGATTTCTTTCGATTGATATGCATAGCAATAGTATTTCTATCACTGAAAAAATAGAGAACAAAGGCGGCATTAGCGCTAAAACAACAGGCGATCTTTTATTGTCTGGAAACGAATTTATTGAGCATGGCGAAGTTCAGGAGGGGCGCTCTGTCGAAGGCAAGAGCATGACTTTCCTTTCGGATGTTTATGGAAATATCGTCTCAACAGGTGGACTAATTCTATTCGAAAAGAACTTGTCGAACGGTAGCGCAAAAAGTATTGGTGGTAGCGTTACTTCGAATGGTCGCGCATTCAACTCTGTCATTGAAGCTTGGGAGGGCAAGATCTCACTAAAGTATGCCGAGAGTTGTGTCATTCTGGGAGAGTCTGTTGAGATCGAGCATGCGGTAAATTGCGAAATCATTGCCGATAAGATTTACATCGAAGCCGTAGAGGGCTGCGGTATTGTGGGGAAAGACGTACATATTAAGACCTCAAACTCGTGTCGTGGAAAGCAAACTATTATTTGTATGCTGTTACCAGATTTGTCTAAACTGAATGCGCAAATCCAGCAAGTGATGGAGGCTATAGCGGCCTGTAAGAAAATCATTGCAACAAAAGAGCAGACACTTGCACAGATTAAATCTGATGCCGAGGTGGCAAAATATCTCACGCTAGCGGCGAATATCAAGCAGGGCGTGGTCAAGCTGACTGAAGCGCACCGCGAGAACTGGAAAAAAATGATGGCCAGATTTGCCAAAGTGGATGGCGCCCTAAATGCCCTGTCCATGAGCAAGCAAGAACAGTTAGACAAGATTAAAAGCCTTCAGGAAGAAAACGTACATTTTTTTGAAGAGCGCGGAAAAATTGGTTCAGGTGTTCAGTGTGCTATTGAGGAAGTCACTGGTGATACGATGGTTAGGAGCGTGCCTGCGATGAATGGTGTCGCAGAGTTCCGCAAGAGTAAAATCAGTGAGGTCAAAACTTATGTGCGTGCACAGGGTGAATTGAAAGAGCGTATATTCTCTGGGAGTCGAGGCAACCTTGATTGGAGCTATGAAGTGCCCGAAGTCGAAGAGCTTGCCGGAGTTTAGAATGCAGATGATTTATTGAACATTGCATTGACATCATATAACTGAGCACTAGATAATCCTTACATCATGAAAATTCATCAATCCATCTTTCAGAGCCGAGTTGTGCTATGCGTCAAACTGCGCATGGTGTGGCATCGCGCGCAAGGTGGTCTGGAGAGTTAGCATTTAGATTTCGTAGTAGTAACTTTCAAAAGGCCGCAGATTGTGGCCTTTTTTGTTTTTGGAGAAAATTATGTCGCTGCCAGCAGCATTCATATCCGTGATATTAATCTGGTCAACTACGCCTCTTGCTATTAAGTGGAGTGCGATGGGGGGCAGCTTTAGTTTTGCAGTGTTTTCGCGTATGGTCATTGGCCTACTGCTGTGCGCGGCTTTGCTGGCGGTGTTTCGTGTACGCATCCCCTTGCACCGTAAAGCATTGTCTGCCTATCTTGCGGGGGGCTTAAGCATGTTCGGCGCGATGGCATTAACCTACTGGTCAGCTCAGTACGTTAGTTCCGGCATGATCTCAGTGCTGTATGGTTTGTCGCCATTGCTTACCGGTTTGGGCGCGACGATATGGTTAAAGGAAGAGGCGTTCACCACCACTAAGTTAGGCGGATTGGCACTGGGTATTGGCGGATTAGTGCTGGTGTTTAAAGGTGGTTTGGGAGCGGCTGAAGGATCTGCTATTGGCATGATCGCATTGTTTTTTGTAGTTACGCAATCGCTGGGTTTGGTGGCGCTCAAACGCATAGGTGACGATAGCCCGCCGCTAGCCACGACATTAGGTATCCTGATAGTGGCGCTCCCCTTGTTCTTTGGTGCATGGTATTTGCTTGACGGGAACATCCCTGCGGCAATACCCGAACGCTCCATCGCTGCGACGATTTACCTCGGCACTTTCGGCTCCGTGCTAGGGTTTTCTTTGTACTACTACCTCATAAAACATATGGAGGCAGGGCGTATTGCACTCATCACGCTCATTACGCCAGTGGCGGCTTTGTTGCTGGGACACGGGCTGAACAACGAAGAAATATTGCCGCAAGTGTGGCTAGGTACGGCTTGCATCTTGACTGGATTATGTTTGCATCGCTGGGGAGGGCAGTGCTTGGCTTATGTGAAGATAGTTAGAACTCGTCGCTGAGTGTGATTTAACTGTATGCGACAGCAAGCTCACCCCATTCGCTGGTGCAGCGCTTTGACATGTTTTCTCTGCGCATCGTCCAGTTTTTCTTTGTCCCCTCGCCAAGCAGTTGCAGTGTGCCGCTGCCCATGCTGCGATTGATGTGATCCATTGTGCGCATTAGTGCCTCAGACTTTTGTTGGGCTGCGACATCATCAAATAAAGTGCGCGGGCGAGCAGTGGCTGGAATTATCTCTGTCAGCATCACTCCGACCTTCTGATAGGCATAGCCTGTGCGGTATATCTGACGTAAGCCAGCTAGTGCCGCATGACACAATGTGCGCGTGTCAGCCGACGCTTCATATAGCGGCACAATCATGCTTTGTTGGTATTGAGGGTCCTTTTCCTTGTTTGGATTGGTGCGAATGTGAATTTGGATGCCACCCGCGATAGAGTGTTGCTGGCGTAGTTTTTCGGCGGCGCGCGTGGTGTAGGCAATAGCGGCTTGTTCCAGATCGAGCAGGTTTGATACCAGCGAGCCGAAAGAGCGTGAGCAGATGATCTGTTTTTTGTCAGGACTGACATGATCTAGCCCAAAACATGCGACACCGTTCAATTCCTCTACTGTGCGCTCCAGTACTACGCTGAATTCGGCGCGGATACGCTTAGCTAGGGTGCGTTTTAAATCAAGTACGTTATGGATTTCCATCGCTTGCAGGCGGACGGCACTGCGGCGACCCACACCCCATACTTCGCCCACGGGGATGTTGGACAGCAGGGCATCCAAGTCGTGTGTCGACATCGAATTGAAATCGCACACACTGTTGAGGTCGGGGTGTTTCTTGGCGACGTGGTTAGCCAACTTCGCCAGAGTTTTGCTTGGGCCAATACCCACACATACGGGAATTCCCACGCCTTGTTTGATGGTCTGACGCATGCGCTGAGCATAGTTACTGAGGCTATCTAATGCCGTCATGCCGCTAAGGTCTAGAAAGCACTCGTCGATGGAATACACCTCCTGCTCAGGACTGAACTGCGACAACAAACTCATCACCCGATTGGAGATGTCGGCATACAGGGTGTAGTTGGATGAGAAGGCGATGATGTCGTGTTGTTTGGCGGTGTCTTTCATCTGAAACCAAGGCAGCGCCATTTTGATGCCGAGGTCTTTAACTTCCTTGGATCGAGATACAACGCAACCATCGTTGTTGCTTAAAACTACGACAGGCTTATTTTCTAGATGAGGTTGAAACAAACGTTCGCAGGAAACGTAGAAATTATTGCAGTCCACCAACGCGATGGCATCTTTCATCCTCTATACCTTGTGCACATTCCACTGGACGACACCCCAGATAGAAAAATCCTGCTCCGCTTTGATAGGCATGTCTGGGTAGTCAGGATGTGCAGCACGCAGCACTTGCCCTTTAGGTGTGTGTATCAATTGTTTAACGGTGAACTCGCCATCTAACACCGCGATAACTACGCAGCCATCTGTGGCAGGTAATGCTCTGTCAACCACTAGCAAATCGGCATCAAAGATACCCATGCCACGCATAGAATCTCCGGCCACACGCATGAAAAAAGTAGATTCGCGATGCTGCACCAAATGATCGTCTAGGCTTAAACGCTGGCCCACATAATCATCAGCCGGAGATGGAAAGCCTGCCGGTACAGCTTTGCGCAACAAAGCGCGCTGGCGCTGAAATAGCTCCTTATTAGGATGCATGAAAGACAGCAGGCCATGAGTGGCATTGCGTCCAAATTGTAGCGATGTCTGGTACATAATATTTTTCGGCAGGTGAATATGACGTTTGGAATATCGTATAGAACGCCCGTTCCATTGTCAAACTTTATCTATAAAAAAGCTATCGACTTTGCATGGTTTGAACTTGAAAAAAATGAAAACTTTCTATTCATCAGTAGCTTACTTGGTGTAATAGACATGTAATAATTTTTTTAGTTCAATTTATCGAAATATTCCTTGTGTTATTGCATATTTGCCAGTTGATTTTCATCAATTCAGCAAGCTGATTGATGTTTTACGAGTGGGGCAGCTGGCGGGTGGTCGCCGCCACGACTGTAAGCTGTTGATGTTTTGATTTTCTCCGTATCTCTCTGGTGAGATTTTTAGATTTTTAGGTTTGTTGCGTTTCCCTTGGACATGCTTTGCCGTTCGCCTTGCTAGAGCGCAAGCGCCTCAACTTCCAGACGCTGAATTTTGACGTGTGAATTACCGCTAGCATCAATCGAGAATGCCGAGGTATAGGTTTTTACGACTTCTGCAAGGAACGCATCGCGGAATTCCTCTGGCAAGCAGTCTGTATAGGGGAACCAAGTTGTTCGTAACCAACCAGCCAAGCCCTCTGCGCCGCGATGCCGCATATCTTTCGCCACCAATTCCATGCGTTGTAGAAGAAAGCCGTTTTCCAGTAGCCATGCTTCATACTCATCTGGGCTATAGAAATAATAGGGGGATGCGAAATTCTCAAAGTACTGTCGCCAGTTCGAGTCTTGGATTACAGCCTCAATGGCGCTAAATACATCGGCTGCATTGCCTTTTCCGCCCATTTGAAATAAAAGCTTGCCCCCGCTTTTAAGTGCACCATGCGTTCCTTGCAATACTGAGCGTTGGTCTTTCAATGCAGAGTCGCGTTTGAAAACGCGATATCGAATCTTTCTGGTACATGAATCTTGCTCGCATCCCTTTGCAGAAAAGAAAGATTGGGATTCGTCGTTTGAGGGTATTGTTGCGAGGCAAGCTGAATCATCTCCTCAGAAAGGTCAATGCCGAGGACGCGTCCATTCTTGAGCACTTGCGCAAGCTGCGCGCTAATCTTCCCATCTCCGCAGCCAATATCAAGTACGGATTCATTGCCGCTCAATTCGAGCTTTGCCATCAGCTCTTGCGCCCACTGTAATTGGGCTGAAGAGTTCTTCGCATAGTCTGTGGCATTCCATTTCTGCTTAGTTGCTGACATAGATTACTCTCCCTTAAAAGTTACTCGCATTAGCTAACAAGCTAAAAACCGAAGTTCAGTCCGCAGATTTCGCAGATGACGCAGATTTTTAAGCCCTTGTGAATGTGTACTTGCTCACCCAGTAGATGCGCCATCAGTACAAATGTTTCTTGTTGTTAAATCTGCGTTAATCAGCGAAATCTGCGGATAAATGTTATCAATAGCTCACTTCGCTAAAACCCGATTAGCCGCACTCAGCAATGCCTTGATCGAAGCGTTCACAATATTGACATCAACCGCCACTCCGTAGCACTCGCCGCCTTGTTGCGCCACCTCTATAAACGCGCAGGCTTTGGCATCTGCGCCTGCATGACTGCTACTCATTGAACGCTCTTCATAGCTGCGCACGCGGAGATTGGTGGCAATGTTGCGCAGTGCGTGAACGGCGGCATCAATCGGGCCATTGCCTTCGCCTTCAAGTTGTTGAACCGTGCCGTTCATCTCGACGACTAGCTTAATTCCCTGCGTGTCGCCGCGCTCGAACAGATGGTGCTCGACATAGCGCAGTGGCGTTTCAAGGTCGAGGTAAGTCTGTGAGAACAACTTCCAAATATCGGCGGCACTCATCTCTCCGCCGTGCTTATCCATGTGCTGTTGCACCTCTCTAGAGAATTCAACTTGCAAGCGACGCGGCATGACGACACCGTATTCCGACTCCAGCAAGTAGGCGATACCACCTTTGCCGGACTGGCTGTTGACGCGAATTACCGAGTCGTAGCTACGCCCCACATCGGTGGGGTTGATGGGAAGGTAAGGCACAGCCCAAACGCTATCCGGTTTTTGCAGCGCAAAACCCTTTTTAATCGCATCTTGATGAGAGCCGGAAAAAGCCGTAAAGACAAGATCGCCGACATACGGATGGCGTGGTGGTATCGGCATCTGCGTGCAATTTTCCACTGTTCTAGCCACTGCATTGATGTCAGAGAAATCAAGGCCGGAAGTAACGCCTTGTGTGTAAAGATTGAGTGCAATCGTGACAATGTCCACATTGCCGGTGCGCTCCCCATTGCCGAACAAACAACCCTCAATGCGATCTGCTCCCGCCATCAAACCCAACTCGGCTGCGGCCACGGCAGTGCCTCTATCATTATGCGTGTGCAAACTCAGAATGATGCTGTCGCGGCGTTCCAAATGACGATGCATCCACTCAATTTGATCGGCATAGACATTCGGCGTAGACACCTCAACAGAGGAGGGTAGATTGATGATGATCTTGTTTTCCGGCGTAGCGCCCCAGGCAGCCGTCACGGCATTGCAGACCTCCAGTGAATATTCAAGCTCAGTCGCAGAGAAAGTTTCCGCGCTGTATTGATATGTCCACTTCGTTTCTGGCTGTTCGGCTGCTAACTGCTTAACCAAACGCGTGGCAGAGACGGCGATGTCCAGCACTTCTGCCTTACTCTTGCCGAACACAAGGTTACGAAAAGGCTCTGAAATAGGGCTGACAACATGAAGAATTGCACTATGCGCGCTTTGCAAAGATTCCATGCTGCGGCGAATAAGCCCTTCGCGTGCATGGCTGAGAACCTCAATCGTGACATCGGCGGGAATATGATCGCCCTCAATAAGCTGCCGCACAAAATCGAACTCAGTTTGTGAGGCAGAAGGAAAAGCGATTTCAATCTCTTTGAAACCAATTTCACACAACATGCGGAACATACGCATCTTGCGCGCCACATCCATCGGCTCAATCAAAGCCTGATTACCATCGCGCAGATCCGTGCTCATCCAGATGGGTGGTGCTGTGATGGTTTGGTTCGGCCATTGGCGGTCAATGAGCTGCACAGGCGGAAACGGGCGATATTGGGTGGCGGGGTGTTGCATGGCGCTATCTCCTATTGAATAAATTGCAAATGTGTTTAAGCCAGATAACCTATCTAGCTCCGTCATTGATGAAACTACTAGCCATTCTGCTAAGCCCCAAAGTGTGGGGTAAGCGGCTGGTTATGCCGCGCAGGTGGAAATCAAAGACATTAATTGATTTCGTCATACTTAAAAACCCCGTCATTCCCGCGAAAGCGGGAATCCAGTTGATTGAAAAATTCTTACGCGGCGGGTCAACATTAAGGTTTTGTCCGCTTCGCGGGATATTTGTTTGGCTGGATTCCCGCTTTCGCGGGAATGACGAGCTTCTGTGTAAATGGATGATTCGAACTGAACGCTATTTTAGACAGGATTTCGCGGTGTTTAATTGCGTATTAATGTGAATATTTCACAATATTTGATAGATTATTGCTGATTTGAATGTAAATTGGTGGTTTAATTGCTTGTAAATAACAAATGGAGAAAATCAATGCAACTTGACCGCTACGACAAGCAGATTCTTGCTCTGCTACAGGAAGACGGACGCATCAGCAATCAAGACCTCGCAGACCGTATCGGTCTTTCCCCTTCGCCCTGCTTGCGGCGGGTTCGTGCTTTGGAGGAATCCGGCATCATCGTCGGCTATCGCGCACTGCTAGATGCCAAAGCACTGGGGCTGGCATTGATGGCCTTGATCCATATCTCCATGGATCAACATACCCCCGAACGTTTCAAAAATTTTGAAGCGCAGCTCAGCGAAATTCCCGAAGTCATGGAATGCCTGCTGATTACGGGTCAATCAGCCGACTACCAACTCAAAGTCGTCGTCAAAGATATGGATGCCTACCAAGAACTGCTACTCAACCGCATTAACCGCATAACAGGCGTAACGGGCGTGCATTCGAGTTTCGTATTGAGGCGGGTGGTTGATAGGACGGGCTTGGCGATTGCGGGGGTGTAAGGCTGTTGTGGCAAGCCTTAGTTGATTTCGTCAGAGACACAGAGAAAAGCACAACATCCACAACTTACAGGCGTGGCGGCGACCATCCATCAGCCGTAAGATCGTACAGGCGGAATGGGGCGATGGCGTGGTCTCACAACATCATCATTCTTAAGCAGTGTGGTTTCAATCACCAAGTGCAAATAACGCAGCGTGATGCTGCCTAAAGTCAAAAGCGTCTGACATGAACAACTCTACCGGACATTTGAATCCAAGTGACTTGCGTGGACGCGTGTTCAGTTTCCACGCAATCGCATCTAACTCGGCCTGAGAGAATACGCTCAAGTCACTCCCTTTTGGTAAATACTGGCGAGCCAAGCCGTTGGTGTTTTCGTTGATGCCGCGCTGCCATGGGCTATGCGGGTCAGCAAAGAATACCTTGATTCCAGTGTCTGCCGCCAGTTGCTGATGTCCCGCCATCTCTTTGCCCTGATCGTAAGTCATCGATAAGCGTTTTTGTGCTTCGATGCGATTGAGAACAAAGCCGAAACTCTTGACTGCTGAGGCCGCGCTGGCATCCTCCATCTTGGCTAGTACAGTGAACAGCGTGGTACGTTCTACTAGCGTCCCCACTGACGAGCGGTTATGCGCGCCCTTGTTCAGATCACCTTCCCAGTGCCCCGGCACCAGCCGCTCTTCAATCTCGGCAGGCCGATCATGAATGCTGACCATGTCAGGTATCCGTCCACGCCGATCTTCACCCCGTGTACGCGGACGGCGTTTGGCATGGCCAAAGCGCAGCCAGCCAATCACTTCTGTGCGTAACTCTCCGCGTGGCATCGCATAGATTGCCGTATAGATGGTTTCGTGGGAAGCCTGTAGTGTTGGATAGTCGGGATGCACAGCCGACAGTGTGCCTGCAATCTGCTCCGGCGAGTAACCCACTTGCAAATAATGTGTGACCTGTTCCCAAAGCGCTGTACCAGGCCGCACCTTGCACAAAGTGTGCGGGCTGATCGTAAAGGCTGTGGCACGCCGCGGCGCCTCATCAGCGCGGTAGCCACCCGCAATCGCTGGCCTGCCAACCGCCACGCGGCATCTTCGAACGAATCCACCCGTTACGCCTCAACTCCCGACTCAATGTCCCCGCTGAACGACCTAACTCACGGGCAATTTCACTCGGCTTGAACCCCATGGTTAGTTGCGTCTGGATCATCGTTCTCTGTTCAATGCTCAACTGCTTGTAAATTTTTCCCATGCAACATTTTCTCCGAAAAATGTTGCACTTGGTTTTTGAGCGCGCCTTGCCAAACAAGCCGCCGAGATTTTCCAGATCTCGCCACAGCCGTATCTGCTGCATAGCCTCATCATAAGTGATTTTTGGATGCGCCAGCGTGCGCGTCCCCACCACCTGCAAACGCTGGTGATCGTAATCGTCCAGCACCGTCAGTGCGTGGCTGTATTTCTCCAGAATCGACAGAATGCCTTGCGATTCGGAGTGCGACAGATTCTTGTTGTGGATTAAGCGTGCGGATAAAACGATTGCCTGTTTAAGTTCGGAGAGTTTCTCTTGCCGAGCTTCGAGGCGTTGTTGATTTAGGGTGTAGCCTTCAACTAGATGCTGGCGCAGCCGCTGGGTTGCCCATTGACGGAAACGTGTGCCCGCTATGGATTTCACCCTGTATCCTACCGAGATCGCCACATCTAGATTGTAGTGAGTAACCTGATAAGTTTTACCGTCTTCGGCAGTATGTGCAAAATTTGCACATACTGAATCGGCTTCCAGTTCACCTTCTGCAAAGATATTACGCAGGTGTTTCGTGACGACCGAACGCTCCCGCCCAAACAGCTCGCTCATCTGATCCTGCCGCAACCAGACGGAGTCCTGCTCCATCCTGACATTAATCTGCGTCTGACCGTCATCGGTCTGATAAATGGTGATCTGTCCGGTTGCTTGGCTCATGGCACTCTCCTCTCTGCGGATGTTGAATATCGACTTAGGGTGCGAAAATCAACGTGCAGAACGATGATTGCATCATGAAGAACGTTCGTTCTTTTGTCAAGTCGGCTTCAAATAGACATTGATGCGGAAAAAATTAGCGAGGGGCGGTTGAGGGGAATATAAATTGAACTTAAGTCTTTATGCTTGAGCGATTCAGTGCTTTGGCGATATCTAGCAAGATGCCTATGCGGGGTAGAGAATCAATAAGTTGAATCTTACCCTGTAGGCTCCGCTTGCTCTTGAATGATCGGCAAGGCGATGTTAAGGAAAAGGATAAAGCGAGACAGCAGATTTTTGTATCGGGTTCTCGCAATAGATCATGTTCATTAAGCGTAATATGGGAGGCTATGAAAAGGAAGGAAGAAATAGATGCGAGTTACCGCCACTAAAATTGCAGAATGGGCAAATTCAAAAGCGGCTCAGGAAGACCTTCCACGCTTGGTTCGGCGTTTATGCTTCGTTGCTGGTTCGACCCGTCAAATCGCTTTTCCTGCGGGTGATTCGACCTATACCCCCGGTTGGGATGGTGTCCTCTATAGCGAGCAAGGCAATGCATGGGTTTCAACAGGTACATCCTGTTGGGAAATGGGCTGCGATAAAGGAATAACCAGAAAAGCTAATAGCGATTATCAGAAACGAACGGATCAAACCACAGAAGCAGAGCGCTTAGCCACGACTTTTGTGTTTGTCACGCCTAGGCGTTGGAGCACTAAATCCAAATGGCTTCTTAAGCATTGCGTGAAAGCGGAGTGGGCCAATGTGTTGGCTTTCGATGCTGATGATTTGGAACAATGGCTGGAGCAAACTCCGGCAGTCGCCCTGCAATTTTCTGAAGAACTTGGGCTTAGTGGCTGGGGAGTCGAAAGCCTGTCGCGCTATTGGCAGCTATGGTCTGAGCAATGTTCACCAGCAATTACCGCGGACGCATTTTTTATTGACCGCACCCAGACGAGAGAGCGCTTGATTGAAAAAATACACGAGTGTTTGCGGCAGGATAAGCAACATACTCTCGCAGTCAGGGCTGACAGCTTGGAAGAAGCCACTGCTTTTGTGGTTGCCGTCTTGAATGGATGCCCAGAGCTTGTGGGCTCTGCGCTTGTAGTGACTTCACCAGAGGGCTGGCGCTTCGTGGAAACGAACCGTCAGTTGCGCATCGCCATTGCCGCGCGCACCGACATTGCGGCCACACCAACTTTACGCGATGGCTTGCTCGTCATCGTCCCCCACGCAGCCGGAGATGTTGCCGGAAAGCCGCAAGGCGATGAAATTGTTTTAGAGCGACCAAAAATTTACGACTTTGAGAAAGCGTTAATTTCCATCGGCATGGAGGAATCCGATGCGAATCGGTATGCGCTTGCCACCGGGCGCTCATGGTCTGTCTTGCGCCGTCAACGCGCCATCAATTCCGCGATTCGCCGTCCCGCATGGCTAGCAGCACCCCAGGCGACCAGCCTTGCTACCCTGTGCCTGCTTGGAGCTTGGTCAGAAATCAAGGAGGCGGATCGCTTGCTGGTCAGTCAATTGGCCGACAAACCCTATGAGGAAATCGAACGTGATCTGCGCGAACTATCCCAACTAGACGACTCACCGGTCTTGAAAATCGGTACGGTATGGAAAGCAAAATCACCATTGGAGTTACTTGATCTATTCGGCGGACGCATCACTCGCGACCAACTGGACAGGTTTTTTCGCATCGCTCAAGAAATTCTCGCAGCGCCCGACCCACAACTGGAGTTACCGGACAGTGAAAGATACGCGGCCCAGATACATGGCAAGATCAGGCCATATTCCAACTTGTTGATCGAGTCACTCTGCGACGCGCTAATCAAGCTGGCAGTTCGTGGCGCTGATCAACCCTCACTCCAGATTTTGCAGGCTGAGCAGCGCGTGAGTTTATTGATTCGCGATCTACTGGAAGCCGCCGATGGGGAGCGTTGGCTTTCGCTTGCATCATATTTACCTGCCTTAGCAGAAGCTGCACCAGATTCTTTCTTGGGGGCAATAGAGAAGAGCTTGACAATGCCTGATGCGCCAGTGACAAGACTGCTCACTGAAACTGATGGGGCAGGTTCTTTCGGAGGGCGCTGCTGGCATTCCGGGCTGCTTTGGGCGTTGGAGACATTGGTATGGATGCCTAATCGGCTGGCTCGCGTGGCACTGATACTGGCTCATTTGTGCCATGTTCCAATAAAGGGAAATTGGGGTAACTCTCCGAAGAGCTCTCTGTTTGGTTTGTTCCGAACTTGGCTACCCCAGACAGCGGCAGATGTGCAGCAACGGATAGAGGTTCTCGACCTTTTGATTGCCAGAGAGCCTGAAGTGGCTTTCAATATACTCGAAGGACTCGTGCAAAATGGGTCGCAGATGGCTACTCCAGCAGCTAGGCCAAAATGGGGGGATGACGATGCGGGTGCGGGCCGTGCGGTCACAGATGATGAGTATTGGCAAATGCATCAAGCCGCCAGAGAGCGCTTGGTTCAATGCAGTGCTGGCGATGCACAACATATCGCCGAGTTGTTTGAGCATACCGATTTGCGCGATGGTGATGAACTCACCAAGGCACTGGCCTTGGCGGAATCGTTCACTCTGCCATCCGCCACCGACGAAGATAGGGAAGCCATTCGCTCCAGTTTGAGAAGAAAAATTCATTGGCATCGTAATTGCGACGAAATACAGGGTGCTGAGTTGGATGAATTGCTGAATGCTATCGAATCACTGTATGAACGACTGAAACCGGTTGATTTGGTAATTTGCCATCTCTGGCTATTTGAGAATCACTGGCCGGATTTACCTGTTAGAACACGGGATGAGGAAATTAGAGGAAGAGGTGGGCTACAGCAGAAGGCAAGAAATTCCGCATTGATCGAAATATTTCAAGTGCTCGGTATAGATGGTGTTGAGCGCCTGATACTGGAATGCGGAGATGCTGCTGTCGTTGGAGCAGCTTTGGCGGAAACAGGATGCGGCAAGGAAAAATGGGCAGAGTGGATTGCCGAAAAGGGCAATGAATTTACCCTTGGCGAGCCAATGACTTTCTGCATCTCTGGCTTGTTATGTCGGCTGCAAGAGCCAAACTCTACAGCGTTAATCAAGGAAATATTGGGGCAAGCTGATACTCAAAAGTGGCGCGCTGAAAGGTTAGCCAGTTTCCTCGTTTTGGCTCGAGCCGAACCGGCTTGCTGGGAGCAAGCTGCCGCCTGTGGAGCCGAAACGGATCAAGCTTATTGGTCTTTGGTCAATCCTGGTCTCTTGCGGGGTGAAGATGCCAAAATGGACTTTGTGCTGCGCAAGTTACTAGAAGCGAACCGCCCGAGAACCGCCTTGCGCTGCTGCCAGTATGATTTGAAACAGGTGGATGCAAAACTGCTTTTCGAGATGTTGCAGCGGTTCATGCAGGGAGAAGAGCCACAAGGAATGTTGCCGGACTCATGGCATTTAGGCGAGATGCTAACACATTTGGAAAAATACGAGGAAATTGAAAAATCTGCACTTATCCAGCTTGAGTTCGGTTTATTTCCTGCGCTCAGATACGGACAAGAATCCCGTGCAGCTTTGCTATACCACTCCATCATGACCGAGCCTGCGCTCTTTGCCGATTTGATTCGCATCCGCTACAAACCTGCGCACGGTGAGTGGGAAGAACCAATTACCGATGCACATAGGGATGCTGCTGGAACAGTATGGAGCATCTTGCATGGCTGTGCGCGCCAGCCGGGAACCGGTAGCGACGGGACTATAGATCACGATGTGTTTAGGCAGTTTATCAATGATGCGAGGGAGCTTTGCCGCCAAGCTGATCGGCTTGACTCATGCGACAGTATCATAGGGCAAATACTTGCCCATGCTCCTTCGGATGAAGATGGATTGTGGCCATTTGCACCAGCACGAAAGGTGTTGGAACCTATTGAAATGAAAGAGATGCGTGCGGGTTTCCATATTGGAGCGCGGAACAAACGAGGGGTGACGACTCGTCTGCCATGTGATGGAGGCGGGCAGGAGCGCGATCTCGCCGATCACTATCGTAGCTTCGCAGAGAAACTACATCTCTCTCAGCCCAACGTTGCCAATTTGCTGGAAAAGATTGCGCGCAGCTATGAACACGATGGAAAGAGCGAGGATGCTGAGGCGAATCTTCGTAAAGAGGGGTATTGATAGTACGAGGATTGATAAGCGAATCATGCTGGTTCATGAAGTCTGGGCTTGCGTTGTTGTCGAAGCCGACTTTCAGCCGCTTGGCGCGGCAGAAATAACAGAACTCGACCGGCGTATTGCGGAAGATGATGCTGCACTCAGCGATGTCACAGAATGGAAAGTTATCAAGGCGGAGGCTCAATCTTGCTGGCAGCCATGATGGCACCGTGTTCGGTGAAAGCATAGGGCAGCTTGCGCCGACCACCCCAACTTGATGTCGCAAATTGGGACTTCATGTTTGAAATGCCAAATTGGCACCTCAATTCGGCGTGCTCTTCGGCGATAAGCGATGCTTCATCCCATCAGCCCATTATACATAGACCGATCAAATAACTATCGGCTTGATAGGTACTGTTGGCGCGAGTCAATGTTGAGGTTTAGTCCGCTGCGCGGGCTGTTTATTTTGCTGGATTCCCGCCTGCGCGGGAATGACAAACCTAAGGGGTGTCTAACTTAAACCCCTTGCTTCAAACTCGCTGAAATAAACTCGTCCAAGTCCCCGTCCAATACCCCCTGCGTATTGCCAATTTCGACGTTGGTGCGTAGGTCTTTGATGCGTGATTGATCTAGTACGTAGGAGCGGATTTGATGTCCCCAGCCGATGTCAGATTTGCCATCTTCCAACACCTGTTTGTCGGCATTGCGTTTGCGCAGTTCTTCTTCGTACAAACGCGATTTCAACATGGCCATAGCTTCGGCGCGGTTGCGGTGTTGTGAGCGGTCGTTCTGGCATTGCACCACGATGTTGGTGGGCAAGTGGGTAAGACGCACGGCGGAGTCGGTTTTGTTGATGTGCTGACCACCCGCGCCTGAGGCACGGTAGGTGTCCACGCGCAAGTCTGCGGGGTTGATGTCGATTTCGATTGAGTCGTCTACTTCAGGGTAGACGAACACGCTGGAAAATGAGGTGTGGCGACGGTTGCCGGAGTCGAATGGTGATTTTCGCACCAAGCGATGCACGCCGGTTTCGGTGCGTAGGCGACCATAGGCATATTCGCCGATCACTTTTATCGCCGCACCTTTGATGCCAGCTACTTCGCCATCGGATTGTTCGAGTATTTCGACTTTGAAGCCTTTGCGTTCGCAGTAGCGTAAATACATGCGCAGCAGCATGGAAGCCCAGTCTTGCGCTTCGGTGCCACCACTACCGGATTGAATGTCGATGAAGCAGCTATTAGCATCCATCTCACCGGAGAACATGCGGCGGAATTCCATATCCGCCACGATGGTTTCGGTTTTTTCGATGTCGCTGACGATGCTTTGCAGGCCGTCTTCATCATTTTCAGCCAGCGCCATTTCCAACAATTCGCCAGCATCGTCGAGTGAACTCTCAACCTGTTGCAGATTGACCACTATCCCTTCCAACATCTTGCGCTCGCGGCCTAGTTCCTGAGAGCGTTTATTATCTTCCCAGATGGCAGGGTCTTCGGCGAGGACTACGACTTCGGCTAAACGTTCTTGCTTGCCATCGTAGTCAAAGATACCTCCGTAGTTCGATGTTTCGTGTACAGAGGTCTTGGATTTTATTGGTGAGGAGGTTGAGTTGTTCGGCTTCCATGATATTTACGGCTTTATCTAAAGGACGTGATTATACATGCTGCCGCTACATAAACAGCAGTCCTAGCGCAACGCCCGCTGCCATGGCGGCGAAGCCAGCGGCAACGTGCTTTGCTAGAGCGCGTCCACCGATGAAGAACAGCATGCCAAACTTGAATGCCATGTTGGAAATGAAGGCAATGGCGATTGCTGTTACAGCCTGATTTCCGTTTAGTTGATCGAGTGAAAACAGTCGCAAGCTAGAGAGGGTGATGGCATCCACATCGGTGAGGCCGGAGATCATGGCGACGATATATAAACCGCTGCTGCCTGCAATGTCAGATAGCCAAGCGGAGCAAATCAACACGATGGCGTATAGCAAACCGAAGCCTAGTGCAGCATGAATTTCTGTCGGGTTAGATGTTTCCGGCATAGGGAGGTCGGATTCGCTATTTAGCCCGCGCCAACTTAAGAGTGTGACGATCAGCCCGAACAACAGGCCGAGTCCTAAGGGGGGTAGGAGTTTTAAGATAACCCCAGGAGAGACTACCGCGCTGACCACGGCAAGACGGATCAGTACGACCTGACTGGCAATGAGAATCACTACGGCGGAGAGTCGAAGCATGCCTGTGTTGGCTTTGCTGTGGCGGGCGTACAACATGGTGGTTGCGGTGCTGGAAGCTAAGCCTCCAAACACGCCGAGTAAGGGCGCGCCAAAGCGTTTTCCTGTCCAATGCAGTGCGACATAGCCGGCTAGGCTCAAGCCGGATATCAATACCACCATCAGCCAAGCGTTGTAGGGGTTGAAGGCGTTGTAGGGGCCGTAAGATTGGTCGGGAAGAATGGGTAGGATGACAAAGCTCAGTACTGAGAATTGTAAGATAGAGACTAAGTCGCGACGCGATAGTCGCTGCGATATGCTGTGCAGTTCGGGTTTGAAATACAGCAGGGCGGTAGTGGCGATGGCGAGCATGATGGCAAGCTTGGGTGAACCATACCAGACCAATATGCCTAGCGAAAAACAGATTAACAAGGCCGCGACAGTAGTCGTGCCGGGATCATTGTTTTCAGTGGGTGAGTTGAGGTAAGCGCCTACAATCATGACCGTGACTGCGAGTAAGCCAGCGATCATCAGCCAAGGCGAACCGGTCTTTTCAGCAAGTAGAGCAATGAGTGTGCCGAATAGAGAAACCAGCGCAAAGGTGCGTAGCCCAGCTTTTGCAGAGGGGTTGCGCTCGCGCTCTAAGCCGATGAGCAGGCCGATGGCAAGACTGGTGAGGAATTGCGGAAGGGCTTCAATACCGTTGTTGGATAATAGTATAGATTCCATGGCAATCTTCCTTTTGGCTGCGCTTATTGCCAGTGCCGGACAATGAGTTGTAAGCTGATGTTGCCATTGTATTCATTGATGCTCAGGCTGTATACCGCGAGAACTTCGTCAGGCAATGACTCGGTAGAGAAGAAGTACATGGCTTCAAAGCTGCCTGATGAGTTAGCTAATTTAAGTTTGAGATGTTTCTCGCCGACGATGCGCTGTGACTGCACACGAAATTTTCCCTGAAACAGCGGTTCAGGGAAACCTTGTCCCCAAACTTGTTGCTCTAGCGCTCGTGCGGTATCTAAAGAAAAATCCGCCGTGCTCAGCTCGCCATCGGTCTCTATGATTTTCACTAAGTCTGCGGGAGTGAGTAAGGACTGTACGACCTCTTCAAAGGCGTGCTGAAATTCTTCAAAATGTTCTTCGAGAATACTTACGCCAGCCGCCATAGCATGACCACCAAATTTTTGTAGCAAATGTGGATGACGCTTGGATACTAGGTCGAGTGCATCGCGCAAATGCAGGCCGGGGATGCTGCGTCCAGAACCTTTTAGCTCACCGTCTTTGCTGCGTGCGAAGGTAATCACCGGACGATGAAAGCGATCTTTTAGACGCGAAGCTAGAATGCCGATTACTCCCTGATGCCAGCTTTCATCGAATAGCGCAAGACTGTAGCCGTCGGCAGGGTTGATGTGTTCGAGTGCCGCCAAGGCAACATCTTGCATGTCTGCCTCAATGCTGCGGCGTTCTTTGTTTAATGCGTCTAATCGGTTGGCAATTTCGCTGGACTCAGTTGCATCATCGCTCAGCAGGCAACGAATGCCCAAGCCCATATCTTCTAAGCGCCCCGCCGCGTTGAGGCGTGGCCCGACAATAAACCCGAGTTCAAACGAAGCCGCTTTAGCTATTTGTTTTTTGGCAATTTGAAATAGTGCGGCGATGCCGCAACACGCCCGTCCGGCACGCATGCGTTGCAAACCCTGTTGCACCAGAATACGGTTGTTCTCGTCTAGCTTGACGACATCGGCTACCGTGCCGAGCGCGACAATGTCGAGCAAGTTTCCTAAATTGGGTTCGGCTTGTGTGGCGAAGTTGCCGCGCTCGCGCAGCTCCGCACGCAAAGCCAGTAATACATAAAACATTACCCCCACCCCAGCTAGGTTTTTGCTGGGAAATTCACAGCCGACCTGATTGGGATTGACGATGCATAGCGCATCCGGCAATTCGTCGCCGGGCAGGTGATGATCGGTGACTAGCACTTGTATGTTCAGTCGGTTGGCCTCGGCTACGCCATCCACACTGGCGATGCCGTTATCAACCGTGAGCAGAATGTCGGGATGACGCTGCGCCGCAAGCTGCACGATTTCCGGCGTTAAGCCGTAACCGTATTCGAAACGATTAGGTACGATGAAATCTATCTGTGCGCCGAACAGCTTTAAGCCGCGCATGGCAATAGTGCAGGCTGTTGCACCGTCCGCATCGTAGTCGGCTACGATGAGAATTTTTTTGTTTGCGGCAATCGCATCGGCGAGAAGTCGCGCCATTTGCGTGGCATTTTTCAGCAGTGTGAACGGCAACAAGCCGCTGAGGCCAGTTTCCAGTTGCTCAGACTGGCTAATGCCGCGCGCCGCGAAGATGCGTGCCTGGACAGACGAGAGGCCGGATGCAATGAGTTGTTGCTGAGTTTCAGCGGGGTAGCTGCGTTGAACGATTTGGGTCATGGCTGGGAAGGGCGTGCATCGGTGTTCAATATTAACCCAAAAAAACTCACCACAGAGACACAGAGGCACAGAGAAATTCAAAACATCAAAGAATTGTCTGGTTTTGCTGCCTAGTGGGAGACTTATTAAATAATGTTAATATATTGTTTATATGTAGTATTTCTGGGTTAAGTTATAGCCAATCCGCGAAGCCCCAAAAGAGGGGCAAGCGGCTGCTTATTCTAGAAAACCCCGTTGTCCACAGATTACACAGATTTTCGCCGATTAAACAACATCAAGTGTTGAGTTCCTAAATTACTCGTCAGGTGCGAATGCGAACATCTGCAATCGTTTGAAAATCTGCGTAATCTGCGTAATCTGCGTAATCTGCGTAATCTGCGTAATCTGCGGATTGAACTGCGGTTTATAGCTTGATGTTTTGAATTTCTCTGTGTCTCTGTGGTGAAGGTTTTAAAAACAATTGTGAATAAACTGTACTACCTAGGCAGGTGACACCGGTAATAGTTTCTCCCATAAATCCAACACGGGAGCGATATTTATTGTGTCTTGTTCGACACGGCAAAGTGCTTGGTTGTTTAAACGCATCTGATGCTGCGAACGACGTAAGTCCCGGTAAATGTCGCGTACAGAATCGCTGCTACTTTGTTCGATTAAATTAAATTGTGCCGCTACAGCTAGCAGGGCGATATTGCCTCTGTTGCTGGTGAGTTCGGGGTAGGTGTGCGCATGAGCGAGTATCAAAAACTGCACCATGAATTCAATATCCACCATGCCGCCGCTGTCGTGCTTGATGTCGAACAGGTCGCTGGTGTTCGGGTGGCCATCATGCATTTTTTTGCGCATGTTGATGACTTCGCGGCGTAGCGCGGGAATGTCGCGTGTTTGGCGTAATACGGCACTGCGGATCTCATCAAACTGTTTGCCTACATTTGCATCTCCCGCACAGAAGCTGGCACGCGTGAGTGCTTGATGCTCCCAGACCCATGCTTGATTTTTTTGGTAATCTGAAAAAGCAGCGATACTGCTGACCAATAATCCGCTTGCGCCATTGGGGCGTAAGCGCAGATCAGTTTCGTATAAACGTCCTGCGGAGGTGTAGCTGCTTAATACGCTGTTAATGCGTTGCGCTAATTTGGCGTAGTTTTCCCCTGCATCGCTATGTTCGTCGTCGAACAAGAAGATAAGGTCAAGATCGGAGTCGTAGCCCAGCTCTCTTCCGCCTTGTTTGCCGTAGGCGATGATGGCAAATTGAGCGGTTTCCTGATGTTTTTTACGTGCGTCTCCCCAGCATAGTTTCAGCACATGTTGCAGGATGAGATCGGCCAGATTGCTGAGGTGGTCGCTTAAGGTTTCTAAAGGTAGTAGACCTTGCAGATCCATCGCCAGTAATTGAAAAGTCTGCGCTTGTTTGAAATGTCTTAAGGCATCCATCTGATTCTCAAGATCTCCCGCATGCTCTTGTAATTTTGCCCCCAGAGCCGTGTCGAGTTGTTGCCAGTCTGGGGCGCGGTATATCTCCCTCGCATCAAGCAGTTCGTCGAGCAGGCTAGGGTGCAAGGACAGATAGTTGCAAGCCCATTCGCTGGCTGCAGCAAAGCGCACCAAGCGTGCAAGCGCTTGTGGGTGTTCGATCATGAAGGCTAAATAGGTGCTGCGGCGGCTGATGTGATCTAAGAGTTTTAATAGGCGCAGCAGTGCCAAATCTTGATGCTCTGATTTTTGGCAATGGCTAATCAGTTGCGGAATGATTTTGTCGATGCGTGTGCGGCTGAGTTCTGGCAGTTGCATGTAACGATTGCTGTTGCGTAATTGCACAAGATGCTCCGCCAATGTGGGGGCGGTATTGAAGCCGAGTTCACTGAGTGCTTGCGTCAAGGAAGCCGTGTTCAGATTTTCATTCCATAGCGGGCTATCGAGCGCTTCATCTTGTCGCGTCGTAAATATTTGGTTGAAATGACGATTGACATGGGCGCGATGCACATCGAGTGGGGCGAGTAGAGAGGCATAATCGTCGTATCCCATGCCAATGGCAATCAACTCGCGGTTCACCTCATCCGTAGGCATATCTTGGGTTTGTTGATCGTCCAAGTATTGCAAACGATGTTCCAGATTACGTAAGAAAATATAGGCGTCGGCCAATTCTTGAGTCGTCTGCTGATCCAACTGTCCGATTTTTTCTAGTAAACGCAGAACAGCTTGCGTCGGGCGAATGCGCAGCTCGGCATCTCTTCCACCACGTATGAGTTGAAATACTTGCGCGATGAACTCAATCTCACGAATGCCGCCGGGGCCAAGTTTGATGTTGTTTACGCGGTCGCGACGTGCGACTTCCTGACGAATTTGCGCATGTAGTTTACGCATCGAGTCGAATGCGCCGTAATCGAGATATTTGCGGAAAATAAATGGTCGGGCTAGTTCCATTAACTCATTGGCGCTCGCAGCATTTTCTGGGGCGACGACGCGCGCTTTGATCCACGCGTAGCGCTCCCATTCGCGCCCTTGACTCACTAGATATTCTTCCAGCGCAGCAAAACTCACCACCAGCGCACCGCTGTCACCATAGGGGCGTAAACGCATATCGACGCGGAATACATAGCCGTGAGCGGTTAGTTCGTGGATTAGATTGATGAGTTTACGGCCTACGCGGCTGAAGAATTCATGATTGCTCAGCGGGCGGGCTCCGTTAGTTTCGCCGTCTTCCGCATAAACGAAAATCAAATCAATATCCGAGGATACATTCAACTCCCCCCCACCTAACTTGCCCATTCCGATGACGAGTAGTTCTTGAGCTCCTCCAGTTTCATCGCCAATGGGCTGGCCGTGTTGCTCGACTAATACTTGCGTAGCGATGCGTAAAGCGTGTTGCACGGACAGTTCGGCTAAGGCGCTGATACATTGCATAACTTCATTGAGGTCAGCGAGTCCGCCCAGATCGCGCGTTAGGACTTTAAGCATGACGCGCTTACGTAGGTCACGCAGCGCTTTGGATAGTTCATCCTCGTTGGTGCAGGGCATCGCCTCCAGCCAATATTTAATTTCTGAAGCAGAGCATGGCGTTGCGAAATTTTCCTGTAGCCAAGTCTGTAAATGCGGCTCTGCCTCTAAGAGACGACTTAAATAGCGGCTGCAGTGTCTGGCATGCTGAAGTAAAGAGTTGAAATCTGTCGGGATAACCGTATTCATAGCGTGTAGGTTCAGGGTAAAATGAAGGCCGTTAATCGGTGCATTATAAATCCCCCATGTCTTACGTACGGAAAATCTACTCTAGTTCATCTCGAACCTCGGCCAGATGCTGAAACCAAAGCAGCGCTTTACTTTTGCCGCACATAAAAAAATAGGCCGTTTTCTACTCCTGTTAGCAGTACTGACAGGCATCGTTGCCGCAGTTTCCTTTTCTGCTTTGCGGTTTTGGATATTGCCCGACATCGAAAAATATCACAATGATGTTACCCAGTTGGCCAGTCGTGCCTTAGGTTTGCCCGTGGTGATCGGCAAAATTGAGGCTGACTGGCAAGGTATACGTCCCCACCTTCTATTTACAGATGTTCGATTATTGGATTCACAGGGCGGCAATGCGCTGGTTTTGAAGCGAGTGGATAACGTGGTTTCCTGGATGACATTGTTGACAGGAGAGTTACGCCTTCACCGTCTTGAAATTGATTCTCCAGACCTATTAATTCGTCGCGATAAGCAAGGGTATATTCACGTCGCTGGTTTGCAATTGGCGGAATCGTCTGGCGATGGCAAGCTTTCTGATTGGTTGTTGCATCAATCCAGTCTGATCGTTAGGGATGGGAGTGTTAGCTGGCAAGATGACTTGTACGACAGACCTTTGCTGGTACTGAGCCATGCGCAATTTCATTTGAATAGCAGCGGACGCAAGCATGATTTTGAGTTGAATATTACGCCGCCTAGTCGTCTATCTGCCCCTGTACAAGTTCGCGGCGAGTTGAAGGGGAAAAGCTTCTCTGAGCGAACTGGCTGGAGTGGCGAACTGTTTGCGCAGTTTGATGCTGCTGATATCGCCGCGTGGTCTCCATGGATTACATTGCCAGAGGTGCTTCGTCATGCACAAGGAGGTTTGCGCGCACGGCTAGATGTGGAGGCGGGTCAATTCAAACAAGTAAATGTGGATTTGAATTTAACCGCAGTGCAGAGTAGCTTGGGGGCAGATTTGCCGACATTGAACCTAGTTGAACTGCAAGGGCGTATAGGTGCACGCATTCTAGAAAGAGGTTTTGAAATTTCGACGCAACAACTGTATTTGCAAATGCTGGATGGCATTAAATTACGCCCAACCGACTTTTCTTTACGCTTGTCAGGTGATGAAGAAAATCGTTTTGCCGCTGGGGAAATAACGGCAAACGCGATCAATTTTAGTGATCTCACTACACTGGCTGAGTACATTCCATTAGGTGCAGAATTTAAACAAAAATTGGCTGATTATGCGCCAAGTGGTCATGTTTCAGACTTGCATGCGAAGTGGAATGGGGAAAATGAAAAACATGTGCAGTTTGATATTAATGCGCGTTTTGATGGCTTATCTCTGCATCAAGTAGGAGCCTTTCCAGGGATTGAGAATCTAAGCGGACGAGTGAACGGAAATGATAGTAGCGGTTTGCTATCCTTGAACTCGCCGGGCATACAGTTGGATGCTCCGCAGTTGTTTTTGGGGCCGTTGAGTTTTGATACTTTTGTTGCACAGGCAAGTTGGCAGCGTATGGCTGTCGGCTGGGATGTAAAGCTGAATAACTTTTCTGCATCTAATGCTGATGTGGACGGTACGGCATATGGTAATTATCAGACCGACGAACACGGCCCTGGCGTTGCCGACATCAGCTTGAATTTGACGCGCGCCTCTGTCTCTCAGGTGCCGCGCTATCTACCTAAAAAGTTGCTAGGTAAAGCAACTATGGATTGGTTGCAGACGGGCTTGCAAGCGGGTGAGGCGGATGAGGCGCACTTGCATTTGCGCGGTAATTTACAAGATTTTCCTTTTCCGGAAAATCAACGAGGCTTGTTTAAGGTCGAAGCCAAAGCCAAGGGCGTAGTCATTAATTACGCCAAAAACTGGCCTCGAGTTGAGGATGCAGAGGCAAGCTTATTGATCGAAGGGCGTCATCTGCAAGTTGATTCTACTTCTGCGAAGTTGGCGCGCGCGCGCGCGCAGCGGGTCACGGTTAGTATTCCTGACCTTTTGAGTGCAGAGCCAGTTATACAAATTCTCGGTGAGGCAAGTGATCAAACAAGGCATATGTTGAACTTTGTTAAACATAGTCCGGTATCTGGATATATAAATGGCTTTACCGATGAAGCAAGCGCGCGCGGAGAGGGTAAGCTGGACTTGCAACTTGATATTCCTTTGGGTAAAACACCTATTAAACTGAGTGGCAATTATCATTTTTTCAACAATTACATTAGCTTCGGCAAGTTTATTCCTTTAGCTAGACGGGTTACGGGTGACCTTGCATTTACGGAGTCAACCCTGAAAGCGGAAAATATTCGAGCCCAGATATTGGGCGGACGGGCAAAAATCACTGCACATACTGAAGCTAACGGTGCGTTGAAAGTAAATATGCGCGGCAGGGCCAATATGGATGTGTGGCACAGGATCAATCATGAGCCAATGCTACAGTCATTAACAGGTTCTGCAGAATGGACGGCGGATGCTTCGGTGAAGGGTAAGAAATTCGCGGTAGTGGTCAGCTCGAATTTGCTGGGAATTGACTCTAGTTTGCCCGCGCCTCTGTCCAAAGATAAGGGTAAAGCCATTCCTTTTAAATATGAATTGAGGAGCGCCAGTGATTCACAAGATGTGACCTGGCTGAGATATGGGGACTTGATCAGTGCACGCGTATTACGCAGCGAAGGTGCGAATGGCGCACGTTCTATTAAGCGCGGCTATGTGAATTTTGGCCCAGCGCGTCGCATGACTGATAGAGACGGGATTTGGATTACTGGCGTTCTGTCTGAGTTGGCGCTAGAGGGCTGGGATGGGGTGCCAAAAGTTTTTTCAGGCGCAGACTCCACAGAGCTCCAGATTGATGGAGTGGATATGAGTATAAGCAAGCTGACTGGGTATGGCAGTATGGTTGAGGCGGTGAATGTTCATGCCCGCAACCGCAAAGGAATAATCAAAGCACATTTAACATCCAAAGATTTGAAAGGTGAATTGAACTGGTTTCCGAAGGGGAAGAATCTGGACAATGGCAAACTTATTGTGCGCCTGAAAAAAGCGGTGTTATCCAAGACTAAAAAAGATATACGGGCTGCAAATCCTCCTGTAGGTGCAATGCCAAATAATGTTGAAAGCATTCATGCTGTGCCGGTGATTGATGCCGTTGTGGATGATTTCATTTATCACGGCAACTCACTTGGGAAGCTTGAATTCCACGTTAGTCAATTTGAACATGATGTTTTATTGAACCATTTTAATTTAACAAACTCTGACGGCATGCTTCAGGCAAATGGAAAATGGGGAGTCGCTCCTTCACAGACACATTTGATTGCCAAGCTTAAACTCAACAATGTCGGCAATATATTGGGACGTTCTGGTTATCCGAATAGTATTAAAAATGGTAATGGAACGCTTGATTGTGATTTGGTTTGGCCTGGCGCACCGTCCAAGTTTTCGTTAGCCGCGCTAGGCGGACAGATGAACTTGAAGATGAAAAAAGGTCAATTTTTGAAACTCGATCCAGGCGCAGGAAAGTTGCTGAGTGTGTTGAGTTTGCAGTCACTGCCTAAACGAATCACGCTGGATTTTACCGATGTATTTAGTCAGGGCTTTGAGTTTGATGACATGGAAGGTGCGGCCCAGGTTAGAAAGGGTGTACTTACGACAGATGACTTTAAAATAAATGGATCATCTGCTGCGGTGACCTTGTCCGGTCAAGTGGATTTGAATCGGGAGACGCAAAATCTACGCGTGCGGGTCATGCCCACCATCGGGGATAGCGTTTCGCTGTTAGCGTTCGTGGTAGGCCCGATTGTCGGGGCGGGCGTGTTTATTGCAAATAAATTATTTAGCGACCCACTCGATAAGTTGGTCTCATTTGAATACAATGTCTCAGGTAGTTGGATTGATCCTAAAGTTGAAAAAGTCGGTCAGCCCAAAGCTACCCCTAAGTAATTCTTACCTTCAGAAAGTAGCAGAACATGTCTTCCCCAAATTCCATGCAGTCTAGTCTCGCCGCTCAGCAGATAGTTTTTAAAGTAGCGGCTGTGCAAATGGCATCAGGCCCTAATATCGCTGCTAATTTAGAAGAGGCGGGCAGACTTATTCAGAAAGCGGCTCAACAAGGCGCTAAGTTGATAGTATTGCCGGAGTTTTTTGCCGTCATGGGCATGAAAGAGGGCGATAAAGTCGCGGTTCGTGAGCCGCAAGGAAGTGGACAGATACAGTCTTTTCTTAGCAAAACCGCTCGTAAAAACAAGATATGGCTGGTGGGAGGCTCTATTCCTATGCTGGCGGATTCGCCGCATAAAGTGCGTAACACTTGTCTGGTATATAACGAACAGGGCGAGCAGGTGGCGCGTTACGACAAAATACATTTATTCAACCTAGAGTTGGGTAATGAGACGTATCAAGAGGCGGATACGATTGAGGCTGGCAACAGTGTCGTTGTCGTAGATACGCCTTTCGGGCGTATCGGTTTGGCGATTTGTTACGATTTGCGTTTCCCCGAATTATTCCGCGTCATGGAAAATGTAGACATCATTGTCTTGCCCGCAGCTTTTACCGCCACTACTGGAAAAGTGCATTGGGAGGCCTTGGTGCGCGCCCGTGCAATTGAAAATTTGAGCTATGTTATCGCTGCGGATCAGGGCGGTTATCATGTAAATGGTCGTGAGACGCATGGACATAGTATGATTGTCGATCCTTGGGGCCGTGTGCTAGATGAGTTGTCGCGCGGTTCCGATGTTGTATTGGCGGAAGTCAATCCCAGCTATCAGGCTAGCTTGCGCTCCAGCCTGCCAGCATTAACGCACCGCACTCTATTCTGCCAATCTCGAGATTAAAATAATCAATGAATAATTCTTCCTTAGACCTTGCGCAAAGCGCATTACTAACTGCCTATGCCCTGAATGTTAACGATCTTGAACGCGTATTTGGCAAGATGATGACGCATAGTATCGACTATGCCGATTTGTATTTTCAGTACGGACGCGCCGAGAGTTGGGCTCTGGAAGAGGGTATTGTAAAGTCAGGTAGTTTTAGTATCGACCAAGGGGTAGGCGTGCGCGCTGTGAGCGGGGACAAAACTGCTTTTGCTTATTCTGATGACATCAGCATGGCTGCGCTGGAAGATGCCGCGCGCGCGACACGAGCTATTGCGAGTCAAGGGGGGACGCAAACCGTTCCAATGCTGAAGTCGGGCAAGGCGCATGGCTTGTATTTGCCACACGACCCTATCGCGAGTTTGGATGCGGCAAGCAAAGTTGAATTATTGGAACGCCTAGAACGTTATGCGCGTGCGCTTGACCCGCGTGTGACACAAGTCATGGCTGGTCTGGTGGGTGAATATGAGTTGGTGCTAGTTGCACGTAGCGACGGCTTGCTCAATGCCGACGTTCGTCCTTTGGTGCGCCTCTCCTTGCAAGTGATTGTCGAGAGCAACGGTAAGCGTGAACAAGGTTCGGCGGGTGGTGGCGGTCGTTTTGACTATGCTTATTTTGATGATGAAATATTACAGCGTTATGCAAGGGACGCCGTGCATCAAGCCACAGTGGCATTGGATGCTCGCCCCGCTCCGGCAGGTGGTATGACGGTGGTATTGGGTTCAGGTTGGCCGGGTATCTTGTTGCATGAGGCGGTCGGTCACGGTTTGGAAGGTGACTTCAACCGTAAAGGTAGTTCGGCTTTCTCCGGTAGAGTCGGAGAGCGCGTTGCGGCCAAAGGCGTGACCGTGGTGGATGACGGTACTATTGCCGATAGACGCGGTTCGCTGAATATGGACGACGAAGGCAACCCCACACAGCGCACGGTATTGATCGAAGACGGCATTCTGCGCGGCTACCTGCAAGACACCATGAATGCCCGTTTGATGGGTGTGCCGACTACAGGTAATGCCCGCCGAGAATCGTTCGCGCATATTCCTATTCCGCGTATGACGAATACCATGATGATGAATGGTGACAAGACGCATGAGGAGATTATTGCCTCGGTTAAGCACGGTTTGTATGCGGCTAACTTCGGTGGTGGGCAAGTGGACATCACGAGCGGCAAATTCGTATTCTCCACAACCGAAGCCTATATGATCGAAGACGGCAAAATCACCTATCCGGTTAAAGGCGCAACCCTCATCGGCAATGGCCCTGAAGCACTAACTCACGTAACCATGGTCGGCAACAATCTAGCACTTGATCCCGGTGTTGGCACCTGCGGTAAAGAAGGGCAAAGCGTACCTGTTGGAGTAGGTCAGCCAACTTTGCGTATCGAAGGTTTGGTCGTGGGTGGTACGGCTTAAGAAGGGGACTTGTGGGCGGCGTCTGCTAAAGTGCAAACCTTCACCACAGAGACACAGAGTAAAAACAAATCAGTTAGTTATTTGTTATTTCAGCCCTTAGGTGGGTGCTGAATTTGATTCAATTGTTTAGCTTTTGACTTTCTCTGTGTCTCTGTGTCTCTGTGTCTCTGTGGTGAAATTTTTGGTTTAAGTCCTCTTCCACCAATCACGCTGCTGCTGTTTATCCATAAATGTCCAAGCGAGGATGCGGCTTTTCTTCTGGCCTTGAGACATTTCTATCGTGCGATTTTCTTTCGCTCCTGAGTATTTCAATATGCGATATACATGAGGCAAGGTGGCTGACTTAGAGATCAGCGTCGTAAACCATAGGCAGTTGTCGCGCCCTGATGCGCTCTCCTCAATCATACGCGTAACAAATGCTTGCTCGCCGCCGTCGCAGCACAACTCCATGCTCTGACCTCCGAAATTCAACACAGGTACTTTGTGTTTATTTTCTTCCTTGCCGAGATTTTTCCATTTGCGTTGTGAACCTTGTCTGGCTTCGGCCAGTGAGGCGTGAAATGGCGGATTACATATGGTGAGAGCAAAGAATTCATCTGAAAAACTTACGTCAGCGAAAATCGCATTAGATGACTTTTGCAAGCGCAGCTCAACGGCATCATTCATTTGGTTCGCATTCAGAATGCCTTGCGCGTTTTGTAGTGCTACTGAATCGATATCTGTGCCGACAAACTGCCAGCCATAAGAGGCATGACCGATGAGCGGGTAGATGCAATTCGCGCCTACCCCAATGTCGAGTGCCAGCACTGATTTGCCACGCGGAATGACACCATCATTGCTTTCTGCGAGTAGGTCAGCAAGATAGTGCAAATAATCTGCGCGACTTGGGATAGGCGGACACAGATATTGTGCTGGAACATCCCAATCTTTAATGCCGTAATGATGAAGTAACAGCGCGCAATTAAGTGCTTTTACGGCTGCAGGGTCAACAAAATTGATCGACTCGTTGCCATATTGATTCAAGGTCACAAATGTAGCCAGTTCAGGACTGGCCTCGATGAGTTTCGCGAAGTCGTAACGCTCTTTATGCAGGCTGAGCGGATGTAAATTAGTTTTAGTTTGGGGCATGGCACAGTTCGATACATTATGAATCATTGATTGTAACAAGAGGGGCAGGGACATGATATGAGTTCGAGCAACAAGCTAGTTATAAACATACAAGTATTCAATTGGAATATCCTTGCTTATATTAAATAGAGCATAAATTATTTTGTAGATATGCTTGACCCTCACCTTACGTCAGGCATCAAGCTAGCGTCACGTTAGAAGAAAGGAGTATTCGATGTTGCTTAAAGTAGGGGATTTAGCCAAACGTTGCGGACTGACTGTGCGCACCTTGCATCACTACGATTCCATTGGCCTACTCACGCCTTCTGCGCGCTCGGACAGCGGCTACAGGCTATATAACCGTAACGACATCGCACGTTTACATCAGATACAGGCGTTGCGACGTTTCGGGTTGGCATTAGCCGACATCGGGGCAGTGTTGGCAGACCCCGGCTTACACCTCGGGACTATTGTGGATCAGCAGGTCAAAATGCTGGATCAACAGATCGCCCAAAGCATCACCTTGCGCGAACGTTTGTCGTTGTTGCAAGGAAAGTTGCTGCGCGGGGAGGAGCCGGAGCTTGCCGATTGGCTAACTACTTTGGAGATGATGACTATGTACGATAAATATTTTACCCAGGAAGAGCAGAAACGTTTCCCTTTATTGAGCACGGCTGAAAATACCACCGCTGACGAGTGGGCTGAATTGGTGCTAGTGGTACGCGAGGCGATGGAGAAAAAGCTGTCTCCACAAAGCTCGGCAGCGCAGGTAATAGCGAAACGTTGGATGTCGATGTTAATGCGTGATGCTAACGGAGATCCACGCTTACTCGCCAAGCTCAATGTAATGCACTTTAACGAACCCAGTGTGCAGGCGCAGACCGGCATCACCCTGGATATGATTGCATTCGTTCAGCAGGCTTATGCAGAGACGAAATATGTGATTTACCAACAATACCTGTCAGCGCAAGAGATGGACTTTCTACGCGAGAACTACATCAGCGGCACTAGCAACTTTCCTGCCTTGATTGCAGAAGTGTTTCAGCATATGGAAGACGGCACCGAGCCTGATGATCCATGCATGCGCCAACTTGCGATGCGCTGGCAGCAGATGGTTCGTTCCTATGCGGGGGATGATCCGCAGACGCAAGTGAAGCTGCGCGAGGCGATGGTGCAACATCCCGAGTTGTTGGAAGGCTCGGGGATAGACATGCGCTTGCTTGGCTATGTCAGGCAGTTAATTATGCACTTTAAATAGCATTAGTTAGTGGTGTCCTAGAGTGATTCTCTCACTGGCAACAAAAAAGCTTATTGATGAACTGCCCGCAATTGCTTTGCTCAAGGGGAGAGGCTCCAACTCTCTCCCCTCAAGAGCTAGCTTTACCTACAAAATGCTATTTGGTCATAAACGGTGTCCAAATTATTGTCACCAGTGGTGAGCAAATAAGTAGCTGATAAAGTCACAAGATAAGCGCACTGCGGGTCAGCGGGCGTAAACGGATGCGTAACCGTAGCAAAACTATTCGGTGAGACAGGGATCGGCCCTAAGTTAATTGTCGCCATCGGTCCCTTCAGCGTCAGCCCGATACTGCCAACATTCGGGTGTGCTACCGTGTAAAGAATATCGGCCTGAGTCGTTACTTTGGCGCATCCTGCTACTTGCAATTGCTGGATATCTACCATGCATACACCGTACTCCATTGTCGGGCCCCACGCACCCCATTCGGAGTGGTGTTCCATGCCGTTGTATAAAGTATTGTCAATCGCAATACTGTTACACATACCGGCTTCTACCTTTGTCGCGTCGTTTCCTTGCTGTCGAACCAACATCCGAAGCGCGAAAATTTCATCGTTTGCTAGAGGCTTGCCTGTAGATGTCGAGTTTTGTCCCGCTATCAAGCCGGTCAAGTCGATCTGCGGGAAAGGCATCAGCAAAGTCGATTTTAGAGCAATCTGATTTCCGTTTGCCACAAACAAACCATTACCTGCGGGATCCATAGGACTATCATGATTCTGCGGAACAAGTATCCAGCCTTGTGCATCTGGTGTAACTGCAATGATTGTTGGAGAAGCTACGCCATTGACATACACGTTTTTATTATTAAAAACGTAATGTGGGAATGGTAACGCTACAAGTGTTGCCTGTTCGACATAACCGATACGCGTTTGAGCAATTTGTGGAGCTAGAACGCGCTGCCAGTTTACTGGCAGGCCAGTGGCATCGAAAGTTTTCGTATATTCAAAACAATATTCCATCGGCTGTGCGTTTAAGGTGCTCGATAAAATTCCGTTCAGGCGCAAATTGCGGTGGAATGCATAGTTGCTGAGCGTTAAGCCATTATTAAATGGTGCGCTATTCATTCCTGCTTGATAATCCACTCCACCGACTCTCAAGAATGCTGGGATAGGCTGGGGGTCATTTTCACCGTTATTCGTGAGAGCGATGCATAATTCCACACAGAAGCAATGGCCAACATTTTCACGACTCGGTACGCGCCCGTTTGCTTGTGTTTCTGTCAGCAGCGGATGGCCGCTCGCGTCCTCGATCTTAAAGTAAAGATCTGGCCCACCGAAAAGTTCGATATCAGTCCATGTGCCTTGCCTAAAATCCGCTCCCGTGTAAGTGATTAAAAATTTCCCTGCCAAATCTGTTAATGCAAAACCGAGATAGTCGTCCTGAATCCAATCTGCATCGAAGGCACTCACCTTTACACCAGAAATAGGTAGTTTTGATTCGCAATCCACAACACGGCCGCAGATCGTCCACACATCAAATAGTGCTAACACTGCGCACCAAAAACGCCAGGGTAAACAATATTCCCAAACAGCGATAAAAGATTTCTCGGTTTTCCGAAAGCGCGGTTGCACAGTTGTGATCGTAAACTGGCGGGGCTTGGGTGGCTTTTTACCGATTTTTAGGCGTGGCACGCTAGCACAATAGACATCCACCTCGAATGCTTCGCCAGCGTAGTCCGCACCTAGCTCGAAAGTGACGTTGCCTTCTTTATCCGTTTCAGATTCGTAAAGCAGGCGAGATTCTTTTTCTTTTATTTGATTATCCGTAAGAATCGCAAATGTCTCTTTTGGATTCGCCACCGCGAGAGCTGCAACGTTGAGTTTTTTTTCGACGCGATAGAGGCGTACTTTTAAATTGGAGAGAGGCTCCAAATATTCCGCACAAATGTAGCCGCACAAACGCCCTTTGAATATGTAAGTCATCACTAGTTCTCCTTAAATAATTAAGTAATACAAAAAGTTAACGAAGTCAGGTTTTGCTTTAACACAACACATAAATACGAAGTGATTTTGGAAATTGCTGAATCAATAAGAAAGTTGTGCCAATGGCAAAGATTAGGCGTAATTTGATTACGCGCACGAGCCTTTCATTGGCCCAAGGTAAATATTAAGGAAGTGTTAATTTTTATGCAAGTAACAAGAGGTAACAGGAGAGGGATGTTTTTAATAAACCTTGTCGCAGCATTGGTTGGCAGAGGTCGAAGGATTTACGTCTTTCATTTGTTGTTGTCAGGATTCACAATACCTGTCACCACAAGAGATGGATTTCCTATGCGAGAACTACATCAGCGGCACTAGCAACTTTCCTGCCTTGATTGCAGAAGTGTTTCAGCATATGGAAGACGGCACCGAGCCTGATGATCCATGCATGCGCCAACTTGCGATGCGCTGGCAGCAGATGGTTCGTTCCTATGCGGGGGATGATCCGCAGACGCAAGTGAAGCTGCGCGAGGCGATGGTGCAACATCCCGAGTTGTTGGAAGGCTCGGGGATAGACATGCGCTTGCTTGGCTATGTCAGGCAGTTAATTATGCACTTTAATAGCCCTGGCTGAGTTTCGCTAAACAGAACAGGCGCTTAACATAACTTTATGAGGTGCCCATCAGCCTATCTGGTGAAGCTCGCTAACGCTTTGATGTTTTAAAATTTCTGTGCTAAATCTTTTAGAGTGACATAAGTTACACGGCCTCTGATTTCCTTGAGGTCGTGTAACTTAATTCACGTAAATGACAGCGCTTGCATTAAAATGGTCGGTCTTCAATATTGCTTAGCTCTCGACGTGGAAACGACTCTTAAAATATGAATCTCATCATTCAATCTACACAGGAAATACCTCTCGCCTATCTTGATCGTCTTGCCAGTTTGTCCTTGGCATCGAGTGTTGAACCGCTTGGCGCTCATGCTTTTGTCTTGCGCGAAGCAAGGCCGCATGACGGCGTGCCGATGTTTTGCTATGAGCATCAGTTAGATTATGCTTTTGTGCGCCGCAATCAGCGTCTTGCCGATTTCGGCTTAGTAGTGATGGATATGGATTCGACGCTTATCAGCATCGAGTGCATAGATGAGATCGCAGATATGCAGGGTTTGAAACCGCAGGTATCAGCTATTACCGAAGCGGCGATGCGCGGTGAGATCGACTTCTCCGAAAGTCTGCGCCTCCGCGTGGCTTTGTTGGAAGGTTTGGACGAGAGTGCTTTGCAGCGTGTCTATGACGAACGTTTGCAACTGAACCCCGGTGCGGAACTCATGCTGGCAGAACTAAAGGCACTCGGTATTAAGACGCTGCTGGTTTCGGGCGGATTTACTTTTTTCACAGAACGTTTACACGCGCGCCTAGGTTTGGATTTTGCCTATGCGAATACTTTGGAAATCGTGAATGGCAAACTTACCGGACAGGTGCTGGGCGATGTGATTGATGCGCAGGCCAAAGCGACCCTCCTACTGCGTATTCGTGAAGAGTTGGCGCTACGCCCCGAGCAGGTAATTGCGATGGGTGATGGTGCGAATGACTTGAAGATGATGGCGCAAGCGGGTACGAGTATCGCCTACCATGCCAAGCCCATTGTGCGGACTCAGGCTACTTTTGCATTTAATTTCGTAGGACTGAACGGGTTAGTGAGTTTGTTCGCGTAGTCGTAAGTGTTCTGATAAACCCAGCTAATCCATTAGCACTATCGTTGATGAAGTAACTAGCCACTCCGCTAAGTCCCAAAGTGCAGGCAAAGCGGCTGCTATCCCGTAAATGCGAAAAGGCGCGCCTCGCTTTACTTTACGTTGTATTATATTTTCAACTCACCACCTTCATAACTAATCAATAAACTCTATGCTTTATCTTAAAAAAGATGCTGTTAAATTTCATCTTGGACATGAAACGCATAAAGAGACGTTGTTGAAATTTATCGCTCTCTTGTCAATTTTAGTGGGCTATTTTTTATACATGAGTTGGAAGTATGACGCTTCTACGGGGCTTGGGGTTTCGCTATTGACTTGGAGTTTTTTCGTTTTATGCACCCCTGTTGCTGACGGTGGATTTATCCTCGCATTTCCGATTCGATTATTATTCAAAATTAAAATGTCGTATACACAGCTTGTGCTGTGGTTTGTCGCAGTCGGGATTAACATGTATATGATGACAGCAAGCCCCAATACGTATGACCTTACTGTTCTAACCAAGCTGTTAAAACACATTTTATCAGAGCCTTACCCGTACTGGAGTATTTTAGTATTAAGTGCGCTAGGCACATTTCTATCAATATTTTTTGGTGATGAAATGATGGATGTGACTTCGCATGAAGAAAAACAATTAAGTCATCGTCATGGGTTGAAATATCGATCTATTATTGTTCTTGGCTTTGGGGTTTTAACCGTAGTTGCTTATTATTATTTAATAAGTGGTTTGAATGTAGTCTTGCCTGAATGACGATGAGCAAGAGTAATAATTACTATCCTATAAACCGCAGTTCAATCCACAGATTTCGCAGATTAACGCAGATTTAAATCGCTTGCAGATATTCACCACAGCACCCAATAGGTGCGTAGGAAAATCAGCATTAAATGTTGTTTAATCTGTGGGCAACTGCTTTTTCTAGGTTTGCCGGCTCACCCTATGGGGATATGCTTTTAGCTGTGCCCAATATGATTTAACACGTAAAAAAGGCGACCTTGCGGGTCGCCTTTTTTACGTGCAGCTCAACTACTCAATCTTTATTCAATCTTGGCATTGGCACGCAATGCTTTGACTGCTTTTTGAAGAGCCACTTGTTGCATACGCTTTGCTAACTGAGCTTTGATTTTCTCAAAAGCAGGGATGTTTAAGTTGCGTACATCTTCTAATTTGATGACGTGCCAGCCGAACTGAGTTTGAACTGGAGCACTGATTTGGCCTTTTTTCAGCTTGATGATAGCTTCGCCGAAAGGTTGTACGAATGCCTGTGGATTGGTCCAGCCTAATTCTCCACCATGTTCTTTGCTTCCTGTATCTTTAGATTTTGACTTGGCAAGCTTGTTGAAATTAGCTTTCTTTTTCAGCTTAGCAA